>ERZ501064.317-NODE-317-length-11872-cov-3.547347_pt1 | contig 11872 bp, 10 predicted proteins | sample MGYA00510851_ERZ501064 | MGnify/ENA primary metagenome ERZ501064 (study PRJEB25958, sample SAMN03398529) | human skin metagenome | study: EMG produced TPA metagenomics assembly of the Human Skin Microbiome Metagenome (human skin metagenome) data set. | reverse complement strand
TTTTTGGTAATGTTTTAGGCGGCGGGATGCAGCAGCCACAAATGCAGTCAAATGGTTTTGGTTTGGATGATATCATCGGTATGGCGATGAACCAAAATCAAGGTATGTCCCAAGGTGGCGTGCTTGGACAAGTGCTAGGTAGCGTGCTAGGGGGTGGCATGGGCGGTGGTCTAGGTAGTGGTATGGGCAATAACGTGGGTATGAACCAATTTCCACAAAGTCAAAGTGGCTTTGGTGGTAAGGGTATGTTAATGGCGGCTTTGTTGCCAATCGCGTTAATGTTTATTCAGCGTAATGGGGGTCTATCAGGCGCTTTTAATAAAATCCAAAATATGGGATTTGGGCATCAAGCCAACTCTTGGATGAGTGCGCATCAATCAAACCAACCGCTGGATGCTAATGATATCAATCAGCTATTTGATAATGATGAGTTGGCGCAAGTTGCGTCACAAACTGGTGTCGACCAAAGTGAAGTCCGTCAAAGTATGGCGGAGCTTTTGCCACAGTTATTTGATAGTTTGACGCCAAATGGCGATACCCAAACTGAGAGCCAGGCCAACAAAGAAATCAGTGATATTTTGGCGCAATTAGGCAATGCGAATCGCTAAATTAGCCTGACTAAAAAAAGCCAGTGACAAAACTGGCTTTTTTTATTGGGTTTTCCTGCGCTCTCTTGGGCAAATTTTGGTTTTGTCTATTTTATCTAAAGCGTAGGCGAGTGCGTAGTGCTTTTTTATGAGAAAGCTAAAACTGAAAATTCGTCAAATCGACTTGTTTACCCGTCCAAAGCGCAAAACTTAATGCCCCTTGATTGACCAGCATTCCTAAGCCATCCGAGGTTTTGGCATGTTTCGACTTAAAAAAGTCCAAAAACGCTGATGGTTTGCCATACATCATGTCATACGCAAAATCGACAGTCATATCCTTGGCAAACGGCAAGGTGTCACCGCTCAGACCTATCGACGTTGCATTGATAATCACCTCAATATCGTTGGGCAAATCCGTCAAACTTGAAAAGGTGAGCTTATCGGTATCAAATAATCGGGTTAAATTCTCTGCTTTTTCTACTGTGCGATTGGCAATATGTAGCGATTTTACTTGCGCATCTAGCAACGGCAAAATCGCGCCACGAGTCGCCCCACCTGCCCCTAAAATAGCAACGTTTGCGTCTTTTAACCTGACGCCTTGCGACAATAAATCTGCCACCAAACCGCGACCATCGGTATTGTCGCCATACAGTTTGCCCGCTTTGATGGCAAGGGTATTGACTGCACCCGCCAAGCGCGCGTATTCAGATAGCTCACCGCGCTGCTGGCACAGCGCAAATGCCATCTCTTTAAAAGGTACGGTCACATTTGCCCCTGTGCCACCGCCTGCAAAAAATGCTTCGATGACAGCGGTAAAACTGTCGACATCGTTGGGACAATATTGGCGTTGGTAAGACAAGGTGATGCCAGTTTGTTTGGCAAAGGCTTGGTGCAAATCAGGCGATTTGCTATGGGCAATCGGATTGCCGATTACCATGCAATGATAACGGACGTTTGAATCAGGAATTGATGACATGGGAAAACCTATAATACGATGAGTAAAATTACCAATTCCCCTCACTTTACAATAACTGTGGCTGCTATATCAATGCTGGGTTTTGATTGGCTAGGTTTTGATTGGCTAGGTTATGATTGGGTGGATGTAAAGCGTAGCATTTCATCGATTTGGCTAAAAATAACAACAAAAGCGTACTGTTAACTGCTATCAATGCCTTGTTACAATGCGCTATTCACACCAACCCGTTATACAATATACGTTTACAAAACACAATGAAGCTAATTGCCCGCAAACCGCTTTTTTTACCGCGTCAAAACCGCTCAGAACATCCGATAGGCGCTACTCAAAAAGGCGCTACCAAAAAATGCGCTGCCCAAAAAAGCGTTACCCAAAATAAACCCACTTGGCTAAAAAATCTTGGCTGGGGGTGGGTTATCTTAGCAATCACCTTAACTGGCTGTGATAAGGTCAAACAAATCGCCTCACAACACAATGCCAGTGTGACCGCTAGCACTATCGCATCGACCACAGCCACCAGTCCGTCTATCAACCCTACCTCGCAGCCAACACCTGTGGTCTATCCCATCAATGAATGGCAGCAACAAACGCTGGCAAACAAAGTCAGTATCCACGATACCGAAGCCATGACGTTATTATTAGGTCAACCCATTACCATTGATAAGCAAAGTTTGGACTACCGAAGCAATGTGGCAAGTAAATATAGTTTTGCCAAAATCGGTGAGCCGTATTTTGATTTACTTGATTCGCCTATGTATATCGAGTTACAGTGGTATTATGCCAGTGCCTATGACAATGCCAGCGTTAAAAACATCAGTATCCAGCATGCCAAAACAGCGTTTCATCTGACCCAAAATTGGTTTGGGCAAGATGGCTCAGACATTGTTACCCATATGGTACAAGGACAGCCGATTAAAAATGCGAGCTACCACGGAATTTTGGTAGAATTAGCACGCTGTGACAATTATCATTGTGATTTGGTGGTCAGAAAACCCACTGTCACCGCCAAAACCGCTAAAAAAAGCGGCTAATTGATGCGGCTTTCACTGTCATACAGTCAACTATCAATTTAATCAAGTAGCCAAATAACCATGTGGTATTCATTATCTGATGCTCAGTATGCCAAGCCAATCACCTGTATCGATATTGATTCACGGGTCATAGCGTATGGCGATGGGTTTTTTACCACCATGGCGGTGGTGGCAGGACAAATCAATTGGCTGAGTTACCACTTAGATAGAATCGACGAGAGTGCCCAGGCGTTACAACTCAATTTAACCAACGCTGACTTAGACGCAGCCAGTTTAGACGCCTCCAATTTAGACGCCTGCAATTTAGAATCCCCCAATCACACTATCCGCGCATACTTTAATAGCCAATTAGCCAATTTTGCTAAAACCCTCAATCACGGTATGCTCAAGCTGATAGTTTGCCGAAAAAACCAACCTATCAAAGGCTATGGATTTTGCAACTGTCAATTTGACGCTTTTATTAAGCTTATGCGCACGGATAAGCCATTATCACAGCAAGCCAATCAAGTCATCATCCAATCTGCCGCTACCGCCATCTGTCTTACGCAGCAAATTGCGTGTCTACCCAAACCCTTGGTAGGACTTAAGCTACTAAACGCCCAAGATAAAGTGATGGCAAGTCACGAGCTGTGGCAGCACCAAACCCAAAATGCACAAATGATTGATGGGCTGGTGCAAGATGTGATGGGGCATTGGGTAGAAGGTACTTTTTGCAATGTGTTTTATCAGCTTAATCATGAAAACGTGTGGTACACACCGCCCATCAACCGCTCAGGGGTAAAAGGGGTGATGCGGCAGGTGTTATTGGCTAAGTTTGCCGACTCTGATAGGGCTCATGAGGAGCGGTATTTAGCCAGCGAGGAGTTAGCCAATATCACAAGCTTGTTCTTTTGCAATGCTGTACGCGGGATTTTGCCCATTCAGGCATTGATGCTACCCAATGGGCAGTCAACCGCGCTTGATTTGGCCCCAATCTATACGCAAAAATTAACTTAAATCGTGTTGCTGGTAACCAAAAAAAATTGCTATTTTTGTCATTAATTGTTAAATTCTCGCTTATTGAGTCAATATAAGCTTTCTCTATGAACGACCAATCTAATAATAATATGTCTAATAACTCAGAAGGTTCTGAGCATCATCCTACTCAGCACAGTGACGCCCCTCACGCCGCGGATATTCCAGATTCTCAATTGCAGGACAATCATAGCAAAGATAAGGGTATCGATGACAAGGATATAACGAATAAGGATGACGAAGACCCTCATAGCAAAAACGTCAATATTAACGATGCTTGTCTGATTAATCGTTCAACGCGAGAATTCAATGACAACATCACCGGTAGAAACAAAAAAAATAAATACCGTCTACTGGGGCTAGTGGGGTTTATTGTATTGGTGCTAGGCTGGTTGTTATTTGCTTGGTACAACACCCTATATGGCACTATCACCCAGCCTAAGCAGATGGTGACCATCAATAAAGGTCAAACCTACTATGCGCTGGTAGACGACTGGGATAAAAAGAAAAAGCTGTTCGTCGCGCCACTTGCCAAACTATATATCAAAATGACGGTGGATAAACCGCTCCATTCAGGGGTCTATCAACTGCCTGAAAATCCAAGTTTTGCCAATTATTTAGCCATGCTACAACAAGGTGAAAAAGTCGCTTTTATCAAAGTGCAAATCATTGAAGGCAAAACAGCCAAAGAGTTATATCAACATTTGATGGACAATAAAGGGATTAAAAACGAAGTTATCCATGGTAGCAAAGTTGACGTTGACAAACTTGGGCTCAATATCCCTGCTGACTATCATCCAAATGACAACCTTGAAGGTTGGTTCTCACCGGACACCTATTATTTTAATGAAGGCAGCAGCGATAAAAAAGTGCTAACGGATTTATTTACCCGTCAACACACAGCATTGATGGAAAACTGGAACAATCGCCAAGCCAATCTGCCGTACAAGACACCATATGAAGCGCTGATTATGGCATCGATTATTGAAAAAGAAACCAGTGTCGAAAGTGAGCGGGGTGAAGTGGCAGGCGTGTTCGTCAATCGTCTGAAGAATAATATGCGCCTACAAACCGACCCCACCGTGATTTATGGCATGGGCGATCGTTACGATGGCAATATTCGCAAATCTGACCTTGAAGAAAAAACCGCTTACAACACCTATCAGATTGACGGCTTACCACCGACACCGATTGCCTTGCCAAGTATTGCATCCATTAAAGCGGCACTCCACCCAATTCAAACCGATTCGCTATATTTTGTGGCAACGGGCAATGGCGGTCATAAATTTACCAGTAATTTAGAAGACCATAACCAAGCGGTGCAAGATTATCTGCGGGTGATGCGTGAAAAACGCGCCAGCCAAAACAGCCAATCAGGTCAGTAAAAAACGATACCCATGCAAACAGCCGCAAAAGCCCCCATTAGCGAAAAATTTATCTCATTTGAAGGTACCGAAGGGGTGGGTAAGTCCACCTTGATTGCCAATCTGGCAGCGTATTTGACCGCGCAAGGCATCGATTTTATCCAGACCCGTGAACCGGGCGGCAGTCCGTTTGCTGAGCAGTTACGCGCCATGTTACTTGACCCTGCAACGACCATGACAGAGGACAGTGAACTGCTATTGATGTTTGCGGCACGTGCCGATCATGTGGCGCAAGTGATTTTGCCAGCGCTCGCTCAGGGCAAATGGGTGCTGTGCGACCGCTTTACCGATTCCACCATTGCCTATCAAGGGTTTGGGCGCAAACAGGGCGATAGGGCAGAACTTAGCAAAATTGAATTACTGATTAGGCATTTTGTGGCAAAAATGCCAGATATGACCATTTGGCTAGATTTACCGGTCACAGAAGGGATGAGCCGTGCCAAAAATCGCGGCAAACTAGACCGCTTTGAGCAAAATCAGCTAGCGTTTTTTGAGCGGGTGCATCAAGGATTTGCTTATCAAGCACAGCAAGAACCGCAGCGTGTCAAACGCATTGATGCGCAGGGTACACCTGATGAAGTGTTGGCAAAAGTGCTAACGCAGCTGGGTATTTAATGTCGTTATTTAGTTTCATAAAGCTTTTACAATTATTTTGAAAAAAGGGGATGATAAACATCCCCTTTTTTATTTAACCCATACTATGGCATAGATGGGGTTAAAATCACGTCTGCCGCGACTGGCAAAGTTTGCGGAAAGTCTTTGTTGTAATGCAGTCCGCGCGATTCGTGGCGACGTAGCGCCGAGCGCACAATCAGCTCAGAGACTAGCAGCAAATTACGCAATTCAATCAGATTTTTACTGACCACAAAGTTTGCGTAGTAATCATTTACTTCTTGTTTTAACAATAAAATGCGGTTGAGTGCACGATGCAGGCGTTTGTCTGAGCGCACAATACCAACGTAGTGCCACATGCTTTGGCGCAGCTCATCCCAGTTTTGCAGCACGATGACTTCTTCGTCAGGGTCGGTCACATCTTGGCTGTCCCAATCAGGGGTAGTAGGAATGGGGGGAACGCGATTTTCTGCAAATGCAGCGGCAATATGGCGCGCTGCACTCATCCCATACACAAAACATTCTAACAGCGAGTTACTCGCCATGCGATTGGCACCATGCAGACCCGTAAAGGACGTTTCGCCCATGGCATATAGATTAAGCACATCGGTTTGGGCGTTTTCATTGACCATCACCCCACCACACGTGTAGTGAGCGGCGGGTACCACGGGGATTTTATCTTGGGTCATGTCAATGCCCAGCTCTAGTAGCCGCTCATATAACATAGGGAAATGACCTTTAATAAACGCTGGGTCTCTATGAGTAATATCTAACCAAACATGACGTATTCCCAAACGCTTCATCTCAAAATCGATGGTGCGAGCCACGATGTCACGCGGTGCCAGCTCACCCCGTTCATCGAAGCGAAGCATAAAGCGCTCACCTTCTGGATGTTCTTTGGTTGCTGGCAGGCGCAGGTAGGCACCTTCACCGCGCATGGCTTCGGTGATTAAAAACGAACGCGCTTCTGGATGATATAGACAAGTAGGATGGAACTGATTAAATTCCAAATTCGCAACGCGGCAACCTGCGCGCCATGCCATCGCGATACCATCGCCCGTGGCAATATCTGGGTTAGATGTATACAAATACGCTTTTGATGCCCCGCCGCATGCTAAGGCGATAAAGGGCGCGGTAAAGGTAATGACTTGATTGGTGGCCAAATCAAGGGCGTACAGCCCCACGGCACGGTTGGGCTCGCTAATCGGACTGTAGTTGTGTTTACTAAGTTTATGGGTGGTGATGACATCAATGGCAGCGACATACTCAAACAGTTTGACATTCGGACATTGTTTGACACGTTTGACTAACGTGGTAGAAATGGCCACCCCAGTGGCATCTGCCGCATGGATGATACGACGTTTGGTATGACCACCTTCACGGGTCAGGTGCAAGGTTTCGTTCTCATCCAAGGTAAACTTGACACCTTGTTTGAGCAAAAACTCCACCGCTTCTCGGCTATGCTCTACCGTAAAACGTACCGCATCTTCATGGCAAAGACCTGCCCCTGCAATCAAGGTATCATCGACATGCTCATCAACCGAGTCATCATCCGATAGTACTGCTGCCACGCCGCCTTGGGCATAAAAAGTGCTGGCTTCAGTGAGCTTGTCTTTTGCCAAAACCGCAATCGATAGATGGCTTGGCAAGGATAAAGCTAACGATAAACCTGCACCGCCACTGCCGACAATCACCACATCAAACGCGTGGCGATGGTTAGCCTGTGCTTGCGGCTGGGCAGTTTCTTTGATAGGGGAGTTTGACACATTAACGCTTGCTGTCATAACGCTGACGTCCTTCAAATTAATGAGTTAAAGAGCCAAAAAATCTAAGCAAGCGCTGAGCAAATTGGGTCACCGTGCTACATTTAAAAGGCTGTGTTTAAAAGGCTATTTTAAAAGCTATGGTTAAAAGGCTATGGTTAAAAAGCCATGGGAAAATAAGCTATCATATCAGCTTTTATAAATGATGGCGGATTTTTTCTATGGTTTGTTTTTTAAGTAGCTAGCCCATCTAAATAGCCCATGGTTAAGGCTAAACAGGGTACGACATACGCAAATGCGCTCGTCTTTGTTTTGCCGTCGCTACCAGACAACAGGGTCAAAATGCAAAGTCAGGCATTTTTGGATGAGTTAAATACAAAAAACTCGCCTAGCTGTTCATCCATTTTTTGCGATATGATGACAGTTTAAATTGTCATATTCATGATTGCCATTTATAATGGGCGCTTTTTTTTATACGTATTTGTCATGCAAATTATTGATTATTCAGTAAATTTAGGTAACGCTTGATATGGGTGGTAGCATGATTGGCAGTTGGCTAGGTCATCTTGGCGCGCTCATTGCCGTTTTGGTAATCCTATGGTCGTGCCTAAAAACTGTGCAACTCAAAGCGCGAACAGATAATCTGCAAATCCTGCTGCAACTGGTCAGTTTCTACGCGCGCTATTGGTTTGTTTGGTTGTTGCTGTGGGCAAACGTGCAACTGCTGTATGACAACCAAATCATTTACTGGCTGCTTATCGCGTTATCCTTGTTGTATATCTATATGAGCTGGGTTGAGCCCAATCGGCTGCGCGTTTCGCATTTTTCAATCAATTTGACCGCATCTGCGACCTATCAGCCCGCGACCGATATTTCACTGGCTGCAGCAGCATCACAACCTATCAAACGACAACCTATCAAAAGACAAGCTGCAAAAATTGCGGTGCTGAGTGATATCCATGTGGGTATATTTTCTAACCCCCATCAGTTAGCGCGTTTGGTAAAATGCCTTAATCGCTTAGATGTTAATGCGGTGCTGATTTTGGGTGATTGGTTATATCAAGCGACAACTTTGGATGCCCAACTAAGCCCATTTAAAACGCTAAACAAGCCTTGCTATACCGTCCTTAGCGATGCCGATACCCAGCAGGTTATCGATGATGCGCAAAATAGCGAACCTGCTAGCAATATGCAGTTAAAGCACATCTTACCAACCTTCGGTATTCAATTATTGCCTGAGCAAGGCTTGCGCATTGCCGGGATAAAAATCATAGGCATTCATAATGGCAGTACAATGGATTTACCGCGCGTGATTGAACAGCAGCGCAGCGCGGGGCAGCCATTAGTGATTGCCACCCATGATATCAAGCAGTTAGAAGCCAATCCGCGAACCTTAAGCGACGCCAACAACGATACTTTGGTGATTGCGGGACAAACCCATGGTGGGCAGGTCAATATACCTATACTGACACCGCTGATGGTGAGAGCATTGACAGGTAATAAACTGGCGGCAGGGTTACGTCAACCCGATATACCCAAACAATCCGACTATCATCCCAAAGCACTCAATGCGGCTAACAAACCCAGCAAACGCTACCAAGTATGGGTGAATACTGGGATTGGGGTGACAGGGTTGCCGTTTCGGTTTAATTGCCCCCCTACCATTGATGTGCTAACCATCCAAGTTCAAACGGCTGATACTTAACCCATACCATTCGCCACTGTAAGCCAGCGACTATAAACCAATTGCTGCCTTATTATCTGGTTGAGTGGGGTCTATAACCTGATTTGCTACAGCGGTGGAGAAACTTGCGTTTGCTATCAAAGCGCTTAAACTTCGCCCCAAATGTATGCTACACTAGACAAAAATTTTCAAAAAATTGTCGCAGCTGTTACATATTCTACTTAAGGTTTTGTCCAAGGTATTGTTATGACCCCCATTTTAGATAAACTACAAGGCTCTATGGTCGCGTTGATTACACCTATGCATAGCAATGGTGACGTCGATTGGCAATCATTGGCAAATCTCATTGATTGGCAAATCGAGCAAGGTACGGACGTACTGGTGTCGGTTGGTACGACGGGTGAATCCGCAACCTTATCCATGCAAGAGCATGTGGATGTCATTGAATTTACCATGAAGCAAGTGGGTGGTCGTATTCCCGTCATCGCGGGTACAGGCGCTAACAATACCGTTGAAGCCATTGAGCTGACCCAGCACGCCAAACAAGCGGGGGCGGATGCCGTGCTGCTGGTTGTGCCTTACTACAATAAACCGACCCAAGAAGGGCTATACTTACACTATAAAGCCATTGCTGAAGCCGTAGACATTCCCCAAGTGCTATACAACGTACCCGGGCGCACTGTTGTTGATATGCAGCAAGCAACGGTCGAGCGCTTAGCGGACATCGAAAATATCATCGCGATTAAAGATGCGACGGGTGACGTGGCGCGTGGTGCCAAACTGATTGAAGCAGTAAAAGGTCGCATGATTGTATGGTCAGGGGATGATGAAAGCGCGTTAGCACTGATGCGTCATGGGGCAAAAGGCAATATCTCAGTGACCGCCAATGTCGCACCAAAAATCATGAGCCAAATTTTTGGCTTGGCACTCAAAGGTGAGTTTGAACAAGCCGAAGCATTAAACCAAAAAATAGCCCATTTACACCAAGATTTATTTATCGAGTCAAGTCCAATTCCTGCAAAATATGCGTTATACAAAATGGGTCATATTGAGCAAGGTATCCGTTTACCATTAACTTGGCTTACCCCAGAACACCAACAAGTGATGGATGAAGCACTTGCCAAAGCAGGTTTACTATGAAAAAAACACGCAGCACCAACCGCAATCGATTCAACGCCCAGCTAGCCCTAGCGATTATTGCCTCTGCTAGCATTGCTATGACAGGCTGTACTACTTTTAAACGTAAAGTTGGCGACAATTCTTTGGACTATACAAAGACCAAAAAACTTGAACCCATCCAATTACCGGCAGATGCACAAACGCTACCTTTTACGCCAGTTTATGCAGTGCCGCAATCGGGTGAAAATACGTTAAAAATCACAAAAGAAGGCAGTAAGCGTTTTGAGCTACCGCGTCCAATTAGTACCGTAAAATAAAGAGTGGCTGATAGCATCGATGATAGTTGGCAGCTTGTGTTGCTAACCGCGTATCAGCCAATCAATGCAACTGTCATAAATTAGCTACACTGAGCCAACCTTAGCCAATCTTAAACAGCCATTTGGGAATTACCATGCAAAAACTCGATTTACTTTATAAAGGCAAAGCAAAATCCGTCTTCGAAACTGACAATCCAGATTATCTGATTTTAGAATTTCGTGATGATACCTCTGCGTTCAACGGCGAGCGTATCGAACAGTTAGCGCGTAAAGGCAAAGTCAATAACCGCTTTAATGCCTTTATCATGCAAAAACTCAGCGAAGCAGGCATCGAAACCCATTTTGAACAGCAATTATCGGATGAAGAAGTGCTGGTCAAACGCCTAACAATGATTCCCGTCGAGTGTGTGGTACGTAACTATGCGGCAGGCAGCCTAGTACGTCGCTTAGGATTGCAAGAAGGTCAAGCGTTGACACCACCTACCTTTGAATTATTCTATAAAGATGACGGTCTGGGCGACCCAATGGTAAATGATTCGTTAGCGGTATCACTCGGCTGGGCAACGCAAGCTCAACTGGATGAAATGAAAGCCTTAACCTTTAAAGTCAATGACGTGTTATCAAAAATGTTTGATGACGGTGGTTTGATGTTGGTGGATTTCAAACTAGAATTTGGGGTATTCAAAGACCGTATCGTACTGGGCGATGAGTTCTCGCCCGATGGTTGCCGCGTTTGGGACAAACAAACCAAGAAAAAACTGGATAAAGACCGTTTCCGTCAAAGCCTAGGTGATGTGGTCGAAGGTTATGAAGAAGTTGCCCAGCGTATTGGCGTGTCTTTGGTTGATGAGTCAGGTCGATAAATCGGACGCATTCATCAAGCTAGCTAATCGCTACAGCGAATCTAATTAAGTCCAATTAAATTTGGATGACATGTGAAATAGATAAACATCTAAAACTGGGGCTTGCTCCAGTTTTGTGTTTTTAGCAGGTTATTTAAGTTTAAGTTTAAATTTTTATCCCTCAGTATGATTAACAAAAGAGTCTTTCATTTGGACAACCCTATCACTCATCAATATATCAAGCACCCGCTTACCACCTTGACCCAATTCAATCGCAATCCTAGACCTTGGCATATGCCGTTGTTTGTGGCATTTGCGATTAGTTTTCCAGTGATGGTAGGCGCGTATCTGGGTGATTTGCGCATGGGGCTACTCGCGTCACTCGGTGCGATGGTGATTTTAAACTTACCCTACACTGGGTTGTTATTGTCTCGCATGACCACGGTATTGGCGTGTAGTTTTGGGATGGTGGCGTGTTTTGCCGTTGGTTTGGTCGCCCACAA
>ERZ501064.316-NODE-316-length-11873-cov-6.150364_pt1 | contig 11873 bp, 9 predicted proteins | sample MGYA00510851_ERZ501064 | MGnify/ENA primary metagenome ERZ501064 (study PRJEB25958, sample SAMN03398529) | human skin metagenome | study: EMG produced TPA metagenomics assembly of the Human Skin Microbiome Metagenome (human skin metagenome) data set. | reverse complement strand
CCTCGGCGGCACCGCAGGTGCGGCCGCCCTCGGCATTCCCGCCGCAGTGACCGGCGGTGTCGGCGGCGCACTGATCGGGACCGCCGTCGGCGCGGGCATCGGCTTGGCAGTGCCCGCGCCCTTCCCCGGCGCGAACGTCGGCCCGGGCGCGGCGATCGGTGCAGCCGCAGGTGGCGCTCTCGGCGCCGCAGCCCTGGGAATCCCCGCAGCGATCATCGGCGGTGTGGCCGGCGGAACCGCAGGCGGACTCCTGGCGCACGCCCTGGGCGCCGGCGATCCGGGTGCCAACCCGCGTCAGCCCCGGCTACCCGGCCAGCCCGACCCGAACCGCCGCACCCCGCAGCCACCGCGCCCGCAACCGGCTCCGCTGCCCAACCCCGGCGCCAACCAGTTCGAGCTGCATCTACCCGCCGACCAGGCCGCCAAGGCCGGACTGCCGGCGGTGCACTACCAGGTCAACGTCGGTGGAGATGTCAACGCCGAAACCACCATCGGCGGACAGACCTACACCGCGAACTGGACTGCTGAGCAAGCCGAAGCCCCCTACAAGGCACTCGGCGGTGCCGCCGACCAGGCGAAGAAAGCCGTCACCGACGCCACCCGCCAGGCCACCGACCAGCTACGCGCGGCCGTGCCCGGCATCGAGGTCACCTGGCCGCAACTGTCGACGCCGGGCGCAGCACCCGAGCACCGATAGATCACCTGTCGATCGACGCAAAGGAGTAGAAACACATGTCGATTCACACCGCTACACCCCGGCGGCGTTCCCGTTGGGTGCTGGTCGCGCTCGCCTCGCTCGGCGCAGCGCTGGCCGCAACGTGGCTGGCCGGACCCGCGGGTGCTGCCACCACCGCCAACCTCGCCGAAGCCTGGAACCCACTGAAGGGCATCGCCCCGGACTTCTCGCTGTTCGGACCGACCGTCGGGTCGACCTGGCGGCGCGTGATGGGCGCGTTCTGGGCTGCCTGCCTGGCCGTGTGCACCATCTGGGTCATTGCCGCCGGCGCCAAGTGGTCGGCGGCCAACCGCCGCGGTTTCGCCGGCCAACAGGTCGAGGCCAAGCAGTCGTTCATCGACGCCTGCTGCGGTCTCGGCGTGTGCGCCGGGGCCTCCATCATCATCGCCGGCGTGCTGTTCGCCGTCGGCGTCTGACCCGCATCCCTGCACTGCCACAACACCTCTGACAAGGAGTCTGATATGTCCACACCCGCACAGCGCCCCGTCCCCGGCCGTCCCGGCGGTCCGGCCCGCAACGCCCACACCCTGCGCCGCGTCCGATACCTGCTGATCTTCACGGCCCTGTTCGTGGTGACGCTGTTCGTCATCCTGCTGACCGTGATTCTCTAGCCGCGCTATTCGCCGACCCTTGCGAGGAGACCAAAAGCCATGAGCCCCAAGAAGATGAATTACAGTGCGGTACCCACCCCGGCCTCACCGACCGATCCGGCTACCCCGGCAGGATCGCCGCCGGCCGCACCCGGCGGTGGCTCGGCGTCGGGCCGACCGTTGCTGCGTAAACCCGTGGTGATTACCGCGGCGGCGGTGGTGGTGCTGATCGTGGTCGTCCTCGCGGTCGCCGCATCCTGCGGCGGTTCCGAGGACGGCGGTGAGGGCGCCCAGTCCAGCGTGGCCATCGGATCGGCGCACGGCCCGGCGTCGATCGTCGACGGCATTCCGGCGAAGTACACCCACGACAAGCCCGGGGCGGCCACCGCGGCAGTGAACTTCGTGCAGTCGGTCGACCAGGCTGGCCAGGGCCGCATCAGCGGGGCAACCCTCAAAGACACCCGGGTCGGCCCGACGCCGAGTGAAGCGCTGACCAAGGTCCTCGATGTGGCCTCGGACCGCACCGCGGGTCGCACGGTGTTCAACTCGGCGCCGGCGATGGTGACGGTGCCCACCTACTCCGACGAGCAGGCCACGGTCTCGGTGTGGGCGGTGGGCACCTCGCAGTCCCCGGTCAACGATGACGGCAAGGTCGGCGTGCTGACCTTGTGGACCACGACCACGGTCACCTTGCAGTGGATCGACGAGGACTGGAAGGCCACCGACTGGCAGTTTCAGTCCGGGCCGAACCCCGATGAGGTAACGCTGCCCGAAGCCGATGCGGCGCTGTCGAAAACAGCGATGACCGGTTACTACAGCTTCTTCATCAACTAGGACTCGATCGGGGTGAGAACTGTGACATGGAGACGTCTTCTCGCACGGGCCACACTGATTGTGCTGGCGATCGTCGTGCTCGTCGGCGGGGCGGGGGCCGGTATCGCGGCCGCGGCACCGGAACAGGGCGGTGAGGCACCGGCCGGTGTCAGCACCAGCGCTGGCGGGAAGAAACTCCCGGCAGGATTTCCCGCCCCGCTCAAGCAGTACGTCGCCGGGACCGACGAGTTCAAGAGCGCCCCGTGGTTCAAGGGGGCGTGCGCGGACAAGGGCGGCGACTTCGCCGGCTATCTCGCCGCCACCTTCCCGGTGGAGGCGGAGCTGCTGTTCTGGAGCCGGCCCGAAGACGAGCGCGCCAAGCTGCTCGTGGATCGGTTCAAGGCCGACGTCACCATGTCGCAGGGCAATGTGGCCGGGTTGCAGCCCACCATCGACTCGGTCGAGAAGGCCAAAAAGGAGATGGCCGGCGGATTCCGGCCGACCCCGGACAACAAGTGGCTGCCCGGCAGTTACCCAGGTCCCCGCAGCGAGGAGTATCCCTCCACCGAGCCGGTGTGTGCCCAAGACCTCGCCCGGTGGGGCAAGAAGTCGATCAGTACATGGGGATTCGAGTTCGCTGAGCAACCCGATGCGCAATCGCTCAAGAGCATGGCCGGCGGCGATAGCGCCCTGGAGGGGATCATCAAGGAGCCGTGCTCGGGGAGCCGGCCGGAAAGTGTGTGGTTTTGCAACCATGCGTTCTACCTCGACTGCGCCAAGGCCACCGACGGCGCCGACGTCACCGCCTGCACACAGTGGAACGCACAGGTGGGAAAGCTGTTCCGCGGCACGAAGAACTGGATTGATCAGAACAGTTCGGTGGGAGACCGGATCGCCGGCGCCGCCCGGGTGGCGTTGGCGACCAGTCCGGCCTTCCGCCTGGGCAAGGCGCAGGTCGATGCGTTCTCATCGTTGTGGGGCAACACCATTGGTGCGGTCACCGAGTTCGTCAAAGACGCCAAAGAGCTGCCCGAGAAGTGGGCCAACTACATCAAGCAAGCGGCGATGGACATGACCACCACCGTCCTGCCGGGCCTGGCCACCGTCGGCGAATTCGACCTCCGCCAGACGTGGTTCCTCAAGTGGTACGGCATGAGTATCGGCCTGGGCCTGGCAGTGATGACGGTGATGTTCCTACTGGCCACAGTGCGCGCCGCGAGATCCGGCGGCGGCAACGCACTGGTCCGCGACACCCTCGGATATTTGCCGACCGCGATCATCGCGATGATGTACACCCCCATGGTCGCGTGGATGCTGCAAAGCCTGGCCAAAGCGCTGACGATGCTCATCGCACAGATGATGGGCACTTCGATGGACGAGGTCGTCGACAACGTCTCGGCGATGCTGGGCGGTCTGACGAGCGAAACCCTCGTCGGCGGCGCGGTCGGCGGCATCATCGGGTTCGGCGTGCTGGCGATCGGCGCGTTCGCATTGTTCCTCGGGCTGCTCATGCACCAGATCGGTATCCCGCTGGCCTGTGTGGCGTGCGCGATCGGCTACGGCATGCTCGTGCACCCGACCTGGCGGCGCAAAGCACTGCGAGTACCGATGATGCTCCTCACGCTGATCTTGTCGACACCGCTGCTGTTCCTGGCACTGGCCATCATCATCCAGGTCATCAACTGGTCGGCAGCCGAATCGACCACCGGCGACGGAAAACTCGAGTCCTGGGGTGCGCTCGCACTGTGCGCGCTGGCGTTCTTCGTCGTCGGTATCGCTCCGTTCTCGCTGTTGAAGTGGTCGCCGCTGCTGCCCAACGGTGAAGACGCCGACCGAATGGGCGACGGCGGCGCTGGAACCGGCCAGGTCCTCGGCGCCGGAATGGGCGGACCGATCCGGTCTAGTCACGCCAGTGCCGCGAGCCCGTCAGGCGGCGGATCACCCGGCGTCGGAGGCGGGGGCGGCGGTATCGGCGGGCACGGGGCACGCCACGCCGCGTCGGTGTCCGATCACAGCTCATCGGGGCCATCAGGTGGTGGCAACACCGGGGCGGCCAAGCACGCCGGCAGTACCGCACTCAAAGGTGTTGCCGCGGCCGGGGGACCGGTCAGCGCGACGGCCTCGCGGCTGGCCTCAGCAGCGGGCAGAGGTGGCCACATGGTCGGCGACATGGCCAAATCCGGTGTCGCCGCCGGCACACGGGCCGGTGCGCTCAATGCCTCCCAACGCGCCCACGGCATCGCCACCGACTCCGCACCCACTCAGAACGCGTGAAAGGAACACCGATGACCGTGGAAGTCGCTGACGCGCAACGCGAGACTGTGCGGACCTCGATCCTCGGCGGCGAGGTCGCCAGCCGCTACGTCGGCGGGATCTCGTTCCCGGCGAAGCTCGCCCTGTCGATCGCGCTCGCAGTGGCGGTGGTGGCCATCCTGTGGCTGGGTTTGATCGGGCTGGTAATCGCGGTCGTGGTCCTGCCCGGCAGCATCGCCGCGATCGTCGACTTCGGTGGCGGGTCGATCGCCGGGCGCGGGCTGCACCAGCTGCACGAGAAGCTGCGCCGCCGTCGCGGTGAGCACGTCTTCATCAACCCCGACGACCCCGACTACGCCAACCCCGACATCGACCCCGGCTGGTTGTGGCCGGTGCCGCTGGGCAAGATCGAACCACTCGTCCTCACCGACACCGGTCTGGATGACATGTTCATCCTGTGGCACCACAATCCCGGTGAGGCCAACTACTTTTCGATGGTCCTCTCGGTGCAAGGACTGGCCGAAGGACTGCGCTCGGACGCCACCTGGGCGCAGAACCAGCAGGCGTTGAGCGATTCGGTGTTCAACGCCTGCGCGCGGCGAACCTCGCACGTCAAAACGGTGCAGATGGTCTCGCGGAGCGTGCCCTCAGACCTCAACCCGCACGAGAAGTGGATCACCGAACGGGTCGCCGCACTCCCGCCCGAGCTCGCTGAGCGGCTGGCCGGCCCGATCATTTCCTACGGCGAACTCATCGACGACATCCGCCCCTACGCCGAAGACCATCGCACCTATCTGGTGGTGTGCATCGGCGAATCGCCCGCATTGATGAAGCAAGCCGCCCGGCTGGCCGAGAGCAAAGGCGCGACCGTGGAAGGTGGCGTCGCCCAGGTGATCCGCGACGAGGTTGCCAACATCCAACGGGCCCTGCAATCCAGCGGGTACGGCCGGGTCGACGTCCTTGGCGAGCAGCGCGCGTGTGCGGTGCTGCGTGCCATGCTCAACCCGTCCTACCCGCTCGATCAGCACGAGGGTGTGCGGTGGGACAACTGCTTTCCCTCCTACGTCGCCGCTAAGGATGCGGTTGTGGTGCGTCCGGCTCCTGACGATCCCGACGCGATCGCCTGGCACACCCGCGTCGCGGTCGTACCGCCGGGCAAGATCGCACCCGTACCGCTCGGCCCGGCCTGGATGGCTCCACTGCTCACCGGCGTCGAACCCGACGAAGGCGACCCGTCCGAAGGGGTACCGCCGAGCCCGACCATCCGCACCATCTCGGTGCGCCTGGATTTCGTGCCCGCCGACCGCGCCCGCCAGGTCGCCAAGAAGCACCGAACCAGCGACGCGGCCGCCGCGCTGGAAGCCGATCAGCGCGGCCGGATCGGGGACGGCACCAGCGAAGTGATGGCCGATGCCTCCGCGCGCCGGGCCATGGACCTGCGAGAAGGGTCGGGCTATCACGGCGTCATTTGGTCGATGTCGATCGCGGTCACCGGCCGCGACGGTGATGACTGCGACCGCGCCTGCGCCCGTGTTGCATCGGCCGCCGACGAATCAGCGATCACCGAATTGCGCTGGCGCGAGGGCGATCACGACATCGCCCTGTTCTGGACCCTGCCGCTGGGTCGGGGCCTGGCCTCGACCCGCTACACCCGCTGACCCGCACCGCCTGTGGAAGAGGAACACCGACGATGACCACACTGCATGACCGCAACAACCCCGACACCGAGGGCGCCAACGACACCGACACCCACAGGCTGCGGCAATGGTGGCGGTGGGTACTCGGCCGCGACGCCGACCAACCTGCCGACAGCACATGGGAACCGCCCACCCGCGACCTCACCGACGACAACGGCCGCGCCGCGGTCATCGGCGCCGGCGGGACGGTCGCGGTGCGCCGCGAACCGCCCGAACGCCAACGGTGGCTCGACAAATGGGGCTGGTACGAAAACCGGCCCGCCGGGGCCTGGTCGACCACCCGCCAGGCCGAAGCGCTCAACCTGGCCACCACCCGCCAACCGGTACAACACGGCGGGCTGCTGGCCGGACGCAACCTGATGGGACAGGCCGCGGTGCGCCTGGACCCCTTCGAGCTCTACCGCGATCGCGTCATCGACGGAGTCAACGTGTGCGCCATCGGCGACATCGGCTCGTCGAAATCGTCGATTCTGAAAACCTCCGGGCTCTACCGACAACTGATCCTCAACCGACAGATCGTCGGGTTCGACAAGAAGCGCCAGGGCGACCGCGGCGAATACGGGGTCATCGCCGACGAACTCGGCGTGGAGTCGGTGACCTTCCGTGCCGGCGGGGGAGGGGTGTCGCTCAACCTGCTCGACCCGGCGATCTCCACCGACGGCCGCCACGCCGGCGGTGTGCCCGGCGTGGTCCCCGCCGGCCAGGAAATGTTGCTGCTCGCGGTCCTGCGCGACGCGATGGAACGGCCACTGACCCAACCAGAGAAAGCCGCGGTACGCCTGGCGCTGTCCACGGTCAACGAACGCGCCGCGGCTGCGGGCACCGAACCGCTGCTCGTCGAGGTCGCCAACCAGCTCACCAAAGGGCACTCCGGACGCTCTGAGGCGGCCCTGGACTTCGTGCGCCGCGGCGACGACATCCCCGAATCGGTCCGAGCCGACCTCGGGGACTTCGGATACTTCGGCAGCCGGTGGGCCTCCCGGTCCCTGGAATGGGGCCGCGATCCCGGCCTGGCCATCCTCGAACTCGTCGACGGCGCACTGCGCGGCCTGGTCGACCAACCCACCAGCCCCCGAGTCAAAGAAGCCCTCAACCACCCGTTCGTGCACTTCGATCTGTCCGCCCTGCCCGAACAAGGGCCCGGACTGCGCGTGGTGATGACGACCGCCCAAACCTGGCTGGCCAACCGACTCGCCGCCCGCGCCGCCGACCGCAAACAGACCATCGCGATCTTCGAAGAAGGCTGGTTCCTCGGCGAAGGCTCCACCGGTGTCGTGGCCCGAGGCAACATGAAACTCTCTCGCGGCCTGGGCCTATCCACCTGGTCGGCGTTCCATCACCTCTCCGACCACGCCTCAGACTCCCCGTCCCGGGCGCTCATGCAGGAATCCGACATCGCGCTGCTCTACCGCCAGGGTCGCGACGATGACGCCCGCGAGGTGTGCCAGATGTATCACCTGCCACCAGAGACCAAAGACGTTCTCACCCAACTACATCGCGGTCAATGCCTGATGTGGATGAAGGGCCGCGACCCCATCCTCATGCAACACGTGCGCTCACGCATCGAACGTGAACTCACCAACACCGACAACGTCCTTGAAGGCACCACCTAACCGGCCGGACAGGACCCGACATGACTCGTACTGATCCCGGCAACGTCTGCGAAAGGACACGGTGATGACCACCAACCGACCCCGCGGCACACGCAGCCACTCCGACAGCGGCGGCACCGACACCGCGATGGCCACATTGCTGTTCACAGGACTCGCCATCCTGCTTGTCGCCGGATGTCTGTGTTCGGTGGCCGGTGCGCTCTCAGGACTGCTGGCCGGCCATGGATGGGCCTGGCCCAACGGCGACGACCCGGCCCTGTTCGCGGGCCTCAAAGCCACCTTTACCAGCCCAGCCAATCCCGCCGCGGCCTGGCCCGGGTCCACCACCGCCGGTCCAGCATGGCTGTTCTGGACGTGTGTAGCGCTCATGGTCATGGCCGTCGGGGCGCTGGCATGGAAGGTGTGGACGGTCATCGACACCCGCCGCGCCCGCACCGAGGCCGCCGAACGCGGTCTGGGCACCTCGAGAGACCTCCACGCGGCGAACCTGAGCGAAAGCGCGGCGGTCGAACGCGCGCGCCGCGGCAACCCGACCTACGACGGGGTCAAAGTACGCGACATCGACCCGGCCGAAGCAGCGATCTACCTCGGCGATCTGCGCGGCAGCAGGGAACCGGTGTACGTCCAACACCGCGACTGCACACTCGTGGAAGGTCCGACCGGCGCCGGTAAGACCTGGCGTCTGGCGGTACAACGATGTTGGGACGCACCAGGTTTCCTCGCCGCCACCACCACCAAGGTCGACCTCATCGCAGCAACAATCGGCGAGCGAAAGGAACTCGGACAGGTCGAGGTGTTCGACCCGACCGGACTCACTGGCTGGCCGCGGCCGCTGCGGTGGGCAATGCTCGCCGGCTGCGAAGACCCCGAGACCGCGATCGAACGCGCCGCGGCGCTTGTCGCGGCCTCGCCGATGGAGGGGGTACGCAACAGCAGCTTCTGGGAGATCCGCGCAGCCACGGTCATCCGGTGTTTCATGATGGCCGCCGCCCTGGACAACAAGGGCCTGATGGCTGTGCGATCGTGGGTGAACCTCAAGGACTGGAAACCGGCCTACGACATCCTGCACGGGGTGTACGCCGACTGGGCCAATGACCTGAAATCGGTGGCCGCCAACTCCTCCGAGTCAACCGACGACGTGTTCGGCACCGCCTCGATGCTGCTCGACCCGCTCGCGGATCCGGCGATCGCCCGCATGGTCGACGTTCCCCGCGAACAGTCGATCGACCTCGAATCATTCGTCCTGGGCGGGGCCAACACCCTGTATCTGGCGTGCAAGTCCGAGCAGAAGAAGGTCGCCCCGATCGTCTCAGCGTTGGTCGCCGAGGTGTACCGCATCCTCGACCGACACTCCCAACGCCAACCCCACAACCGCCTAGCGGTTCCCGCCCGTCTCGTGCTCGACGAGGTCAACAACATCGCCCCGATCCCGCAGCTGCCGGACAAGATGACCGACTCCGGTGGCCGCGGCATCTCGATCTGGGCTTTCGCGCACAACCGGTTGCAGAACATCAAACGGTGGGGACAGACCGCCGGCCAGGAGTTCACCATCAACGCCCCCAACCGCATCGTTCTGCCCGGCCTCGGCGACCAGCAAGAACTCGACTCCCTGTCACGGTTGTTCGGCACCCGCTACGAACAGATCGGACCCGACCCCCGCGACGTGCGCGAGCGGGCGGTGCTCACTGTCGATGAGATCCGCGAGATGGACGAGGATCAAGCGCTGATGATCTACCGCGGTGCGAGGCCGATCATGCTCACCCTGCCGCAGGTGTGGGACCGCTCCGATCTGGCGGCCGCGGCCACCGCGTCGACTGAGTTGTTCAACCACATCCGCGCCACCGGCGACGTGACCGCCCGACTCGGCGACCTGCCGACGACCAAGGTCGGCCGATGACCGCGCTCGACGACGAGACCGCTACCCGGTTCCAGCCGTCCCGGTTCTGTTGGGACACTCTCGATCGCGAAGCAGCTCAACACTTGTGGGCCGAGTTGATCGACTGGGTGGGGTGGCTGCGCGTGCGTTACGAACTGCCCACCGAGATCCCGGGGTGCTGGTACCGCCACACGCGGATGGTCGAAGAACTGACGGCGGTGATGACCGCGCACCGCGCGGCCTACGACACAGCCAACACCGCCGACGGCGAGGTCAACTACTGGTCCGGGATGGCCGCGTGGCACACCCAATACCTGCGGCCGTTCCTGGCCCACCTCGGTGACTTCGGTGTCGCAGGATGCACACCCCAGGAGTGCACAGCCCAGCCTCGCAATGTGCACACCTACCGCGACATCATCGACTGGATCGACGCTGATGTCGACGCCCGGCGGCCGCGAGCCGACAACCCCCCGCCTGCGCCTGCGACAATCACACCGGCGAAAATGGCCGACCTCCTCAGCAGCGGGAACGCCCAACCGGCCGATCTCGCCGACCCCACCGGCGGCTACCTCTACGAGGGCACGGTGTGGCTACTCGACCCGAGACGTAAAGTGTTTGTCGCACAACCTGAACCAACCACCGGGCTCGACCCCGACACCCCGACTGACTGACCGCCGACCGGCCCCAGACCGGCGGTGGACATCCCCGCCTCCGTTCGCGAGGACGTCCACCGCCCCGCGGCAGGAGAAGGTGTGACCCGCTGTTGTTCCCCGCCCGGAACAGACGGATCACCCTTCTCCTGCCGCACCCTTTCAGCCGCTGCCTCTCGTCAGCTCAGCGGCGTCGTGGCCCGCTCCCGCCGCCCCGTGACGTCGTGAATCCTGGGGATGGCCGCGCACTCGTGGGTCGGTTCAGGTTGTGGCCGGTGTGGCGGCGTCAAGATGACCGATCTCGAAGACCCGCTTGTCCTTTCCCGCCCGGTCAGCCCAGTACGGCGTGCCGTCCCTCACGCTTGGTTCGAACAGTCGACCGTCTATCGCTGGCCATAGGACGTGGTGGTATCCGGTGAGGTCTCCGTGGACGGTCTCGGCCGTCCAATAGATCGCTTCGTCCTCAGGGCAATCGGCATGAAGTAGCTCGTCGTTTGCGATGAAACCCGTCTCCTCGCCGTCCCGCAGGACGTGCAACTCGATCGAAACCTGGCGGCTGGGGGAAATGTAGACATGCCACGACGACCCGTACAGGTCAACGACATCGGTCAACAGCCCGCAACCGAGGTCCTGACTGAGCAGGCGGATCGCTGTCGTCCAGTTTCCCGGTGGCATACCTCGGGTGTCGTCGACTCCGTGCCACAGGCCATCCCAGTCCTTGCGCCAGTGGGACGCGGACTCGCGAAACTCCTGGAGGAAGTCCTCTATGTGGCGGCACATAGCAACGATTCTGCCTACATGTGGCGGCGGTGCTGGTCGATCTGCTGATGGATCGTGGGGTCGACTCCGGGGGAGTGCTCGGGCGAGCGGGTCGCGGTGCGTTGTTGGTCGAGGTCGGCGAGGTGTTCCAGGTGGCGTTGGCGTTGCTGGCGGGCGAGGTCGTCGACGCTGTCGGTGACCGCGGCGTGTGCCGCGTACTGGTGGTCGGGTGCGTCGGCCGGCGGGGCGGTGACTGTGAATGTGGTGCTGTCGCGGTCGTATTCGGCGTGGTAGGCGTCCAGGGTTGCACGGGCGGTGTTCCAGGCGGCTGCCAGACGTGGATCGTCGGGTCGGGTGCCGATGACCTGGGTCCACCGCTGGCCGTCGGTCGGGTCGCCGGCGGTGGTGTCGGACAGGGCGGCTAGGTAGTCGCGATGGGCGTGCTGGGCGGCGGCCAAGACCTCTGGAGCGTCGCCGGTGACCGGGACCGGGGCCGGCGCCCACACCGGAGTGTCGGCCGGTGTGGTGAATGCGGCCGCGGCCGCGGTATCGAGGGCGGCGGCGTCGGTGAGCGGGGAGGTGTGCTGAGTGATGGCCGCGTAGAGGGTGCGGGTGTCGGCGCCGGTGGTGTGGTGTTGGTTGAACATGCGGCGGCAGAACGATTCCCACGCGGGGCTGGTGGTATCGGCGGCGGGGAAGGCTCGTTCGAGTTGGTCGTGATGGTCGGTACGCCAGGTGCGGTACTGCCCGTCGGCGGTGGTGTCCACCAGGTCTCGCAGGCCGGCGGCGAGACCGGCGGCGTCGGGAGTCTCGTGGGTGCTGCGTGCGACCGCGGCGAGCGCGTCGGCGGGCGCGAGGCCGTGGCGGTCGGCGGCGGCAAGGACGT
>ERZ501064.315-NODE-315-length-11966-cov-5.148686_pt1 | contig 11966 bp, 13 predicted proteins | sample MGYA00510851_ERZ501064 | MGnify/ENA primary metagenome ERZ501064 (study PRJEB25958, sample SAMN03398529) | human skin metagenome | study: EMG produced TPA metagenomics assembly of the Human Skin Microbiome Metagenome (human skin metagenome) data set. | reverse complement strand
TCGACGTGGATCGCTACCCACCCGTTGCTGCACATCACCTCATACAGGGTGCGCAGCGCCGCCAACTCGGTATGGCGCTCAACGAGATTGCGCACCGTCAGATGCGAGGCCAGCGCCGCCCGCGCCCGCTCCCCTGCGTCGCTGAACACCACCGGACTCACCTGCTGCTGGTCGATGGTCACTGCGACTCACCTGCCCGCGTCACCTGGAAGCCCAGCGCGTCGGCGAGCATCACCATCAGTTCCTCACCCGACGGCAACGGATAATGACTCATCCTGTCGCGTACCGCCGTGCACACCGCATCGCCTTGCCCACACTGGCATTCGACGTTGGACGGGTAACTGTCACAGGTGGAGAACAAGCCATGACCGTCGAGAGTTAGCGGGTCAATCACCCACCGGTCCTGAGCAGGGTGGCGCATCAGGTACACCGACACCGCTTCTTCGATGTAGTGCGCGCCCGGATCATCACCGTCGCGGCGCACATACGCCAGATAGTCAGGCACGTCGCACCCCCTCAGCAGCGTCGCGCACCCGTTTGAGGTAGTCGACCTCATCCATCTCCAGGGCCGTCATCAGCCCTGTATCGCACGCCTCCGACGCCGCACTGATCTCCCCGGCCAACCGCCGATGATCGGCCAGCGCCTCATACAGGCCCAACCAGGCCCCGTCCTGGCCGTCGGCGTCGACCTCAGCGCTGTCGGTGGCCGCCAGATCGACGGCCTGCCAGAAGTCCACCGCGTCGGTTGTGGTCCCGGAGTCGGTGAACGTCGGCACCCAGTGCGGGGCGATGCGGACCAGATGCGCCGCGACCCATTCGATGGTGTCGCTGCTCCACTCGGCCTGACCGCCGAGGGCGGTCATCATCTGCGCGCACGCCAACTGCGCGGCGCGGGCCGGGATCTGATCCGCGATCTCGCCCACGGTCACCGCTGGCGGGTCGTCAGGGTCGGTGATCACCGCCAGTGCGCTACGCGCCTCGGTGGGGGCCTCGGGGAACGCCTCGGCCTCGCGCTCGTAGGCAACGACCTCGCCGCCCTCGCTCCCCTCCTCGATGTTGTGTCCGGTGGCGACGTCCTGCGCGCGATCGGCATCGGCGGCACGGACGCGGTAGCGGGTCGTGGTCGTCTCAGTGACCTCGACCGAGAACACCGGCGCGATGTCGGGGGCGCTCACGCGGCGGCCTCGCCGTCGGTGCTGGCGTAGACGCACGCGACCTCGACGCCGTGGTGCTGTCCGCAGCACCCCGTGACCTCCAGGACCCGGTCGGGGCGGTTGATGTGGCGGCGCGCATAGGTTTCGGCCTCGTCCAGGGCGTCGGCGCTGATCGCCTCGTAATGGGCTCGCATGTTGGTGACGCCGTCGACCTCCGGCAGCCCGGCGGCATCCCACATCCGTGCATACAGCCCGAACCCGTCATGACTCAGCGGCGCCCGCAGGCTCGCTTCCCGCAGCCCCAAGCACACCTCCACCGCCGTACCGGGGCGAGTGTCCTGCTCTTGGCCGACCCGATCGAGCAGTTCCCGGGCATAGGCCCGGTACACCGGTTCCACACTCAACCGCTCGGCCAACTCGACCGGCGGCCGGATTTATCTGTAGCTACTTGGTGGCTGTCTCACTCTGTAGCGGACGGTGTTCTGTGGTGGAGCAGTGTTCGTGTGCGTCAGTGTTATCTGAGCTGTAGCGAACGTTGGTTGGAGGGCGGTCAGTCGTTGCTGAGCTGTTCTTCCCAGTGGTTCCAGTCGTCTCCGTCGGGGTGGCTCTCGCCGCGGGCTGTGCGGTGGCGTGCGCGTTCCTGAGCGAACCGGGCTTCGACCCAGGGCGGCAGCACGGTGACTCCGTCGTAGAAGTCGTCCCGGATGTCGCTCTCGGTGGTGCCGTCGGGTAAGTCGCGATCGGTGCTCACTCCTATTGGACGCATCGGCTCGGCGATCGGTTCCCTTGTCTTCTCCTCGGCCCCGGTCGGAGCCGTCGAGTTTCGAGTGGTTGCGCTGCGGCGTGTCCGAACGTCAGGATCGTTACCCCCTCTGCAAGATAGACAGCAAGTTTGGTAACGACTTCTGGGGAGGCGTCATGGTGCGAATCGAGGGACTGCGTCCGAGGGCGCCGCGAACGCAAGCGCTGCGAATGCTGCGGCCGCACATGGTGCCGATCGCCGCGATCGCGCTCGCTGCGGATGAGGCGTGCACGCAGCTGTGCGAGGCGCTGTACCTGGATCCGGCGTCGCGCCGCCGGTACGACTCGAAGTCGCGGGGCCTGCTAACCGCGATGGTGTGGTCGGAGGGGCTGCGCGAATGGACCAACGAGGTGAACCCGCCGCAGGTGCGGCTGCACGAGCCACACAACTGGACCGAGCTGATCGTGCACGGCAACCTGCACGTGAAGGTGGAGCGGGACACTCCCTGGAGGCAGGTATCGCAGAGCGAACGCCAGCGCCTGCGCAAGCAGCAGTGCCAGGACTACACGCTGCCGTTCGACGTGGTCAGCACCGCCGAGTTCGCGGTGACCAACGTCGACCTCTCCGGAACGCTCAACGACGCGAACCGGATCACCGGGGTGCAGGCCCGCACCCGCCTCGGCGAGCGGTACCTGTGGGCGCCGCATGAGGTGGATATGGACGCGGCGCGGCGCATGCTGGTCTCCTGGCGTCGGCGCCGGGTGCCGTGGTTGATGACGTCCGATCGCGCGTTGGTGCTGGCTACGACGGACGCCACCCGTGAGGAAGCGGCTCGGCTGCGTGCCGAAAACGAGGATTTGCGGGATCGGCTCTTCCGCGCTGAAGCCGACATCGCCGTCCTGACTCGCCGCGCCGGCCTGGCCGCGGAGCGCAGCCGCTTCGATATCCCCACCAACCCGAACGCCGCCGAGGGCGCCGCAGCAGACGATTAGCGTCAGGCGCATCTGCGGGGCCGATCCCTCGGTGGGGCTGGTGTGACGGCAGAGATTACCGGTGTGCGGGGAATCATTGCGTGGTGTTCGGCACGTCAGCGTGATCCGTGTGGGTGGGAAGGTCTACGATTCTGGCTATGGGAACGGTGACAGATCTTGATTCGCGGGCATCGCGTTCGCCGCTGTCGACCGACCGCGGCGCGGTGGCCGCGACGCTGACCGCCACTCGTGAGCGCCGCGGACTGACCGCCAAGCAGGTCGCTGATGCCCTGGGTCGCTCTCCGAGTTACGTCTCGCGCGCTGAGAGCGGCGACGGATCAGTCAGCGGTGCTGACCTGACGTTGTGGGCGCAGGTGCTCGATGTGACCGAGGAGCTGCTGTGCACGGTGTTGCCGCAGGAACCGCCCGAGGGGGTGCACTTCCGCAGCCAAGCCGTCACCAAGCGATTGCAGGACAGGTTGATTCAGCACGCTAACTTCGCCGGCTGGATGCTCAATCGGCTCCATGAGGACACGCTCGCGACCGCGGTGCATCCGCGGTCGGTGCCGCAATTGGATGTGGACCTGCTCGACGAGGGCCCGGAGGAGGCCGCCCAGCTGGTGCGCAAGGCGTGGCGGCTGCATGGCCCGGTCTCCGATGTCGCGGGTCTGCTCGAGAGCGCCGGGATCATGATCTTGCCGATGCCCTCCGATGTGGACAAGGTCGACGCGATCAGCGTCCGCACCACCGGCCCGGTGACGGCGGTGATCCTGCTCAACCCCGACACTCCCGAGGACCGGCAGCGGCACACCCTCGCGCACGAGCTGGGGCACCTGGTGATGGATGAACTGTCCGGGGTGTCGTTGGGGCTCAAGGAGATCGAGAACCGGGCGGATCGGTTCGCAGCCGAGTTCCTCGCCCCCTACGGGTCGTTGCGAGACGAGCTGCGGGGAATCACGCCGGCCCGGATCGATGCCCTCGACGATCTGCGGCGCCGGTGGGGCGTGAGCCTATCCGCGCTGGTGCGCCGCGCGCACGTGCACGCCGACATCACCGAATCGCAGTACCGGTACTGGTTCCGCACCCTCAACGCCCGGAACCTGCTGCGGGACAAGCGGCGCTCGACGTACCCGGTCCGTCCGCAGGCGGCCGCCGAGTTCCTCACCTCGCTGCGCAGCAGCCGCTACGCCGTCGCCGACATCGCCGCGATCACCGCGACCCGACCGCGGGAACTGCAGGACGTGTTCGGTGACTCGTGGCCGTTCCCGCGGCTGCGTCCGCAGCTGAGTAGCGTCTAAACCGGCCCGGTTCCTGTGCGGACAGTCCGCCGGAAGTGGCGTTCGGCGCCGCTACCGCCCGACGCGGTGCGCTCAGCCGCGGCCACCCTGCGTGAACACCAAACCGAGCAGGACACTGCCGCCGGCGGCGAACTGCGTCGCCGCATCATCTGCGATGACGGCACGATCGCACTCGGCAGAATCAAGTTCACCCGCCGTCGAAAAGCACGCCGCACCTACGCATTCCTGATCTGGCGCGAACAGGGCCAGCGCCACGAGGTGATGCTCGGTGAGGCCGTCGCCCGGAGCTTCCCGGCCAATCTGCGCGCAGCCTGGCACCTGGTGCACGAACACCAGCTCCACACCCGCGAAGGACGGCGGGTCTGGCCGCAGAGCCGCCACCAGCTGCGCGCCCAGGCGATCGACCTCAGCGACGACCAAGGCTAGGACTTGCACGGCGTCTGTGCGAGGTGTCGCACCGGCCAGGGGTGGATAGGCCGAGTATCTAGGGCACAACCTCGGCAGGGTATCCGAGCTCGGCGATGGCGGTGACCACCTCATCGGTGGTGGTGCGCGTGGGGTCGAGGTCCACGGTTGTCAGTCCCTTCTTCCGGGATGTGGTGGAGGCAAGCACGCCGGGGAGATCTTCGAGGGTGTCGTCGATCAGCAGTGAGCAACTGCCGCAGTGCATTCCGGTGACACTGACAGTGATGGTCGTGGACATGACGCTGGGCCCCTTTCTGAGGTCGGTTCAGGTGATGGTGAGAGTGCCGGTGTACATGCCCATGCCGCAGACGTACGGGAGGGTGCCGGGGGTGAGGGCGCCGAGGTCGAAGCGGGTATCTCCGGTGGCGGCGATCGTCTTCTCCTCGCCCCGGCTGGGGAGGGTGAAGGTGCGCGTGCAGCCGGCGTCGCTGTCGGCCCGGAGGATCACGGTGGTGGGGACTCCCGCTTTGAGCTGGATGTTCTTCGGGCTGTACCCGCCGGATCGGGCGGTGATGACCACTTCTTGTTTGCCGTCGGTGACGGTGGCTGCTGCCGTGTCGGCTGCGGCGGTACCGAACCCGATGCTGGTGCCGATGCGGCTGGCGGCGAAAGGAGATCCAGCGAGCTCGAGCCCCCCGTTGAGGGTCAATAGGCCCATCGCGACGACGACAAGGCCGGTGGCCACCGCCAGGCGTGTGTTCCAGGCGGTGGCGGCCTTGCGTGCTGCGTACCCGAGGACAGCGAACAGTGGGCTGGTGCCGACGACGAAGACCGCCATGATCGCCGCTCCGTGGATGGCGGATCCGGAGGCGAGGGCGAGCGCCTCGACCGACAGGGTCACCCCGCACGGGATGAGGATGGTCGCGACGCCGAGCAGTGCGGGTGCGAACGCTTGGCGTGAGCGGGCCCGTCCCCGTACGAAGCTGGACCAGGAGGCGGGTGGCTCGATGACGATGGCGCGGAAGCCGGGGACGCCGAGCTGCGCGAGGCCGAAGGCGATGATGAGCAGGCCGGCGCCGATCTGCAGCCACATCCGTGCGCCCACCGACAGCTGCGCAATCGATCCCAGGGCGCCGAGGAGGGCGCCGAGGACGGTGTAGGCAAGTAGCTTTCCGGCGAGGAACCCCCCGACCGGGGTCAGATCCTCACCGAGTGTCGCAAGAACCGAGCGTTGGCCCCGCGGCTTCGGGCCGCGGACGGAAGGGTGGGGCGCGGCGGCTGGTACGGCAGCCGCCTGCGCGGGGGTGCGTTGCCGGGTGATCAGGCCGGTCAGCAGACCGCCTTGCACCGCGGCGCACGAGACGCCGCCAGCGAACAGGCCGGTGATCAGGACAGCGGTGAGGTTCACGATGTTGCCTCTCGAGAGGAGTCTGGGGCGGTCGGCATGGATTGCCGGCGGAGGTGACGGCGCAGGTTGCGGTCGTGGTGGGTCATGGGTTACGGCGGCCGGCGATCAGGAATCCGATGATCGCCCCGCCGAGTCCGATGAGTCCGCCGAGGCTCAGCAGCAGCAGGGCCGGTGCGAGGTAGCCGAGGTCGAGGTGGCTGACCGTGAGCGCGGCGACGATGAGGGCGAGGACTGCGAGGACGACCGCGACGAATCCCAGCAGCGCCCGCCGCCCGGCCGGGCGGGGGCTTCGCTGCGCCGCGGAGGTTTCCGCGGCGGGAATGGTGCTGCGGAATGTGCGCAGGCGAAGGCTGTTGGAGACGACGAAGACGCTGGAGAACGCCATTGCCGCGCCAGCGACGAGCGGGTTGAGCAGCCCGAGCGCGGCGAGCGGGATCGCAGCGATGTTGTAGGCGAACGCCCAGAACAGGTTCCCTTTGATGGTGCGCAGGGTGCGGCGGGCCAGTCGGATGGCATCGACCGCCGCACGCAGATCCCCGCGGACCAGGGTCAGGTCGCTGGCCTCGATCGCGGCGTCGGTGCCGGTGCCCATCGCCAGACCGAGATCGGCCTGGGCGAGGGCTGCGGCGTCGTTGACGCCATCACCGACCATGGCGACGACGGCCCCGTCGCGCTGCAGTGCGGTCACCACGTCGACCTTGTCCTTGGGGAGGACGTCGGCGATGACGTCGGTGACGCCGACCTCGGCAGCGACCGCCCGAGCGACCCGCTCGTTGTCGCCGGTCAACAGGATGGGCCGCAGGCCCAGGCCGCGGAGCCCGGCGATGGCATCGGCGGAGGTGGGTTTGACGGTATCGGCTATGACCAGGACCGCGTGGGCGTGGCCGTCCCAGGCGACGACGATGCAGGTGCGGCCCCCGGATTCCGCCGCCGCCTTGTGCACGCGGAGCTGGTGCGGCAGGTCAATGCCGAGTTCGGTGAGTAGTCCGGTGCGGCCGACGACAACAGCGCGCTCCTCGACGGTGCCGGTGACCCCGAGGCCTACCCGGTTCGTGAAGTCCTGCACTGCGGGCAGCTCGCCGCCGAGGCGGTCACGGGCGCCGGCGGCGACGGCGCGGGCGATGGGGTGTTCGGAGGCGTCCTCGAGCGCGCCGGCCATCCGCAGCGCCTCCCCGTCAGTGACTCCAGCTGCGGTGTGGATGGCGACCAGGCTCATCTTGCCCGTGGTGACGGTGCCGGTCTTGTCCAGCACGACGGTGTCGATGCGGCGGGTCGATTCGAGAACCTCGGGGCCTTTGATCAGGATGCCCAGCTGCGCGCCGCGGCCGGTGCCGACCAGCAGCGCGGTGGGTGTCGCCAGCCCGAGCCCGCACGGGCAGGCGATGATCAGGACGGCGACGGCGGCGCTGAACCCTGCGGCGGCGCCGTATCCGGCGCCCCACCAGAATCCGAGGGTGGCCAGAGCGAGCAGGATGACCACGGGCACGAACACCGCCGATACCCGGTCGGCGAGACGCTGGATCTCCGCCTTGCCGTTCTGGGCGTCCTCGACGAGCCGGGCCATCTGCGCGAGTTGGGTGTCGGTGCCGACGCGGGTGGCCCGCACCACCAGTCGGCCGCCGACGTTGACTGTGGCCCCGGCGACCAGGTCACCGGGCGCGACCTCGACCGGGACGGATTCTCCGGTCAGCATCGCCGCGTCGACCGCGGAGCTACCTTCGGTGATCTCGCCGTCGGTGGCGATCTTCTCACCGGGGCGCACCACGAACAGCTCCCCGACCACCAACTGGTCGGTGGGGATGCGTTCTTCGCGGCCGTTGCGTAGGACGGCGACGTCCTTCGCGCCGAGCTCGAGCAAGGTGCGCAGCGCCGCACCAGCACGGCGTTTGGCGCGGGCCTCGAAGAACCTGCCGGTCAGGATCGCCGCGGTCACTCCCGCGGCGACCTCGAGGTAGATATTGCCGGTGGCGCCGCCGCGGTCGATGACCAGACTGAAGCCGTGCCGCATGCCCTTGTCGCCGGCGGTGCCCAGGAACAGCGCGTACACCGACCAGGCGAACGCCGCACTGACCCCGACCGAGACCAAAGTGTCCATCGTCGCCGTGCCGTGCCGGGCATTACTGAACGCCGCGCGGTGAAACGGCCAAGCGCCCCACACCACGACCGGCGCTGCGAGGGTCAGCGAGAGCCACTGCCAGTAGTCGAACTGCAGCACGGGGATCATCGCGAGCGCGATGACCGGGACCGCGAGAGCGCCGCAGATCACGGCGCGCTGCCGCAGCCCCTGCGTGTGCTCATCACGACCTGGGTCATCGCCGCCCTCGGTGGTACTTTCGCCGTGGTTCGCGGGACGGACCGGTGCGGCGGTGTATCCGGCTGCTTCGATCACGCTGGTGATGTCGGCGGTCGGCATCGCCGCCGGGTGCTCGACGAGGGCCTTCTCGGTCGCGAAGTTGACCGTGGCGTGCACACCGTCGAGCTTGTTGAGTTTGCGTTCGATGGTCGCGGCGCACGACCCACAGGTCATTCCACCGATCACCAGCGTCAGCTGCTGCGAGTTGCCCGTGATCGGGTCGCCGTCGTGCAGGTCTGTGCTCATCGTTCGCTCTTGTCCTTCGCCGCCGATGTCGAGGTGTGCCCGCGGATAGGAGCCTGCGGCTCCGACCCGCGGCCGGTATCCGGGACCGCCGGATGCGGGTTCGCCGGCGCGGCGGGGCCGACCGATACGCCACCGCCTACCGTCGGCGCCACCACCACGAGCGGGGGCACCACCGCGGCGACAACTCCTGCGGCTGCCGAGGAGCTTGCAGGGCGCGGCGGACCGCCCGGAGCCGGATCGGGCATGCCGCCGGCAGGTCCGATCGGGGACGCGACTGCAGTCACCGGCGTGTTCTCCGCTGTGTCTGCGCCTGCCGCCGGTCGGGGCTCCGCTACTGGGGCCGGCGATGACCCTCCCGATGGCTGCCCCGATGGCGGTGCCGCCGGTAGTGGCGTCGGGACTGGGACTCCGGCTGGGCTCCGCAGCGCCGGCGTCCCAGCCGGTGAATGCCCGGCCGACGCGCCGCCGACCGACGCCGACGCCGGGACACCCACGGCCAAGGGCACCGTCGCGGCCGCTGGTGCAGCCGCAACGCGGTGGCCCGATGCCGCCCGCTCATGCGACGCCGAGCCGCTCACCACGCCCGAACCGGTCGGGTCCGGGCCGAAGATGCTGCCGAGCCACCACGCTGCCGCCAGGACTACGGCCGCGACGACGCCGAACCCCACCACTCTGCTCGCTGTACCCATACCGACCCGACTGCCTTCCACGTTCCCGACTCCCATACTCCGACCGTGCTCTGCAGTGCCACCTGGACGGAAGGGGGCAGCCGATCGCCGTAACGTCCTGGTACCACCCATCGTGAACCTTCCAGTAAGATGGAAAGTCAAGGAGGCGTGATGAAAATCGGCGAACTTGCACGTCAGAGCGGTATCGCAACCAAAACACTGCGGTTCTACGAACACAGTGGGCTACTCCCCGAGCCTGCCCGCACCACGTCCGGCTACCGGGACTACGAACCGGAGTCCGTCGAACGACTCCACTTCATCCGCAGCGCCCAAGCGGCGGGCCTGACGCTGCGGGAGGTCCGCGACATCCTCAACCTCCACGACCAAGGGCTCACCCCCTGCAACCAGGTGGTCAAGTTGCTCACCGAACGACTCGAGCACGTCCGCAACACCCAGCAGGAACTGCGGTCCCTGGAAGCGACACTGACCTCGCTGCTCGACCTCGCTCAACGCGACGGCCCCGCGCAGGACGCCGGGGTGTGCTGGATCCTCGAATCCGGCGCCGAGAACACATCCTCGCCGGATCATCAGCACTCCGAACGGTCCCGAAGCTTCCGCACGGCACCGCGGACCGGGCCGGCTGCCTCCCGCTCACGTACGTGACCCGGATCAGCGCAGGACGAGCTCCTCAGACCGGGCCACCGACGGTGCCGGTAACGCAGTGACTCGACCGGCTCGGACGCCGTTGGCGATGACGACGATCTCGGCGAGTTCGTGGACGGCGACGACAGCGGCAAGACCAAGGATCCCGAACAGGGCCAGCGGGATGAGGATCGCGATCAACCCGAGGGACAGCCCTACGTTCTGCAGCATGATGGTGCGGGCCCGGCGGGCGTGGTCGAGTGCTTGGGGCAGGGTGCGGAGGTCTTCGCCCATGAGGGCGACGTCGGCGGTTTCGATCGCGACGTCGGAGCCCATGGCGCCCATGGCGATGCCGAGGTCGGCGGTGGCCAGGGCGGGGGCGTCGTTGACGCCGTCGCCGACCATCGCGGTGAACGAATCCTGGCGGAGGTCGCTGATGATGCGGGCCTTGTCCTCGGGGCGGAGGTCGGCGTGCACGTCGTCGATGCCGGCAATCCGAGCGAGGGCGGTGGCGGTGGCGGTGTTGTCGCCGGTGAGCATCGCGACGGTGGCGCCGCTGCGGTGCAGATGGGCGATCACCTCGCCGGCTTCGGGGCGCAGCTCGTCGCGGACAGCGACCGCCCCGATCACCTGACCGTCGTGCTCGACGAGGACGGCGGTGGCGCCGCTGGCCTGCATCGCCGCGACCCGCCCGGCGAGTGGTCCAGGTTCGATCCAGCCGGGACGCCCCAGCCGGGCGGGACGCCCGTCGACAAGGCCGGTCAAGCCGGCCCCGGGAACGGCCTGCACATCGACTGCCGCGGTGGTCTCGCCGTTCGCGGCGAGGATCGCACGGGCCAGCGGGTGTTCGCTGTGCGCTTCCAGCGCCGCTGCGACGGCGAGCACCCGTTCCTGGCCCGGAGAGCGGTCGCCACTCAGGTTGCTCGCGGCGTTGGCAGGCGCGATGTTGGTGGTGGCGATGTCGACGACGGTGGGCCGGTTCGCGGTCAGGGTGCCGGTCTTGTCGAGGGCGACGGTGCGGACCCGGCCCAGGGCTTCGAGGGCGGCGCCGCCCTTGACGAGGACGCCGATCTTGCTGGCGGCGCCGATCGCGGCGACCACGGTCACCGGTACGGAGATCGCCAGTGCGCACGGGGAGGCGGCGACGAGCACGACCAGGGCCCGTTCGATCCAGGTGGCCGGGTCGCCGAGGAGGGATCCGAGGATGGCGATGGCGGCGGCGAAGATCATGATCGCCGGCACCAGGGGTTTGGCGATCGTGTCGGCGAGGCGTTGCGCGTCGCCCTTGCGGGACTGTTCGGCCTCGACGATCTGCACGATCTTGGCCAGGGAGTTGTTCTCAGCGGTGGTGCTGACCTGCACGGTCAGGGCGCCGGTGCCGTTGATCGACCCGGCGTAGACCTGCGTGCCGGGTCCGGCTTCGACGGGCACCGATTCGCCGGTGATCGCGGAAACATCCAGTGCGGTGCGGCCTTCGGTGATGGTGCCGTCGGTGGCGATCCGCTCGCCGGGTTTGACCAGCATCAGGTCCCCGACGTCCAGTTCGTCGGGGGAGATGACGGTCGGGGTGCCGTCGCGCAGGACGGTTGCGGTGTCGGGGACCAGGTTCAGCAGGGCGCGGAGGCCGCGGCGGGTGCGCGAGACCGCGTACTCCTCGAGGCCTTCGCTGATGGAGAACAGGACGGCGAGCATCGCCGCTTCGCCGACCTCGCCGAGGATCACCGCGCCGACCGCGGCGATCGTCATCAGGGTGCCGACGCCGATCTTGCCCTTCGCCAACCGGCGCAACGTGGAGGGGACGAACGTCCACGCCCCGATCAGCAGCGCCACCCACTCCAAGGCGAGGGCTATCGGTTCGGGGCCGCCGGTCCAGCCGACGATGTACGCGGCGAGCAGTATCGCCGCGGCCGCGGCGGCGGCCTGCAGCTCCCGCACCTGCCACCAGTGCTCCGGGGCCTGCTCGTCCTCACCGGCGGGTTCGGCGTGCCCGCAGCCGCATGCGTCGCTCATCGCCGCACCGCCTTCGCCGCCGAAGCTCCCTCGGTCCCGGCCGCGGCCGCGTCGTCGCTTCCGCAGCAC
>ERZ501064.314-NODE-314-length-11977-cov-6.241486_pt1 | contig 11977 bp, 15 predicted proteins | sample MGYA00510851_ERZ501064 | MGnify/ENA primary metagenome ERZ501064 (study PRJEB25958, sample SAMN03398529) | human skin metagenome | study: EMG produced TPA metagenomics assembly of the Human Skin Microbiome Metagenome (human skin metagenome) data set. | reverse complement strand
GCCCCACCAGGCCAACCAGCGCATCATCAAGGGCGTGGGCGATCGGCTGGGCCTGGACGAGGACAAGGTGATCTCCACAGTCGCCGAGCACGCCAACACCTCTGCCGCGTCCATCCCCCTGGCGCTGAACGCCGCGATTCGCGACGGCCGGATCAAGCGGGGCGATCTGGTGCTGCTGGAAGCCATGGGCGGCGGCCTGACCTGGGGCGCTTGCGCAATCCGTCTATAAGGCCTTCTTGATTTCGAATCGCTGCGGCGTCCTTATGGGGACCGCGACCTGGAGAAGCGGATGTCCGAACAGAAGACCCTGACGCGGGCCGACTTGTGCGAAGCCGTCCACATGGAGGTCGGCCTGTCGCGGCACGAGTGCTCCAGCCTGGTCGAGCGCACCCTTGAGATGATCGTGGAGTCGCTGGAACGCGGCGAACTGGTCAAGCTGTCCGGCTTTGGCGTGTTCCAGGTGCGCGAAAAGCGCGCCCGCATGGGCCGCAACCCGAAGACGGGCGAACCGGCGGCGATCAACCCCCGCCGCGTCATTAGCTTCCGCGCCTCGCAGATCATGAAGGCTCGTGTGCACGACGCCGGCGCCTGCGATTGATGGCGGCTGCGCCGTCGGTAAAGAGCGCCGCCGCCTTTCGGACCATCTCGGAAGCGGCGGAGGCGGTCGGCGCGCCTCAGCATGTGCTGCGGTTCTGGGAAACGAAGTTCGCCTTCGTCGCGCCTGTCAAACGTGCGGGCGGGCGGCGCTTCTATCGTCCTGCCGACATCCAAACCTTGAAGGCGATCCGTCGGCTGCTGCACGACGAAGGCATGACCATCCGGGGCGTGGAAAGGCTTTATCAGGCCGGCGGTTTGAAACGCATCCTGGGCGGGGAGCCGACCGACGGCGTCACCCGAGCGCGCACCGGCGCGCCGGCGTCTGTGGATGATCTTCACGCGCTGCTGGCGGACATAGATGCTGCAAAAGCGCGGCTGGGCGCCGTGCTGAGGCGATAGCAGGAAACGACGCCTTTTTACGTTTGCGGCCCGGCTGAGTCGCCTCTATAGGGAGCGCCTTCGGAGCGTGGCGCAGCCTGGTAGCGCACTTGACTGGGGGTCAAGGGGTCGCAGGTTCGAATCCTGTCGCTCCGACCATTGAAAGAAAGCCCGCGATCTCGGTCGCGGGCTTTTCTGTTTCCGTCAGCCCCGCTCGGCCCACTTCAGCAGCGGGATCAGGGGCAGGCCCCAGGCCGTGCCGCCGACGGCGAAGAACAGGAAGTCGAGCAGCGCCGAGGCGGGGAACAGGCCGCGCAGCGCGATCAGCGCCCAGACCCAGAAGGCGAGAAAGATCAGAACTCCCATCGCCGCGACGAACCGGCGGGCGCGAGCGCCCATCACCGCTTGCTCCGGAACAGGAAAAAGGCGAGCAGGCAGAACATCGCCCCGCCCATCGCCCAGGGAACCCAGGTCCAGCTGTCGGTGATCGCCAGGGCGAAGACGCGCACGGCCAGGAACCAGCCGCAGACCGCCCCCGTCGCGGACACCAGCGATGTGGCCAGCAGTCCGCGCCTTCCCGTCAGCAGATCGGCGGCCGCCGCCAGCAACAAGGCGCCGACGGCGGCGGTGATGATCTCGGCGTACTCCAAGTCCGGCCTCTCATTGCGCAAGCGCGACGTTAACTTAAAGCGACTCGCCCTCGCCGCCTGAGCCGGGCATACCGCCAGGGTCGCATCCAAGGACGGCGACAGCATAGTCGGGTCAGCAGCAGGCGTCGAATGAACCGTTTCGGGACCTATGATCGCAGCCGCATCGTGGCCGCGTGGCTGTTCGCCACCGCCGCCCTGGTGTTCGTGATGGTGGTGATCGGCGGGGTGACGCGTCTGACCGGGTCGGGGCTGTCCATCACCGAATGGAAGCCGATCATGGGGGCGATCCCGCCCTTGAACACCGCCGACTGGCTGGAGGCTTTCGAAAAGTACAAGCAGATCCCGCAGTACGCCCAGGTCAACGCCGGCATGAGCCTGGCCGAGTTCCAGGGCATCTTCTGGTGGGAATGGCTGCACCGCTTAGTGGGGCGCGGGATCGGACTGGTGTTCGGCCTGCCGCTGGTCTTGTTTCTGCTGTTCCGGTTCGCCCCGCCGCGTTCGCGTCTGCGCCGATGGGCGATGCCGGATCGGCTGATCTGGCGCTGCGTGCTGCTGCTGGCGCTGGGCGGCCTCCAGGGTCTGATCGGCTGGTGGATGGTGTCCAGCGGGCTGTCCGAACGGGTCAGCGTCGCGCCTGAGCGGCTGGCGGTACACCTCGGCCTCGCATTCGTGCTGTTCGCCGCCCTGATCTGGACGGGCCTGGAGGCCTGGTTCGGAGAGAACCACGTCCGCCCGCCCGCGGGATGGGCGAGGGGGGCGGGGCTGCTGTTCGGCCTGGTGTTTCTGCAGTGCCTGCTGGGCGCGCTGGTGGCGGGCGGCAAGGCCGGGCTCGTCTACACGGACTGGCCCCTGATGAACGGTCAGGTCCTGCCGCCGGCCGACTGGAGCCTGGGCGCGGGCGCCTTCCTGCACGACCAGGCGCTGACGCAGTTCAATCACCGGCTGGGCGGCTATGTTCTGCTGATCGGGGCCTCCATCTACGCCTTTCAGGCCTGGCGCTGGCGCGTCGCCGAAGGGATGGGCGCGGGCGCCTTCGCCGTCGCCGGGGCGGTATGGCTGCAGGCGCTGCTGGGCGTCTTCACCTTGATCCACGCCGTGCCTCTTGTGCTGGGCGTCCTGCACCAGGCGGGCGCGGCCTTGGTGCTTGCGGCGGTGACGGCGAACCTGTGGATCGCATTGCGCGCCCAGGCGCGCATCTTCATGAGCGGCCCCCGCGCCGTACGGCGTTAAGGCGGTATTTTAGTACCGTACAGGTTTTACGCTGCTATATCAATGCGGTATCACGAGATGCCCTCGGCGAACCGCATTGACGTAGACGGACGCCTCCTGTATCAGCGCGCCTTCCTTCGGTTCCCCAGCGGAGCCGGACCCGATTTCGTCTTCCAGGAACAACCTCATGCTGAAGAGCACCACGGCTTCGTTGAAGCCGGCCGAGGTCGAGAAGAAGTGGATCCATATCGACGCCGAAGGCGTCGTGGTGGGCCGCCTCGCGACCTTTATCGCCAACCGCCTGCGCGGCAAGCACCGCGGCGACTACACCCCGCACGTCGATTGCGGCGACTATGTCGTCGTGACCAACGTCGACAAGGTGGTGTTCACCGGCAAGAAGTCGACCGACAAGGTCTATTATCGTCACACCGGCCACCCTGGCGGCGTCAAGGAGACCACCCCGGCCAAGGTGCTGGGCGGCCGTTTCCCCGAGCGCGTGCTTGAAAAGGCTGTCGAGCGCATGCTGCCCAAGGAGAGCCCGCTGGCCCGCAAGCAGATGACGCACCTGCGTCTGTTCGCCGGCTCCGAGCACAGCCACGAAGCCCAACAGCCGGAAACCGTCGACTTCAAGTCGATGTCGGCCAAGAACGTCCGGAGCGCCTGAGCATGACTGACGCGACGCAAACGACCGCGACCGGCTTTGACGCCCTGCGCGGCCTGACCGCTTCGGCCGAGTCCGAAGCCCCCGTCTATGAGCAGAAGCTGGACTCGCTGGGCCGCGCCTATTCGACCGGCAAGCGCAAGAACGCCATCGCCCGCGTGTGGGTGAAGCCCGGCACCGGCAAGATCACCATCAACGGCAAGGACCAGGAGCAGTATTTCGCTCGTCCCGTGCTGCGCATGATGATCGCCCAGCCGCTGACGGTCTCGGACCGCGCGACCCAGTACGACGTGATCTGCACGGTCGAGGGCTCGGGCCTGTCGGGCCAGGCCGGCGCCATCCGCCACGGCCTGTCGCACGCCCTGACACACTATGAGCCGGAACTGCGCAAGGTCCTGAAGCCGCACGGCTTCCTGACCCGCGACGCCCGCGTCGTCGAGCGCAAGAAGTACGGTCGCGCCAAGGCTCGCCGCAGCTTCCAGTTCTCGAAGCGCTAAGTCCGGTCGCAAGCGCGACAGGCGAAAACGAACAAGGCGCTTCGGGGACCACCCGAAGCGCCTTTTTTCTGTCCGCAGATGCGGCCAAGGCGGAACGCATGACCCACACCCTCTTCATCGACGGCGAGGCCGGCACCACGGGACTGGAGATCCGCGAGCGGCTGGAGGCGCGCGGCGATCTGGAGTTGATCCTGCTGGGTGAACGGCGCCGCGACGTGGAGGCGCGACGCGAGGCGCTGAACGCGGCCGATGCGGTGATCCTGTGCCTGCCCGACGACGCGGCGCGGGAGGCCGTCGGTCTGATCGAAAATCCGGCCGTGAAGGTGATCGACGCCTCGACCGCCTATCGCGTCGCACCGGGCTGGACCTACGGCTTCCCCGAGATGGACGAGGACCAGCGCGCGGCCGTGGCGGGGGCCACGCGCGTGTCCAATCCCGGCTGCTACCCGACCGGCTTCATCGGTCTGATGCGTCCCCTGGTGCGGGCGGGGATCGTGCCGGCGGATCGGCCGATCACCGTGAACGCCGTGTCCGGCTATTCCGGCGGCGGCAAGGCCATGATCGCCGAGTTCGAAGAGAAGCGGGGCGCGCCGCCCTTTCGCGCTTACGGCCTCTCCCTCCAGCACAAGCACGTGCCGGAGATGACGCGCCATTCGGGCCTGACCACGCCCGTGCTGTTCGCGCCGGCGGTGGGCGCCTATCGCCAGGGCATGCTGGTGGAAGTCCCGCTGCATCTGTCCAGCCTGCCGGAAACGCCGTCGGTGGAGCGGATCCACGGGGCGCTGGTCGAGCACTACGAAGGCGCTCGCTTCGTCCAAGTCGCGGACCTGGACGAGACCGAGTCCATGACGGGCATTGACCCACAGGGGTTGAACGGCACCAATTGCATGCGGCTGCATGTGTTCGGCGACCGGGGCGGCGAACAGGTGCGGCTGGTCGCGCTGCTGGACAACCTGGGCAAGGGCGCCTCGGGCGCGGCGGTGCAGAACCTCAACCTGATGCTGGGTCTGGACGAGGCGACGGGCCTGAGCTGACCCCGCTTCAGTCGTCGGCGCGCGCCTTCAGGGCCGAATCGATCGTCAGGCCGAACCAGATGGCGGCGATGATGATCAGCAGGCCGTAGTCCCGTCCCGGCGCGAACACCGGCGCCGACGCCGCGGCGATCACCAGCAACGGGAACAGCCCGGCGAAGGCGGCGGTCGCCGGAGCGTCGCGGCGAATCAGCGGTCGTGCGTCCCGCTTCATGAACCTGGACACAGGGCCGTTCGCGACCACGAACACGAGGGCGCAGATCGCCGCCAGGAGAGCGTAGCGCAGCTGTGATCCCGGTACGCCATAGAGCCCCGCGGTCATGACCAGCAGGATCAGGGCGACGCCGGTGCTGACGGCCAAAAGCAGGTTGGGTTCGAAACGGCTCAATATCCGGCGCCCTTATCCGCGAGGTACGCCCAAGATGGGGATCGCCGCGTCGATTGCTTGCCACGGGAGCCTACTCCTGTGACGAACACCCATACTAGTGCGGCCGACGGTCCCGGGCGCGCTCGGGCTTCCGCCGGTTGGGGCGATGGCCTATGTCCTGTTTGATCATGATCCACCTTTCGACAACAACCGTTCTCGTCGCCGTTGCGGGACTGGCGACCTGCGGCTGCACCACGGCCCTGGACCGCAGCCAGGCGGCGGTCGGCCCGATGTCGGAGCGTGTCGACGCGCTGGTGGCGGCCAATCGGACCTATCCGCGCTGGGCCGACTTCCCCGCCGCGCCCGCCGATCTCCCGACATCTCAGGTGTTGGCGGGGCGGGTGAGCGATCTGCAGGGATCGAGCCTGCGTCTGGCCGGTGAAACCTCCAGGATCGACTGGACCCTCGGCGACCCGGAGGCCCTGGCCGCCGAAACTCGCCGGGCCGTGGGCGCGGTGCCGGCGTCGCCGGACGCGATACGTACGGAGGCCGAAGTCGAAGCCTTCGCCCGCCGGCTGCGGGAACGCGCAAAGGCGCCGCCGCCGATCGATCGCCAGCCTTGAGGCGTCCGGGCCATGGCTGATGGTGGAGCCGGTGCGGGCGGCCGGCCCGCCTTTCTGGGCGTCGAGCGATCTTTGTCGGGCCGCACCTGGCGACAGCGGCCGGCCGACGCGTCGCTTGTTCGGCATCATATGCAGGCCTTGGGGCTGGACGAGCCGCTGGCGCGCGCCATGGCGTCGCGCGAGGTCGGGGCCGACGAAGGCGCGCACTATCTGAAGCCGACGCTGCGCGCGCTGTTCCCGGACCCCTCATGCTTCGCCGATATGGATGCGGCTGCGGCGGCGATCGTCGACGCGGTGAAGCGCAAGGCCGGCATCCATGTCTTCGCCGACTACGATGTCGACGGCGCCGCCAGCGCTGCGCTGCTGATCCGCTGGTTCAGGGCGGCGGGTACGGAGGCGTCGATCTATGTGCCGGACCGCCTGACCGAAGGCTATGGTCCGAGCGCACGCGCTTTCGACACGCTGAAGGCCTCGGGCGCCGATCTTGTGATCACCGTGGACTGCGGCGCCGCGGCGAACGAGGCTCTGGCGCATGCCGCCGCGATCGACCTGCCGGTCGTGGTCGTCGATCACCACTTGATGCGGGCCGAGCCGCCCAGGGCGCTGGCCGTGGTCAATCCGAACCGCAGCGACTGCGGGTCAGGCCAGGGCGTGCTGGCTGCGGCCGGAGTGGTCTTCGTGCTGCTGGCGGCGTTGAACCGGGAGGGCCGCAAGCAGGGTCTCTTCGCAGAGCGGGCGGAGCCCGACATCCGCCGCTGGATGGACCTGGCGGCGCTGGGTGCGATCTGCGACGTGACGCGCCTCTCCGGCTTTAACCGCGCGCTGACGGGCCTGGGCCTGAAGGTCATGAGCGATTGGAGCAATCCCGGCCTGCACGCCTTGCTGAAGGCGGCGGGCGTGGAGCCGAGCGAGGCCAAGGTCAGCCACGCCGGCTTTATCCTGGGACCTAGGATCAATGCGGGCGGGCGCATCGGGCGTTCGGACCTGGGCGCGAGACTGCTGTCCACCGATGACGCGACCGAGGCCGCCCGGCTTGCGGCCGAACTGGACGCCCTCAACGTCCAGCGGCGCGAGGTCGAGCGCGAGGTCACCGAAACCGCCATCCGGCGCGTCGAGGCGACCGGCGTGCACGCCGACAATTCGCCCGTCGTGGTCGTCGCCGGGGAGGACTGGCATCCGGGCGTGGTCGGCATCGTAGCCGGGCGCTTGCGTGAACGCTGGCGCAAGCCGGTGATCGTGATCGGGATCGACCCGGTGACCGGCGTCGGCAAGGGGTCGGGCCGGTCGCAGCCGGGCATGAACCTGGGACGCGCCGTTCAGGCGGCGTGGGAGGAGGGCGTCCTGCTCGCCGGGGGCGGCCACGCCATGGCGGCGGGCCTGACCATGCATCGGGCGCGTCTCAACGATCTGGTGGCCTTCCTGCACGCGAGACTTGCGGCTGAGCGCGTCGAGGCTCTGGCCGACGACGTCCTGGACATCGACGCCCTGATCGAGCCTGGCGGCGCCAGTCGCGACCTGTTTGAGGCGTTTGAGCAGCTGGCGCCCTTTGGCCCCGGCAACCCGGAGCCGGTCTTCGCGCTGAGCGGCGTCCAGGCGCGCGAGCCCATGCAGATGAACGGCGGCCACATCCGTTGCCGCCTTGTCGCGCCCGATGGCGGCGGCCTGCGAGCGGTCGCCTGGCGGTGCGCCGACCTGCCTCAGGGACGCGCTCTGCTGTCGGGCCAAGGCGGTCTCAGCGTCGTCGGGCGGCTGAAGGCGGACGACTGGAACGGCCGCCGCGGCGTTCAGTTCGAGATCGAGGATGTCGCCGATCCACGCATGGCCTGAGGCCAAGCTTGACCTTTCGGCGTTCGTTCATTTTCCTCATTTTTCTCGCTTGCACAGCCGAAAAGGCCCGGCTATATCGCCGGCTCTCCCGCGCAGCGGTCCCTTCGTCTATCGGTTAGGACGTCAGGTTTTCAACCTGAAAAGAGGGGTTCGATTCCCCTAGGGACTGCCAGCGCGGGAGCCTTCCCCCGACATTTCAGACCGTAATCAGCGGCTTCCGCGCGTCCAGCGGACAACCCTGGCATTTGGCCTTTCCAAATTCTCGCGGAACAGTGTTAAGCATGTCGCCGGAGTGAGGATGCAGGCGGGGGCCTGAGAAGTGTCAGACTATCTGGACGGAGAGGACGCGGCCGCAGAGCGCGTCCGCGTCAGCGGCCGCGTGAAATGGTTCGATATCGGCAAGGGATATGGTTTCATCGTGCCGGACGACCCGTCGACGACCGACGGCAGGGACGTGCTGCTGCATGTCACCAGCCTGCGCGACAAGGGTTTGGAGACCGCACAGGAGGGCGCGCCGATCACCTGCGACTGCGCCAGACGCCCGAAGGGTTGGCAGGCCGTCGAAATCCACCTGCTGGGCGACGGCGACAAGCCTGCGGCGGCGCCGCGCCGATCGGACGGCGTCAGCCCGCCGGCCGGGCCGGTCGATGGAAAGCTGGAGCCGGCCGTGGTGAAGTGGTTCAACCGCACCAAGGGCTATGGGTTCGTGGTACGCGACGGAGCTCCCGGCGACATCTTTGTTCATATCGAAACGCTTCGTCGCTGCGGTTTCGACGAACTGACCCCCGGAGATTCTGTCGGCGTCCGGTTCGCGCAGGGTCCCAAGGGCCTTGTGGTCGCCGAAATCCGTACGGATATTTGATTCCGACTTGAGGGCGACGGAGAGAGCCATGGGCCGAACGCTGAGATCGATGGGCCTGGTCGCCCTGCTGATTCTCTCCGCGTGCGGATCAAGCCCGCCTGTCGATGCTCAAGGGCGCGTGCTTGAGCCTCTGACGATCGTCACGACGTCGGGACGGCACGACTTCAAGGTCGAGATCGCCGACGAAGAGGCGGAGCGCCAGCAGGGCCTGATGTACCGCGAACCGCTGCCGGCGGACCGGGGCATGCTGTTCCAGTGGCCGGCCGAGCCGGCTCGGGAGCAGGCCTTCTGGATGCGCAACACGCCGAGTTCGCTGGACATCCTTTATCTCGCGCCGGATGGCCGCATCATCTCCATCGCGCCGCATGCGACGCCAATGTCGGAAAGCCTCATCCCCTCGAACGGGCCGGCGAACGGCGTGCTGGAGCTGCGCGCCGGCCGAACCGAAGAGATCGAAGCGCGCGTCGGCGACCGGATCGAGCACCCCTACTTCAAACAGTGACGCCGCACGGACGATCCGCGTTGCGGAGCCGGGCCGCGCATGGCAAGAGGGCGTCGCGCCGGTCCGGGGTGTAGCGCAGCCTGGTAGCGCATCTGGTTTGGGACCAGAGGGTCGCAGGTTCGAATCCTGCCGCCCCGACCGGCGCGGGAACCACTGGCCGCCGCAGAGACCCGCCATGCTCGCCCGCATCTACCGCCCCGCCAAGACCGCCATGCAGTCCGGACGGGGAAAGAGCCTCTCCTGGCGTCTGGAGTTCGAGCCCGCGGCCGCCCGCACCATTGACCCGCTGATGGGCTGGACCAGCTCGGGCGACATGAACGGGCAGGTGCGACTGACTTTCGACACCCAGGAAGAAGCGGTCGCCTACGCCGAGCGGCACGGCATCCCCTTCCGTTTGCATGCGCCCAACGAACAGCCGGTGATCATCAAGGCATACGCCGACAACTTCGCCGCCACGCGCAAGCAACCCTGGACCCACTGAGGCGCGTCAACGCCTCGCCTCCACGCGCCCTTAGCTCAACCGGATAGAGCACCCGCCTTCTAAGCGGACGGTTGCAGGTTCGAGTCCTGCAGGGCGCGCCAAACTGCGGGTTTCAGCCGGCGGCCCGGGCGAAGGCCTGATCAAGGTCGGCGATGAGATCGGCCGGGTCTTCCAATCCGACGTGCAGGCGGATCAGGGCGCCGGGAAGCTCCGGTGGATGCCGGCGGAAGGCGAGCTGCGGGCTTTCAAAGGTGGCCAGGCTCTCGAAGCCGCCCCAGGAATAGCCGAGGCCGAACAGCGTCAGCGCGTCGAGGAGCCTCTCGGCGAAGGCGGGGTCTCTCTTCAGCACCACGCCCATCAACGAAGCCGCCCCGATGAAGTCGCGCCGCCACCTTTCATGCGAGGCCGAGCCGGGCAGGGGCGGATAGAGCACATTCGCCGTTTCCGGCCGCTGCTGCAGCCATTCGGCGACGACCAGGGCCGAACGCGCCTGCTCGGCATAGCGCAGCGGCAGGGTGCGCAGGCCGCGCAGCGCCAGCCAGGCGTCGTCGGGCGAGACGTGCCAGCCCATGTCCTCGATCACGCCGGCCAAGGCGCTCGCCAGGGTCTGATCCCTGACGACCACCGATCCCATCAGAACGTCGGAATGGCCGGAGGCGTATTTCGTCAGGGCCTGAAGGCTGACGTCGACCCCATGGTCCAGAGGTCGGAAGGCGAGGCCGGCGGCCCAGGTGTTGTCCAGCACGCTGATCACGCCCCGTTCCCGGCAGGCGCGTGCGAGCGCCGGAACATCGGCGATCTCGAAGGTCAGGGACGCAGGCGACTCCATCAGCAAGACGCGCGTCCGAGACGACAGCATGCCGACAACGGCCTCGGTGGAGGCGTCGGCCGGGTGGAAGCGACTGGCGACTCCGCGTGCGCCTAGGTAGCGGGTGATGAATCGGCGGCTGGGGCCATAGACGGCGTCGGACGCCACCACCTCGTCGCCGGGCCCCAGCAAGGCGAGCAGCGGAATCGTCACCGCCGCTAACCCCGAGGGCGCCAGAAAGGCGTGGTCGCCGCCTTCCAGATCAGCCAGGGCGGCTTTCAGCGCCGAGGCCGCGCTCAACCCGTCCAGGCCATAGACGGGACCGGAGGCTGGATCGAGCATGGATCCCAGTGAGTCGCTGAGCATCGTCGACGCGCGCTCCAGCGGCGGGTTCACAGGACGACGTCCTTTTCCGCGTCTTGTCGCTGCGGAGATCAGCCGGGTGCGCGGGGAGAGCGGAGGCATGGGGAAGGTCCCTGCGGGTTGCGATGCGGCGCCAAAGGCCTCTAAACCGAAGCGGGGCGCAAGCGGCGGAGGTCACGACTCGATGCGAAAAGCGGCGCTTTTGGTCGCCCTGACCAGCCTGTTGGCCGCCTCGGGCGGTCGACGCGACGCGCCCGCGCCCGAGGCGGAGCCGACGACCGTCGCCGCCGCGCCGGTCGCCGCCGAGCGTGCGCCCAGTCGGGTGCTGGCGGCGGTGAAGCGACGCGGTCGACTGAACTGCGGCGTGCATTCGGGTCTGGTCGGGTTCGCCTATACCGACAATCGCGGCGAGTGGCGCGGCTTCGACGCCGACTTCTGCCGAGCGATGGCCGCCGCGATCTTCAACGATCCGAACGCGGTGCGTTTCGTGCCCGTGACGACGGAGCAGCGGTTCGTGGCGCTGCAGGAGGGCCGGATCGATGTCCTCTGGCGCAACTCCTCCTGGACGCTGACGCGCGAGGCGGGGGAGGGCGTCGTTTTCGCCGGCGCCAACTACTACGACGGACAAGGCTTCCTGGTCCGTCGGGCGCTGAACCTGAACAGCGCCGCCGAGCTGAACGGCGCGCGCATCTGCGTGCAGGGCGGCTCAACCTCCCAGCAGAACGCCGACGACTTCTTCCGCCTGAACGGGGTGGAGTATCGGCCCGTGGTCCTGCCCAGCGAGGAGGCGGCGCGCGACGCCTACGGCCGCGAAGACTGCGACGCCTTCAGCGGCGACATCTCGGCGCTGGCCGCCGCACGAACGGTTCTGCCGAACCCGTCCAGTCACGTGATCCTTTCCGACGTGGTGTCGAAGGAGCCGTTGGGGCCGGCGGTCGCGTCGGGTGACGAGCGCTGGGCTTCGCTGGTGCGATGGACGTTGAACGCCCTCATTCTCGCTGAGGAGCTGGGGGTCACGGCCTCCACGGTTCGAGACCAGGCGGAGCAGGCGCGCGATCCGCGCATCCGGCGGCTCCTGGGCCTGGACGCTGACTTCGGCGCCATGCTGGAGAGATCGGAAC
>ERZ501064.313-NODE-313-length-11988-cov-7.490656_pt1 | contig 11988 bp, 9 predicted proteins | sample MGYA00510851_ERZ501064 | MGnify/ENA primary metagenome ERZ501064 (study PRJEB25958, sample SAMN03398529) | human skin metagenome | study: EMG produced TPA metagenomics assembly of the Human Skin Microbiome Metagenome (human skin metagenome) data set. | reverse complement strand
GTCCGGGCATGTCCGGCGCGCGCGGACCCGGGACGGCGCCGCCGGCCATCCGACCGGGGAGGCCGCGAACCGTCTCCGCGTCGAGGTCGGCGGCCGACCTCGGCCGCACGTTCCGCAGACCCGTCGCCAGCGCGTCGGCGAACTCCCGGCAGCTGGCGAAGCGCTCGTCCGGGGACTTCGCCATCGCACGCGCGATGACCGCGTCGGCGTCGGGCGAGAGTCCGGGCACGAGCTCGGAAACCCGCGGTACGGGTTCTTTCAGATGTGCTCCGATGACGGCGCCGTTGTCGCGGTCGTCGAAGGGCACGCGCCCGGTGAGCAGGTGGAAAGTGGTGGCCGCCAGCGAATACTGGTCGGTCCGGCCATCGAGTCGACGACCCGTCAGCTGCTCCGGCGACGCGTACGACAGCGTGGCGAGGACCGTGCCGACCGAGGTGAGCGCCTCGGTCTCGTCGGACAGTTTGGCGACCCCGAAGTCGGTCAGCAGGACCCGCTGCTCGTCGAACGACGAATCCTCGTCGACCTCGGCGAGCAGGATGTTGGCGGGTTTCACATCGCGGTGCAGCAGTCCGCGCCGGTTGGCGTGGTCGATCCCCCGCGCCACCTCCGACACGATGTGCACCACGCGACGCGGGGCGAGGCGGCCGCGTCCGGCGAGTTCGCGCGCACAGTCGGTTCCCGGGACGTACTGCATGGCGATCCAGAGCAGATCGGCCTCCGCCGACTTGTCCGGCCTCGACGCCACCGGCACACTCGCACGTCCGCGGTTGAACACGGTGACGATGTTCGGGTGGTCGAGCGTGGCCGCGACCTCCGCCTCCCGCAGGAACCGCCGGCGAAAGTTGCTGTCCGTGAGCCCGGCCGAGGCCTTCAGCACCTTCAGGGCGTCGTACCGGGGCAGCTCCGGATGCCGGGCGAGGAAGACCGCACCCATGCCGCCGCTGCCGAGTACCCGTTCGACGCGGTACCCGGCGACGAGGGTTCCCGGCTCGAGCACTCCCCCAATCTAGCGGTGTGTCTCGGAAATAGTCGATCGAACGGCCTGGTCGCGCGAGGCATCAGGTTGCGCGCAGGACCTCGAGCGCGTGCTGCAGGTCCTCGGGGTATGACGAGGTGAACTCCACCTGTCGGCCGTCGGCCGGATGGGCGAACCCGAGCGACCGCGCGTGCAGCCACTGGCGTTCCAGACCCAACTTCTTGGCCAGCACCGGATCGGCGCCGTACGTGGGATCACCGCAGCACGGATGGTGGAGGGCCGAGAAGTGAACCCGGATCTGGTGCGTGCGACCGGTTTCGAGGTGAACGTCCAGCAGCGACGCCGACGCGAACATCTCCAGGGTGTCGTAGTGGGTGACACTCGGTTTGCCGTTCGCGGTCACCGCGAACTTCCAGTCGTTGCCGCGGTGCCGGCCGATCGGCGCATCGATGGTCCCCGACGGCGGATCGAGGTGCCCCTGGACGAGCGCGTGGTAACCCTTGTGCACGGTCCGCTGTTTGAACGCCCGCTTGAGCAACGTGTACGCCCGTTCGGACACCGCGACCACCATGACCCCCGACGTGCCGACGTCGAGACGGTGGACGATCCCTTGACGTTCGTGCGCTCCCGAGGTCGAGATCCGGAAACCCGCAGCCGCGAGGGCCCCGATGACCGTCGGGCCGCTCCAGCCCAGCGAGGGATGCGCGGCGACACCCACCGGCTTGTCGACGACGACGATGTCGGAGTCGTGGTAGATGACCTCGAGGTCCTCGACCGGGGTCGGCTCGACGCGCAGCGGCTCCTCCGGTTCGGGCAGCGTGACGTGCAGCATCGTGCCCGCGGCGAGTTTGTGCGACTTCCCCACCGCCACGCCGTCGACGACGACGTCGCCCTCCTCGGCCAGAGTGGCGACGACGGTGCGCGACAGCCCGAGCATCCGGGAGACACCGGCATCCACGCGCATCCCGTCGAGGCCGTCGGGCACCGGCAGGAACCGCGATTCACGCATGCGCGCCGCCCTCGGTGCCGGCCGGGTCGCGCTGCTCGCGGCGGGCCGCCCAGCCCGTGCGGGTGCCGTCGTAGTCGAAACCGAGCGCGGAGAGGACGACCAGGAGGATCGCACCGCACACCACCGCGGAGTCGGCGACGTTGAACACCGGCCACCACCCCACCGACACGAAGTCGACGACATGGCCCTGAAGTGGTTGCGGGGCACGGAAGATGCGGTCCGTCAGGTTGCCGATGGCGCCGCCGAGCACAAGGGCCAGACCGGCCACCCACCACCAGGAGCGCAGCCGGCTGCTGTAGCGGATGATCACGAGCACGACCACCAGGGCGATGATCGACAGCACCCAGGTGTATCCGGTGGCCATGGAGAAGGCCGCGCCGCTGTTGCGGACCAGACGCAGCGTGACGAAGTCGCCGATGATCTCCACCGGGCGCATCGGGTCGATCGCGGCGACGGCGATCGACTTCGTCAGCTGGTCGAGTCCCAGGACCACGAGCGCGACGCCGAGCACCACGATCGTCGCCTTCGGCACCCGACGGCCGGGACGTGCGGCGGCGTCGGTGTCGCCGGGTCGCCGGTCGGCCCCGGGTTCGACACGGTCGTGCGGGTCCACGTGCTCTCGATCCGTCAGGGGTTGGTCATCCACAGCATCATTGTCCACGACACGTCGAATACGCTGGCTACCCGTGTCCCCGCATCCCCGTCGCCTCCGGTCCGTCGTCTCGTCCATCGGGGCGGTGACCGCGCTGTCCGTACTGGTCGCGGGATGCGCATCGGGTCCCGACGAGACGCCCGGCGCTCCGGCGGCGAGCACATCGGCGGGCTGCAGCACCGACTCGCCGTCCCGCGCCGCCGGTGCGGCGCCGGTCCCGATCGCACCGGCGACGGTGACGATCGTCGACGCGGGAACCGGGGAGCGCCGCGTGCCGACGACTGCGCCGGACGTCGCCACCGCCCAGTCGGTGACCCTGGTGACGACCTCGGAGGTGGCGTCGCCGGGCACCTCGGACGCCCAGACCGTCGAGATGCCACTGACCGCGCGGTTCGGGTGCGCCGACCCCGCCGACCTCGAACTCGACCTCGGCACGGTCACATCCCCCGACACGACCCTGAACGACGAACTGTCGGCGATGACCGGCGCGAAAGCCGGTCTCACGCTCGGTCCGGGCCTGGCGCCGGTGTCCCTGCGGATCGCGCCGCCGGAGCCGGCCGGCGGCGAGGCGCGACTGGCGGTCGAGCAGGCGCTGGTGTCGGCGTTCAACGCCGCGGTCGTGCTCCCGACCGAACCGATCGCGGTGGGTGCGACGTGGCGGAGCGAGCGGGTGATCGCGGCCGCGGCGACCGTCACCCAGACCATCGAGGCACGGCTCACCGGATGGGACGGCAACCGGCTGACCATCGAGTACACCGCCGACGAGACCCCGGTGAACTCGGTGTTCGCGATCCCCGGCGGCAGTGACAGCCTCACCATCAGCCGCTACAGCTACACCGGTCAGGGCTCGGTGACCGTCGACCTGACCCGCGGGCTGCCCATCGCCGGCGAGGCCACCTATCGGGGCGCTCGCGAGTTGGTCGGTGCGGACCCGAACCGGCCGCTGGTGCAGCGGACCGGACTGTCCGTCACCTGGCGCTGAACGCCGACGGCCCCGGGTCACCGACTTCGGTCGGCGACGCGGGGCCGCGGATCATGCTGTGCGGCGAGTGGTCAGCTCGCAGGAGCGCACATGGCGCTCTCGACCTGGTAGAGGCCGAGGAGGTTGCACACGGTCTCGTTCGAGAGCTTCCAGCGTCCGTCGTCGAAGACGATGGTCGACTCGGCGTTGGTCGGCGGGTTGCCCGCGGTCTCGATCCGGACCTTGACGCGGGCCTTGTTCGGGCCGGCGCTGATCACGGGGTTGACGAGGACCCAGTCGACGTCGGAGTTCTCGGCACGTGCCTTGACCAGCTCGTCGAAGATCGCCGGGTCCTTCTCCGAACCCTCGACCAGTTCGACCTTCTCGGCCCGCGGGATGTCGGGGTCGACAGCCTGGTCGACCATCTCGTTGAGGGCGGCGATCGACGGCGGGTTGCTGCCGTCGGTGATCTCGGAGCCATCCCCGCTCGCGGCGGCGGTGGTGCTGGTGAGCGTCGGTGCGGGCGGCGCGTCGCTGTCGTCACTCCCGCAGGCCGCGACGGTGGTCATCAACGCGGCCGCGATCATGGTCGCGCCCAGGAATTTCCGATACTTCAACGATCTCCCTCACTGTGTTCTCGGGCATGGGGTGCGCCGGCGGGCGCTCTCGTACCGCGATGCCGGACGTGTCTGCCGGGTTCGACCCGACCGGACGTGTCTGCCGGGGTGTACCCCCAGCCGGACGTGTGTGCCGGGTTCCCCCCGGCGACGGCCCACACCACTATGCCAAACGGCAGGCACCAGGGGTCCCCGGTGCCCGGCGACACGCGTCGACGATCCGTCCGGCCGGCGGCGCCGAGCAGGCAACGCTTGACGGGCCGACAGGGTTCCGGTGACCCTTGGGCACCATGACAGGCACCCCGCCCGCGGCCACCGGAGTCACCGTGCTGATCAGCACCGGAGGCACGATCGCCGCCCAGACCACCGACGACGGCGCGGTCCCGGCGCTCGGCTCGGCCGCTCTCCTCTCCGCCGCCGGGAAAGTCACCATCGGGACCGACATCGGGGCCGGGGACGACGGGACGTCGCGCACTCCGTCGGCCACCCGCACCGTCGACCTCATGTCGGTGGACAGTTCCGCGATGACCGTCGCCGACCAGTTCGCGGTGGTCCGCGCGATCGCCGACGCGCTTGCCGACCCCGCCGTCCGCGGTGTGGTGATCACACACGGAACCGACACGATGGAGGAGACGGCCTACCTCGCCGACCTGTACGCCGCCGACGAGCGGCCGGTCGTGTTCACCGGGGCCATGCTGCCGTCTGATTCCCCCCGCGCCGACGGGCCGTCGAATCTCGCCGCCGCGTTGGCCGCGATCGACGACCCGGCCACTCGCGGTCGAGGAGTCCTCGTGGCCATGGGTGGCCGGCTCCTGCCGGCACGCGGGTTGTTCAAGGTCTCCACCACCGACCCGGCGGCCTTCGACACCGTGCAGGGCACCGGTCGGGCCGACGACCCGCCGGTGCCGCGACGAGTGCTCGCCGGACCGGTACCAGTGGGCCGGCCGGCACGCGTCGACGCCTTCACCCTCTACCCGGGCGTGTCACCGGGACTGATCGCCGCGTCCGTCGCGCAGAATGCCGCCGGCGTGGTCCTCGCGGCCACCGGCTCCGGGAACACCCACCCGGACATCACCGCCGAGGTGGCACTCGCCGTCCAGCGCGGGGTGACCGTCGTCGTCACCAGCCGCGTCCCGTACGGCGAGGTGACCGCGACCTACGGCGGGGGCGGCGGCGCAGTCGATCTGCGGCGGGCCGGGGCGATCGTGTCACCCTGGCTGCGCGCACCGCAGGCGCGCATGGCGCTCATCGCACTGCTGACCTCGGGTCACGATCTCGGATTGATCACCAATTTCTTTGTCGCACAACAGGACTGAGTGCTGACACCGGCACCCGCCGGGTGGCGGTCACGGCCGGTCGATACCGTGCCCGATCGGTCAACCGTCGCCGGGAAGATCCCACTCGAGGCTGTCGAGCGGATCCGCCGGACGGAGGTTCGGATCGTCGACCGGAAACGTGCGCGTGCGCCCCGGCCCGCTCGTGCGGGTCTCGAATCGCACGGTCACGACCCCGTGTCCACTCCCCTGAACCCAGCCGTGCCCGTGGTCGGGGTGGGTCACGTCGGCGCCGGGGCCGAAGCGGCCGACCGGCATCGAACTCCCTCCCGGCGCGAACCGCGGGGGTTCGGGCGCCGAGTCAGCTATCTGGACGGCCGACGCCTCGGCCCCGGCCGGGTCCGGTGACGTCGCCACCTCGGCGCGACCCCCTTCTTCCGCACCGTGGCCTGCGGCGGTGTCGTGGTGGGTGGTCTCGACATCGGCCGGTCCCTCGCTGCCCAGCTCGTCGAAGAGGGCGTACTGCTGCACCGCGGTCAACCCCGAGAAGCTGACGCCGACAAGGCGAATCGCCCCGATGGAACGCGGATCGAGCGCGAGCCGCTGCGCCGTCCGCTCGAGGTCGTCGAAGTCGGTGGTGGCCGCCGCGGTCGTCGCCGAGCGCGTCAGGATCGACATGTCGGATCTCTTCAGTTTCAGTACGACGGTGCGCGCTCCCCGGCCGTCGGTGAGCAGTCGGCGGTGAGCGCCGGCGGCAGCCTTGCGGATGGCGGGACGCAGCGCGTCGAGTTCGACGATGTCCTCGGCGAAGGTGGACTCGGCGCTGATCTGCTTCGAGGAGGCACGTTCGGCGACCGGCCGGTCGTCGATGCCGTGGGCAAGGCGATGCAGCGCGGGACCGACGGTGGCGCCCAGCACGGAGGCCACCTCGACCGGCGACATCGCCGCGAGGTCACCGATGGTCGCGATCCCCAGCCGCGCCAGCCGATCACCGGACACGGGTCCGATGCCCCACAGCTTGCGGACCGGGAGCGAATGCAGGAACTCGAGCTGACCGGACGGCGGGATCACCATCACCCCATCGGGTTTGGCCATCCCCGAGGCGATCTTCGCGAGTTGTTTGCCGCTTCCGAGTCCGACCGACGCGGCGAGTCCGACCTCGCTCCGGATCCGGGATCGGAGCTCCTCGGCGAACTCGCGGGCCGCGTCGACGGTCGCCCCCGCGAGTTCTTCCGGCTCACCGAACGCCTCGTCGAACGAGAGCGTCTCGATGACCGGAACAGCCTCGCGCACAATGCCGAAGACACGTTTGCTGACCGTGCTGTACACCGATCCGCGCGGCGGGATGACCACGCCGGTCGGCCCGATGAGCCGACGCGCCTGGTGCATCGGCATCGCCGAGCCGGCACCGAACACGCGCGCCTCGTAGCTGGCGCCGGCGACCACCCCTCGCCCACCGGACCCGCCGACCAGTACCGGGCGGCCGCGCAGCGTCGGGCGGGTGAGCTGTTCGACGGAGGCGAAGAACGCGTCCATGTCGAGGTGCATCACCCAGCGCGGGCTGCGTTCGGACCCCCGCCCCGACACCGCACCGACCGGGCGCGACGGTTCGGGTTCGAGGCGTGACACCTCACCGAGTCTAGTGAGCAGCGGTGACGGCGAAGACGGGGATCAGCCCGGCGTGGGCGGCGAGATCCTCGTCGGACGACGCGAGCTCGAGGCCCGCGGGCAGGAACCGCCCGACCTCCCACCCCCAGCGGCGCAGGTACTCCCGGATGACCGGCGGCCGAAGGGCGGGGTCGATTTCGGTGAGGGTGACGACGGCCCGACGTCGGCCACGGCGGAGTTCCACCGTCCCGGCCACGCGTGCGTTGCGGACCCATTGCGTGTCGCCTCGGACGGCGACCAGGTACTCCGCCCCGTCGAGCCGCAGCACGTTGACCGGAACCCGCTGCGGCATGCCGGTCTTCCGGCCGACGACGGTGAGCGTCTGCGCCCCGGCCAGGTTGACCCCGCGGTCGGCGAGCCAGCGCACCGCGCGGTTGAAGGCGGCGTCGAATCCGCTGGGGGCCTTGTAGTGGGTGGTCGCGGTCATGATCGGCCTTTCGTCGAGGTGGCACTTTCGAGAGCAGTGCTCTCGAAGTTGAGTATGCAGCCACGCCGCCAGGAAATCAAGAGCACCGCTCTCGGTTTGTGGCAGGATCGTCGCCATGGCCACCGGACGAACCCGCGCGGAGAACCGCGCGATGATGACCGACGAGATCCGTCGACTGGGACGCGAACACCTGACCACCTACGGCGCCGCCGGGCTCTCGTTGCGCGCCATCGCGCGCGACTTGGGCGTCGTCTCCTCGGCGGTGTACCGGTACGTCCCGAGCCGTGACGAGTTGCTGACCATGTTGCTGGTGGAGGCCTACACCGATGTCGCGGACGCCGTCGATGCCGCGGCCGATTCCATTGCCACCTCCCGACGGCGCGATCGACTCGCGGCCGCGGCCGGGGCAGCGCGGACCTGGGCTCTCGCCGAGCCATCCCGATGGGCGCTGATCTACGGAAGCCCGGTGCCCGGCTACTCCGCCCCCGGCGAGCGGACCATCGGACCCGGCACACGCATTCCCGTGCGGCTCCTCCGCGAGTGCTCGGCCGCCCACTCCGAAGGCCTGCTACGCGCCGACCTCCCCTCTCCCACAACGGATGTCGCCGCGGACATGGACGCGATCCGCGACGAGTTCGACCTCGACACCCCCGCCGCGGTCCTGGCCGCGGCCACCACGTTGTGGGCCGTACTCGTCGGCGCGATCAGCCTGGAGACCTTCGGCCAGTACGGGACCGACACCTTCGCGCATCCCGAGCAGCTGTTCCGGCTCCAGATCGAGCAGACACTGTCGGGCCTGTTCGCCTGAGATCGGACAGAGTGCGGTATTCGTACCGGTTTCCGGTACAGATCCCGCACTCCGCGCGGTGGGTGGATCAGCGGGTGACCGGCCGACGGAGCTCGACCCCGACGAGCTTGTCGGGGTTGCGCATCACGTAGATGTCGACGATCAGGTCGTCGACGACGCGGAGGGTGATCGCGGTCTGCAGCCGGCCGTCGAAGTAGAGGATCATCCCGGGCTGACCGTTGAAGACCACGAACTCGGCGCGGTAATCCTCGAGCACGGCACCGATCCGGGCGAACCCCGAGAGCACCCGCATCACCGCGGGCGCCCCGCGCATGGGCTGCCGTACCGCGGTGGTCTTGCCGTTGCTGTCCGAGGTCAGCACCACCTCCGGTGCCATGAGGGCGATGAGGGCGTCCGCGTCGCCCGACTCGGCCGCGTCGAGGAACGTCTCGACGGTGTCCGCGGCGCGGGCGCGGTCCATCGGATCGAACCGGGGGCGGCGACGCTCGACGAACGACCGGCCTCGTTCCGCGAGCATCCCCACCTCGTCGGGCGTCCAGGACAGCATCGTGGCGATCGTGTCGTCGGCGAATCCGAAGACCTCACGCAGGACGTACACCGTCCGTTCAGCGGGCTCGAGTTCCTCCAGAACGAGCAGCATCGCGGTCGACGCGAATTCCGCGAGACCCGCGTCGGCGAGGACGTCGCCGTCGAACCGGATGGGATCGGGCAACCACGGTCCGACGTAGTCCCCGGCAACACGTCGACGCGCGGTGAGCGTCTCGAGCGCGCGCCGGGCGACCTGCGCGATGAGGTGCGCTCGGGCCGACCCGGGGCCGAACGCGTCCACCGGCGCGCTCGCCGGATGATCCCAGAGACAGTGTCGGACAACATGATCGGCGTCCACAGCCGAGCCCAGGATCTCGTAGGCCACCGTGAACAGCAGCGGTTCGAACGCGGCGGATCGCGCCGGGATCGGGTCCACGTCCATGCGGGTCATCGGGGTCTGCCCCCTCGTATATGGTTCGGGCGGCGAACGACGCGCTCGGGTGTGTGCTCACCCTGCGGGGCCGGGTCGCGGCAGTCTCCACACCGTACGTGGCGCAGCACCACCAGGGTGCGACTGTTGCGATCGGTGTCCCAGATCGTATCGTCCGACCTCCCCGCGCGGCCGACGACGACGACACCGCGCGAACACCCGGCCGGGATGTCCGCGCGGTGCCCGGGTCAGCGGATCAGTTCGCCTTCGCCACGTCGGCGGTCACACCGTCGCCCAGTTCGATGCTGCCCGCGTCACCATCGCCGGTCACGTCGAACCGCACCGCGAGCACCTCGCCGGCGATCAGGTCGGCGTGCGTCCTCGCCCAGTCCAGACGTTCGGCCGGTACGACGAGTCGCACCGTGATCCGGTCGGAGACGTCCAGTCCCAGGGTGCGGCGCGCATCCTGCAGCTCGCGAACCCGGTCCTTCGCCCACCCCTCGGCCTCGAGTTCGGGCGTGACCGCCGTGTCGAGGACGACCAGGCCGTTCCCGCCCGGCAGCTCCGCGGTCGAGTCCGGTTCGACGGCCACCAGCCGGCGGGTGAACTCCCCGTCGTGGAGTTCGATGCCGTCGGCGACGACGACCTCGGACCCGTCGGCGCCCTCGCCCGCAGTCCAGTTGCCTGACTTCACCGCCTTGATCGCACGCTGCACGTCCTTGCCCAGGCGGGGTCCGGCGGCACGGGCGTTGACCGCGATCTCGTAACGTCCGTACTCGCTGGCATCGGTCGCCAGAGTCACGTCCTTGACGTTCATCTCGTCCTTGATCAGGTCGACGAACGGCTCGAGCGCGGCCGCGGTCGGCGAGGCCACCGTCAGCCCCGACAGGGGCAGCCGGACCCGCAGCTTGTTGGCCTTGCGGACGCTCGACGCCGTCGAGCACACCGCCTGGACCTGGTCCATCGCCATGACCAGGTCGGCATCGGCCGGCAGCTCATCGCTCGTCGGCCAGTCCGTCAGGTGCACCGAACGCTCCCCGGTGAGACCCCGCCAGATGGCCTCGGTCGCCAGCGGGAGCAGCGGCGAGGCCAGCCGGCAGGCGACCTCGAGCACGGTGTAGAGGGTGTCGAAGGCGTCGGTGTCCTCGTCCTGGCCGGCCCAGAAGCGTGCCCGGGAACGACGCACGTACCAGTTGGTGAGCGACTCGACGAACTCACGGAAGGCGTCACACGCCCCCGCGATGTCGTAGGTGTCGAGCGCCGCGGTCATCGTGTCGCGGGTCGTCGCCAGCTTGGCCAGGATGTAGCGGTCGAGCACATGCTGCGAGTCGGTCCGCCAGGTCGCCGGGCGCTCGGCGTAGAGCTGCAGGAAGCTGTAGGCGTTCCACAGCGGCAGGAGCGCCTGACGCACCCCTTCCCGGATGCCTCGCTCCGTCACGACGAGGTTGCCGCCGCGCAGGATCGGCGAGGCCATCAGGAACCATCGCATCGCGTCCGATCCGTCGCGATCGAAGACCTCGTTGACGTCGGGGTAGTTGCGCTTGGACTTCGACATCTTCTGGCCGTCGTCGCCCAGCACGATCCCGTGCGCAGCAACGGTTTTGAAGGCCGGCCGGTCGAACAGCGCGGTGGCCAGCACGTGCAGCGTGTAGAACCAGCCACGGGTCTGCCCGTTGTACTCGACGATGAAGTCGCCCGGGTTGTGGGCCGGGGCGTGCGCGGAGTCACCACCGTCGAACCAGTCGCGATTCTCGAACGGATAGTGCACCTGGGCGAACGGCATCGAACCCGACTCGAACCAGCAGTCGAGGACCTCGGGCACCCGACGCATGGTCGACTTCCCGCTCGGGTCATCGGGATTGGGCCGGGTGAGTTCGTCGATGAACGGCCGGTGCAGGTTGTCCGGACGCACCCCGAAGTCGCGCTCGAGGTCGTCGAGCGAACCGTAGACGTCGACGCGCGGGAACTCCGGGTCGTCGGACACCCAGACCGGCAGTGGCGCCCCCCAGTACCGGTTGCGGCTGATGTTCCAGTCCCGGGCGCCTTCGAGCCACTTGCCGAACTGCCCGTCCCGGATGTGTTCGGGCACCCAGGTGATCTGCTTGTTCAGCTCCACCATGCGGTCGCGGAACTGCGTCACCGCGACGAACCACGACGGCACCGCCATGTAGATCAGTGGCTGGCCCGACCGCCACGAGTGCGGGTAGGAGTGCTCGATGGTCTCATGGCGAAGGATCCGGCCGGATTCCTTCAGGTCCTTGATGATCACCGGGTTGGCGTCGAACACCATCAGACCCTCGTACGGCGGGACCTGCGCGGTGAAGCGTCCGCCCGGGTCGAGCGGTTGCACCACCTCGATGCCGTTGGCGGTCGCGAGGTCCATGTCCTCCTCGCCGAAAGCCGGTGCGAGGTGCACGATCCCGGTGCCGCTGTCGGTGGTCACGTAGTCGCCCAGCAACACGCGATGGGAGTTCGGATGGCCGGCGAAGAAGTCGAAGGGAGGCGCGTACGACAGGTCCTTCAAATCCGCACCGCGGTGCGTACCGAGCACCTCCGGATCGGCGATCTCCTTGGCGTACGCACCGAGCAGCGCCTCGGCCAGCAGGTATTCCCGGCCGTCGGCGGCCTTCACGTGGAC
>ERZ501064.310-NODE-310-length-12084-cov-3.198354_pt1 | contig 12084 bp, 7 predicted proteins | sample MGYA00510851_ERZ501064 | MGnify/ENA primary metagenome ERZ501064 (study PRJEB25958, sample SAMN03398529) | human skin metagenome | study: EMG produced TPA metagenomics assembly of the Human Skin Microbiome Metagenome (human skin metagenome) data set. | reverse complement strand
TATTACCATGGTGGTGCAAGTCAATGGCAAAATCCGTGGTCAAATGGATGTGGCGCCAAACAGTGACAGCGATTGGTTAAAAGCCGAAGCGAAACAACTCGACAGCGTCGCTAAATTCATCACCGGCGATATCGTCAAAGAAATCGTGGTGCCCAATAAACTGGTTAATATTGTGGTAAAAGCCTAATTGATTATAAGGGCTTATTGGCAACCTAAGCCCTTTTTGACCTTAAAGCTTTATAATAACTTGAAGCTTCATAATAAAGTGTTATCACAAGCAATACCGACAATCATAGATGGGTAACTAACAGACAGGTAACTATATGAATCAGCCATTTCTTCGTATCCTCCTAAGCAGTGTGTTACTGACGCAGCTACCTGCCTGTGGTTTTCATTTGCGCGGGTATGACGCGCCCATGTCACAGAATATCCCAACCACTGAGCTGATTTTTAACAACACGCCTGAAGCCTATGCGGTTAAAAATGCGTTAAAAAAACAACTCGACCAACTAAGCATTAACACTCAAGATAGGGTGATTGATAAAAATGCAACCACCCAATCAAATGACGCCTTGCCTGCCAGTATTGAAGTCAAAAACATTCGCCTGCAAAACTACCAGCTACGCGGTATTTTGACCGAAATTCGCATGGTGTTAAGCGCAGAGGTAAGCTATCGCGCCATTGAAAATGGTCAACCCCGCACGCTGACCAATACGATTCAAGTACAGCGCAGCTATCAGTATGACCAAGGCGTGGTAGCCACTGACAATCCCCAAGCAGAGCAAATTAAAGTATGGTTGTATGACAACCTGGCGCAGCGTATTGCTGACCAATATGTCGCACTGAGCCTTCCAAAAATCACCAAAGTGCCGACCGCCACCACCCCCTAACCTAATTGATACCTAATTGACACCTAATTGATAATACGCTGATGCAGTACAATTTTTTAAATGCCTTTCAACATCTCAAAAATAGGCAAGACCCCGCCACTGGGGTGTGGCTAATGCATGGCGATGAAGATTTGCTGTCACAGTGGCTGATAGAAAAAATGTCGCCAAATTGGCGGCAACATAATATGGCAATTTCGCGCATGGATATTACCAGCGCCAAATCATGGCAAGCGGTTTTGGCAGAGCTGAACAGTATGTCACTGTTTGACGACAACAAAGCCATTATCGTTCACGGTAATCATAAACCCGATAAAGAGGCGTTAGCAGAATTAGCGCAATTTGCGACGAGCAATCCAAGCAATTGCTTAGTCATTATCAGTGATAAATACGATAAAAAAAGCCAAAGCAGTGCGTTTTTTTCGCTTTGCGATAAATTTGGTCAGGTCATCGAATGCCATCTTTATCAAGAGCAGCAACGCGAACAACTGCTACAGCAACACGCGCAAGACTTTGGGCTCGAACTCACCAAACCCGCTTGGCAAATGCTGATGGCACAAACTCAGCATAATTTGCTGGCGGCTTACCAAAGTCTGTGGCGACTCTCCTATCTCTATGCTACAACAACAGATGCGAATCCTCCTACCCATTTTGTGACCATCGATGAGGCTCAGCTGTTTGATGGGTTGGTGAGTCAATCTATGTTTACCACCTTTGATTTATCGGATGCCATGTTGGCAGGTGATACCGCGCAGGTTGCAAAAATCTTGCAGCAACTCAAAGCCAGTGAAGAACCAGAGAGTCTGGTGTTATGGATGATAGCCAAAGACATGCGCAATATTTTAAGCTTGCAATCAGGGGCAAGCTATCAAAGCCTCGGCATTTGGCAAAGTAAGCAACAGCTGTATAGTAAAGCCCTGCATCGTCATTCCCATGACGCTACCCGAAACTGGTCGGATGCACTGTACCAAGCCGACCAAGCCATCAAAGGTCTGGTGCAACAACCGGCTTGGGAGCTGCTCTACCAACTCGCTTTTCGCCTAGCGGGTCAACCGTTATTTCACTAATTGCTTTAAAAGTTACTTTTAAAGTTGCTTTTAAAAATGCTCCGCAACCTTTGCAATCTTTGCAACCCTTCAAACAACCCGCCCATCAAATTACAATACAATCCACCACCCCCCAAATTTTTAATGCGTTTTTGTTACTCATAACATTCATTTTATAATCCAGCAAGATTATGTGGTTATAATTAAAAATCCTTTCGGCTTACCTGTTTTTATTGCAATTTATTCTCATTTAGCTTTTAATGCTCAGTGGTAAAAAACTTTGTTTGTTCACTTTTAATTTTTTTTCAATTGTTTATCCCTTGATAAGGCTTGGCACGATGACCGCTACCCAAAAAAAATGGCTCAAATGGGCAATCTTAAGTTTGATCGTTATTTCGCTGGCAGCGTTAGCTTATTGGTACTTTAAACCCAAACCCCAAAAACCCGATTACATCACCGCCAATGTCGAACGTAGCGATATTGAGAACAGTGTGATGTCCACGGGCAAAATTGAAGGCATTAAACAAGTGGATGTGGGCGCTCAGGTGTCAGGGGAAGTGACAAAATTGTATGTCGAGGTTGGTGATACGGTCAAAAAAGGCGATGTTATTGCTCAAATTGACCCAGTTACCCTGCAAAATACCTTAACCACGCAGCAGGCTACTTTACAGCAAAGCAAAGCGAATTTGGAAAGTACCAAGTCCGCCTATCAGACCAAACAAGCCGCGCTTGCCACAGCGCGAGCCGACTTGAAAGGTAAAATAGCAACCTTGCAACAATCGCAAACAGAATACAATCGCCTAAAATCCTTGCTTGCCATGAATGCCATCTCCAAACAAGAGCTGGAGCAAGCGGATACCGCTGTCAAAACAGCCCAAGCCAATGTGGACAGCGCGAAAGAAGCGATTGCGACTGCCCAAGCAAATATTGCCTCATCGCAAGCCGATATTGTTAGTGCACAACAAACCATAAAAAAATCGCAAACGGACGTCAATACGGCTGAAAAAAATCTTGGATATAGCCAAATTGTTGCCCCGATGTCAGGCACGGTGATTTCTATCACCACCAAACAAGGGCAAACGGTGAACGCCAATCAATCAGCCCCCACCATTGTGACATTGGCAGATTTGAGTAGTGTGCGCGTGAAAGCCAAAATATCAGAAGCCGATGTCGTTAACCTAAAAGTAGGGTTGCCTGTTTATTTCAATATCATTGGACGCCCAGATAAGAAATACCAAGCCACACTGTCGACCATTGGACCTGCGCCCGATGGTACTACCGCCAGTGATTCATCGACGTCAACGGATTCGGCAATTTATTACATTGGTTATTTTACTGTCCCCAATCCCGATGGCGCGCTACGTATCAACATGACAGCGCAAGTCTATATTGTTGAAAATAAAGTCAGTAATGTGCTTAGCGTACCCGCTGCGGCAATCAAAACCGACCCAAAAATGGGCAGTTATGTTGAAGTCGTACAAGCCGACGGTACTACCAAAAAACAAGCGGTCAAAACAGGTGTCACCAATCGTATTACCACCCAAATTCTTAGCGGCGTCAACCAAGGTGATAAGGTGGTTGTGGGTCAAGCAACGGTGAGTAAATCAAGTTCATCGTCTAAAAATAAGGGTGGTCCACCGATGATGTAGTCATCGGTAGATGATAACCCTAGATTGTAAACGTTGATTGTAACCTATGACGCATGCTAACCCTATGACGCATGCTAACTGTGAGACACACGGCTGATGATAACGCAAGATACCAAACAACCTATTATGGAAGTGAAGGATTTAATCCGCGAATTCCCTGCAGGTGATGAAAAAATTCGGGTTTTACATGGGATTGACTTGACCATTTATGAAGGTGAAATGGTCGCAATTATCGGTCAATCAGGCTCGGGTAAATCCACCTTAATGAATATCTTAGGCTGCCTAGATCAGGCGACTGCGGGCAGTTACCACATCTATGGCAAAGCGGTGGACAAACTCAGCGCAGACGAACTTGCCGAGCTTCGCCGTGAGCATTTTGGCTTTATTTTTCAGCGCTATCATTTACTCGGTGACATCAATGCCCAAGACAATGTCGCCGTCCCCGCTGTGTATGCAGGGATGCCGGTGCGGCAACGTGAAGCGCGCGCCACTCAATTATTAGACGACTTAGGGCTGGCGGCAAAAACCCAAAATCGCCCTAGCCAACTCTCCGGTGGTCAACAACAGCGTGTGTCTATTGCTCGTGCCTTAATGAATGGTGGCGACATTATCCTGGCTGATGAACCGACTGGGGCATTAGATAGCCAATCGGGTAAAGATGTGATGGCAATTTTGAGAAATCTAAATAGCCAAGGTCATACCATCATTATGGTGACCCACGATCCTTCTATCGCTGCCCAAGCCGAACGCGTGATCGAAATCAAAGACGGACAGATTCTCAAAGATTATTATACCGACAATAGATTTGATAAAACCACGGAGGTTCAACACCTAAATTTTGCCAAAAAATCTGGTGTGACCGCGTTTTTAGACCGCTTATCTGAAGCCTTTAAGATGTCTGTTTTGGCAATGAAAGCGCATAAAATGCGGACATTGTTAACCATGCTAGGTATTATTATTGGCATTGCCTCTGTGGTATCGGTAGTGGGTCTAGGGCAAGGCTCTCAACAAAAAATTCTCAATGATATCAGCTCCTTAGGTACCCTCGCCGTAAATACCATGATAATAATTTAACAGATGCCGATGCCAATGCTGTCGCAGAACAGCCTTATGTGCAAAGCGTCAGTCCACAAGTCAGCAGCAATAGCGCCACCCCCCGTTACCGTGAAACAGAAGCTTCTGTGAATGTCAGTGGCGTGGGCAAAGATTATCTAACGGTGAAAGGCGAAAAACTCGCGCTTGGGCAAACTTTTAATGACAATAGTATCACCTCGATGACCCAAGATGTGATTATTGATAATAATGCAAAAACCGCCTTTTTTGCCAATGTCAGCGATCCCATTGGTGAAGTGATGTTGGTGGGTAGTGTGCCCGCTCGCGTCATCGGTGTATTGCAGCCGTCTGAGCAAGCTTTTGGTCCAAGTTCAGACACCCCTACCCTGTATATGCCTTATACCACTGTGATGCATAGAATGGTTGGTACTAGTCATGTAGATAGTTTTATTGTGCTACTAAAAAATACTATCTCGTCTAGTGCCGCTGAGCAAGCTGTTTCTGATTTGATAGAGCAGCGACACGGCACCGATGACTTTCGTATTCAAAATTCTGATTCAATTCGTCAGACGATTGAATCCACCACAGGCACGATGACATTACTGGTTTCGTCGATAGCCATTATTTCTTTGATCGTGGGGGGTATTGGCGTCATGAATATCATGCTCGTCTCAGTCACCGAGCGTACCAGTGAAATTGGTGTGCGCATGGCAGTGGGTGCAAGACAATCTGATATCATGCAGCAGTTTTTGATAGAAGCGATTTTGGTGTGTATCTTGGGCGGGATTTTAGGTATTAGCCTAGCGTTTGCCATCGGCGCTTTAATTAACAAATTTGCAGGGGGTAATTTCCAAGTGGTGTATTCAACCACCTCCATTGTAGCGGCTGTGGTGTGTTCCACTCTCATTGGTGTGGTTTTTGGGTTTATTCCGGCGCGCAATGCCGCGAGACTCAATCCTGTTGATGCCTTATCAGGTGGTGAATAATCAGGTGGTGAATAAAAGTTTTATCACCTATTTAGTCATCATCTAGCTCGTCAATACCTATCTAATTAGACTTATCTAATCAAGACTAGATAAGTTAAAGGTATGATAAATCGATGAATTTACGCCTGTATTTTGATGCACATCCTTAGTTAAAAAATTTGTGCAAAAAGGCTTGCAAACCAAGATTTAATGCGTATAATATGCACTCACTTAACGGCAATAGCCAAAATAAAAACGTTAAAAATCGTTTTTGATTGCCTTAACAGTTTTGGATCGTTAGCTCAGTTGGTAGAGCAGTGGACTTTTAATCCATTGGTCCCGCGTTCGAGTCGCGGACGATCCACCATATCCAAAGCCCTTATCGAATTGATAAGGGCTTTTTTTATACGCTTGATTTTGTAACGCTATGATTTAGGCTAGCAGTTTAGGTTAGAAAAATAAAAATCACCTAGTTGAACTTATCTTTGATTGTATCAAATAGCTTGCCTAACGTTTAGCAAAGAAAAAAGCCAAACCATTAAAGGGTTGGCTTTTGACAGCATCGCTGTCGGATGCTGTCGAGATAGGCTATGACTTTTAGTATAGCTTATTTTTGGTATGGGTAGTTAGGTGATGTACTTAATACATAGCCTGTTGCCCCGCCCGCTGCTGCACCGATTGCCGCAGCTTTACCGATGTCGTTACGGTTGCCATCTGATTTTGCCAGTGCACCTAATGCTGCACCCGCTACCGCGCCTTGCGTCGCCGCGCGAGAAGAGCCTTGGGTAGTGACGCGGTTGCCATAGGCATCAGTGGTTGCACACGCTGTTAAAGCTGTTGAACCAACAAGTGTTGCAAGTACCGCAAGTGTTTTAAGTGATTTCATACTTTTCTCCAGTAGGGTTTCCATTTGCTAAAATGTCAAATTCTTTTAGCAACTTACGGAAGTTATATTAGCGTAAATTTTTCACCCTATTGTTATGAATAAAGACTGATTTATACGTGTTTTGTAAGTAACCTTGCTATAGTTTGGGCAACAAATAGCTTACTCAAGGTTACGTTAACTTTTTCTACAATATCAAGCATATATTAGGCATGATACGTGTTCAATAAATCGGTGAATTGCGCTTCAGTGACCACTTTTACCCCCAGTTTTTCGGCATTGGCAAGTTTACTGCCCGCTTTTTCGCCTGCGAGCAGTGCGGTGGTCTTGGCAGAAACGCTGCCTGAGACTTTTGCCCCTAATGCTTGCAGTTTGGCTTTGGCTTCGTCACGTCCCATGCCTTCAAGCGTGCCTGTAATGACCCAACTTTGACCTTTAAGCGGCTGATTGCCTTCAGGCACTTGGCTGACAGGCTGCCAATGAATACCCGCTTGTAATAATCGATTGATGACTTCGATATTGTGCTCGGCACGAAAAAACTCAAAAATCGAGTCTGCGGTTTTTTCACCGACATCGGGGGTTTTTTGTAACGCTTCAATACTCGCTGCCATGAGCGGCTGCAAGTCGCCAAATTGCATGGCTAAATTCATCGCTGTGCTCTCACCCACGCCACCAATACCCAAGGCAAAGATAAACCGCGGTAAGGTCGTATCTTTACTTTTTTCAATGGCAGCCAGCATATTTTCGACAGATTTTTCCCCCAATTTTTCAAGGTTGATAAGCGCGTCGCGGTGATTGCTCAGCGCATAAATATCTGCGACATTTTTAACAATGCCCTGCTCAAAAAAGTTAATCAACCAGCGCTCACCGAGCCCGTCGATATCCATCGCTTTACGACTGACAAAATGAATCAGTGCTTCTTGTTGCTGGGCTGGGCAAAATAACCCCCCTGTACATCGTGCCAGCGCTTCACCTTCTGGCATGATAACGGGTGAATCACACACCGGGCAATGCGTCGGCAGGCTCACCACTTGGGCATTGGCAGGGCGCTCGTCCGTCCAAACGCGCGTAACTTTGGGAATGACATCACCGGCACGGTGTACGCTGACCATGTCCCCTGCTCGAATATCTAAACGCTGAATTTCACCGATATTATGCAGGGTCACATTGCTAACAGTGACACCACCGACATTGACAGGTTCAAGCTTGCCCACGGGCGTCAACTGACCTGTGCGCCCTACTTGCCATTCAATCGCATTTAGACGCGTCATCACAGTTTCGGCAGGGAATTTATAGGCGGTTGCCCAGCGTGGCTCACGGCTTAAAAAGCCCAGTTGCTCTTGCAAGGCTAAACTATTGACCTTAATCACCGTGCCATCAATTTCAAAGGGTAAGTGACTGCGTTTTTCAATCACCGATTGATAATACGCTTGTAGCTGCGCGGCTGTTTGCACGATTTTGATATCGCTGATGCTAAAGCCCAACGCTTTTAGCCAAAATAGCGCATCGGATTGGGTGGTAATCTCAGCGGGCAAGCCTTGATTGACGGAATAGGCATAAAACGCCAGCGGACGACTTTTGGCGATATTGGGGTCAAGTTGGCGCAAACTCCCTGCGGCGGCGTTACGCGGATTGGCAAAGGTTTTCTCCCCTTTTGCTTGGGCATCACGGTTGAGCCTTGCAAACCCTGCTTTGGGCATGAGTACTTCGCCGCGCACTTCTAGCCGTGGTATATCAATCGCCAGCTGCAGGGGTAGATTTCGAATAGTACGCACGTTTTGGGTAATATCTTCGCCCGTTTGACCATCGCCGCGCGTGACCGCTTGGATAAATTGCCCGTTTTGGTACAACAGTGAAACCGCAAGCCCGTCAAGTTTGAGCTCGACTTCATATTCAGGATTTTGCTGATGGTCCGCCAAACGGTCATTGACCCGGCGCATAAAGTTCTGTAAATCATCAAAGGTAAATAAATTACCCAATGACAGCATGGGTATTTGGTGGGTGACTTGGGTAAAAAACGGCAACGGCTTGTCGCCTACTTGGTTGGTAGGGCTGTCGCTTTGTACCAATTCAGGATACGCGGTTTCTAGTGCCACCAGTTCTTGGCGAAGTTGGTCGTATTCGCTATCTTCTAACAGCGGATTATCTAGGACGTAGTAAGCGTGATTATGTTGTTTTAGCTGTGCAATGAGTTTGCGCATTTGCGCAGTAATAGCGGCTGTGTTCATAATCATGATGCTTTAAAAAAGATAACGGATATTTTACAACAAAGTGATGGTTTACTTGGTCAATTTTTTCAGTCATCAGGTCAGTCAAAACAATAAATATTTTGACCATAAAACTTTTGATAATAAAACTTTTTACAATAAAAAAAGGCACTCACGAGGAGTACCTTGTTTCATTTTAATAAAATCTATCGACCAAAATTAATGGCAAGCTCGCGCATGGCTTGGGTATTTTCTTTGTTAATCGGCTCGCCTGTGTCGTCATATACTGTGGCATTTAGGTCATTGGCAAGCAATCCTGCGATACTCATCATGCTATCAAAGCCTTGAACAGGGCGTGGGTGTGGTAATGATAAAAATAATACCAAGCCTTTCATGGTTTGCGTCGGTAGTCGATTGAGATCGAAAGGTGAAATACCTTCATTATCAATCATCATCAGACTAAACCACAATAAGCCTGTCCCGTCTTTGTTTTCGTAGCGATGGAACATATTCATCGCACCAAACTTCAAGCCATACTTGTCAATCAGCTCTAACAGATAATCGCCTTTAATGTCGACAAACTGCTGATTGGGAAAAATACTGATGTTGATATTTTGAATCGCATTGTTGAGTGGGCTGTTTTGTTCTTCGTCAATTTGCGCTTGGATATGGGTGTCCAAAATTGGGCTGTTATCGGTAAAGCTGTCATTTTTTAGCTGATTTTCATCGAAAGTATGAACAACAGGGGTGATAGTCTCTGTGGCATTGGCAAGCATGCTAAAAGCGTCGTTTTCGTTTTCCACAAATGTATGGGTTTCTGCCAATAATTTGTCATTGGCAGATTTAGTGGCATTGGCATTGGCAAAACCGCCATTGGCTGGATAGTTATCTAGGTGCAACTCGGTATCGTCCGCGCTTAGCTTTACTTCGCCTTTAGGATTGTCGGGTGTAATTTCTGCTTTAAACAACTGGCTTTCTTGGGGCTCAGGGCGCTGATGGCGTGGAATAATAGGTAGACCATCTTTGTCATGTTCAATCGCGTCAGTCGCTAATACATCTTGGTTTTTTTGACGAATGGATTTTAGTAGCGTGTAAATACCCCAAACGATAGCAACAACCGCAAGAATGATAAGAATAAGCTGAGTGATAGACATAAACAACGACCTTTGAGAAAGACGATAACGACCCTGTTTGTAGTGTAAAAATTTTTACATCGGTATTTTTGCCGTTATACTATCATGACTTCATAAAATCAGCTAGAAAAAACCGTGACAAGGCTTGACTTTTTGCGTATTTGACAGGTGAAAATCGCTTATGCCAAATAATCTTCCACCTCAGTCATATCGACACTGACCAGCTTGGACACCCCTGCCGTTGGCATGGTCACACCTTTGAGCTCATCGGCAATTTGCATGGCAAGTTTGTTATGACTGATAAAAACAAACTGTACGTCTTTGGCAAGCTGCTCAATTAAGCGGGTAAAGCGCCCGACATTGGCATCATCGAGCGGCGCATCGACTTCATCGAGCACACAAAATGGCGCAGGCTGCTGTTTAAAAATAGCAAAGATTAAACTTAACGCCGTCAAGGTTTTCTCACCGCCCGATAACAGCGCTAGCCGGCTGTTCTTTTTGCCTTTCGGCTGTGCCATAAGCTCTAGCCCTGACTGCCAGCCTTTGCCGCTGCCATCTTTGTCATTGGTATGGTCTGATAACACCAGCTGCGCTTGCCCGCCGCCGAACACTTGGGTAAATAGCTTGTTAAGCTCGATATTGACTTGGGTCAACATATCCATAAAAAGCTGTTTGGTCTGACTGTCAATCTGCTGGATAGCAAGTTGCAACTTATCAATACTGGCGGTCAAATCCGAGATTTGCTCAGCAAGGGGCGCTAAGCGGCTGTTCACTTCGCTGAGCTCAGCCACCGCGGCATGATTGACTGCCCCAAGATTAAGCAGCTGTGATGCTAACTGCTCGAGTTGTCGTTGTAGTTGCTCGCGGTTGCTGCTACCCAGCAACTCAATATTGTCAGTTTTTGGCACGGCGATTTTGCGACTAGTCAATTGCTCACCAATCAATGCCACGTTTTGTTTTGCTAGTGCCAATGCGGTGTCGGTGGTGTGATATTGCTGTTGTAGTTGGCTTAACTGCTGCTGAGACTCTTGCACACCCAATTGCGCTTGATGTAGCTCGGTTTCCATGGTTTTCAAGGTGATTGTCAATTGCGTAACGCTGTCATTGGCGGTTTGCAGTTGCGTCGAGTCCACCGTGAGTTGCTGTTGTAGCTGGGGCAAGCGTGCCTGCTGCTCGCTAATTTTATGACTCAGCAGCTGCTGCTCACTGGTGATTCTTGCTTGGTCTTGGCAAGCTTTGGCAAGTTGCTGCTCACTTGCGGTGATTTGCAATTGTCCGGTTGCCAGTGTTTGGGTGATGCGATTTTGTTGTTGTTCTAGCTCGCGCTGTTGACTGGCAAACTGGTTTAAGCGTTCATCGAGTAACTGGCGTTCGCTGATTTGTTGCTGTAATTGCGGTTGTAAATGCGAAAGCGTGTTGCTTAGCTCATAAACCCGCTGTTGCTCTTGGTGCAATTTGTCCGCAAAACCTAGCCCCTCTTGTTGTAGACGCTCGCTGTCACTGTCGAGGCGTTTTTTATCTTGATTAAGTTTATCGAGTGCAGATTGATAGTGATACTGCTGTTGTAGTTTTTGTTGCTGGCATTGCTGTTGTTGCTGGGTTAGGCTTAGCAGTTGATTACGCGCGGTTCGGTCTTGGGCTTGCCATTCTTGCAGACTAACCTTCGCTTGTTGCAAGCGATTGGCTAGACGCTGTAGTTGCGGTTGTTGCTGCGCTAAGTGTTCATCGAGCTGCCCAATACGGGCTTCATTCATCAACTGCTGGCTAAAACTGATAACCTGCTGACCCTCAGCTTGCAACAAATGGCTTAGGTTAATCAGCAGCTGCTGATTACAGAGTATCAGCTGTTGCGCTGAGGTCTGCACCAGTAACCAATCGCCCGTTGGTAAGTTATCGAGCAGCCCTTTATCCTGCACATCTGCCCAGTCAAGTGGCGTCGCACTGATCCAAACCTGCTGAAAAATAGCCAGATTGGGCGCCGCAATCAAAGCAGACAGTGGCAAACAACCTTCTATTAGCTGACTGTTCGCTGGGTGATTTTTCGAGATGTTAGCTAAAGTTGATTGATTATCAATAAACACCGCATGGTCTTGGATGATTTGGGCAAAATCTTGGTCAGCCGCGATAGACCATTTGGCAAATACCGTAACTAGGGTATCAAAAACATTGGCATACCCCTTACCTGTTTCGGTCAATTGCAGTTGACTGATAAGTTTTGGCAAACTGCTAGTGTGTTCTTGATTTGGTGACTGGCGGATAAC
>ERZ501064.306-NODE-306-length-12140-cov-5.647993_pt1 | contig 12140 bp, 13 predicted proteins | sample MGYA00510851_ERZ501064 | MGnify/ENA primary metagenome ERZ501064 (study PRJEB25958, sample SAMN03398529) | human skin metagenome | study: EMG produced TPA metagenomics assembly of the Human Skin Microbiome Metagenome (human skin metagenome) data set. | reverse complement strand
GATCTTCCTGGCGGCGGGGGTCATCGTGGTGTCCCTGGTGCTCGCCACGTTCGCCCTGCCGCCGTTGCTGAAGTCCATCGAGCTGCCGCCGGAACCGTCGCACCAGCGCGAGGAGGACCGGTCCCGCGTGGCCGCCGCCGAGGCCGCCCTGCGCGCCATCGAGGACGCCCAGCACGCCATGGCGGAGGGGCGGCCGAACCCCGACCTGTATGCCGACACGGCCTCGCGCCTGATGGAGATCTATCGCCAGCGCATCGCCAGCCGATCGCACGCGGCCGAGGACGACGCCGCCATGGCGCGTCGGATCGACGAGATCGAGCGCCGCCTGCGACTGACGGGGCTCGCCGCCGAGCGGGAGGAACTGACGCGACTGGCGCGGTCTCGTCAGATCGACGAGGTCACGGCTCGGCGCCTGATCCGCGAGGTGGACCTGCAGGAACTTCGCTACGTCTAGACGGCTTCGATGAAGGCGGAGACCGAGGCGTAGTCCGCGGCGACATGGCGCGCGCCCTGCGCCCGCAGGCGCTCGGCGTGGCCATCGCGGATGTGGCCGCCGGCCAGCAGGCCGACCACCGTCATCCCGGCCGCGACGCCGGCCTGCACGCCCGCCTCGCTGTCCTCGATCACCAGCACCCGCGAGGGATCGACACCCATGTCCCCGGCCGAAAACAGAAAGACGTCCGGATGCGGCTTGCCGCGCTGGACGTGGTGCGCCGCGCTGTAGAGGTGCGGCTCGAAGGCGTCGCTCAACCCGAAGCGATCCAGGCCGAGCCGCAGCCATTCCAGGTTGCTGGACGAAGCGATGCATCGACGCTCCGGCCGCGCGGCGAGGAAATCCTGCAGCCCCGCGACCGGCAGCAGCGAACGCTCGGCTTCCGCACGACAGGCCTGGCCGAAGCCGACGTGGAAGTCGTCGGGGCATGCCTTGCCGTGGCGCGCCTCCACATCGGCGCGGTTGTCGCGCCAACGCCGCCCGACATAGCGGGCCAGCACCTCCTCCAGCGTGGTCGGCATGCCCAGCGCCGTCAGTTGTTCCGCCAGGATGGTGCTGCTCAGAACCTCCGAATCCGCCACCACGCCGTCGTAGTCGAAGATGATGAGGTCGTAGTTCACGCGGCCGGCTTTTCGGCCGCCTTTGCGGCGTCCCAGAGGCGATCCATCTCTTCAAGCGTGGACTGCTCGGGTGTGCGGCCGCCCTTTTGCAGTTCGGCTTCGATGAAGCCGAAGCGGCGCACGAACTTGGCGTTGGCGGCGCGCAGGGCGTCTTCCGGTTCGACCTCCAGCTTGCGCGCCAGATTGGCGACGACGAACAGCAGGTCCCCCATCTCCACGCGCGCCTTGGCCATGTCGCCGGCGGCGATCTCGGCGCGCAACTCCTCGACCTCCTCCGCCAGCTTGTCGAACACCTCGTCGGTGGAGGGCCAGTCGAAACCGACCCGTCCGGCGCGTTTGGTCAGCTTGGCGGCGCGGGTGAGGGCGGGCAGGCCGACCGGCACGTCGTCCAGAACGCCGCCCTGGGCGCGCGCCTTGCGCTCGGCCGCCTTGATGTCCTCCCAGCGGGCCTTCTGCGCCTCGGCGGTTCCGCGCGCGGCCTCTTCGGCGAAGACGTGCGGATGGCGGCGGACCAGCTTGTCGATGATGGCCTGGACCACGTCGTCGAAGGCGAAGTCGCCGGCCTCTTCGGCCATGCGCGCGTGAAAAACCACCTGAAACAGCAGGTCGCCCAGCTCGGACTTCAGGTCGTCCATGTCGCCGCGCTCGATGGCGTCGGCGACCTCATAGGCTTCCTCGACCGTGTAGGGGGCGATGGTGGCGAAGGTCTGCTCGACGTCCCACGGACAGCCGCCGTCCGGGTCGCGCAGGCGCGCCATGACGGCTTTCAGCTGGTCGATGGGCGTCATGCGGCGGCTCCGTCCCGCGCGGCGAGGGCGAGGCGGATCTGCTCGTGCCGTGCGGGCGTCAGCGGATAGCCCTTCAGCACCCAGGCCGCCAGCGCGATCAGGATGGCGGGCGCAGCGACGAACAGGACCTGCAGCACCAGCAGCGATGCGCCGCTGTTGCCGCCGGCGGGGGCGATCGCCTGAAAGCCGACCGCCTGCAGGATCAGATAGGGGATCAGCGCCAGCACGTGGCCGATCTTGGTGGTTGCGGACAGGATGGAGAACATCAAGCCGGTTCGATCCACTCCAGTTTCCAATCTCACCTCGTCGCCAGCATCGGCCATCATGGCGCGCAGCAGGAACAGACCGGCCGCGTAGGGCAGCCCTGCGATGAACATGGCGGCGGCGGTCAGGCCGAAGTTTCCGCCCGGCAGCAGGGTGGCGGCGAAATACAGGCCGGCGAAGATCAGGCTGGCGACCGCCAGCGCCTTGTCCTTGCCGACCCGGTTCGCCAGCCGCGCCCAGATCGGCGCGCCGACAAGGCCGCCCACGAAATACAGCAGCATGAAGAGCGACGCCTCGGCCCGGCCATAGCCCTTCACCTGGTCGAAGAAGAAGAACAGCAGCGATCCCGTGATGCCGGGCGCGACGCCCAGCAGCAGGTCGCATGTCAGCAGCTTGACCACCGCTGGACGCTTCAGAAGCGCGAGATAGGCGCCGAAGCCGCCGTGCGGGGCATCGCCGGCGTTGACCGGCTCGGGTGCGCGCATCAGGGCCAGGCCGATGGTCAGGGGCAGGGCCGCTATGATCGCCCAGCCCATGATGTGGACGCCGGCGATGTAGTTCCCCAAGCCCAGCTGGATCACCGCCGCCGGCAGCACCAGAATGGCGATCACCCCGATGATGTTGAACACCTGCCACCAGGCGTAGACGCGGCTGCGCTGATCGTACTCCGGCGCCAGCACCGACGCCCATCCCAGCTGCGCCAGGGTGCCGATTGAAAAGCCGACGTAGAGCACCAGAAGCCAGGCGAACAGGTAAACCGGTCCCGCGCCCGGCCGCACGAGGACGAACACCATCAGGGCCGCCAGCATCAGGATCGGCGTCGAGGCCGCCATCCATGGGCGATAGCGTCCGAAACGCGTGCGCGTGCGATCCATGCCCCAGCCGACCAGGGGATCGAAGGCGATGTCGATCAGCCGCACCGCCATAAAGACCACGCCCACCACGCCGATGGAGAGCCCCACGTGGGTGGCGTAGTACTCGGGCAGGGTGACGGGCAGGGCGACGCCGAACGCCGCCAGCGGCAGGCAGGGTCCGGAGAAGGCGGCCAGCACCGCATTGCTGCGCCGGGGCTGGATGGCGGTGGTCGGCATGGACGATCCCCTCGAGTCGACCCCGCGCGAGTCGGCCGGGCATCATCGCAGGGCGTGCGGAGCCTTGCTATGGTCATGGAGGTCGGGCTTGCATGAGGTCATGATGCTTCGCGTCCTCTTCGCCGCGCTCGGCCTGCTGTGTTTCGCGTTCGCCGGCGCCGCACGCGCTCAAACCGAAGACTGTCACGCGGGGGCAGAGGTCTGGGCCGCCCAGGCGGGATCGAACGCGGTGTCTCTTCACACCCTGGAGTGGACCCCCTTCGACCGGCCGGAGTGGGGATGGGAGACCTATCTGCCGCTGGTGCAAAGGGAGCTGGAGACCGTCTGCGGCGCGGGCACGTCCTTCTTCGCAGAGCGGCTGGCGGCGTTCCAGAACGCGCGCGGCCTGCCCGGTACGGGGGTGTTCGACCAGGCGACATTTCAGGTGCTGCGGGGCCTGTGGCAGGAGCGACGGCCATTCGTGATGGCGCGGGTCGGCGGGGCCTGTCCCGAGCCGCCGCCGATCGCCGACCTCGCCTATCTGGTGGAGGCGGAGGAGCATGCGGACCGACTGACGCGGCTGCTGCGCCGCGACGTGCTGGAGGCCTATCGCCGCATGGCCGCCGCTGCTCGCGCCGAGGTCAAGGTGATCGCGGACGATCCCGAGCTGCTGCAGATCTTTTCCGGCTTTCGCGATCCGGAGGCGGACGCCGCGCGATGCGCCCAGCAGGGCAACTGCGACGGTCTGCGCCGCGCTGTCTGCTCGCCGCATCGGACCGGCACGGCCGTCGATCTCTATGTCGGGCGGCTGGACGGCCATGGCGTGGACTCCACCAGACCGGAGAGCCGGCTGGAGATGTCACGGGGCCAGACGTACCGCTGGCTCGCGGCGAACGCCCGCCGGTTCGGCTTTGTGCCCTATGTGTATGAGCCGTGGCATTGGGAGTATGTGGGCGGATGACGGCGTTCGGCGTCCGGGCGCTGACGGCGGAAGAGGCTGAGCTGGCGCGGGAGACCTTCGGCGGTGCGGTGCGTCTGGCGCATGTGCGCATCCTGGCGCTGCCATGGCTGTTCAACCGGGCCTTCGTGCCGGGGCGGTGGTTCGGACGCGACTGGATCCTGTGGCCGGCGAGCAGCCTGCCCGCGAACTTCATCCACGCGTCAGTCCATCTGCAGGGCGTGCTGATGCACGAGCTGACCCATGTCTGGCAGGCGCAACAGGGCGTGAACCTGCTGCTGGAAAAGCTCCGCGCCGGCGATGGTCCCCGCGCCTACGCCTATGCGGTGGAACCCGGCTTGCGCTGGGAGGCTTTGAACATCGAGCAGCAGGCGATGGTGGTCGAGCACCGGTTTCGGCTGATGCACGGCCGCGCCGCGCCGGGCGACGCCGCCTTCTACAGGGCCATTTGTCCCTTCAGCTGTTCGCCTGAGGGGTTGCGCCGGGAGGCTTGATCTCTCACATACCGTGCCGGACACTGTTGCAGATGTCCGGTTATCGAAACAGGAGCGCCTCCATGCCCAAGATCCTCGTCCTCTACCATTCGACCTATGGTCACGTCGAAGCCATGGCCCAGGCCGTCGCTGAAGGCGCGCGAGAGGTCGAGGGCGCGACGGTCGACATCAAGCGCGTGCCGGAACTCGTTCCCGAAGAGTTGGCCAGGCAGTCGGGCTACAAGCTGGATCAGGCGGCCCCGATCGCCAATCCGAACGAGTTGGACGCCTATGACGCCATCATCATCGGTGCGGGCACGCGCTATGGCACGGCGGCCTCGCAGATGCGCAACTTCCTCGACCAGACCGGCGGTCTGTGGGCGCGCGGCGCGCTGACCGGCAAGGTGGGCGGCGCCTTCACCTCCACCGCGACCCAGCACGGCGGCCAGGAGACGACGCTGGTCGGCATGCACCACTTCTTTCTGCACCACGGCATGATCGTGGCGGGCTTGCCCTATGCCTATCCCGGCCAGATGAACATGGACGAGATCACCGGCGGCACCCCATACGGCGCCTCGACCCTGACCAAGGGCGACGGCTCGCGCTTCCCCAGCGAGAACGAACTGGGCGGCGCCCGCTTCCAGGGCCGCTTCATCGCCGACATCGCCAAGAAGCTGGTCGGCTGAGGTTCAGGCGCCGGCTGTTGATCACCTCAACGGCTGGTGCCCTGATGTTTCATCGTTCAGTTTAACGGCGTACGCTCCAGCATGCTTCTTGCCATCCTGGCCTTACTCACCGCCGACCCAAGCCCGGACGCCGCCCTGCATGTGGCCGACCGGCTTGATCTGAGGTCGTTCCGCAACTCCACCGGACCACGCCGACAAGCGCATCTGCGAACGCCGGCGGATTACGGCTTCACCCACGTTGAAGCCACAAAGGACGGCGTCGAACTTTGGCAGGAGGATCGCAGCTGGTTCATTTCGCTTCGGGTCGTCAGCCAGGATGCGCAAGGCTCTGTCGTCTGCTTCCATGATCGAGCGATGAACGGCGGCTCCTACAACACAGAGCAAGCCTTACGTGTAAGCCCTGAAGCGGATGGTCGTTACAGGGCGCTAACTGAGCAGCCGATCATTCCAGGATGTAAGCGGCCTTAATCAAGCGCCTTGTCGGCCTCGACCATTTTCTGGATGGCGACATAATCGGTTTTGCCGGTGCCCAGCACCGGCACCTCGCCCACCTTCATGATCTTGCGGGGCACGGCCAGCTCGGGCACGCCGTTGGTGCGGGCCCATTCGGTCATGGGCGCGATCTCGGCGGCCGCATTGTCGGTGACCAGCACCAGGCGCTCGCCCTTGCGGCTGTCGGGTATGGAGACGACGGCGTGGCGCTGGTCCGGCCAGACGGCGACGGCGATGCCCTCCACAGCCGTCAGCGACACCATCTCGCCGGCGATCTTGGCGAAGCGCTTGGCCCGGCCGCGGATGGTGACATAGCCTTCGGCGTCCACGTCGACGATGTCGCCGGTGTCGAGCCAGCCGCCCTCGATCGGGTCCACTGCGCGCGGGTCGTTCGCGGTGATGTAGCCGCTCATGACGTTGGGTCCCCGCAGCAGCAGCCGACCGCCCGCGTCGATGCCGGGCGCGGGCTCAAGCCGGTAGTCCATGCCCGGCAGGATCTGACCCACCGTGCCTGGGCGGTTGCGGTCCGGATGGTTGACGGCCACCACGGGCGCGGCCTCGGTCGCGCCGTAGCCCTCCAGGATCACCGGCCCGCCGAACTTGCTGTTGAACAGGGCGCGGGTCTCCTCGCGCACCTTTTCGGCGCCGCCGACGATGAACTCCAGCGTCGAGAAATCCGTCGGCTCGGCCACGCGGGCGTACTGGTTCAGGAAGGTGTCGGTGGCGAACAGCACCGAGGCCTTCACCTGCGGCAGCAGGTCCGTGATGGTCTTGGCGTGCAGGGGCGAGGGGTACTGGAACGCCTTCAGGCCGCTGAGCAGCGGCAGGATCACTCCGCCAGTCAGCCCGAAGCAGTGGAATGTCGGCAGCGGGTTGAACATCACCCACTCCGGCTTCAGGTGGATGTGGGTGGAGATCTGGCGCGCGTTGGCGACCAGGTTCCTCTGGCTCAGCACCACGCCCTTGGGCGCGCCGAAGCTGCCGGAGGTGAACAGGACGACGCCCGGCGCATCCGGGTCGGTCTTCTTGCGGAAACGGCGGGGCGCCGCGCCGGCGGTCAGGCCATACAGCTTGTCCGGCAGCTTGATGGAGGCGCGCACGTCGTCCAGCCAGACGATCTCGGCCACGGTCTTCAGCTGATCCACCAGCTCGTCCAGCTTGGCCTGCTGGATGAAGCGCTTGGCGGACAGGATCTTCTTGACCCCCGCCGTCTTGATCGCCGCCTTCAGGTTGGCCTCGCCGGCGGTGAAGTTCAGCATCACCGGGACGCGGGCGAAGGCGTGCAGAGCAAAGAACGTCACCACCACGCCGGACGAGGACGGCAGCAGCACCGCCACCCGTTCCTCAGCCTCGGTCATGCCGGCGATCTTGCGGCCCAGCACGAAGGCGGCGCGGATCAGGCCGGTGTAGGTCAGCGGATGCCGATCCTGATCCTCCAGGATTTCCTTGTCGCCGAACCGCTCGCGCGCGGTGATCAGCGCATCGAAGATGGGTTCGTCGTAGGTCTGGGGATCAAGAGGCTGCCGCAAGCGTCCACTCCTTCGGAGGGCTTGATGCGCCCTCGCTCCGTTGAGCCGGCGATCCATAATGACGCGGCGTCATCTTGAAAAGATGCGTAACGCCGCGTGAGGGTTCCGCCGTTACCCTCTGTGCCTTGCCTTGGGGCCCGCAAAGTCCGAAATACCGGCCATGGTCACCCTGATCGACACCCTGACGCGCAAGCCCTCGGAACTGCGTCACCCGGAAAAGCAGAACCGGCCCGAAAGCGTGGTCCTGAAGAAGCCCGACTGGCTTCGCGTCAAGGCGCCGGGTTCGGGCCAGTACAACGCCACCAAGGCGATCGTGCGCGACAAGGGCCTGCACACCGTCTGCGAAGAGGCGGCGTGCCCGAACATCGGCGAATGCTGGAGCCAGAAGCACGCCACCCTGATGATCATGGGCGACACCTGCACGCGGGCCTGCGCCTTCTGCAACGTCAAGACCGGCCTGCCGCAACCGCTGGACCCGGAAGAGCCGGGCAAGGTCGGGCTGGCGGTCAGCCAGATGGGCCTGAACCACGTGGTCATCACCTCGGTCGACCGCGACGACGTGTCCGACGGCGGCGCGGCCCACTTCGCCGAGGTGGTGCGCCAGATCCGCATCCAGGCGCCCCGGACCACCATCGAGATCCTGACGCCCGACTTCCTGCGCAAGGACGGTGCGGCCGAGGTTATGATCGATGCGCGGCCGGACGTCTTCAACCACAACCTGGAGACCGTGCCGCGCCTGTATCTGAAGATCCGGCCGGGCGCGCGCTACTTCCACTCCCTGCGCCTGCTGCAGATGGTCAAGGAGCGCGACCCCAACCAGTTCACCAAGTCCGGCATCATGGTCGGCCTGGGCGAGACCAAGGAGGAGGTCATGCAGGTGATGGACGACATGCGCTCGGCCGGCGTGGACTTCATCACCATCGGCCAGTACCTGCAGCCGACCCGCAAGCACGCCGCCATCGACCGCTTCGTCACGCCCGAAGAGTTCAAGGCCTATGAGGCGATTGCGCGGGCCAAGGGGTTCCTGATGGTGTCGGCCTCGCCGCTGACGCGTTCGTCGCACCATGCGGGCGAGGACTTCGCCCGGCTGAAGGCCGCGCGCGAGGCGCAGACCGGACGCGCGCGTTAAGCCCAGCATGGCCGTTCACCGCGTCACCCGATACCTGCCCTACACCCCTGAGCAACTCGCCGATCTGGTGGCGGACGTGCAGGCCTATCCGCGCTTCGTGCCGTGGGTCACGGCCATGCGCACCTGGAACGCGCGTGAGGAGGGCGAGGGCGTAAGCGTCATCGACGCCGAGGCGCAGGTCGGCTTCTCATTCTTGCGCGAGCGCTTCTCGACCTGGGTGCGTCATGACCGCAGCGGACCTGTGGTCGAGGTCGGCCTGCTGAACGGGCCGTTTCGGCATCTGCGCAACCGCTGGGAATTTTATCCCGATCCGGCGGGGACGCGGCTGGAGTTCATGATCGACTTCGCCTTCAAGTCGCGGATGCTGGACGCCATGCTGCACGCCAACTTCCAGCGGGCGGTCGGCAAGCTGATCGGCTGTTTCGAGGGCGAGGCGCGACGGCGCTACGGCTCCGCGCCGCAAAGCCGGATCGCTTGAGCTTCGACTTCGACGCGACGGTGGTGGGCGCCGGCGCGGTCGGCCTGGCCTGCGGTCGTGCGCTCGCGGCGCGGGGATTGTCGGTGCTGGTCTTGGAAAAGGAAGGCGCGATCGGTCAGGGGGTGTCGTCGCGCAACTCCGAGGTCATTCACGGCGGCCTCTATTATCCGACTGGCTCGCTGAAGGCGCGGTTCTGCGTCGAGGGGCGGTGCGCCCTCTATGCCTTTCTGGAAAGCCACAAGGTCGAGCACTGGAAGTGCGGCAAGCTGATCGTCGCGACCGAGCCGGACGAGGTCGAGCGGCTGGACGCCATCCTTGATCAGGCGGTCGCCAACGACGTGGAAGGCGTGCAGCGGCTCACGGCGACTCAGGCCCTGGCGATGGAGCCCGAGTTGAGGGTCCAGGCGGCGCTGTTGTCCTCCGAGAGCGGTGTGTTCGACAGCCACGGCTATATGCTGGCGCTGCAGGGCGAGATCGAGGACGCGGGAGGGTCGGTCGTGGTCGGGACGCCGTTCGAGCGGGCCGAGCCGCTGCCCAGCGGCGGCTTCCGCATCACGGCGGGCGGAGCGGGCGGCGCCGTTCTGACCACGCGCCTTTTGGTCACGGCTGCGGGGCTTCAGGCCCAGGACGCCGCCGGGCGCATCGACGGCTATCCGGCAGGCGGGATCCCGAAGGCGCACTATGGCAAGGGCGTCTATTTCCGCCTGACGGGACGGGCGCCGTTCGACCGGCTGATCTATCCGCCGCCGATCCCGGGCGCGCTGGGCACCCACTATCGCAAGGACCTGGGCGGGCAGGCGGTGTTCGGGCCGGACCTGATCTATGTGGACGGCGAGGACTATTCCGTCGATCCGGCCAAGGCGGGCGAGTTCGCCGCCTATGTGCGCCGCTTCTGGCCGGGCCTGCCTGATGGGGTGCTGACGCCCGACTACGCCGGCGTACGGCCCAAGCTGCACGGCCCGGGTGAGCCGCAGCCGGACTTCCAGCTGCACGGCGCCCGCCAGCATGGTCTTGCCGGCCTGGTGGCCCTGTTCGGTATCGAAAGCCCGGGTCTGACCAGTTCCTCGGCCATCGGAGAGGCGGTGGTGGCGATGTTGCAGGAGCACGCATGACCGAGCGCGAGAAGATGATCGCCGGCCTTCCGTATGATCCGGGCGATCCGGAACTGCGCGACGGGCGGGCGAGGGCGGTCGGCCTGACCATCCGCATCAATCAGGAGCCGGACCGTGATGCCCGCCGCGCCTTGGTCAGCGACCTGATCCAGTCGGTGGACGGCGAGGCCGTGGTGATGCCCGGCTTCTTCTGCGACTACGGCTTCAACATCCGCATAGGCCGCAGCGGCTTCGTCAATGGGAACTGCGTGTTCCTGGACTGCGCCGAGATCATCATCGGCGATCATTTCCAGTGCGGTCCGGGCGTGCAGTTGCTGACGCCCGAGCATCCGCTGGACGCCGTACAGCGGCGCGGTCTGGAGACGGCGCGGACCATCCGCATCGGTGATGACGTCTGGATCGGCGGCGGCGCCATCGTGCTGGCGGGCGTGATGGTCGGCGATCGCGCGGTGATCGGCGCCGGCGCCGTGGTGACCCGGGACGTGCCTTCGGACGTGGTGGTCGCGGGCAATCCAGCGCGGGTCATCAAGCGGATCGGCCCCGCTTGAAATCACCGGCGGCTTGAGGCATAAGCCCGCGCTCACGTGGCGGCTCTGTTCCAGGGCCGCCGCTTCTGTTTTCTGCGCTTACGCCCATCCGGCCACGGCGCCTGACCACGAGATGAGACGGACATGGCCGTTCCGAAGCGCAAAGTATCGCCCTCGCGTCGCAACATGCGCCGCGCCCACGACGCCCTGGGCGCCAACCCCTACGTCGAGGACAAGGACACCGGCGAGCTGCGCCGCTCGCACCACATCGACCTGAAGACCGGCACCTATCGCGGCCGCCAGGTGCTGACGCCTAAGGAAGACTAAGCCCCTTCCACCTGTAAGCTGAGCTTTTCGACGGCGCGTGGGTCAACCACGCGCCGTTTTCGTGCGTTCTGTTGGTCGAGATCAACGGAAAGAGGCGCGCCCTCCATGATTCGTCCCGCCGCTGTCAGCCTGCTGGCCCTGTTCGCCGTCGCCGCCTGCGATCGCCCGGAAACTCCGGCCGAGCCGTCGTCCGCCGCGTCCGCCACGAGTGCGAATAATGACGCGGCGCCGGCAGTTGCTTCACCCCCGGCGGCCGCCACGCCCGCCGTGACCGACCGGAATCTGGTGTCGGCCGACGGGTGGGGTCCCCTGCGGGTCGGCATGACGGTGGCCGAGGTCACGGCGGCGGTCGGGGCTGATTCGCAGCCGAACGCCGTGGGTGGCGCGGATCCCGCATCCTGCGACGAGTTTCACCCCGCGCGGGCGCCCGAAGGCCTGCGTGTCATGATGGTGGACGACCGACTGGCGCGGATCACCCTGGCGCGCGCGGCGACGCTGAAGACCGATCGCGGTTTCGGCTTGGGCGACGCGGCCTCGGCGATCAAGGCGTCCTACGGCGGCGCGGTCATCGCCCAGCCGCACAAGTATCAGTCGGCGCCCGCCGAGGATCTGTTCGCCTGGCGCGAGGGCGCATCGACCGCCTACGTCACCGCCCCGGCTGCGCGCGGCATCCGCTATGAGATCGGCTCGGACGGCAAGGTCATGGCCATCCACGCTGGCGGCCCCGCCATCCAGTACGTCGAGGGCTGCGCCTAGGTTGGCGATTCGGGCTGCGGCGGCTAAAGCCTCTTCGCATCCTTCTTCGCTGACAGAGCCCAGCCATGACCGACATCGCCGACATCGTCGCCCGCCAGATTCTCGACAGCCGAGGCAATCCGACGGTCGAAGTGGACGTGATCCTGGACGACGGCTCGTTCGGCCGGGCCGCCGTGCCCTCGGGCGCCTCCACCGGCGCGCACGAGGCGGTAGAGCTGCGGGACGGCGACAAGGACCTGTGGGGCGGCAAGGGTGTGCAGAAGGCCGTGGACGCGGTGAACGGCGAAATCTTCGACGCCCTGTCCGGCATGGACGCCGAGGACCAGCGCCGTATCGACGAGGCGCTGATCGCGCTGGACGGCACCGAGAACAAGGGCCGGCTGGGCGCCAACGCCATCCTCGGCGTGTCGCTGGCGGTGGCCAAGGCCAGCGCCATCT
>ERZ501064.304-NODE-304-length-12207-cov-9.395490_pt1 | contig 12207 bp, 9 predicted proteins | sample MGYA00510851_ERZ501064 | MGnify/ENA primary metagenome ERZ501064 (study PRJEB25958, sample SAMN03398529) | human skin metagenome | study: EMG produced TPA metagenomics assembly of the Human Skin Microbiome Metagenome (human skin metagenome) data set. | reverse complement strand
GACGCCGGCGGAACGGCACGCCGGGGTGCGCGATCTGGCGGCGTCCGCCGCCGGCCACGCTCCCGCCGCGAATTCCGCATACGGCGCCTGGGTCCGTACCGGCTGGGCCGCCCTCGCCGACGGCGTCCGTCGTCGCGCCGACGAGCGCGTCGACGCGGTCCGGTCGACCGCCCTGGTGGGCCTGGACGCGGAGCCGTCGGCGGACGAGAACTGGCCCGCGGTACCCCTCCACACCGAGCGGTCGAGCGGCCGGGCGCGGCGCGCAGGCGCCGAAGACGCGTTGGTGGTCGTCCTCGGGGCCTCGACCGGTCTGGGTGTGGGACGCCTCGTCGTCGCACCGATGGAGTCGGTCCAGACGTTGCAGTGGGTCAGCATGCCGCTCGCCCTGATCCTCGGAGTCGCGGTCGCGGCGTGGGTGATCCGTGTCCGGCGCAGTGCTGCGGAGCGTTCCGATCGCGAGGCACGCACCGCCGAGCTCCTCGCCGAGGCGCGGGCGACGCTCGATCACCAGCTCGCCCTGCGCGTCACCGCGGCCGAGACCCGGATCGCCGGCCAGATCGCCCGGGCGCACGAACGCCGTAACCGAGAGGTGGCGGCCGACGTCGCGCGCCTCGACGAGGAGATCCGCCGACTGCGCAGCGGGGTCGGGGTCCGCGACGCTCGAACCCGTCGCGAGCGCGCGGCGGAGATCCGCCGTGAGTTGGTGGCGCGGTCGGAATCGCTCTGGGCGGACGCCTCCCGCACCGACGACCCGGGTGAGGAATCCGATGATCCGGCGGGACGTCGGGGTGACCGAGGGCATGACGACGGAACGGCCGGGGTCGCCCGGGCCGGCCACGACGACGGGAAGCAGTGATCTCGATGGACCCGATGTTCCCCGACGACCTTCCGGACCCGGCCCGCCCGGAGGAGGCCTCGCCGTTCGGCGCGGCCGAGGGCGCCGACCCGCACTCGGTCGACTCGGTGGCCGCACTGCACGAGACACCGGCGTCCGACGATCTCGACGATCACCTGTGGATGCACGACGACGGCCGGATCTGGGATCTCGGACCCGCCGAGGTGGACACCGACAACGACGGCATCAACGATTCGCTCACCCGCAACGGGCCCGACGGGTTTACGGTGTACACGGACAGCGATCGGGACGGGCAGGTCGACAAGATCACCGAGATCGGTGCGGACGGCGAGTTCCGTTCCGCGGTTCTCGACCCGGACACCGGCCAGTGGATCTCCGGCGGATCGGGACGAATCGGCTGACACGTGACCGGCGCCCGACCCGGTCTGCTCCGCGCCGAGACCGAGCGCGCGCGATCACCAGGGACTTTCGTCACCTGTCCGTCGGGTGTGGGATAGACCGCACCTGGCGAACCCCGTGACCTAGCGCCCGCTCGGTGGACGTATCCTTGACCGCGAGACGACCTGACAGGTGGCCATTCAAGCGGCCACCACCTCGGAGGAGGCCCCAACGATGACCGCAGCCACCATTCCCGGACTGGACCCGAGTAGCGCTCCGACGAAGCACGCGGGACTGCTGGCCTGGGTGGCCGAGGTCGCCGAGCTGACCCAGCCCGACCGGGTGGTGTGGTCCGACGGCAGTGACGAGGAGTGGGAGCGCCTCACCGCCGACCTCGTGAAGGCTGGGACCCTGGTGAAGCTGAACGAGGAGAAGAAGCCGAACTCCTTCCTCGCGAACTCCGACCCCGCCGACGTGGCCCGCGTGGAGTCGCGGACCTACATCTGCTCGGAGAAGGAAGAGGACGCCGGCCCGACCAACAACTGGGTCGATCCCGCCGAGATGCGTTCGACGATGACCGAGCTCTACCGCGGCAGCATGCGCGGCCGCACGATGTTCGTCATCCCGTTCTGCATGGGCCCGCTGGACTCCGACGATCCCAAGCTCGGTGTCGAGATCACCGACTCCGAGTACGTCGTGCTGTCGATGAAGATCATGACCCGCGTCGGCCCCCGCGTCCTGGAGATCCTGGGCGAGGACGGCTTCTTCGTGAAGGCGCTGCACTCCGTCGGTGCGCCCCTCGAGGACGGCCAGGCCGACGTGCCGTGGCCCTGCAACACCGAGAAGTACATCACCCACTTCCCCGAGACCCGCGAGATCTGGTCGTTCGGATCGGGTTACGGCGGCAACGCGCTGCTCGGCAAGAAGTGCTATGCCCTGCGCATCGCCTCGGTCATCGCCCGCGACGAGGGGTGGATGGCCGAGCACATGCTGATCCTCAAGCTGACCAGCCCGGCGAACAAGGTGTACTACATCGCCGCGGCGTTCCCGAGTGCCTGTGGCAAGACCAACCTCGCGATGCTCCAGCCGACGATCCCCGGCTGGAAGGCCGAGACCGTGGGCGACGACATCGCCTGGATGCGCTTCGGCGAGGACGGGCGTCTCTACGCGATCAACCCCGAATTCGGTTTCTTCGGTGTCGCTCCCGGCACCAGCTACGACTCGAACCCGAACGCGATGAAGACCATCGAGGCCGGAAACACCCTCTACACCAACGTCGCTCGCACCGACGATGGCGACATCTGGTGGGAGGACATCGACGGCCCGGCGCCCGCGCACCTCACCGACTGGCTCGGCAACGACTGGACGCCGGAGTCCGATCACAAGGCCGCGCACCCGAATTCGCGCTACTGCACCCCGATCTCGCAGTGCCCGTCGCTGGCCGACGAGTGGGATGACCCGAAGGGCGTGCCGATCTCGGCGATCCTGTTCGGCGGCCGCCGCAAGACCACGGTGCCGCTGGTGACCGAGGCCCGCGACTGGCAGACCGGTGTCTTCATGGGCGCCACCGTCGGCTCCGAGCAGACCGCCGCGGCCGAGGGCAAGGTCGGCACCGTGCGCCGCGACCCGATGGCGATGCTGCCGTTCATGGGCTACCACGTCGGGGACTACCTGCAGCACTGGGTGAACATCGGCAAGAACGCCGACGAGTCGAAGCTGCCGAAGGTGTTCTACGTCAACTGGTTCCGTCGGGGCGACGACAAGCGCTTCCTGTGGCCCGGATTCGGCGAGAACAGCCGCGTGCTGAAGTGGATCATCGAGCGCATCGAGGGTGAGGCCGAGGGTGTCGAGACCCCCATCGGCATCGTCGCGAAGCCGGAGTCGATCGACGTCAGTGGTCTGGACGTGCCTGCGGAGGACGTCGCGGAGGCGCTCGCCTTCAATCCCGACGAGTGGCGCGAGGAGATCCCGTCCATCGAGGAGCTGTTCGACTTCGTCGGCGAGAAGCTGCCGAGCTCGTTGCGCGACGAGCTCGACGGTCTGAAGCAGCGCCTGGCCTGACGCGGCCTTGCTGCGCGGTTCCGGGGCTGAACGTACGGATGGGTCTGAAGTGACGGTTGAGGTATCGTGCCCCTCATGAAACTACGTCTGTGGGGCGCCTCGGTCGCCGCTGCCTGCGTGCTGGGACTGGCGTCGTCGGTCGCGGTCCAACCGGCTTCGGCGACACCGTCTTCCGGGGCCGGGGTCACGGCGTTCTTCACGGATTCGACGACGATCGGGAACGGGCTTCCCACCGTCAACCGGATCTCCGGCATCGATCGGACCGGTAACGGCAACTACGTGATGATCGCCGAGGACGTGCTCCCGGCTCGCTTCTTCACGGCGTCGATCGGGTACACCTCGGTGACCGCGTCCTTCACCGGGCAGCCGCGGATCAACGGCGGCGGCACGGTCCTCGGCCCGTGGTTCCTCCCGTTGCTGCCCGGACAGGCCCAGTTCGAGGGCATCCGCCAGTCCGCGGGCGGTTACACCGTCGTCAGCGGCGGCAACAACCAGTTCGTCCGGCAGATCGGGCCCATCGGACAGGTCCTCCGCGACCTGCCGCTCCCGTCGGTGTGGCGCCCGTCGTCGAAGTCGGGTCTGGCAGGCCAGCGCGGACTCACCGGCGTGGCCGTCGGACCCCAGGGTCAGGTCAGCGTCCTGACCGCCGGCGGACTCCGGCAGGACGCCGCACGATCGGCCCGTCTGCTGACCTTCGGCAAGACCAATCGCGAGTTCGTCTATCGCACCGACGCCAACAAGGTGGCCGCCGATGTGCTGGCCATCAACTCGACGGACTTCCTCGTGCTCGAACGTGGCCCGGGCAAGCTGTCGAACATCTTCTGGACGACGACCCGGGGCGCCACCTCGGTGACGAACAAGAAGAAGCTGAGCGGACGCGAGAAGGCGATGACCAAGCGTCGGATCTTCTCGACCACCGCGACGCCGCACCTGCTCACCGGCAACATGTCGGGACTCGCCTGGGGTAACTGGCATCCCGACAACCCGTTCGCGAAGACCCGCACCCGCACCCTTCTCGTGGTGTCGGACAACGTCGGATCGCCCAACCGCCTCCACTCGTTCGAGGTCCAGATCCCGAAGTAGAGGCCGCAGCAGTGCCCAACGTCACTGCCGTCAGGGTGGGGTCAGGGTGTTACCTGATGGCCAACCGACGCAGGATTTGGCACCGTTGAGGGCATGACGACGACTGATGTGGCCGCTCGAGACGACGGTGGCGATGATTTTGGGACGCCGAAGCACGCGGTTGCTGCCGGGGCAGACAACCTTTCCAAGCGGTACGGCGTCGGCGACACCGCCGTCGAGGCCCTGAAGAGCGTCTCCATCTCGTTCCGGGAGGGCGAGTTCACCGCCATCATGGGGCCGTCGGGGTCGGGTAAGTCCACCCTGATGCACTGCCTCGCCGGTCTCGACGTCGCGAGCGACGGCAAGGTGTTCATCGGCGACACCGATCTCACCGCGTTGTCGGACAAGGCGATGACGATGCTGCGTCGCGACCGCATCGGCTTCGTGTTCCAGGCGTTCAACCTCGTGCCGACGCTGACGGCCAAGGAGAACATCACACTGCCGGTCGACATCGCCGGCCGCACCGTCGACACCGAGTGGTTCGACGCCGTGGTGGCCCGGCTCGGGATCACCGACCGGCTCGGACATCTGCCGAGTGAACTGTCCGGTGGTCAGCAGCAGCGCGTGGCCTGTGCTCGTGCGCTGATCGGCAAGCCGTCGATCATCTTCGGTGACGAGCCGACGGGCAACCTGGACTCCCGCTCCTCGGGCGAGGTGCTGTCGATCCTGCGGGCGGCGACCGACGAGTTCAAGCAGACCGTCGTCATCGTGACCCACGATCCGCGCGCGGCGTCGTACGCCGATCGAGTGGTGTTCCTGGCCGACGGCCAGATCGTGCAGGAGCTGTCCCGGCCGTCGGCCGACGATGTCTTCGAGGTCATGAAGAACCTCGACAACGTGCCTGCGCCCGACACCGCCGAAGCGCTCTGAGCCGTGGCGTCCTCCACGGTGATGCGCCGGGTCTCGCTACGGAACCTGCGCGCCCACAAGCTCCGGCTGTTCCTCACCCTCTTCTCGATCGTCCTCGGCACCTCGTTCGTGGCCGGGTCCATCGTGTTCACCGGGTCCATCTCGAAGGCCTTCAACGACATCTTCGACAGTGCGGCGCAGGGTGTCGCGGTCGAGGTGACCCCGGCCGACCGGCAGTCGCCGGGTGTGCCGAACACGATCGTGGACCAGCTCCGCGACCAGCGTGCCCAGTTCGGCATCGACAAACTCGTCGTCAACAACAATGGCCTGGTCACGGTCGCCGACTCCGACGGCAAGGCCATCCAGACCGGTGGCGCCCCGAGCGTGGGCAGCACCTACATCCCGCCGGCGGAGGCGCTGGACCCGGACGAGTCGCGGATTCTGCCGGGTGGACGTGGGCCGGAGAACGCCGGTGAGATCGTCTTGAACACCTCGGCGGCCGAGGCCGCGGGGCTGAAGGTCGGGTCGAAGACGAAGATCGTCGTCGGGCAGGGCAACTCGGAGCCGCTCGAGGTCACCGTCGTCGGCCTCGTCGACGCGCCCAGCTCGACGGGTGGTTACGTGAACGCCCAGTTCGACGCCGCGACGTCGGCCCGCCTGTTCACCGACGGTGAGCACGTCGGCGTCGTCGACATGTCGGCCGTCGCCGGGGTCACCCCGGAACAGTTGCAGGAACGGATCATCTCCGCGCTCGGCGCCGACGCCGATCTCTACGACGTCCGCACCGGCGACCAGGTCCGCGAGGACCAGAAGGCGCAGGTCAACGAGTTCCTGCAGATCTTCCAGTACATCCTGCTGGCGTTCGCCGCGATCGGTCTGGTCGTCGGCACGTTCATCATCTACAACACCTTCTCGATGATCGTTGCGCAACGGAATCGGGAGTTCGCGCTGCTCCGGGCGGTCGGCGCGAGCCAGCGCCAGGTCTCGCGCTCGGTGCTGTTCGAGGCCTTCGTCGTCGGTGTCCTCGGCGGCGCGCTCGGTCTCGCCATCGGCATCGGGCTGGCGGCCGCCTTGAAGGCCATCACCAGTGCGACATCGGGCCTGCCGGACGGTGAGTTGGCGATCGGTCCGGATGCCATCCTCGCCGGCATCCTGGTCGGCGTCGTGGTGACGATGGTCAGTGCCTGGGTGCCGGCGGCGCGAGCCGCCCGGGTGCCGCCCGTGGAGGCCATGCGCGCATCGGCCGCCGAGGGGTCGGCCTCGTTGCGCAACCGCACGATCATCGGCGCGGTCATCGGTGTCGCGTCGATCGTCGCGATCGTGGTCGGCGCGATGGGTGAAGGTGCCGGCCCGGCGATCACGGTGGGTGCCGGCGCCGCGGGCGCGGTCCTGTCGGCCGTCCTCATCGGCCCGGCGATCGCGCGTCCGTTCGTCAGCGTGCTCGGCCGGGTCATCGGTGCGCCCTTCGGCATGATCGGGCGCCTCGCCCGGACCAACGCGGTCCGCAACCCGCGGCGTTCGGCCGCGACGGCGTTCGCGCTCACCCTCGGGCTGATGCTGGTCGCGATCATCGGCACCCTCGGACAGTCGTTCAAGGGCACGGTCGACGACGCCGTCGACGCCGGCATCACGGCCGACTACATCGTGGCCGGCACCAACCAGTCGCCGCTGCCGCCCGCGGTGACCGGCGCGATCGACGGTGTGCCCGGCGTCGCCGAGGTGGTGTCGTTCGGCATCGTCCAGGCCAAGGTCGAGGACAAGTCGGAGACCGGGTTCTCGGCGCTCGGCGGTCCGCTGAACAGCGTGACCGTGATGGACATGCAGGACGGCGCGTCGTCGGATCTGCCCGCTGACGGGATGCTGATCAGCGAGCGGACCGGCAAGGCGAACGGCTGGCAGCGTGGCGACGTGGTCACGTTCACCTCCGCGACGGGCGAGCAGGTCCAGGTCCCGATCGCCGGCGTCTACGCGGACAACGAGGCGCTGCAACCGTGGGTCGTGGGTCCGGACGTCTACGAGAAGCTGGTCCCGCCCTTCGCGCGGGTCAATGTCACGCTCTTCGTGAACGCCGCGCCGGGCACCGACCTCGAGACCCTGCGCACCGATCTGGAGAATGCGACGTCGGACTACCTGACGGTGCAGATCCAGGACCGGGATCAGTTCAAGGGCCAGATCTCGTCGCAGATCGATCAGATGCTCGGCACGCTGTACGCGATGCTCGGGCTGGCACTGCTGATCGCGGTGCTCGGCATCATCAACACGCTCGCGCTGTCGGTGGTCGAACGCAAACGCGAGATCGGGATGTTGCGGGCGATCGGCATGATCCGAGCCCAGGTGCGACGCTCGATCTACCTCGAATCGGTGCTGATCTCGATCTTCGGCGCAGTGCTGGGTGTGCTCCTCGGGACCGTCATCGGCGTCGCGTTGGTACGCACGCTCGCCGAGTGGGGCCTGGGCGCGCCGGTGATCCCGTGGTCGCTCATCGCGATCACGCTGATCGCGTCGGCGGTGGTCGGGGTGCTGGCCGCGTTGTGGCCGGCCGTCCGCGCGGCGCGCACCGGACCGCTCGAGGCGATCGCCGACATCTGACGCAGGTTCGTGGTGGTCGGGTCGGGGATCGGTCCGGGATGACAGAATCGTCCGCATGACCCGACCACCAGAGGGCGATCCCAACGATCCGCGGAACGATCCGCCGGAGACCCGTCAGTTCGATCCGGACTTCGACCCGTCGGCACCGCCGTCGCAGGCCTACACCGAGCAGCAGCCCGGGCAGCCGTATCCGGGTCCGTACACGGAACCGCACCAGGCCGGTCAGCCCTATCCGGGGCCGTACACCGAACCGCATCAGGCGGGACAGCCATATCCGGGTCCCTACACCGAACCCCAGTACGCCGACCCTCAGTACACCGGCGGGTCGCCCTACGGTGCCTCGCCCTACGACGCGCCGGCCGGTGGTGAACCGCCCCGCGGTTCCGGGTCGAAGGGCCGGACCATCGGGCTGGCGCTGGTCGCCCTGATCGCACTCGTGGTCCTGGGTCTCGTCGTCGTGCTGGTCACCCGCTCCGGCGACGGCGACTCCACCAGCGCGGCGTCATCGTCGACCACCGAATCGAGTGATCCGGCGACGACGAGCGAGACGACGTCGTCGAGCACCCCGACCACCGAGGAGACGACGTCGACCACGACGACGACTCAGCGCTCCGGAACCATCACCTACCAGCTGACCGGCAACGGGGACGTCGTCGCGCTGACGTTCACCCGAGGCCAGGGATCGCCGACGGTGATCCCGGCGATCGGCTCGCCGTGGTCCCAGCGGGTGCAGCTCGAGGGAACCCGCGCGAGCATGTCGGCCATCGTGATCCGCGGACCGGTGTCGTGCGCCATCCTCGCCGACGGTGAACAGCTGGCCGCCGCCACCAGTCAGGGCGGCACCCTCAACTGCACCGCGGACCTCGCCGCCGAGTAGTTCAGGCCGCTGGGTGCGGAGGTGGCTTCGACTCGGGGCTTCGCTTCGCTCAGTCCCGGCTCAACCAGCAGTGGGCTCAGCCAGACGCAACCGGACTCCGAGCACTTCAGCGTCGACGCAGGACGAGCACGAGGTTGGTGCCGAGGACGTCCCGGAGCACCGGCACGCGCATGACCCACCACATCCAGCGCGGGATGTAGCGGGGGAATGCCGCGACGAGGTCGGCGCGCCCGGTTCCGGTCGCGGATCGGGCCCAGCGCAGCCCGTCGGCGGCGGAGACCGCGAACAGCGATGTGCCGTACAGGTTCTTGGGTGGATGACCGTGGCGTCGGGTGTACAGCCGGGCCGCCCGATGGCCGCCGAGATAGTGCGTCAGGCCCATCTCGTGACCACCGAACGGTCCCCACCACAGTGTGTAGCTGATGATGACGACGCCGCCGGGACGCGTCACCCGCAGCATCTCGTCGGCCATCTCCCACGGCGTCGGTGTGTGCTCGACGACGTTCGACGACAGGCAGACGTCGACGCATCCGTCGGCGAAAGGCAGGGCCTGGCCGGAGCCGCGGACCGATCCGCGATGCTCGAGCCCACCGGCGTGCATCTCGGCGGGATCGGGTTCGACGGAGACGTAGTGCGCGCCGCGGGCCCGGAAGGCGTCGGCGAAGTATCCGGGACCGCCGCCCACGTCGAGGACCACCGATCCGCCCATGTCGGGGACGAACGCCTCGACCATGTCCGCGGTGTCGCCGGCGAGCGCGCCGTAGAAGCGCGCGGGATCGGATTGTTCGTAGCGGAAGTCGTTCAGCAGTCCCGCGGCGCGTCGCAGGGTGGCGAGCCGGGCCATCCGCGCGCCGCCGGGAAGTGAAGTCGTCATCGTCGGGTCACTCTAGTGGGGTGTCTCGGCGACAGGTTCCTCGCCGGGCGGACGTGCGGCGGATTCCGGTGCTCACGGCCTGGTCGGTAGGCTGACGGACAACATGCGCACACCGTCGAACATCCTGCTCCTGTGCTGGCGGGACACCCGCCACCCTCAGGGCGGCGGCAGCGAGACCTACCTGGAACGGGTGGGCGCCGAACTGGCTCGACGCGGCGCGAACGTCACCTTCCTCACGTCCGCGTACCCGGGGTCGCTGCGCCACGAGCACCGGGACGGCATGCGGTTCTTCCGCGCCGGCGGACGGATCAGCGTGTATCCGCTCATACTCGCGACCATCGTCGCGGGCCGGCTCGGGTTCGGCCCGCTGGCGGGGTGTCGCCCCGACGTCGTCGTGGACACCCAGAACGGTGTCCCGTTCTTCTCGTCGCTCGTCTCACCGGCTCCGACGGTCGTCCTCGTCCATCACTGTCATCGCGAGCAGTGGCCGGTCGCCGGCCGTCTGCTCGGCCACATCGGGTGGTTCCTCGAGTCGCGGGTCTCGCCGCGCGTCCATCGGCGCAACCGATACGTCACGGTCTCGACGCCGTCGAAGTCCGAACTCGTCGCGCTGGGGGTCGATGCCGGGCGGATCGCGGTCGTGCGCAACGGGATCGATCCGGTACCTCACGGTATCGAGGCGCCCGCGCGCACCGGGGCGTCGACTCCCGGTGTGCCGGTACGACTCTGCGTACTGTCGCGGCTGGTGCCCCACAAGCAGGTCGAGGACGCGTTGACCGTACTCGCCCGGCTGCGTCGCGACGGTGTCGACGCCCGTCTCGATGTCATCGGCGGTGGCTGGTGGTCGGACGAATTGCACCGTGCAGCAGCCGACCTCGCGGTGACCGACGCGGTCACCTTCCACGGCCACGTCGACGAACGCCGCAAGCACGAACTGCTCGCCCGGGCCCGGGTCCACCTCATGCCGTCGCGTAAGGAGGGATGGGGCCTCGCGGTCGTCGAAGCCGCCCAGCACGGTGTCCCGACAATCGGTTACCGCAGTGCCGCCGGACTCGCCGACTCCATCGACGACGGGCGCACCGGGCTCCTCGTCGACGGTGTCGACGAACTGGCCAGCGCAACAAGGAAACTCATCGACAACCCGGACGAGGCGCATCGACTCGGCCGGAACGCGCAGACCACGGCCAGCCGCTACTCGTGGTCGGCGACCTGCGACGGGTTCATGGCGACGTTCGACGCCGTGCTGTCCGACTCGCGCCGCTGATCACACCGACGCCGAGACCGACGAGGCCGGTGATGAGCAGCGCGGCCCATACGAGGTGCGCGCCGAGGGCGATCGCACGGTCGGTGGCGTCGGCGGAGCGATCCGCCGCGTCGCCCACCTGATACAACCTCAGATCCGGGCCGTCGAACACGAGCCGTCCGGCGTCCGCGAGTTGGCCAGGCGGAGAATCGTTCTCGACCAGCACCCACCCGACGCCGAGTTCGGCGAGCGCGGCCGGTGACCCGCCGGACTCCAGCACCCGCGTCACCGCTGCGGCATGCTCCCCGGCCGGGTCGATCACCTCGCCGTCCACTCGGAGTTCGCCGGATTCGACGACCGGCGCCCGCAGCATCCGTGCGGCGGGATCGAGCGACGGATCGCGCGCGAAGGGGTACTCGCGCACCGTGCCGGGAGGCCACAGGGCGACCGAACCCCGGTCCGGCGGCACGATCTCGGCGACCTGCCGCCACTCGTCGGGATAGTCGATCGCGCGCACCGCACCGCCGACCCCCCACGCCAGGTCGGGGAGCGGCGCGACCGCGAGCAGTGCGACCGCGGCGAACGCGAAACCCGACGGGACCCGACGCCTCGCCGCTGCCACGGCCGCTGCCACACACACCGCGACCGCCGGGACGAGAAGTGCGGCGAACTTCTGCGTATCGCGCAGGAGTCCGCCGCCACCGACGTGCTCGACGACGAACCCCAGGCCGGTGCGGACCGGTCCGAAAGTGCTCAGCATCAACGCGATCGCGGTCACCGCCGCGAGCATGGCGATGGCGCGCACCAGCGGGTCCGACTCCGTACGACGACGCCACAGGTGACCGGCGCCGACCGCGACGACGAGGAGCAGGCCGAGGGTGGCCACCGCGGCCCACCCGATGCTCCGACTCGCCGGCACCGCGTCGGCGTTCCAGATCCCGCCCAGCGACAGGGCCGTACCCACGGGGCCGAGCCACGGCTCGGACCGCAGACCGAATGCCTCCACCCCGGCGGCCGCGGACGTGGTCGGGGCGTCGGAGATGGAAGCCGTCAGCAACCACGGCAGTGTGCTGAGGAGCCAGAGCGCAACGACGGCCATCGTGGGTCGCAGACCGATCGGACGGGCCACGAGCGCCGTCGCCAGAGTGATTGCGGCGAGGACAGAACCAGTGGGGGTCAAGCCTGCGACCGCGAACAGTCCGCCCAGTTGAAGAAGTTGGACGGTGCTTGCTCGGGGGTCCGGTCGCCGGGTGGCTTCGACTCGGCTCCTCGCTTCGCTCGGTGCCGGCTCAACCAGCGGGGGGACTCGGCTCCTCGCTTCGCTCGGTGCCGGCTCAACCAGCGGGGGGACTCGGCTC
>ERZ501064.303-NODE-303-length-12252-cov-5.535296_pt1 | contig 12252 bp, 11 predicted proteins | sample MGYA00510851_ERZ501064 | MGnify/ENA primary metagenome ERZ501064 (study PRJEB25958, sample SAMN03398529) | human skin metagenome | study: EMG produced TPA metagenomics assembly of the Human Skin Microbiome Metagenome (human skin metagenome) data set. | reverse complement strand
GGCGGGCGTGGTGTTTCGCGCCTTTGGACGCGCCGATGCACTGGAGATAGGGCGACGGCTGAGGGCGGCGACGGCGGGGCGTGGCGTGCGCCTGCTGATTGGACTGGACGCGGAGCTGGCGTCACGTCTGGACGCGGACGGAGTGCATCTGCCGGAGCGCGCGATGGCGGAGGCGGCGGCCTTGCGCCGGCGGTGCCCGGAGTGGCTGCTCACGTCCGCCTGGCATGGCGGGCCTCTTGCGCAGGATGCGGCCGGACTGGACGCCCTTGTGCTGTCGCCGGTGTTTCCGGCCGGCGGCGTGTCGGCAGGCAAGCCGGCGCTCGGCGTGGAGGCGTTCCGGAAGAGGGCCGACGCGGCGCCTTGCCCGGTCTATGCGCTGGGCGGGATCAATGCGGATCGTGGCAACGAGCTGCACAAGAGCGGCGCCTGCGGGATCGCGGGGATCGACGCCGTCCAGACGGCGTTCCGGCCGGTCAGAACTTGAAGATGCTTTCCAGGCGCACGCGCGGCTGGGTGCGATTGGCCGTTTCCGGCGCGCGCGCCGGATCGGTCTCGGGCGCGGCCAGGCCCGCGGCGGCCCCTACGCGCAGGCGGTCGTTCAGGCGATAATAGGCCCCGGCCTCCACGTCGCTCCAGTCCTGCTCGCGGCCGACCGGCTGGTTCAGGTTGAAGTCCAGACCCCAGCGGCCCCGGTCGTTCAGGCGCAGGCCCCGGCGCTGGCTGGGTGCTGCACGCTGGGCGTTGGCGGCTTCGGACAGGGTCAGCGTCTGGGCGCGACTGGTCGACTGGGCGTGCGCCGTGCCGCCCGCGCTCAGCAGGACAGCAAGGCTCAGGGCCGATATCGACAGACCGCCTACGCGCATTTCCAACCCTTCGGCGCCGCACGGGCGACGCAGAACATCCTGAACCGGCGTGTTCGCCGTGAGCCGGTGGATTAGACACCCGCGGCTCGCCCGGTCAACGCAACGTCAGCTTTGGGCGCCGGTTCCTCGGCAGGTTGCCCGCGCCGTGTGGCGCAAGCGTCACGGCGATGCGGCGAAAGCGGACGGCGGGCGATCGGCCCCTTCCCGCCTTCGCCTTGTCATCGCCCCTTTTGGCCGTGTTATAGAAGGTTGCTGCGGTCACGGTGCGCCGGATGGATCGCGTGCGTGGCGGTCCGTCCGCGATCACATGGTTTGGAGACTATCCCGATGGGCCTCAACAAGGCTTTGGTTCGCGGCGCGACGGTCGCCCTGGTCGCCTCGGGCGTGGCGCTGGCCGGCTGCTCCAGCATCCCCTTTGTCGGCGGCAAGCCCCGCGCCCAGCGCGCGGACGTGCAGCAGGGCATCGGCGTCAACGGCTATCTGTGGCGCGCGTCGCTGGACACCCTCAGCTTCATGCCGCTGGTGACCGCCGATCCCTGGGGCGGAGTCATCAACTATGACTGGTACATCAATCCGCAGACGCCGAACGAGCGGTTCAAGGCCACGGTGTTCATCCTCGACACCCGTCTGCGCGCCGATGCGCTGAACGTCACCGTGGTCAAGGAAGTGCGCGGGGCCGACGGCCAGTGGACGGGCGCCCCCGTCGCCGCCCAGACCGAGGCGGACCTGGAGAACGCCATCCTGACCAAGGCGCGCCAGCTGAACCTCGCCAACGCGGGCTGACCCCTGCGGCGCGCCGTCGAAGCCGCGCCAAATCTTCTTGGGCGACGCCGCCCTTCGGGCTAGTGGAGTGCGAGGGGCGCGAGCCCCTCTGCCTTCTTCAGGACGCCCGTGGCCCGATACGACCCCAAGACCGCCGAACCTCGCCAGCAGGCCCGCTGGGCCGAAGCCGACGCCTTTGTCACCAAGGACACCGGCCGGCCGAAATACTATGTGCTGGAGATGTTTCCCTATCCCTCGGGGAACATCCACATGGGTCACGCCCGCAACTACGTGATGGGCGACGTGGTGGCGCGCTCCAGGCGGGCGCAGGGGTTCGACGTGCTGCACCCGATGGGCTGGGACGCCTTCGGCATGCCGGCCGAGAACGCGGCCATGGAGCGCGGCATCCATCCCAAGGGCTGGACCTATTCCAACATCGCGGCGATGCGCGAACAGCTGAAGCTGCTGGGCCTCTCGCTGGACTGGTCGCGCGAGTTCGCCACCTGCGATCCCGAATACTACGGCAAGCAGCAGGCCTGGTTCTTGGAGCTGTATCGGCGCGGGCTGGTCTATCGTAAGGACGGGGTGGTCAACTGGGATCCGGCCGACAACACGGTGCTGGCCAATGAGCAGGTGATCGACGGCCGCGGCTGGCGCTCGGGCGCAGTGGTCGAGAAGCGCAAGCTGAACCAGTGGTTCCTGCGCATCACCGACTACGCCGACGACCTGATCGACGGGCTGAAGGACCTGGACCGCTGGCCGGACAAGGTTCGGCTGATGCAGGAAAACTGGATCGGCCGGTCCAAGGGCCTGCGCATGACCTGGGCCTGGGCGGGAGAGCCGCCGGCCGGTTTCGAGGACGGCGTCGAGATCTATACGACCCGGCCGGACACGCTCTTCGGCGCAAGCTTCCTGGGCCTCGCGCCCGACCATCCGATCTCCAAGCAGCTGGCCGACGCGAACCCGGACGTCGCCGCCTTCGTCGCCCAGTGCCGCCAGGGCGGGTCGTCCCAGGCCGAGATCGAACAGGCGCCCAAGATCGGTTGGGACACCGGGCTGACGGTGCGTCACCCATTTGACGGGCGCGAGATCAGCGTCTGGATCGCCAACTTCATCCTGTCGGAATACGGCACGGGCGCCATCTTCGGCTGTCCGGCGCACGACCAGCGCGACCTGGATTTCGCCCGAAAATACAGCCTGCCGGTGATCCCGGTGGTGCGGCCGGATGGCGCGGGCGACGACTTCGCTGTGGCGGAAGAGGCCTACACCGGCCCGGGCCTGATCTTCCGTTCCGACTTCCTCGACGGGCTGGAGATCGAGGCGGCGAAGGCCGAGGCCATCCGCCGCATCGAAGAGGCGGGACAGGGTGAGGGCGCGACCATCTATCGCCTGCGCGACTGGGGCGTCAGCCGCCAGCGTTATTGGGGTTGTCCGATCCCGATCATCCATTGCCCGTTCTGCGGCCCCGTGCCGGTTCCGGCTGATCAGCTGCCGGTTGTGCTGCCCGAGGACGTGACGTTCGACACGCCCGGCAATCCGCTGGACCGGCATCCTACGTGGAAGCAGGTGAAATGCCCTTCGTGCAATGCGGACGCGGTGCGCGAGACGGACACCCTGGACACGTTCGTCGACAGCTCGTGGTACTTCGCCCGCTTCACCGATCCGACGGCGGACGAGGCGATCAACACGGCCGCCGCAGACCGATGGCTGCCGGTGGACCAGTATATCGGCGGGGTGGAGCATGCGGTGCTGCACCTGCTGTACGCCCGCTTCGTCACCCGCGCCCTGACCGACGCCGGGCTGATGAACGTGAAGGAGCCGTTCGCCGGCCTGTTCACTCAAGGGATGGTGGTGCACGAGACCTATCGCACCAAGGGCGGCCAATGGGTCGAGCCGACGGATGTGGAGCTGTCCAGCGACGGCGGCGCACGCTTGGCCCGGCGGCTGTCGACCGGCGAGGCCCTGACCATCGGCGACATCGAGAAGATGTCCAAGTCCAAGAAGAACGTGGTCGCGCCGCAGGAGATCGTCGACGCCTATGGCGTGGACGCCGGCCGCCTGTTCGTCCTGTCCGACAGCCCGCCCGAGCGCGACGTGCAGTGGACCACCGGCGGGGTCGAGGGCGCCAGCCGCTTTGTCGGTCGCGTCTGGACCGAGTTCGACACTCACGATGCCGACGCCGCAGGCGACGAGGCGCAGAACAAGAGCCTGGTCCGCGAGACGCACAAGGCGATCAAGGCCGTGACCGAGGGGGTGGAGGGTTTCCGCTTCAACTCGGCCATCGCCAAGCTCTACGCCTTCGTGGCCACGGTGAAGGCGCACGACCGGGCCGGTGGCGAAGCCAAGGCTCAGGCGCTGTCGGCGCTGGCGCGGCTGGTCGCCCCCTTCACCCCGCACCTGGCGGAGGAGTGCTGGACGCGGCTGGGTGAGCACGGGATGATCCTGGACGCGCCGTGGCCCGCCTATGATCCGGAGCTGGCGGCCGACGACGAGGTGGTGCTGCCGGTGCAGATCAACGGCAAGCGCAAGGCCGAGGTTCGTGTTCCACGTGGAACAGAGGCGGCGGAGGTCGAGGCGATCGTACTGGCTGACGAGACGGTGAAGGCCCGACTCGAGGGGCTCAGCATCCGCAAGGTGGTCGTGGTGAAGGACCGTATCGTCAATCTGGTGGCCGGCTGATGCGGCGCGCGGCGATCCTGTTTCTGCTGGCGGTCGGCCTGCCCCTCGGAGCGGCCGGTTGCGGCTTCACGCCCATGTATGCCGAACCTTTGACGGGATCGGGTCTGCGCCGGATCGCCGTGTCGACACCGGACAACCGGCTCGGCTATCGGCTGCGTGAGCAGCTGGAGGATGCGCTGGGGTTCGACAGGGCCTCCCCTCCCCTGTATTGGCTGGAGACCTCGGTCGAGCAGGAGCGGCGGGCGCTGGGGCGGCGCATCGACGACACCGCTTCCCGCTATGAGCTGACGGTGCGGGCCGTCTGGGTGCTGACGCCGCTGGACGGCCGCCCGGCGCTGAACGGCGACGAGACCGTCACCACCACCTATGAGGCGGCGGACCAGCCCTATGCCGCCATCGCCGCCCAGCAGGACGGCGAGGAGCGCGCGGCGGCCGAGCTGTCACGCATGATCCGGCTGGACCTGGCCCAGGCCTTGAACCAAGGGCCGGCCGGGCGGTGATCCTCTCCAAGCGGCCCGAGATCGAGCGCTTCCTGAAGGCGCCGGATCGCGGCATTCGGGCGGCGGTGATCCACGGCAAGGACCGCTCGGGTGTGGCCGAGCGCGCCGAGATCCTGTGCCGCACGGTGACGCCGGACCTGAACGACCCGTTCAACGTCACCGTCCTGACCGACAGCGACATCGACGGGGACGAGGCGAGACTGGAGGAGGCCTTGACCGCCCTGTCGATGATGGGCGGCCGGCGGCTGGTCCGTGTTCGGCTGTCGGCCGACAAGGCGTCGATCGACAAGATGCTGGCGGCGGCGCTCAAGACCCATGCCGAAGGCGGCTTCAATCCCGACGCCATGCTGGTGATCGAAGCCGGCCAGCTGGGGCGGGAGTCCACGCTGCGCAAGACCGCCGAGAAGGAAGCCGGCGCGGTCGGCATCGTCTGCTACGAGGACGAGACCGGCGACGTGGCCCGCATGACGCGCGAGGCCCTCGCCGCCGACAAGGTGGGCCTGACGTCTGACGCCCTGGACCGGTTCGTGGCGCGACTGCCGCGCGAACGGGGTCTGATGCGGCAGGAGATCGAGCGGCTGGCGCTGTTCATCGGGCCGGGCTCGGGCAAGACCATCGACAGCGAGGAGCTGGACAAGCATTTGGGCGTCGAGCCGGACGCCTCGCTGCAGGATGCGGCGTTGCAGGCCTTCGGAGCGCGGGCGGGTCCTGCTCAGTCCGGTCTGCGGCGCGCGCTGGCGGAGGGCGAATCCTCAGTCATGGCGGTGCGGCAGGCCGCGCTGCATCTCGGCAAGCTGCGGCGCATAAACATCCTTCAGGCCAGCGGCGCCAACGCCAAGGAGGCCGCCAAGGCCGCCGGCGTGTTCTGGAAGCAGGAGGCGGAGATGCTGCGTCAGGCCCGCGCCTGGCGGCTGGAGGCGCTGGACGAGGTGCTGGACAGCATCAACACCGCCGATGTCGCCACCAAGACGACCGGCCTGCCGGACCAGCTGATCGCCGAACGGCTGCTGCTGGAGATCGCCGGACGGGCGCGGCGCCTCGGGCTGTAACGGTCGATCAGCCGCGCTTGGACGCCTTGCGGAAGGCGGGCTTGGCCATCGTCTGATTGCGCTGGGCCACGACCTTCTCAGCCAAACGACCGCTGTCGTGCGCGGCGCCTGGAGCCGACTGGGCCCCCTTCTTGGCGGCGACCGCCTGCCTGAGCTTTTCGGTGGCGGTGAGGGACTCGGTTTGCGGTTGAGGTTCGTCGGACATGCCGCACCCTACCACGGAGAGCGGGTCAGGACCCCATCAATCGGCGGCAGATGTCATCCAGCTGCTCCAGCGAGGCATACCTCAGCACCACCTCGCCCGCGCCGTCGCCCTTGTAGGCGATGGAGACATTCAGCCCCAAGACATCGAGCAGGTCCTGCTCCAGCGCGGCTATGTCCTCATCGCGGCCGCCGCTAAAGGCAGCCGGCTTGCCCCTGCCCTTCGGCTTCAGCGGCCCCTCCGCCGCGCGTCGCACCAGCGCCTCGGTCTGGCGCACGTTCATGCCGTCGCGGATGACCTGTTCGGCCAAGGCCTGCGGGTCCGGGGCGGTGATCAGGGCGCGAGCGTGACCGGCGGTCAGCTTGCCGTCGATGACGTGGTTCAGCACTCCCATCGGGAGTTGCAGCAGCCGCAGCGTGTTGGCGACGTGGCTGCGGCTCTTGCCGACAATGCCGGCGATCTCGTCCTGGGTGCGGCCGTGGCGTTCGACCAGAAGGCCGTAGGCATTGGCTTCTTCCAGCGGATTGAGGTCGGCGCGCTGGACGTTCTCGATGATGGCGACCTCGAACACCTCGACGTCGTCCATCTCGCGCACGACGATGGGCACCTCCGTCAGGCGCGCGACTTGAGAGGCGCGCCAGCGGCGTTCGCCGGCGATGATCTGCCACACGCCGGGCTCATCCGGCTGGCTGCGCACCAGGATCGGCTGCAGCACGCCCTTGTCGCGGATGGAGGCGGCGAGCTCCTCCATGTCCTGGCGGGAGAACAGCTTGCGCGGCTGGTCCGGATTGGGCTTCAGGCTCTCGATCGGCACGCGTTGCACGCCGGCCGGCGCGGGCGATCCCGCCGCGATCGGCGCCTCGGAGGCCGCTTCGCCCATCAGCGCCGACAGGCCGCGCCCCAATCCTCTTTGTCGTTCCGCCACGTCTTCGTCCGTCCGCTTCAGGCTGCCTGCTTCAATCGCTTGCGCTCGCGCTGCACCAGTTCGCGCGCCAGCTTCAGATAGGCCTGACTGCCGGTGCACTTCAGATCATAGATCAGCGCCGGCTTGCCGTACGAAGGCGCCTCGGCCACCCGCACGTTGCGGGGAATGACGCTGTCATAGACCTTGTCGCCAAAGTGGGCGCGAACGTCATTGGCGACCTGACCCGACAGGCTGCTGCGGCGGTCGTACATGGTCAGCACCAGACCCTGGATCTCCAGAACGGGATTGAGGCTCTGGCGGACCATGTCCACCGTGCGCATCAACTGACTGAGGCCCTCCAGCGCGAAGAATTCGCACTGCAGCGGCACCAGCACAGCATCCGCCGCCGCCATGGCGTTCAGCGTCAGGAGGTTCAGCGACGGCGGGCAGTCGATCAGCACATAGTCATACGGCGCTGCGCCCAGATCATGCGCCCGCAGCGCGTCGCGCAGTCGGTAGGACCGCCGGTCCGCCTGGCTGAGTTCGATCTCCACCCCGGACATATCCGCATCGGCCGGCACGATGGACAGCCCCGGCACCAAGGTGTCGACTGCGGCGTCCTGGATCGAGCGACCATCCACCACCACGTCATAGATCGTCACTCGCCGCGTTTCACGTGGAACACCGAGACCTGTGGAGGCATTGCCCTGCGGGTCCATGTCGACGATCAGCACCTTCTCGCCGATCGCCGCCAAGGCGGTCCCCAGATTGATGGCGGTGGTCGTCTTTCCAACGCCGCCCTTCTGGTTGGAGATGGCGAGAACTCGGGCGGGCTTACGCTGGGCGGGCACGGCGAAGACTCCGGACATGGACGATGCGGCCGCGCGGATCGCTCTCGGACACCGACAGCGACGCGTCGAACCGCCAGGAACTGCGTGCGGCCGCCACTTCCGTTTCGGCCTTTTCCCCCTTCAGGAAAAGACCCTGCGCCCCGCGCTCGAAGTATGGCTGTGCATAACCCAGCAGCTTCTCCAAAGGCGCGACGGCACGGGCGGTGACGATGTCGACGGTGACCGACTGCGCTTCGGCCCGGCCGTTGATGACGGTAGCGGGCAGGGCGAGTTCGTCCACCACCTCCTGCAGGAAGCGGCAGCGCTTGCCCAAGCTGTCGATCAGCCAGACATGCGCATCCGCCCTGCCCTTCGACAGGATGGCGAGCACCACGCCGGGAAAGCCCGCGCCGGCGCCGAGATCAGCCCAGGTTTGGGCGTTGCGGGCATGCCGCATCAGTTGCGCGCTGTCGAAAGCATGGCGGTTCCAGAAGTCCGGCAGGGTGTCGGGCCCGACCAGGTTCATCACGGCGTTGGCCTCGATCAGGCGCGCGCGGAAGGCGTCCAGATCCTCCATCTGGGCCGCAGTCGCACCCGTTGAGGCGGCGAAGGCCTGCGCATCCATCAGGCGGCGGCCGCCGATTTCGAGCGACGCACATGGGCCAGCAGTGCGGTCAGCGCGCCGGGCGTCACGCCTTCAATGCGGCCGGCCTGCCCCAGCGTGCGGGGCCGCACGCGCGCCAGCTTCTCGCGCACCTCGTTCGACAGGCCGCCGATCGCGTCATAGTCCAGATCGGGCGATAGGGTCAGAGCCTCCTCCTGCCGTAGCGCCTGCGCATCCACGGCCTGGCGATCGAGGTAGGAGGCGTAGCCCGCGTCGATCTCGATCTGCTCGCGCACCTCCGCCGACCAGCCGGCGATCTCGGGCACGACGCTTTCGAAGAGGGCGAGCGAAACGTTCGGAAAAGCCAAGAGGTCGCGCATCGAACGCCGCCGACCGTCCGCATTGACGGGAACGCCGACCGCGTTGGCCTCGCCCGGCGTGAACAGACGCTCCCGTGCGACCTGACCCGCCGCCTTCAAGGCCCGCGCCTTGCTCTCGAACCGCCGGCGACGCTCGCCGCCAACCAGCCCGACCTGGACGCCAAGCGGCGTCAGGCGCTGGTCGGCGTTGTCCGCGCGCAGCGTCAGCCGATACTCGGCGCGGCTGGTGAACATGCGATAGGGTTCGGTGACGCCGCGCGTCACCAGATCGTCGATCATCACGCCGATGTAGGCCTGCTCGCGGCCCAGGATGAACGGCTCCCGGCCCGCCGCCGCGCGTGCGGCGTTCAGCCCCGCCATCAGCCCCTGCGCCCCCGCCTCTTCATAGCCGGTTGTGCCGTTGATCTGGCCGGCGAGATACAGGCCCGGCCGGCGCTTGACTTCCAGCGCGGGGGTCAGCTCTCGAGGATCGACGTAGTCGTATTCAATGGCGTAGCCGAAGCGGAACACCTCCACCTGCTCCAGCCCCGGCATGGTGCGCAAGAACGCCATCTGCGTCGCCTCAGACACGGAGGTCGAGATGCCGTTAGGATAGACGGTGGGATCGTCCAGCCCCTCAGGCTCGAGGAAGACCTGATGGCTCGACTTGTCGGCGAAACGCACCACCTTGTCCTCGATTGATGGACAGTACCGCGGCCCCCGCCCCGACAGCCGCCCGCCATAGACGGCGCTCTCGCCCAGGTTTTCAGCGATGATGCGGTGGGTCTCGGCCGTGGTGTGGGTGATGCCGCACTGGATCTGCGGCACGCGGATCTCGTCGGTGAGGAAGGAGAACGGGACGGGCTCCTCATCCGCCGCCTGCATCTCCAGCCGGTCCCAGGCGATGGTGCGACCGTCGAGCCGCGCCGGTGTCCCCGTCTTCAGCCGCCCCAGCGCCAGCCCTGCCGCGTGCAGGTCGGCGGCCAGACCTGTAGAGGCCGCTTCGCCAAAGCGACCCGCGGGGATGCGCTCATCGCCGCGATGGATCACGCCGTTCAGGAAGGTGCCGGTGGTCAGCACCACCGCCGCCGCCGTCAGAGTCTCGCCGTCGCCCGTCACCACCCCGACCACACGCTCGCCGTCCATTAGCAGGCGCTCCGCCGTTCCCGCCTTGAGGGTGAGGTTCGGGGTCTCGGCCAGTTCCGCCTGCATGGCTTCGCGGTAGAGGCGACGGTCGATTTGGCTGCGTGGCCCGCGCACCGCCGCACCCTTGGAACGGTTGAGCAGGCGGAACTGAATGCCCGAAACGTCCGCCAGACGCCCCATCAAACCGTCAAGGGCGTCGATCTCCCGGACCAAATGACCCTTGCCCAAACCGCCGATGGCCGGGTTGCAGGACATCTCGCCGATCGTCTCGAGCCTCTGCGTCAGCAGCAGGGTGCGCGCGCCCGCGCGGGCGGAGGCTGCCGCCGCCTCACAGCCGGCGTGGCCGCCGCCGATTACGATGACGTCGAAGCTGAGATCCGAAGCTGGGCGCATGCGCCGCCACATAGGGGAAAACGTCGCCAATCGCCAGCGTGGCCGCGGCTCCTAGCTCGGCGTGTTTCACGTGGAACGTCGGTATTACTTTCCGATGCAGAAGGTCGAGAACACCTCTCCGAGTATGTCCTCGACGCCGATCGCCCCCGTGACACGCGCGAGAGCTTCGCCTGCGCGACGCAGATCGTCTCCGGCCATTTCCGGCGACTGCCCCAGAATACGCCGAGCCGCCTCGACGGCCTGGAGCGCCTCTCCCAGGCGGTGGCGGTGCCGCGCCTGGGTCACAGCCGGAAAGTCGGCGCCGGAGAGATCACGTTGAAGTCGGGCGCCGAGCCAGTCCTGCAAAGCGGAGAGCCCCTCCCCGGTTGCGGTGCTGAGCTTGATCGTTTCAAGGTCAGTGTCGGAGCTCACATCTCCGAGGTCGGCCTTGTTGGCGACGATCAGATCGCCCGGCCGCACGTAGTCCGCCGCCGCACCGGACGGATCGCCCGGCGCGCGAACCCACAGGCGAAGGTCGGCCGCCTCGGCGCGGGCACGGGCGCGGCGCACGCCCTCGGCCTCCACCGGATCGTCGCTGTCGCGCAGACCCGCCGTGTCCGACAGGGTCACGGCGTATCCGCCGATCACCAAATCGGCGTCCAGCACGTCGCGCGTGGTGCCGGCGATGGGAGTGACGATCGCGGCTTCACGACGCACCAGAGCGTTGAACAGCGAGGACTTGCCGGCGTTGGTCTCGCCGATCAGAACGATGCGATATCCGTCACGCACCCGCTCGCCGCGCTCGCCCGTGGCGATGGCGGCGCTCAGATCGTGCGCCAGCCGGTCCAGCACCGGTCCAGCGGTGAGCGCCAGATTGTCCGGCACCTCCTCGTCCGGGAAGTCGATCTCGGCTTCCACCAGGGCCAGCGCCTGCAGAAGATCACGGCGGAAGCGGGCGTAGGTTTCGCTGAGCCGACCCTCCAGCTGGCCCAGCGCCTGGCGCGCCTGAGCCGTGGTCTCCGCATCGATGAGATCGGCCACGGCCTCCGCCTGGGTCAGGTCCATGCGTCCGTTCTGAAACGCCCGGCGGGTGAACTCGCCGGGCTCGGCCGGTCGCAGGCCCAGAGCCAACAAGGCCTCTTGCGCGGCCTCCACCACGGCGCGTCCACCATGCAGGTGCAGCTCGGCCGCGTCCTCTCCGGTGTAGGAACCAGGCGCGACGAAGCGCAACATCAGAGCCTGGTCGATGTGCGCGCCCCCATGGGAGAGATGACGCACCGCCGCCATGCGGGGCTTGAGATCGCCCGCGCCGAGGCGATCCAGAACGTCCGCGACCCCAGGCCCGGACAGCCGGATCACAGCGATGGCGCCGCGTCCGGGCGGGGTCGCCAAGGCGAAGATGGTGTCGGTCATCGCCGGCCCCCGATCCTCCTTCTTGTTCCACGTGAAACGCCGGCTCGCGCCGACTGCCTCAGGTGTTCATGGACTGGAAGAAGTCCGCGTTGTTCTTGGACTGGCGCAGCTTGTCCAACAGGAACTCGATGGCGTCCTGAGGACCCATGGGGTTCAGGATGCGGCGCAGGACATAGGTCTTGGCCAGCTGCTCCTTGGGCGTGATCAAGTCTTCCTTGCGGGTGCCGGACTTCAGCACGTCGATGGCCGGGAAGATGCGCTTGTCGGCGACCTTGCGGTCCAGCACGATTTCCGAGTTGCCGGTGCCCTTGAACTCTTCAAAGATCACCTCGTCCATGCGGCTGCCGGTGTCGATCAGGGCGGTGGCGATGATGGTCAGCGAACCGCCCTGTTCCACGTTGCGCGCCGCGCCGAAGAAGCGCTTGGGCCGCTGCAGGGCGTTGGCGTCGACGCCGCCGGTCAGGACCTTGCCCGACGAGGGTACGGTGGCGTTGTAGGCGCGGCCCAGGCGAGTGATGGAGTCCAGCAGGATCACCACGTCCTTCTTGTGCTCGACCAGGCGCTTGGCC
>ERZ501064.302-NODE-302-length-12274-cov-9.455275_pt1 | contig 12274 bp, 10 predicted proteins | sample MGYA00510851_ERZ501064 | MGnify/ENA primary metagenome ERZ501064 (study PRJEB25958, sample SAMN03398529) | human skin metagenome | study: EMG produced TPA metagenomics assembly of the Human Skin Microbiome Metagenome (human skin metagenome) data set. | reverse complement strand
TCCCTGAGGAGCGCCCGGAGCTTGCGGAGGGCGCGTCACGAAGGGTCCTGGTGAGGCGGCGGGATCAGTATTCGCGGGCGAAACCGAGGACCTTGTTCACGTACTCCATCGAGTTGTTGTACCGCAGGACGGCGGTCACCAACGAAGACGAGTCGCGGAGGTCGAGGTTGTCGTCGCACAGGTAGTTCGCGGTGGTCAGCGCGGCGTCGAAGATGTTCTGCGGGTCGGACTTGCCGTCACCGTTGCCGTCGGCGGCGTACATCTTCCACGTCGACGGCAGGAACTGCATCGGGCCGACCGCGCGGTCGTAGACCGGGTCGCCGTCGAGTTCGCCGCCGTCGGTGTCACCGATGACCTGGTTGCCGGCGAGGGAGCCGTCGAGGCGCGGACCGAAGATCGCGCTGCGCAGGACGCCGTCGGGGTTCACGTTGCCCTGGTCGGCGTGGTGGGACTCGACCCGGCCGATCCCGGCGATGACCTTCCAGTCGATGCCGCAGCGCGGGTGGGTGCTCGTGACGGACTTCGCGGCCGCCTCATACGCGTCGTAGTTGGTCACCGGGACCGCACCGGTGGTGACGCTGGCCGGCCGAACCGGCGGCGGCGGGGGAGTGGGTGCCAGCGGGTGGGCCTTCACAGCCGGAGTCACGGACGGTGGCGTGGTCGGGGCCTCGGACGTCACCTGCGGCGCGGACACCGGCGTGGGGGCCAGCGTGTTGCCGGAGAGTTCGGCCCCGGCGGTCGCCGCGCCGGCCAGAACGCCCACCGGCAGCAGGGCGGTGGCCCACAACGGTGTGCGTGACTTCTTCCGTGGCTTGGAGTGCTTACCCAAAACTGATCGACCTCGCGTGTACATCTCGTGGTTCGTGCTTGCGGAACCGAGCCGACCGTACACGCGGCCGTGAGCAAAGCGTTACCTTGTCGTGATCAATTCAGGTCTGGACACCGCCACCGATTCGTGTCTTTGCAGGTGAGGCCGGAAGCTCGGCCTGGCATGTGAAACGGCCCACAAGGGGGATTGAGACCCTCGGGTTCAGGGGAACGGCGGGGTCAGTTCGGACGGAGCATCGACAGGGTGCTGCCCTCGCTGACGACGATGTATCCGTCGACGACCCGCACGAGTCCGGGGGAGGACAGGCCGCGCTCCCAGGCCGCGGTGTTCGCCGGGGTGAGCCCGGTCAGCAGGCCCTGGTTGACGACGACCATGGTGGTGCCGCTGGACCCGACGCACCGCGGGTTGGCGAGGATCGGCTGCTGCGGTCCCGGCGGCGGTCCGCTGCCGATGTGCGCGCCGTCGGCGAGCGCGTAGGTCGTCCGCGAACCGTCCAGGCGGCCGAAGTTCACGAGGGACCCGCACGCGATGGCATTGGCCTTGGACAGTTCGCCGTCGCGGATCTGCCACAGCGCCCCCGGACGTGCCGGGTCGCGGACCTCGTACTGCCCCTCGGCGGCGAAGACCAGGTTCGCCGCGTTCAGGACCGGGAGGGTCGACGGCCCGGGCAGCACGCTCAGACCGTCGGCCTCGGCGACCGGATCGGCATCCACGCGGCCGTTGACGGTGGCGTAGGTGACCACCTTCTCCTCGCCGTGCGTCTGGTGGTCGACGGTCACCCCGGTCGGGTAGAGCTTGATGCTGCACTGATCGCAACCGATGCGGTCCTCACCGGTGGCGGGGTTGACCAGGTGCTCGCTCGCGTCGGCGGTCCTGATGACCACGGTGTCGCCGGTGACCTCGATACCGACGACCGGCGCCGCGAAGGTCCGAGCCCAGATGCCGTTGCCGGCCGGCGTGTTCAGGGTGACCTGGTGCCCGACCCGGTTGACGCGCAGGAAGTTGTTGCCGAGGCCCTCCACCGATTTGGTGTCCAGGTATTCGGCGGTGCGGGTCGGGATGCCGGCGTCGTCGACGAGGTAGAAGCCGTCCTCGAGTGGGGTGCCGAGCTGTACCGCGCAACCGACCTGGCCGGCCTCGTTGACCGCGCAGTCGCCCTGCCCCGCGTTGATGGGGCTGTCCCACAGCAGGTTTCCCGATCGTCGGTCCACCATCACGAACGAGCGCCCCAGCCCGGAGGGGTAGGTGATGAGCCATCCCTCGTCGGAGGTGTCGGCGATCTCGATGGTGACCTCGCCGGAGTAGTCCGGTAGATCCTCCTGCCCGACTATCGTCCAGGCGGTTCCCGGTTCGCGTTCGTAGCCGCGCAGCTCGCCGTAGGCGTAGTCGCCGTCGTCGGTCTGGGCGGTGCCGCTCGCCAGCACCACGCCGCCGGTCACGACCAGCGCGGCGCACAGGGCGAAGACGACGGTCCCGATGCCGAAGGGCAGACGCGCGGACAGGGCCCGGACGCGGGAGCGAGAGGACATGGGTAAGAGTCAACCATGACGGTGGTGGCCGCTCCGGAGCCGGGAGCCGGACGGCGGAGCAGGAAATTCGCCGGTCCGGTCATGGTTTTCGCGCCCGCAGGGCACTGGACTGTTCCCATGGACCTGTTGCGCGATGTGTTGGTGACCCTGACGGTCGTGACCACCGGCCTCAGCGCCGGTGTGCTGGCGGGGTTCGGCTATGCCGTGATCCCCGGCCTGACCCGGGCCGGCGCCGACGTCGCGGTCGCGGCGATGCAGCGGATGAACAGCGCCATCCTCAACCCGCTCTTCGCGGTGATCTTCGGCGGCGGCGTGGTGTTCGGCGCGCTGACCGTCTGGGCCTCGTGGGGTTCCGGGCTCCGATGGTGGGTCCTGACCGCGACGGTCCTGACCGCGCTCGGTGTCGTCATCACGATGGTCGTCAACGTCCCGGCCAATGACCGCCTCGACGCCGCGGGTGTTGTCCGCGGCGACGAGGCGGTGCGGGTCTGGACGCGGTTCACCGCCGTCTGGGTGCCGTGGAACATCGTGCGGTCCGTGCTGACCACCGCCGCGGTGGCGGTGCTCGTCGTCGGGTTGACCGTGGGGTGACTCAGAACAACTGACCGAGGTAGAACTGAGCGCCCTGGTCGTCGGTGCACCGCGCCGAGATGCCGTAAGGGGCCGCGTTCGGTTCCTCGAGCACCGTGCCGCCCGCGGCCCGGACACGTTCGACCGTGGCCACGACGTCGTCGGTCGTCCACATGGGCACCGCCACCGAGCTCTCGGCGCCGCCCGCGAGCCCGACCTGCGGTCGCGAGTCGTCGACCTCCCAGCCGTCGTCGATGCGTCCGCCGTGGAACGTCCAGCCGAGGACCGATCCGTAGAACGCGCGGAAGCGTCCGCTGTCGGGCGTCAGCACCGTCAGGTAGGTCATGGCCCCGGGGTCGCGCGGGTGTGCCTGCGGCCGTTCGTCGTCGGGGTTCGCGGCGTAGACCGCGAACCGGACGCCCTGATCGTCGACGGCGTCGACCAGGCGATGACCGTCGGGGCTCGAACCGAACTCGCCTCGCCCGCCCGCTGCGACGATGCGCTCGTGTGCGGCCTCGAGGTCGTCGACGGCGTACGCGCAGAAGATCGTCGGTGTGCCGTCGGTCTCGAAGATGCCGAGGCGGTGGCCGACGTTGGTGACGCGCCGGCCCTCGGTGTCGAACTCCCAGCCCAGGACGTCGCCGTAGAAGCGCCGGGCGCGGGCGGCGTCGGGCGTGTTCAGGGACATGTAACCGATGTCGCCCTGATGGACCATCTCGGTGCCCACGGTCTTCGACGGACCGCTCAGCATCCACCGATGCCCGAACGGGTCGATGATGACCGCGGTGCGGGTGCCGTGGGCTTCGTACGGCTCTCGGGTCACCGCGGCTCCCGCGCGGGCGGCCGACGCGACCGCGTCGTCGGTGTCGTCGACGGCGACCATCAGGCTGACCGAGACCTGTCCGGGTGCGGGCGCCCGGAGTCCGAGGTCCGGGAACTCGGCGGCGAGATAAACGGCGCCGCCGCCCAGTTCGAGTTCGGCGTGACCGATCACGCCGTCGGACATCACGATCGGCTCGCCGCGCAGCCGGGCGCCGAGCGTGTCGACGTACCAGTCGATCGCGGCCTGCGGTTCGGCGACGACGAGATACGGGAGGGCGCCGGGGCGTTCGACCGTCGGTTCCGGTCGGGCGGGCGCCTCGGTCCGGACGGTCTCGGTTGCGTCGAGTTGTGTTGCGGTGGCCATGACGACTCCTTCGGGTAGGGTCGCCCCGCGCTCGAGGCGGTCCCGCAGCGCGGCGGCGAAATCCAGGTCGGGACGGACCGGATCGTCGAAGCCCGGCGTGCGCGCTGCGTTCAGGACGTGCAGCGGATCTCGTGCTGCGTCGAAGCGCGAGCTGTTCCGGGTGCTCATGCGTGACCTCCTCTCCCGCTGGGCTGGGGTTGTGTTTCGGGGTAGGCGGCGCGGAACGCCCGCTTGGCCCTGGTGAGTAGCGCCTCGGTGGCGCCGACCGTGCGGCCCAGGATCTCCGCGCATTCGCCGACGGGGAGGTCGTCGACGTAGCGCAGCGTCAGCACCGAACGGTGGATCGGCGACAACTGGCCGAGGGTGTGATGGGCGACCATCCGGTCGAGTTCGGTGTCCCACGGGTCGTCCCCGTGGTCGGGCAGGTCGTCGACCGGTTCCGGCGTGCGCTGTGCACGTCGCCAGTGGTCGGCGAGCTTGTGCCGTGCGATCCCGATGAGCCACGGAGTGGTCGGTTCGGTGTCGCGGCGTCGTCGGACGGAGTCCATGGCGGCCAGGAAGGTCTCCGAGGTGACGTCCTCGGCGGTACGACGATCCGTGCAGCGCCGCACGACGAAGCCGTACACCTCCGGCAGTGCCTGGTCGTAGACCGCCAGCAATCCCTCTGGTCCCCGGGCCGAAGAAACCGGTTGGTCGCTGCTCACATCTCTATCGTCGCGGCCGGACCCGATGATCCGACGCCCGTGGCGAAAAAAACTTGCGCCGTTCTCCGGGCGGTCACGGAGCGGTGCGTTCTCCGACGGTGAGCTCGATGATCTCGTCGGCCAGAATCTGTGGCTGGTCGAGTGAGACGAAGGTCCGGGCGTCGCGAACCTCGACGAACGGCGCCCCGCCCGGGAAGACGGCGGCCAGGCGGCGTCCGTGGGCCGGGGTGAAACACCGGTCGTCGCGACCCCACACCATTCGGACCGGGAGTTCGACGCGCGACATCCGTGGGGTGATCTGCGCCAGTTCGGCGGGGCGGATGCCGCGGAGGAACGCGATGAAGTCGTTGCGGATGCGTACGTCGCGCTGCAGCGGTTCGAAGACCGAGCCGGTGAGGTCGGGATCGGGATCGTTCAACAGCAGACCGACGCCCAGCGCGGAATGGCGTAGTGCACGCAGGCGCATCGCCTCGGCCAGCGGTTTCAGCAGAAGCCGGTGCTTCATCAGCGCGAAGTACAACCGGAACGGCTGCGGCGGAAAGAGATCGAAGGCATCGCAGTTGGTGAACACCAGCCGGCTGACGAACGCGGGATCGTCGTCGAGGGCGAATTGGGTGATGGCGCCACCGGAGTCGTTGGCCACGAGGGTCGCGTCCGACAGGCCGAACCGGTCGACGAACTCACGTAGGAGCGTGCCCATCCCGCGCGGCGAGCGGTCGGTTCCGGGTCCGAGCGGGATGCGGTGCGAGCCCAGCGGCATGAGGGGCACATGGCACCGGAATCCGCGCTCGGCGAGCAACCGTGCCGTCGGCTCCCACAGCCGGTGGTCGACCACGGCCCCGTGGACGAACACGATCGGCGGATGCGTCGAGTCGTCCGGACCGTAGGTCGCGTACTCGACGACGCCGGACGGAAGTTCGACGGTCGGCAATGCAGTCGTCATGGCGAGACCCGCTTCTCGTAGACTCGGTAACTTACGAACACTCAGTACGAAAGTTACGTGCAACCTGTATGAAAGTCAACCGTCGTACCCAGGCCGAGCGGACCGCGGCGACCCGCGCGTCGTTGATCGACGCCGGCCGGAAGCTGTTCGGCGAACGCGGCTTCGCCGACGTCGGCACCCAGGAGATCGTCGCCGAGGCCGGCGTGACGCGCGGTGCGCTCTACCACCAGTTCGACGACAAGAAAGGGCTGTTCGTCGCCGTCTACGACGACGTGGAACAGTCGATCGTCGCGCAGATCGCGGCGGCCGTGGGGGAGCGCGCCGGCGAGGACCCGCTCGCCGCGCTGAAGGCGGGTATGCGTCTGTTCCTGCGGCTGTGCACCGAGCCGGAGGTGCATCGGATCACGCTCGTCGAGGCGCCGTCAGTGCTCGGATGGAGTGAATGGCGTGCTCGCGGTGAAGAATTCGGATTCGCACTCGTCGAAGGTCTGATCGCGGCCGCGATCGCCACGGGCCAGGCGGTCGAGCAGCCGACCCGCCCGCTGGCCCACGTCGCGATCGGCGCGCTCGACGAGGCGGCGCTCTACGTCGCCGTCGCCGACGATCGCGAGGCCGCCACCGAACAGGTAGCTGCGGTCCTGGAACGGATCGTCGACTCGTTCGCGACCTAGTCGCTCCTGGCGGTCAGCTGCTGTCGGCGCGCACCAGCTCGGCGCAGCGTTCGCCGACGAGCATCACGGTGAGGTTCGGGTTCACCGTCGTGTGTTCCGGGAACACCGATGCGTCGGCCACCCGAAGTCCTGCAACGCCTTTCACGCGGAGTTCGGGATCGAGGGGTGACAGCTCGTCGTCGGGCGCACCCATCCGCACGGTGCCGACCGGGTGGTAGACGGTGTTGTGGGTGCGGGTGATGTAGTCGGCCAGTTCGGCATCGCTCGTGGCGGCGGGGCCCGGATAGAGTTCGCGCGCAACCCACGTCGCCAGCGGCTCCGCGGCGGCGATCTCCCGCGCCTTGCGCAGGCCCGCGATCATGATCCGCATGTCGTAGCCCTCGAGATCGGTGAAGTACCGCGGGTCCACGCGGGGCTTGTCGCGGAAGTCACGGGAGCGCAACCGCACCGTGCCCCGTGACCGCGCGTGCGTCACGTTCGGTGTCAGGCAGAAGGTGTTGTCACTGGTCGGATAGCCCTGACGAAGGGTGTGCATGTCGAACGGCACGCTGCCGTAGTGCATCATCAGGTCCGGCCGGGTCAGACCCGCATCGACGGTGGTGAAGATGCCCGCCTCCCACCACTGGGTCGACTCGCGGACCATCGGCTTCGCGGTCTCGAACCCGATCACCCCTTCGGGGTGGTCCTGCAGGTGTTCTCCGACCCCCGGCGCGTCGACGAGGGCCTCGATCTCGTGCTCGCGCAGGTCGTCGGCCGGCCCGATTCCCGAGAGCATCAGCAACTTCGGGGAGTCGATCGCCCCCGCCGACACGATCACCTCGCCCCGGGCCTCGATCCGTGTCGTGCGACCGAACGCGTTGTCGGTGATGTCGACGCCCACGGCACGCAACTCGCCGTCGACCCGCTCGATGACCACCCGTTTTGCCCACGATCCGGTGCGGATGGTGAGGTTCGGCCGGTCGAGGTGCGGGTGCAGATAACTGACCGACGACGAGGCGCGCACACCGTCGGGTCGTCGGTTGATCTGGAAGAAGTTGGCGCCGTTGACCACCGTGCTGCCGCTGTTGAACTCGACGCGGGGGATGCCGACCGACTCGCAGGCCTCGAGCAGGGCGACCCCGCACGGGTCGTTCGGCGGCACCGTCATGAGGTGGACCGGACCGCTGCGACCGTGGTGCGCGCCCGGCGCGTCGTTGGTCTCGATCTGCGGGTAGAGGCGGTACAACTCCGCCGAACCCCATCCGGCGCACCCGAAGTCACGCTCCCACGAGTCGAGGTCCTCGCGCGGCGCCCAGAAGGCGATGCAGCTGTTGTGCGAACTGCACCCGCCGAGGACCTTCGCCCGGGCGTGGCGCATGAAGTCGTTGCCGTTCTCCTGCGGTTCGATGGGATAGTCCCAGTCGTAACCGGATTCGAGGAGTTCCATCCACCGGTCGAGCCGCAGGATCGCGTCGTCGCCGACATCGGACGGACCCGCCTCCAGCAGGCACACCGAGACCGAGGGGTCCTCGGACAGCCGCGACGCCACCACGGCACCCCCGGAGCCGCCGCCGACGACCACGTAGTCGTAGGTCTCGCTCATCGTCGCTCCTCGCCGTCTCCGGACCGGTCCGCGAACCAGCCGGTCACGCCCGGTCGGAGATTCTCGTAGACATGTTTGGCCTCGCGGTACTCCGCCAGACCGGAGGGTCCGAGCTCCCGCCCGAATCCCGACTGGCCGTAACCGCCCCACTCGGCTTCCGGCAGGTACGGCCCGAAGTCGTTGACCCACACCGTTCCGGCCCGGATTCGTCCGGCGATGCGGCGGGCGCGTGCCGCGTCGGCCGACCAGACGGCCCCCGCGAGACCGTAGACGGTGTCGTTGGCCAGGGTCACGGCCTCGTCCTCGGTGGCGAAGGTCTCCACGGTGACGGTCGGTCCGAACGCCTCGTCGTGCACGCAGGCCATCGAACGGTCGGCGCGATCGATCACGGTGGGCAGATAGAACCATCCGTCGTCCAGGCGCCCCGAACCCGCATCGCCCGTGGCGAACGCGCCACCGGTGCGAATGATCGCGCCATCCGCACGAGCCTGTTCGACGTAGGCGTGCACCTTGTCGCGGTGTGCCGCAGAGATGAGCGGTCCGGTCTCGGTGCCCTCGGAGTAGGGCAGGCCCAGCCGGATCTGCTCCGCGCGGCGGACCAGCTCATCGACGAAGCGATCGTGTGCGGACTCCTCGATGATGAGGCGCGCTCCGGCCGAACAGACCTGCCCCGAATGCAGGAACGCCGCGTTGAGTGCGTTGTCGACCGCTGCCGCGAGGAGTTCGTCGGTGGCGCAGGCGTCGGCGAAGACCACGTTCGGGTTCTTGCCCCCGAGTTCGAGCGCGACCTTCTTCACCGTCGCCGCCGCCTCGCGGGCGATGACCCGGCCGGTCACGAGCCCACCGGTGAACGAGACCAGGTCGACGTCAGGATGAGACGACAGCGGAGCGCCGGCCTCGGCGCCCGCGCCCAGGACGAGGTTGCCCACGCCCGCCGGGAGACCGACCTGCTCCAGGACCTGCATGAGCAGGATGGACGTGTGCGGGGTGAGTTCGGCGGGTTTCAGCACGAAGGTGTTGCCCGCCGCCAGTGCCGGCGCGACCTTCCACGCCGCCTGCAGCAGCGGGTAGTTCCACGGTGTGATCAATCCGCAGACACCGACCGGTTCGTACACGATGCGCGAATCGGCGTCGGGTGACCCGGTGTCGACCACGCGCCCGCCGTCGGCCGCCGCGAGCTTGCCGAAGTACCGGAAGCAGTTCGCGATGTCGGTCATGTCGATATCCGACTCGTAGGGCCGCTTGCCGGTGTCGAGGGTCTCGGCGCGGACGAACTCGTCTCGGCGCTCGTCGATCTGGGCGGCGACGCGGAGAAGGAGGTCCCCGCGGTCGGCGGCGGGTGTGGCGCTCCACTCGCCGGCGTCGAACGCCCGGCGGGCCGCCGCGATGGCCTGCTCGGTGTCGGCCACACCGCCCTCGGCCACCACACCGACGAGCGAGTTGTCTGCGGGACAACGGATCTCACGAGTCTCGCCGGAGGCGGCGGGCCGCCAGCGGCCGCCGATGTAGAGGGTCTCGCTCATCGAGCCGATGCTCCTTCGGAACTGCTGTCGGGGATGTCCGTGTCGCTGTCGGGCACGGTACCGTCGCCGGCGGCCGGATCGGGTTCGGGGTCGTGGTGATCACCAGCGGCATCTCGCAGATGCAGATAACCGAGATGACGTTCGTACTGGTCGAGGATGTCGCCGATGATCTGGTCGCGGGTGTAGCCGGTGAGCGAGTAGCCCTGGGACCCCTCGGTGAGATACACCTCGCACCGGAAGTAGCGATCGTCGGATCGCTGGGTCCGGACCGCGTACGTCGGGGTCGGCGCCGAGACCGGCCACACGCAGTACTCGAACCGGGGGACCTCGGCGAGTTCGACGACCAGGCGCGGTGACGGCAGCCCTTCGTTCTCGGCCGACTCGTCGACCGTCGCGGTGATCCCCTCCCGGCCGAATTGTTCGGCGACCTCGGTCATGGCCGGTACGACGTTGGCTTCGATGAACTTCCGGGTCGCAACCCGGCCGGGGAAGCGCAGGGTGCCGATGAGTCGCTGTCGCCAGCTGCCGTGTTCCGTCGGGCCGCGCCCGACGGCGATCACCTTGGGCAGCGTCGTCCGGAAGCTGTCGAGTTTCACCGACTCGTTGCGGACGGCACGGAGCAGTGAGATGCCGATGAGCCCGAGGACGAAGGAGAACGGCAGGCCCATGATCACCGTCGCGGCCTGCAGGGTGAGGATGGACCCGTCGCCGCCGCCGGCGAACAGCATCGACAGGGTCAGCAGACCGATCGCCACCGACCAGAAGATACGAAGCGACCGTGTGCAATCGGCCATCGGGTCGTCGAGGCGGCTGGTGAAATTGCCCATCACGAGCGAGCCGGAGTCGGCGCTGGTCACGTAGAACAGCAGGCCGGTGATGGTTGCGATCCCGATGAGCAGCGTCGAACCCGGGTACTGATCGAGCAGCGAATAGAACCCGGCCTCGGGTGTGGAGGCCGTCGTCTCGGCGAAATCCGCATCGCCGCGGGCCACCTGCAGGGCACTGTTCCCGAAGATCGAGATCCACACCAGGATGAAGCTGAACGGGACCACCAGCACGCCGAAGATGAACTGCCGCAACGTGCGTCCGCGCGAGATGCGGGCGAGGAAGAGTCCGACGAACGGCGCCCAGGCCACCCACCACGCCCAGAAGAACAGGGTCCAGCCGTCGACGAAGGCGCGGGCGTCGTTGCCGGGCGGCGGGTTCATCTGGTCCCAGGCGAAGGTGTCGAGTGTCCGGTCGGCAAATGTGGACACATAGTCGCCCGCGTTCTGGACGAGCCCGTTGAGCAGGAAGTCCGCGTCTTTGGCGACCGTGATGTATATGAGCAGGCAGATGGCCAGGATGACGTTGATCTCGGAGAGGCGTCGAATGCCCCTGTCGACACCAGAGGTCGCAGACGCGGTCGCGATCACCACAGCCAGGACGATCAGGCCGATCTGAGCCGCCTTGCCCTGTTCGATCCCGAAGATCTCGTTCAGCCCGAAGTTGAGCTGGACGACCCCGATCCCCAGTGAGGTGGCGATGCCGAAGATGGTGCCGAGGACGGCCGCGACGTCGATCGCGTCGCCCCAGCGGCCTTCGACACGTTTGCCGAAGATCGGGTAGAGCGCTGCCCGGATCGTCAGCGGGAGATTGTGCCGGAAGGCGAAATACGCGAGTGCGCCACCCATGAGCGCGTACATCGCCCAGCCGGTCACGCCGTAGTGGAAGACCGTCCAGGTGACCGCCTCACGTGCCGCTTCGTTGGTCTCCCCGGCCCCGGTCGGCGGGTTGAGGAAGTGGGTCACGGGTTCGGCGACCGAGAAGAACATCAGATCGATGCCGATGCCCGCGGCGAACAGCATCGCCGTCCAGGTGAACAGGCTGTACTCGGGGCGCGATTCCTCCGGTCCGAGCCGGTAGCGCCCGTACTTGCTGAGGCCGAGGAACACCACGAGACCGACGATGGCGGTGGCGAGGATGAAGTACCACCAGCCGAACCAGCGGGTGATGAAGTCGCGTACGTCGTTGATCGTCGACTCGGCCGCTGCCGGTGCCGCCAGCGCCCAGACGGCGAAGGCGACCACGATGACGCCCGAGGCGAGGAAGACCGTCAGGTTGACCCGGTGCGACCGGGGCCGGGCGTCGCTGCTCATGGGCTACGACGCTAGTCCGATCACGGGTGGAACGGGCGGTTTGGGCGAATCATCGAATGCGGAGAGCGCCGGTCACCTCGCGAACCGGGCGAGGAGTTGGCCGGTCTCGTCGCCGGCACCGAGTTCCGCGATCGTGGCCGCCTCGTCGTCGAGATGGTCGGCGAATGTCCGGCTGTAGGACGCCCGGGCGAGGCGTCGTGCGTGCCCGACCGCTGCCGTGGGCCGTTCGAGCAGATGCGTGACGACGCCGTCGGTGGCATCGTCGAGTTCTCCCGCCTCGACGATCTCGTGGACGAGTCCCCACTCCAATGCGGTTGCGGCATCGATCTTCTCGTTCCGCACCAGCATGCGGAGCGCGCGCCCCAGTCCGATTGTCCGGGGCAGATTGACCGACACTCCGCAGTCGGGGGAGAGGCCGATCGTGGAATAGGCGGCCACGAAGGAGGTCTTCGGGGTCGCGATCACGACGTCGGCCGCGAGTACGAGACCCAGGCCACCGCCCGCGGCGGTGCCCTGGACCGCGGCGACGACGGGAACCGGCAGGCGGTCGAGCGCGATGAGCGACCGGTGGACCGACCCGGCGAGCTCGGCGAGGAACT
>ERZ501064.299-NODE-299-length-12321-cov-7.145361_pt1 | contig 12321 bp, 9 predicted proteins | sample MGYA00510851_ERZ501064 | MGnify/ENA primary metagenome ERZ501064 (study PRJEB25958, sample SAMN03398529) | human skin metagenome | study: EMG produced TPA metagenomics assembly of the Human Skin Microbiome Metagenome (human skin metagenome) data set. | reverse complement strand
GACCGCCCGAGGTGCTGAGCGGATGGCGTGGAGCCGCCGCCGAGGACGTCGTCGCGGTGACGCTCGCCGTGGCCGCATGCCTGCCGGCCCGGCGGCCGCCGGCGCCGAAGCCGTTGGCGCTGCTCAGTTCTTCTCGGTCGGGTCGTCGTCGAGGGGGTTCTCCGGTTCGTGCTCTGCGGAGACGGAGAACGAACCTGTCTCGGGGTTGACCGTCACGGCGTGGTGGGGCACCTCGCGGACCGCGAGCACGATGGGCGAGCCGTCGCGGTTGCGGGCCGCTCCCTCGCCCGGTAGGCCCGCGAAGGTCGCCGACACCGGTTGGCGGGCCCTGCGGTGCCGCTGGTGCTGTGCCGCAGCCGAACCCGCGTCGCCCGTCGCCGCTCCCTCGGCTTGTTCGGTGGTACTCAGCTGTACGTAGCGCGGACGGACCGCGACGTCGTAGTGGAACGCGCGGAGCAACGAGACACATGCCAGGACCATGACGATCGAGAAGGGGACCGCGGTGGCGATGGACATCGTCTGGAGGGCGGTCAGCGAACTGGTGCCGCCGATCAGGAGCAGGACCGCGGCCGCCACACCCTGCAGGGACGCCCAGTAGACCCGGGTGAGCTTGGGCGTGTCGATCTTGCCGCCGGTCGCCAGCATGTCGATCACCAGCGACCCCGAGTCCGAGGACGTGACGAAGAACAGCACGACGATGACGATCGCGATGACGCTGCTGATGGCCGACATCGGCAGGGTGTCGAGGAGTTGGAACAACGACGTGTTGGTGTCGACCTCGCCGTCGACGAGCATGTCGCCGAACTCCATCTGCCGCAGGATGCCCGAGTCGCCGAACACGGTGAACCATATGGTGCTGACCAGGGTCGGCGTGATGAGCACGCCACCGATGAACTGCCGAATCGTCCGACCCCGCGAGATCCGCGCGATGAACATGCCGACGAACGGCGCCCAGCTGATCCACCAGCCCCAGTAGAAGATCGTCCACGCGCCCTCCCAGCCGTCGTCGGTGAACGGCGCGGTGCGCAGCATCAGATCCGGGAAGGCCTGGATGTAGTTGCCGATGTTCTGCACCCACGACTGGATCAGGAAGAGCGTCGAACCGAGCACCAGGACGAAGACGGTCAGTGCCGCCGCCACGGCCATGTTGAGGTTGGACAACCATCGCAGGCCCTTGGTCACCCCGGTGACCACCGAGAAGATGGCCAGGCCGGTGATGCCGATGATCAGCGCGACGATGATCCAGTTGTTGACGTCGACCCATCCGAGGTAATCGAGACCGGCGCTGATCTGCTGGATGCCGAAGCCGAGCGAGGTCGCGACGCCGAACAGAGTGCCGACGATGGCGACGATGTCGACCGCGTGACCCAGCCAGCCCTCGACGCGTTCGCGGCCGAGGAGCGGCTCGAGCAGCCACCGGACGGACAACGGCCGTCCCTTGCGGAAGGTCATGTAGGCCAGGCCGAGTCCGACGACGACGTAGATCGCCCAGGCGTGCAGACCCCAGTGATAGAGCGTCAGTTCCATCGCCTGATTGGCCGCGGCGTCGGTGCCACCCGGGATGCCGCCGGCCTCGGGCGGGTTCACGTAGTGCGAGAGAGGTTCGGCCACGCCGTAGAACACGAGTCCGATGCCCATCCCGGCAGCGAAGAGCATGGCGAACCAGGAGAGCACCCCGAACTCGGGGTCCTCGTCGTCCGCGCCGAGCTTGATGGTGCCGATCCGGCTGATCGCGCAGTACACCGCGAACAGGACGAAGCCGGTGGCGATCAGGACGTACCACCAGCCCACGCCGTCGGTGATCCATGTGTTCAGTTTGTCGAAGGCGTCGGCCGCGGTCTGAGCGTAGATCACCGCGAAGATGATCAGACCGAAGATGACGGCCGACGCGGTGAGGAACACCGGTTTGTGCAGTTCGCGCCACGCGTTGCGGAACATGGGGGACTCCCTCGGCTCAAGAGCTGTACGTGCTACGGCGGCGACAGCGAATCGCCGTGTCCGATTTTCGACCTTACGGACACCGCGATCTCGCGGCCGACCGGGGTGAGGCCGCGATCCGCGACGGCTTGATCCTCACGACGTCACGTCGCCGGCCACCGCTCGGTGATCAGCTCGACCATCTCCTCGACCCACGCGTCGTCGAGTGCGGCGTCGCTGCGGATGAGGATGCGGAAGATCGCGGTACCGGCGACGACCTCGGCGAGCATGGGCAACCGGTCGCCGCCCCGGCGTTCCTGACCGAACCGGGATTCGAAGGCGGTGAGGTCGCCGGCGAGCCGGGCGATCATCTGACTGTGCAGCTCGGGTGAGGCCACGGTGTCGGCGATGAGACCCGGAAGCGCCACGCGCACCTCGGGTCGGTTGAACATGGCACGCACGATCTCGACAAGGGTCCGGATGTCCTGTCGGGCGTCACCCGAACCCGTTGGCGGTTCCAGGGTTTCGGCCGCCAGCACCGCTTCGTGGACGAGTTGGGCCTTGCCGGACCAGCGCCGGTAGATGGCCGCGGTGGTGGTGCCCGCGCGGGCCGCGATCGCCGAGAGGGACAGCGCCGGGTAGCCCGTCTCGAGGATGAGTTCGCGGGTGGCCGCGATGATCGCGGCATCGATCCGCCCGTCGCGGGGCCGTCCGGGCGACGCAGGGTTCGACCTCTTGTGTTCCCTTCGGCCATCTGCTGTCATGAGTCCCAGCATAGTTGCAATACGGTGTGCATCGTATTTATGGGAGGGTCCGTGGAACTCAGTCCACTCGACGAATATCCGATCCATCAGGCCCCGGCGCCGATCACCTGGCCGGCGACCTCCGACCGGAACTTCTACGACCGTTCGTACTTCAACGTCCTCGACCGCGAGGGCCGGTTCATGGCGCTGACCGGCATCGGCTACTACCCGCGGCTCGGGGTCAAGGACGCCTACTTCGTCGTCCGGCGCGGCGACACCCAGACCGCGGTGCACCTGAGCGACGCCATCGACGACGACCGCCTGCGGCAGAACGTCAACGGCTACCGCCTGGATGTGCTGGAGCCGTTGCAGGAACTACATCTGACGCTGGCCGAGACCGAGGGGATCTCCGCCGACCTGACCTGGCGCGGTCTCTTCCCCGCGGCGCTGGAGAAGCCGCACGACATGCTCACCGAACGGCGGGTCACCCTGCAGGCGTGCCGGTTTGCGCAAGTGGGCAGCTGGCAGGGATGGATCGATGTCGACGGGGAGCGGTTGACGGTCGAGCACGACACCAGCGTGGCGAGTCGTGACCGGTCGTGGGGCATCCGCCCCGTCGGTGAGCCCGAACCCGCGGGCCGGCCCGACACCGCCTTCCGCGGTATGTGGTGGCTGTACCTGCCGTTGGCCTTCGACGACTTCCAGTTGTTCCTGATCCTGCAAGAGGATCCCGACGGTCATCGCAGTCTCTACGACTGCACGCGGCGCTGGCGGGACGGTCGCGTCGAGCAACTCGACGGTGTGCGCGTCGCCATCGACTACACGCCGGGCACACGGATCCCCCGGGGCGCGCACGTCGAGTTCCTGACCCGTGCCGGTGACCGGGTGGTCCTCGATGTTGAGTCGAAACTGTTCGCTCCCATCGCGTTCGGATCGGGGTACGGCGGCGACTCGTCGTGGGGACACGGCACATGGAAAGACGGACCGTTCGCCGAACGCGTCAGCTTCGACCTCACCGACCCGGAGGTGATGGCGCGGGCGCCCTTCAGTCTGATCGACCACGTCGGGTCGGCCGTCTGTACCGAACCGGACGGCACCGTCCGGCATGGTGCCGGTCTGTTCGAGCACGGCGTCATCGGTCCTCATCACCCGTCGGGATTCTCCGACTGGACCGATGTGATCGGCTAGGACATCGACATGAAGATCATGACGGCGTTGTTCGATCCGGTCGGAGCGGTCGATCGCGCGCGGGCGTTGCAGGAGGCCGGCGCGTCGGGGGTGTTCACCTTCGAAGGTCCGCACGACGTGTTCACGCCGCTCGCGCTCGCGACCGCAGTCGACGGGCTCGACATCATGTCGAATGTGGCGATCGCGCTCCCGCGCAACCCGATTCAACTGGCTCATCAGGCGAACGACCTGCAGCTGCTCAGCGAGGGACGGTTCATTCTCGGACTGGGTACCCAGGTGCGCGCGCAGATCGAGAAGCGATACGGCACCGAGTTCGATCGTCCGGTGGAGCGGATGAAGGAGATGGTCGGTGCCCTGCGCGCGATCTTCGCGACGTGGAACGACGGTGAGCGTCTGGACTTCCGGGGTCAGTACCACCGGCACACCCTGATGACGCCGACCTTCGTGCCCGGCCCCAACCCGTACGGGCCGCCACCGATCTACCTGGGCGCGCTGGGGCCCCGCCTGACCCGTGCCACCGCGGAGGTCGCGGACGGCCTGCTGGTGATGCCGTTCGGATCGAAGCGGTTCCTGCACGGCACGACGCTGCCCGCGGTCCGCGACGGTCTCGCGGCAGCCGGTCGGAGCGAGGACGACTTCGAGGTGGTGCCCGAGATCATCGTCTCGGTCGGTTCGGACGCGTCCGGCGCCGGGAGCGGAGCGAGCGGGCCGAATGTGACGGACGACCATGCCTCGACGCGAATGCTGTTGGCGTTCTACGGTTCCACTCCCGCATACCGGCCCGTGCTCGATGCGCACGGATGGGGCGACCTGCAGCCGGAACTCAACACGATGTCCAAACAGGGACGCTGGCAGGAGATGGCCGGACTCATCGACGACGAGATCCTCCACACCATCGCCGCCTGCGGCACTCCGGCCGAGATCGCCGCACACATCCGCGACCGCGTCGACGGTGTGTCGGACCGCATCTGCCTCTATCAACCGGGACCCATCGGTGTGGAACCGCTGGCCGAGATCGTCGACTCCCTGAGTGGTGAGGCGAGATGAGTTCGCAAACGGTCGAATTCGAGGAGATCACCGACGACCGGTACGGCGGCAAGGCGGCCGGACTCGCACGTCTGCGGCGCCTGGGTCTCCCGGTTCCGCCCGGGTACGTCATCGCCGGCGCGTCCGGGGTGTCCGACGCTGCGACAGCACGATTCGACGAGATGGCCGCCGCCGGATGGACACCGGTCGCGGTCCGGTCCTCGGCCGTGGGGGAGGACGGGGACGACCAGTCCTTCGCCGGTCAGTACGACACCGTGCTGGGGGTCGACACCGTCGACCGCTTCGTCGACGCGGTTCGCGCCTGTGCCGACTCGGTGCACTCGCTCCGCGCGTCGTCGTACAGCGGGAATGCCTCGGCCACCATGAATGTGGTGGTCCAGCGGATGGTCGATGCGCGCGCCGCGGGCGTGGTGTTCACCGCGGACCCGGTCTCAGGTCGGCGGGACCTGACGGTGATCGACGTCGTTTCCGGACTCGGCGAGGCGCTCGTTGACGGGACGGTTGCTCCCGATCACGTCGTGCTCGATGCCGACGGAACCGCGGTGGTCAACGAAACCGTTGCGGCGCCGGTTCTGTCGCCGGTCGAGATCGCGGCGATCCAGTCCGGCGCCCGCCGGGCCGAGCAGGAGTGGGGCCGGCCGATGGACCTCGAATGGGCCATCGACAAATCCGGTGAACTCTGGTGGTTGCAGGCTCGGCCGATCACCACGCTGCCCGGTGACCTGAACGAGATGGACTCGCCGGTGGCCGGCGCCGACCATGTGTACACACGATGCAACATCGGCGAGATGATGCCGGGCGCGTTCTGTCCGCTGACCGCATCGGTCTCCGGGTTCGCGATCGACTACGCGATGCAGATGGTGCAGGTGGTCGCCCGGGCACAGGAGCGATACGAGAAACCCTGGCTGCAGGTGGGTTACTTCTACGGGCACATGTTCCTGAACCTGACCGAGGGCACGGCACTGAGTTCCGGCATCCTCGGGAACTCGCTGGAACAGTTCTCGACCTCGATCTGCGGGCGGGTCATCGACGAACTCGAACCCAAGCCGCCACAACCGTTCCGGCGCAAGCTCGGGAACACCGTCCGGCTGACCTCGCATGCGCTGTCGGTCGGTCCCGCCATTCGTCGACTGCCCGGTGAGATCGCCGGGTTCGCGGTGCCGACGAGCCGCGACCCCCGGATCGTATGGCAGGAGCTGGAAGCCGGGGTCGCCCAGTACTGCGACGTCACCCTCATCCATGTGCGGTCGTCCTCACGCGCTGCCGTCGCGGCGAATGTGCTCGAGAGCGTGCTGGTCCGGCGCGCGGAGAAGGACGGCCGCACCGAGGACGACGGCAAGGCCGAGGCCGCCCGGCTCATGGCCGGCGCCTCGGAGGTGGAGAGCGCACTGATGCTCGCCGAACTCGATGCCGTCGTACGGACGATCGCCGCCGATTCCGCGGTGGTCGAGGAGTTCCTTTCCGCCGCACCGGACGTGGCGGTCGCCGGGCTGCGGTCGGCCTCCGGTGACGCCGGTCGCGCGTTGCAGCGTTTCCTCGAGCGGCACGGTCACCGCGGGTACCGCGAACTGTGCATGCGCGATCCGTCCTGGGCCGATGACCCCGGCGGTCTGGGCGCGATGATGCAGGTGATGCTGCGGTCTGCGCTCGACCCCGTCGTTCGGAATCCGGCCCCGGCGGCTGTCGACGACACGCCGCCCGCCGCGATCAGGCTTCTCGCCCGCCTGGCACAGGGCGGCGCGCGCGGGCGCGAGGAGACGAAGTCGCGGATGGCGCTGATGGCCCATCGGCTCAAGCGCGGTTACCGGCACCTCGGCGAGGTGTTGGCCGAGACCGGGCGGCTTCCCGACGCCGATCTCGTCTTCTTTGTCGACCGTCCGGAGCTGCAACGGGTTGTCGGTACCGGCGACATCACCGACCTCGTCGAGAGCGCGAAGAAGCGTCGGGAGGCGTTGTCGTACCAGGATCGGCTCGAGTTCGACGATGTGTCGGTCGGCCGCCCGTCCCCGCGCGTCGTAGCTCCCGAGCGGAATGTCGGCGATGGCCGGATCGTGGGTCGTCCGGCGGGCCGGGGAACCGTCGAAGGTGCGGTGCGCGTCGCGAAGTCGATCGTGGAGGCGCGTGATGTCCAGCGCGGTGAGATCCTCGTGGCACCCGTCACCGACGTCGGCTGGACGCCGTACTTCACCGTCATCGGTGCGCTGGTCACCGACATCGGCAGTTCGGTCTCGCACGGTGCGGTGGTCGCCCGCGAATACGGGCTGCCGTGCGTCGTGAACACCCTGGTGGGCACCCAGGTGTTGCGAACGGGAGAGCGCGTGCGGGTCGATGGAGATCGCGGGATCGTCGAACGGCTCGAGAGTCGTTGACTGCCAGGCGGTAGGCGGGGATGTCGTCCGGAACAACCAACCGGTGCCGACTCTCGGCGTGCTGGACACCTGCGACGACACACGTCGAACACCGACACCGGCTGGTCACCATTGTCCGCGGTATCGGTGTTCGACCGGTGTACGAGCCCTCGGATCTCAGGTGCCCTTGGTGACCACCGGCTCGACTTCGACCACTGTGATATCCCCGGTCATCTTCGGATTCGCTTCCACACCTGCTGTCCGGTCCCCACCGTCGAAGACCCGCAACCATATCGTCGCGGCGGCCGACAATGCAGCGGCACCGGCGATGTACACGCCGAACGCGACAACTGTGCCGGTCGATGCGAGGAGGGCTGCCGCCACCAGGGGGGTGAGCCCGCTGCCGAAGATCGAGCCGAGTTGATAGCCCATCGAGACGCCCGAGTAGCCGACACGGGAGTCGTAGATACCGGCGAAGAAGGCGGCCATCGTCCCATACGCTGCAGCGTATGGAATGAAGATCAAGGCGTAGCCGAGCATTGCGAGACCGAACTGACCGGTGTCGAGCAGGAGAACCCAGGGGACACCCATGAGTCCCATGCCGATGTTCCCGATCAAGAACACCTTCTTGATCCCGACCCGATCTGCGGTACGCGCGAACACGGGGATCACGATCAGGGTGATGACCTGACACAGCAGGACCATCAGCAGCATCTGGCTGTAGCTGAAGTCCAGTCTGGTCGTTCCGTAACTCAGGCTGTACACAGCGGCACCGTAGATGACGACGCCGGTACCGAGATAGGCGATTGCCATCAGAACCACCTGCTTCGGGTAGTGCCGGAGCAGAGTGACCAGAGGACTCTTCTCCTTCTTGTCCAGCTGTTCGACGCGTTCGAACTCTGGGCTCTCCTCGACGGCCAGTCGGATGACAAGACCGACGACAACGAGCGCGAAGCTGGCCAGGAAGGGAATTCGCCAACCCCAGCCGAGCAACTGGTCCTCCGACATCAGAGCCGTCGTGATCAGAAAGACGCCGTTCGCCATGATCTGACCCGCCGGGGACCCGGCCTGCACCCAACTCCCGTACAACCCTCGCCTGGCCTTGGGCGCGTGCTCGACTGTCATCAGAACAGCGCCGGCATACTCGCCACCTACTGAGAGGCCCTGTAACACACGAAGAATCACCAACAACACGGGTGCGATGATGCCGATCGAATCGTAGGACGGCAGAAGCCCGACCAAGCCGGTCGCCACACCCATCATCACGAGTGTCACGACGAGCGTGGGCCGGCGGCCGATACGATCTCCGAAGTGGCCGAAGATGATCCCGCCCAGCGGCCTGGCGACGAAGGCGACTCCGAAGGTCGCGAACGAGAGCAGAGTACCTACGAGCGGGTCATGCGAAGGGAAGAACACATGTCGGAAAACGAGTGCGCTGGCAGTGCCGTAGATGAAGAAGTCGTACCATTCGATGGACGTTCCTACGAAACTGCCGAGTGCTGCCTTTTTGGCGGACGTTAACATTCGGGACCTTTCTACCCGCCTTGGTGCGGGGACATCTGCGATGACTGGAATGATGGATTAATCGATGTTTGTATCCAGACCATTTCTGGACAATCGGCACCACCATTGCTCCGAACCGTCACGACGCCGGGCCGTTCGGATGTGACATATTGCCCTCCATGCGGCGTGGATCAGGATGAGGATCTACCGCCGGGCGGGTTTCGAATTGCTATCGAAAGTGTAGTGGACAAGACATTACTGGGTCGGGTCCAGCCTGTTAATTGATCGTTTCACCGTGTCGGTTCACGCACGTCAGATCGCTGGGAAGGGCTATTGATCTTCCGTATCCGGGCAGGCTCGAATTCCTGCGATCCCGTGCTGCGCCTCCCTGCGGACGTGATCCATGGTATCGGGGTCTTCGACAATCGCACGCACAGCGAGTCGTGCAGCGGAATCTGCGAATCCGTCGATGTCGGACTCCTTACGACCATCCACGTGAAACCGATGTTGACTACCCTCGGTGAGGCTTAGGGCTGTGCGCACGAAGTCGCTTGCCGGCTCTGCACAGAAGACTCCCGTGGCGAGTCCGTCGTCGATGATCAGCTGAAGCAGTCTCACCAACTCGTGATAGTCCTCGTGAAAGTCACGAAATACTTCTGGCTGTTTCGTCGCGGCCTCTTCGAGATCGTAGAAATTCAGAGGTGCAGAGCACATTTGAATCACGTCTCGATATAACACGATGTACAAGCGGACGGCTGCGGACTCGGGGCGATCGGCAAGCGTCCGGGCCGCTATCAGAGATGCCCGATTCTGGTCCATGATTGCCCGGAGAATTGCATCTTTCGAATTGAACCAATAGTAGATCGATGACTGCTTCAAACCTGCGGCCTGGGCTATCTCCGCCATTCGGGTCGACGCGAATCCCTTTTCCGCGAAAAGCGATGCGGCCGCCGTGAGAATCCCTACCCGCGGCTCGCTCGTGACCATTCCGCTCTCCCGGGGGCGACCGCCCGCTGAGCCGCGTTTCGTCATGCGGCGATCCTAACAGCGCGAACCTGTCCGTATCGGCCACGCCTCAGCCCCCGATTGCCGTTCGAGCGTAGTCGTCGAACTCCAGATAACGTTCGATCTGGTGGTTCACTCCACCGGAGGCGTACTCTTCGCGAGTCCGCTGGTACTCGAAATGCAAGCGTGAGTACTCGACCATCTTGTTGGCCACCGGCAAGCGGTCTTCCTCGAACCTGCGCCCCGCCTCGACGACATCGTCGGTCTCGGCCAGGTAGCGCGCGAAGGTGGACCCGTCGATCAGGGCTTGGTTGGCGCCTTGCGCCATTCCGGGATACATCGGGTGCGCTGAATCGCCTATCAGGATTGCGCGGCGGTCTGTCCATCGCGGGAGGTGGCGACGGTAGTGGGCGATCTCGCGACCGATGATGCTGCCAGGTTCGCTGACGTCGACGATGCGCGGAATCGGTGTGTTGATCCAACTGCGTGCACACTCGGTGAAGTCGTCGTAGGAACTCAGTCCGTCCAGGCTGCCGTACCAGTACGCGTGAGTCTCGTCGATCGGTATCCACCCGATGTGACCGTTGGGTCCGAACACGTCGGCCTGGACGTCGGTGGGGACTCCGGCGGCAGCGCAGTCGAACACTCCGCGCCAGCGCACAACCCCCTCATCGGTGAATTCCGGGGGTGCCCCGAACATGAAGTTGCGAAGCTTGGAACCGATGCCATCGGTCCCCAGCAGGACGTCGCCGGTCGCCTGGGTGCCGTCTGCGAAATGCAGGGTGATGCTGTCTGCACTCTGCTCGTACCACTCCCCGCCTCGGCTGTAGATGATCTCGTCAGGGCTGAGGCCCGATGCGAGGAGCGCGTTCAGCCGGACCCGGCGCGCACCGGTGATGGGTGCGCCGAGCTCGGTGGCCCAGCCGTCTACGTCGACGTCCGAGGTCCGGGTGCCGTCACAGTCGAGCGTCCACCATCGCTTCATGGCGGCCGCCTCTGCCAGGTAGCGTTCGCCGAGTCCCAGGCCGTCCAACACCCGGACGCCGTTCGGCCAGATGTTGAGACCGACTCCAGCAGTCCGTATTTCAGGGTCCTTCTCGAACAGTCTGATTGTCCAACCCTGTTGTTTGAGGTGAAGCGCAGACGACAGCCCCGCAATTCCCCCACCGCAGATCAGTGCTGTTGGCATGACGTGTGTCCTTTGAGTGTGTTGGGCGAGCACAGTCGCTCGATCACCGTGATCAGCGCCCCATGGTCGAGTCCGCCGTCTCCGGAGGCGCGTAGTGCTTGGACCAACTGGGTCACGACGGCGGCGACGGGTGTGGCGAGACCGGCTTGATCGGCCGCCGATTGCGCGATCAAGAGATCCTTGTAATGCAGATCGACGCGGAAACCCGGCGTGAAGTCACGGTCGATCATCTTGCGAGCCTTGTTCTCCAGCACCCTGCTGGCAGCCAGGCCGCCGTTGAGCACACTGATCGCGGCGTCCATGTCGACATCTGTTCTCTGCAGGAGACTCAGTGCCTCGGCCACCAGAGCGATGTTGCCGGCCACGATCATCTGGTTGGCCGCCTTCACCAACTGTCCGGAACCCACCGGTCCGACATGTGCGACAACACCGGAGAAGGCGGCAATCGCAGATGTCGCTGTGGCGATGTCGGAGGGCGAGCCGCCCATCATGACTGCGAGGTTGCCTGTGTGAGCGCCGTGTTCGCCACCGCTGACCGGCGCGTCGACGAAGCCGATGGCCGACTCGCTCAGGGTTGCGGCGATGGTCACGGCCCGCTCGGGGGCTATCGTGCTGCAGTCGACCACTACTCGGCCGGGTCTGGCTGTGGTGGTGACGCCGTCGGTTCCGAACAACACCTTCTCGACATCGGGCGCGTCCGGGAGCATCGTGATGATGGTGTCTGCCCGTTCGGCGACCTCCGCCGGACTCGCCGCCCCGACCGCACCTGCGGCGACCAGGTCGTCGACCGCCGTCTGCGACCGATTGTGGACGACGACCGTGAGTCCGGCGTTCACCAGATGGGCAGCCATCGGCCTTCCCATCACTCCCAACCCGATGAAGCCGATCGTGCCGGTGCCGCTCATCTCAGTACCCCCGATCCAGGTTGACGACATTCCGGAACGGCTGTGCAGCACCCAGTCGTCGGAGGTTGTCCACGAAGAGGTCGACCTGGCGGTCGCCGAGTAGCTGCGAAGCATGCGAATCGTGCGGCAGCACCAGGGCGCCGGGGGCGGTCCACAGCGGGTCGTCCGCCGGAAGTGGCTCCATCGCATGGCAATCGATCAGCGCGCCGCGCAGGTGGCCGTCCTCGAGAGCTGCTACCAGTGCGCCGGCGTCGTGGATGGGACCCCGCGCAACGTTGGCGATCCACCCACCGGGTTTCATCGCAGCGATCGCACGGGCGTCGATCAGTCCTCTGGTCTGCGGGGTCAACGGCGCAGCGATCACCAGGAAGTCGGACGTGGCGAGAGCGTCCAGAAGTGATCCGGTCGACACGACCTCGTCAAAGCCTCTGACCTCGTTGCCTTGTCGATTGATTCCGATGGTCCGGATTCCCAGC
>ERZ501064.298-NODE-298-length-12340-cov-5.661538_pt1 | contig 12340 bp, 14 predicted proteins | sample MGYA00510851_ERZ501064 | MGnify/ENA primary metagenome ERZ501064 (study PRJEB25958, sample SAMN03398529) | human skin metagenome | study: EMG produced TPA metagenomics assembly of the Human Skin Microbiome Metagenome (human skin metagenome) data set. | reverse complement strand
TGCTGGACCCCTCGGCGTGGTGCGGCTCTTCCTTCAGGTAGAAGACCGGCTCTTCGGCCTCAGAAGCGCCCGTGGGGGCGTCGGCCGTGGCGACATTGGTGCTCATCGGTTCAGCCCTCCCTCAGCCCTGCGCCGCCAGGGCGCGGGCGCGCGCCTCGGTTTCGGTGACTTCCGACGCGGGAATGTGGAAGTCGCGGTTGTAGTTGAAGGTGTGGAAGATGGCGTAGGCGACGATGCCGACGAACGACAGGGCGGCGAGCCACCACATGTACCAGATCAGGCCGATCGCACAGGCCACCGACAGGGCGGCCAGCACCACTCCGGCGCCCGTGTTCTTGGGCATGTGGATGTCGCGGTAGCCGCCGTCCGGGGCCTTGTAGCCGCGGTGCTTCATGTCCCACCAGGCGTCGCCGTCGTGGATCACCGGCGTGAAGGCGAAGTTGTAGTCCGGCGGCGGCGACGACGTGGACCACTCCAGCGTTCGCCCGCCCCACGGATCGCCTGTGAAGTCGCGCAGCTTGTCGCGATTGATGATGCTGACGGCGAACTGGATCAACATGGCCAGGATGCCTATGGCGATAATGGCCGCGCCGACGCCTGCGATCACGAACCAGATCTGCAGCGACGGATCGTCGAACACCCGCATGCGGCGCGTCACACCCATCAGGCCCAGCACATAGAGCGGCGCGAACGCCACCCAGAAGCCGACCACCCAGCACCAGAAGCTGACCAGTCCCCACTTGCGATCCAGCTTGAAGCCGAAGGCCTTGGGCCACCAGTAGTTGATGGCCGCGAAGATGCCGAACAGCACGCCGCCGATGATGACGTTGTGGAAGTGAGCGATCAGGAACAGCGAGTTGTGCAGCACGAAGTCGGCCGGAGGCACCGCCAGCAGCACGCCCGTCATGCCGCCGATCACGAACGTCAGCATAAAGGCGATCAGCCACATCATCGGCAGCTCGAAGCGGATGCGGCCGCGATACATGGTGAATAGCCAGTTGAAGATCTTCGCTCCCGTCGGGATCGAGATGATCATGGTGGTGATGCCAAAGAAGCTGTTCACCGAGGCGCCCGAGCCCATGGTGAAGAAGTGGTGCAGCCACACCAGGTACGACAGCACCGTGATGACCACGGTGGCGTAGACCATGGAGGTGTAGCCGAACAGCTTCTTGCCCGAGAAGGTCGAGGCGACCTCCGAGAAGACGCCGAACAGCGGCAGGATCAGGATGTAGACCTCGGGGTGGCCCCAGATCCAGATCAGGTTCACGTACATCATCGGGTTGCCGCCGAGATCGTTCGTGAAGAAGTTGGTGCCGATGTAGCGGTCGGCGCCCAGGAGGGCCAGCACCGCGGTCAGCACCGGGAAGGCGGCGACGATCAGCACGTTGGCGCACAGCGAGGTCCAGGTGAAGATCGGCATCTTCATCAGGCTCATGCCCGGCGCGCGCATCTTGATGATGGTCGCGATCAGGTTGATCCCCGACAGGGTGGTGCCGACGCCCGCGACCTGCAGCGCCCAGATGTAGTAGTCGACCCCGACATCGGGACTGTAGCCGATGCCGGACAGCGGCGGATAGGCTAGCCACCCGGTGCGCGCGAACTCGCCCACGAACAGCGACATCATCACGATGATCGCGCCGCCCGCCGTCATCCAGAAGCTGAAGTTGTTCAGGAACGGAAAGGACACGTCTCGCGCGCCGATCTGCAGCGGCACGATGTAGTTCATCAGGCCGGTGATCATGGGCATGGCCACAAAGAAGATCATGATCACGCCGTGGGCGGTGAACACCTGATCGTAGTGGTGCGCGTTGAGGTAGCCCTCGGACCCGCCAAACGCCATCGACTGCTGCAGGCGCATCATGATGGCGTCGGCGAAGCCGCGCAGGAACATGATCAGACCCAGGATCATGTACATGATCCCGATCTTCTTGTGGTCCACCGTAGTGAACCACTCCTTCCAGAGATAGCCCCACAGCTTGAAGTAGGTCACGGCGCCGAGCAGGGCGACGCCGCCCAGCACCACCACGATAAAGGTCGCGGCGATGATCGGCTCGTGGAACGGCAGCGACTCGAGACTGAGCCGGCCGAAGATGAACTGCGCGATGGTGTCAGCGGACATTGGAGACAGTCGGTCCGATCAGGATTGGCCCGCGCCCGCCGGAGCGGTCGCGCGGAACAGGGAAACGGAAGGCGGGGTCAGGCCCGCGCCGGTCAGGGGCCCGGTCTGGGCGAGCGTCAGTGCGCGCGGCTGCACGCCGGCCTCGGCGTCCACGCCTTCGACCGGATCGCACAGCGACGCCAGATAGCTGGGCTGGTCGCCGAACACCGCGCCACGCCGGCCATGCTTGTCGTAGGTCAGCGGCAGGGTCATGCGGGCGCTTTCGATGCCCAGGCCGCCCTTGTCGTCCAGCGCCATCATCTCGTGCATGCACATCTTGCCGGGCTCGACGCACATGCCGACGACGGCGTTGAACAGGCCCGGCTCCACCGAGCCGAACAGCATCACGGGCGCGTTCTCGCTGGGTCGCTCCAGCTGCAGATAGCCGGCGCGGTCAAGCGAGCCGCCGCTGGCGCGCACGCGGGACACCCAGCTGTCGAAGCCGGCGGGCTCCAGACCGTGGAAGTCGAAACGCATGCCCGAGAAGCCCGAGCCCGAGTAGTTGGCGGAGAGGCCCTTGTACTCGCCCGGGCGGTTGATCACCGCGTGCAGCGTCGTCTGCATGCCCGGCATGGCGTAGATCTGCCCCGCCAGCGCCGGAACGTAGAACGAGTTCATCACCGTCGACGAGGTGATGCTGAACTGGATCGGGCGATCCACCGGCGCGGCCAGTTCGTTGACGGTGGCGATGCCGTATTCCGGGTAGATGAACAGCCACTTCCAATCCAAGGCCACCACATTGACCTGCAGCGGGCGCACCGCCTCAGGCGTCGGGCGGCCCGGCTCGATCCGGTCAAGCGGACGATAGGGGTCCAGCAGGTGGGTGCCGGCCCAGGTCAGGGCGCCCAAGGCGATGATGATCAACAGCGGCGCGCCCCAGATCGCCACTTCCAGATGCGTGGAGTGGTCCCAATCCGGGCGGTAGTCGGCGTCCTTGTTCGACTGACGGTACTTCCAGGCGAAGAACACGATCATCACCATCACAGGGATGATGATCAGCAGCATCAACAACGTCGATATGACCAAGAGGTCGCGCTGCTGAGCGGCCACGTCGCCCGAGGGCGCGAGCACCACCGCATTGCACGCGGACAGCAGCGCAAACGCTGGCAGAAGGATCAGCGGCTTAAGGCGCCGCAGGGCGGTTCCGAGGGAGGAGTTCGGCATGGTGGCGGCGCCATAATGGGTTCTTCGCAGCAACGACATTGGACAATCTGCCCTATCTCTTTTCTGGACGTTTGGCCGCATCAGGCGCTTTCATACATACACCACCCCGGCGCGCGCGTCCGCGCGCCTCATGACGAAAACGGAGCGGTCATCCCATGAGCGCCACAACGGGATCGGCGTCCTCGACGTCGCTCGATCGCGACGCCAAGCAGATCAACGCCCGCCACGGCAAGGTGGACGCCGGCGAGATCGCCATCGGCGTGATCATCGGCCGGGCGTCGGAGTTCTTCGACTTCTTTGTCTACGCCATCGCCTCGGTGCTGGTGTTTCCGGCGCTGATCTTTCCGTTCGCGGGCCCGCTTATGGGCACGCTGTACTCGTTCGCCATCTTCGCGCTGGCCTTTGTGGCGCGCCCGATCGGCACGGTGATCTTCATCTGGATCGACGAGGCGTTTGGGCGCGGGGCCAAGCTGACGATCGCCCTGCTGCTGCTGGGAATCTCCACCGTGGCGGTGGCCTTCCTGCCCAGCTATGCGACGCTCGGCGGCTGGTCGATCATCCTGCTGGCGATCTTCCGCATCGGCCAGGGCATCGCCCTGGGCGGCACCTGGGAGGGGCTGGCTTCGCTTCTGGCGCTGAACGCGCCCGAAGACCGCAAGGGCTGGTGGGCCATGATCGGCCAGATCGGCGCGCCCATCGGTCTGATCGTCGCCTCCGCCCTGTTCGCCTATTTCGTGTCGCTGCTGTCGCAGGCCGACTTCCTCAGTTGGGGCTGGCGCTATCCGTTCTTTGTGGCCTTCGCCATCAATGTGGTGGCGCTGTTCGCCCGGCTGCGAATCTCGGCCACGCCGGCCTTTATCGAGTCGTTTGAAAGCCGCGAACTGCAGCCGACGCCCGTGCTGCGCACGGTGCGGGCGGAAGGGCGCAACATCGTCATCGGCGCCTTCGCGCCGCTGGCCAGCTTTGCGCTGTTCCACATGGTGACGGTGTTCCCGCTGTCCTATGTCCTGCTCTACACCGACGAGCCGCCCGCCCGCTTTCTGGTGATCGAGCTGATCGGCGCCGTGGTCTGCCTGTTTGCGGTGATGCTGTCGGGCGTGCTGGCGGACCGCTACGGTCGCCGCAACCTCCTGGCCATCACCGCCGGCGCGATCGCCGCCTTCAGCGGCTTCGCCCCCACCCTGCTGTCGCAGGGCGAGGTCGGCGGCGTGATCTTCATGATGGTCGGCTTTGCGCTTCTGGGGCTTTCGTTCGGCCAGTCGTCCGGCGCCGTCGCCTCCAATTTCACCTCGACCTACCGCTATACCGGCTCGGCCCTGACCTCGGACCTGGCCTGGCTTTTCGGCGCGGGCTTCGCGCCGCTGGTGGCGCTGGCTTTGACGTCGCGATTCGGCCTGTTGTCCGCGGGCGCCTATCTGCTGTCCGGCGCGGCCGGCACGCTGATCGCGCTGTGGATCAACAAGGAGATGGGCCGGACCCGCCGGGAGGCGGCGCGCGCCGCCCAAGCTCAGCCGGAATAACTGCGATCCCGCTTTGAAAGACGAAAGGCCGCCGCGAACCTCGCGGCGGCCTTTTTCTTGCACTCTGAACCGACCGCCCAGCCGGCCTAGTCCGCGCCGATCTCCATCCAGATCGAAAGAGTGCGGCCCGGCTCCAGCACGACCAGTCCGCTGTCGCTGCTGCGGCGGGCGTGAACCGCGTCCGGCCGGTGCGTCACCGGTTCGATGCAGCAGAACGCCCGACCCTCGGGCGCATAGACCTGAGCCCAGCGCGCGTTGGGCGAGGCGTCCAGCCGGACCGCTCCCTCACCGCTCGACAGCTCCGCCTCGCCGTTCCAGCCGCCGTAGCAGTGATCCACAGCCGGGGCGTCCGCCACTCTCGGATTGGCCGACCAGTCGAACACGGCCGAAGGCGGCCCCACTCGCGCGGGGATGTCGCGGTCGTCCAGCAGCCACACCGCGTCTGTGTCCAGCCGCAGCCGCGTCTGTTCGTCTCGTGGGAAATAGGGATGAAGCCCCAGTCCGGCGGGCATGGGCGCGTCGTCCAGATTGCAGACCGACAGGTCGATCCGCAGGCCGCGTTCGGACAAGGCGATGGTCTGCACCGCGCGATAGCGCCACGGCCAGGCGTCCGGCTCGTGATCGAGCGCCAGCGTCGCCGCGTCCTCCGCCTGATCCTGAAGCGACCAGACGCTGAGCCACCCCTGACCATGCAAGGCGTTTGGCGCAAAGGCGTCCAGCACGGGAAGGGAGACGCGGCGCCCCTCGAACTCGAACTCACCCCCGGCGATGCGGTTGGCGAACGGAACCAGCGGAAAGCACGCCGTCAGCAGCGGGTCGGCCGCGTCCTGGGGCATCGGGCGCAGGATCGTGCGGTCATCCCGGGTCAGATGGGTCAGGGCGCCGCCAAGCTCGGGCCGCACGCCTGCGCGCCAGCCGCCGGATCGAAGATGGATCATGCGGCGACTATAGGCCTTCCGCCGCCGCAACGCGAAGCCGTTCGGCATGCTCGCGCAGGTTTGCGACGCTTCGACATTTCCGTCACCCGCCGGAGCCAACGCCTCTCCGGCTCGTTCAGAAGGCCCTCCCCTTAGAGACGTGCGCTTGTGCCGAATAGACGGTTGAATCTCCTTGTCGCCGAGAGCGAGCCCGGCGAAGCGCGCGACCAGCGCCGCGAAAGCGTCGGGCGAAGCTCGGGCGAGACCTACGAGGCCGTTCTGGCGCACATCGCGCTTGGCGCCGACATCCAGCGCATCAAGCCCGTCGACACGCCCGGCGAGATACCGGACGCCGCCGGCCTCGCCGACTTCGACGGCGTATTCCTGACGGGCTCACCCCTGCACCTGTACAAGGAGACGCCGGAGACGCGCCGGGTCGTGGAGTTCATGAGCGCGGTCTTTGACGCCGGCGTTCCCGCCTTTGGATCCTGCGCGGGACTGCAGGTCGCCACGGTTGCGGCCGGCGGTTCGGTGCGCCCGATGGGCGAAAGGCGCGAGGCCGGCTTCGCACGCCGCATCTTCCCGACCGAGGCCGGCCGATCCCATCCGCTGCTGCGGGGCCGCCCGCCGGCCTTTGACGCCCCGGCGATCCACAGCGACGAGGTCGCCGCCCTGCCCGACGGCGCCTTGCGTCTCGCGTCCAACGCGACGACCGAGGTGCAGGCGGCCGAGATCCGCTGCGGCGACGGCGTCTTCTGGGGCGTCCAGTATCATCCGGAGATCTCGCTGTTCGAGGCCGCCGCCGCCCTGCGGCGACAGGCGGACGATCTGGTCCAGCAGGGGCTGGCGACGTCGGTGGAGGCGGTCGAAGAACAGGCGCAACTGGTCGAGGCGCTGCACGACGCGCCCCAGCGCCGCGATCTGGCCTGGCGGCTGGGCCTCGACCCTCAGGTGACCGAGCCCGAGCGGCGCTCCGTCGAGATCCGCAACTTCATCGAACACCTCGTCCTGCCGACCCGCTCCGGGCGCGGCCGCGGCTGAGGCGCCGGCCGGTCAGCCCCCGACGATCCGGCCGGCCTCCATCCGCACCCTCTCCTCGGCGATGGCGTCGATGTCGCGCGGGTCGTGGGAGACCAGGATCATCGGCGTGCGGCCTTGGTCCCTCAACCTCAGCAGATAGGGGATCAGCGCGGCGCGGCGCCCGGCGTCCAGTCCGGTGAACGGCTCGTCCAGCAGCAGCAGCCGGGGGTCCGAACACAGGGCGCGCGCGATGGCGACCCGGCGCATCTCCCCGCCCGACAGCGACGAAGGCCAGCGGCGTTCGAACCCCTGCAAGTCCAGCAACTCCAGTATGGGTCCCATGGCGAGAGGATCGCGGGCGAAGCGGCGTCCGAAGGCGATGTTGTCTCCCACCGACATATGGGGAAACAGGCGCCCATCCTGGAAGACGTAGCCGATTCTTCTCCGATGCGACGGCGGGTCCAATCCGACGCGGGTATCGACCACCGGCGCATCGTCCAGCACCAGGCGCAGTCGACTCGGCGCCAGCAGCCCGGCGAGCGCGTGCAGCAGCGTGGTCTTGCCCGCACCCGACGGGCCGACAAGCGCCAGCACCTTTCGCTCGGTCCGAAACGCCGCATCGACGGTGAAGCCGTCGCGCTCAACCACCACATGGCATTCAATGCTCATGACGTCTGACGCGCCCGGTGCAGACGCCGGTTGCAGGCCTCGGCCGCGAGGATGGCCCCAACCGCCACCGCCACCGAGATCACGGCCAGCCGCACCGCCGAGGTTTCGCCCTCCGCCCTTTGCAGCGAGGCGTAGATGGCGACGGGCAGGGTCTGGGTCTCGCCCGGAATCGATCCGGCGAAGGTGACGGTGGCCCCGAACTCCCCAAAGGCGCGCGCAAAGCCCAGAAAGGCCCCCGCCACGATCCCCGGCGCGGCCAGCGGCAGGGTGATGTGGGCGAACACCCGCCAGGGGGGCGCGCCGAGCGTCGCCGCCGCCTGCTCCAGGCCTCGGTCCACGGCTTCGAACGACAGCCGGATCGGGCGCACCACCAGCGGAATCGCCATGACGGCGGCGGCCAAGGCCGCACCGAGCCAACTGAAGGCCAGGGTCACGCCGAAGGTCTCGCGCATCCAGGCGCCCGCCGGCCCCTGAGCCCCGAACACCAGCAGCAGCAACAGGCCCGTCACCACGGGCGGCAGCACCAGCGGCAGGTTCACCAAGGCCTCCAGCAGCCACTTGCCGGGGAAACGCCCGCGCGCCAGCAGCCAGGCCAGCGCGATCCCCAGCGGCGCGGTGACCAGCAGCGAGGCGGCGCCAACGCGCAGCGAAAGCAGCAGGGCCTCGACCTCGAAGGGCGTGAGCGGCGCGAACACCTCAATCGCCGCCGAGGGTCGCCAGCCGCCGCAGCGTCGGCTCGGCCGCGGCCGCCAGCACCGTCTCCAGATGCTGAAACTCGCAAACCACCGCCTCGGCCGCCGAGGTCAGACGCGCGCCGCCGCCGCCCCGGCCGCCCTGGCTGGTCTCCACCAGGCGATGGCCGACAGCCCGGCTCGCCTCGTCCACCAACTGCCAGGCGCGGCGATAGGACAGGCCCGCCTTGCGCGCGGCGGCCGACAGGGAGCCCTCCTCCTGAACCGCACGCAGCAGCCGAACCTTGCCCGGGCCTATCGCACCCTGCGGCCCATCCAGGCGAAACCACAGCTGCAGCGGCTGGGCGGTCACCGCGACTGGCCGAAGCCCGCGGCCTCGAACGCCGCTCGAGCTTCCGGCCCCTCCAGATATGCCATGAAGTCGTCGGCGCCGGGCTTGGCGTCCTTCAGCAGGGCGGCCGGATAGACGATGCGCGGTTGCTGCTCCGGCGGCGGCGTCAGCACGACGCGCACGCCCTGCGCGCCCACCGCGTCGCTGCGATAGACCACGCCCAGCGCCGCCTCGCCCCGCTCCACAAAGGTTCGCGCCGCGCGAACGTCGGCGGCGGTGACGAGGTGCGGCTGAAGGCCGTCCCAGCGCCCGATCCCCTGCAGCCAGGTGCGGGCATAGGCGCCCGCCGGCACGCTTTCGGGATCGCCGATCACCAGCTTGCGGTCCCCGTCCGACACCCACGCCAGCGGATCGGCGACCTGCGGCGCATCGGCGCCGATCACCACCAGGGCGTTGGTCAGAAGGTCCAGCCGCGTGCCGGGCTGCACACGTCCGGCCTCTTCCAGCCGGTCCATCCACGGCTCGTCGGCCAGGATCACGAGATCGGCCGGCGCACCCGACTGCACCTGCCGCGCCACCGCGCCGCTTCCTGCAAAGGACAGGCGAACCGCCTGGCCGGTCTCGCGTTGATAGGACGCGGCCACGCTTTCCAGCGCGTCCGTGAGGGAGGCGGCGGCGAACACGGTCAGCGGTTCGGTCGGCGCCTCCGGCTTGGGGGAGCAGGCGAACAGCAGGACGCCGGCGAAGACGCCTAGCAGGGCGCGTCTCTGAGAGGCGAAAGAAATGGCTGGGCTCCCGGGGACGGATCGCTATGTTCAATCCAGCATGACGGTGGTGATCTCCTCTGACAAGCCGCGCCCGCGAAGCTTGGGCGCTTCGCCTCTGATCGACCCGTTCGGGCGCGTGATCGACTATCTGCGGGTGTCGGTGACGGACCGCTGCGACCTGCGCTGCACCTACTGCATGCTGGAGAAGCAGACCTTTCTTCCGCGCGCCGAGCTCTTGACCATCGAGGAGCTGGATCGGCTGTGCTCGACCTTCATCGGCCTGGGCACGACGCGGCTGCGCCTGACGGGCGGCGAGCCGCTGGTGCGCAAGGGCTTCATGGACCTGGTCGCGGGCCTGTCGCGGCACCTGCAAGCGGGGCGGCTGAAGGAGCTGACCCTGACCACCAACGGGACCCAGCTGGCCCGCCATGCCGAGGCGCTCGCCCGCTACGGCGTGCGGCGGGTCAATGTGTCGATCGACACGCTGGACCCCGACGACTATCGCCGCATCACGCGCGGCGGCGACCTGGCCGGCGTGCTGCAGGGGCTGGAGGCGGCCAAGGCGGCGGGCCTGCGGGTCAAGATCAACGCCGTGGCCCTGAAGGACGACAACGCCGAACAGCTGGCCGACATGATCGCCTGGGCCCACGCCCGCGACATGGAGATGACGCTGATCGAGACCATGCCGCTGGGCGAGATCGAGGCCGACCGCACCGACCAGTTCCTGTCGCTGGCGCAGGTGCGATCCGAGCTGGAGCGACGCTGGACGCTGACGCCCATGGCGCGGCGCACGAGCGGGCCGGCGCGCTATATTCGGGTCGAGGAGACCGGCGGCGTGCTCGGCTTCATCACCCCGCTCAGCCACACCTTCTGCGAGGCCTGCAACCGGGTGAGGGTGACCTGCACCGGGACGCTGTTCCTGTGCCTGGGGCAGGAGGAACAGACCGACCTGCGCTCGGTGCTGAGGTCCAGCGACGACGACGCCGCGCTGGAGGCCGCCATCCGCGAGGCGATCCGAAGAAAGCCTCGTGGGCACGACTTCGACATCTCTCGGCGCGGGGCCGCGCCCGCCGTGTCCCGTCCCATGTCGATGACGGGGGGCTGAGATGGCCAGGGTGACCCTGTTCGGCGCCTTTCAGGACATGGCCGGCTGGCGCACGCGCGAGCTGGACGCCGGGACGTTGGGGGCGCTGCGCGAGGCGCTGTCGACCGAGCATTCGCCTCTGGGCGAACGGCTGGAGCACGCCAGCACCCTGGTGATCCTGAACGGGGCGGTCGCGCCCCGCGGACGCCACGCCGACGACACGCCTTTGTCGCCTGACGACGAGGTCGGGTTTGGCCCGCCGGTCAGCGGGGGCTGAGCGCATGATCCGCCTCGCCGATCGGCCCATCTCGGCCGGCGATCTGCTGAACGAATTCTGCGCCGGCCGCACCGACGCCGGCGCCGTGGTCAGCTTCACCGGCCTGACGCGGATGCAGACCGCCGGCGCGGCGGTGTCGCGCCTGACGCTGGACGCCTACCCCGGTTTCACCGAGACCGTGATGGCAGGCATCGAAGCGGAGGCGCGGGCGCGCTTCGACATTCAGGATGTGCTGGCCGTGCACCGCTGGGGCGCGCTGGAGGTCGGAGAACCGATCATCTTCGTGGCCGTGGCCGCCGAGCACCGCCGAGCCGCTTTCGAGGCCGCCGACTATCTGATGGACCAGTTCAAGACTCGCGCCCCCTTCTGGAAAAAGGAGGACGGGCCGGACGGCGCACGCTGGATCGACGCCCGTCCGCAGGATTATCAGGACCTCGCCCGCTGGGGCGACACGGAGACCGCCGAATGACAGACACGCTCGCCGACACGCCCCTGCCCGCCCCCGGCGGCCGACTGATCGATGCGCCCATCAAGCCGGTGCGGATCGCGGTGTTGACGGTGTCGGACACGCGCGACGAAGAGAGCGACACCTCCGGCCAGATCCTGTCCGAGCGGGTGGTCGAGGCGGGCCACGCCTGCGCCGCGCGCGCTCTCGTGGCCGACGAGGTGGAGGCGATCCGCGCCCAAGTGCGCGCCTGGACGACCTCGGGCGAGATCGACGCGGTGATCACCACCGGCGGCACCGGCCTGACCGGGCGCGACGTGACGCCCGAGGCCTTGGAGCCCCTGTTCGACAAGCGGATCGACGGCTTCTCGGTGATCTTCCACACCGTCAGCTATCAGACGGTCGGCCTGTCGACGCTGCAGTCACGGGCCACGGCGGGCCTGATGGATGGCGTGTTCGTCTTCTGCCTGCCGGGCTCCAACGGCGCGGTGCGCGACGGCTGGGACAAGGTGATCCGCTGGCAACTCGACAGCCGCCACCGCCCCTGCAACATGGTCGAGCTGATGCCGCGCCTGAAGGAACGGTGATGGGCGAACTGACCCACATCGACGCCGACGGCCGCGCCCGCATGGTGGACGTGTCCGACAAGGCGGTCACGACACGCGAGGCGCGGGCCGAAGGGCGGCTGGTCATGCAGCCCGAAACCCTGGCGCTGGCCCTGTCCGGCGGCGGAAAGAAGGGCGATGTGCGCGCCGTGGCCGAGATCGCCGGCGTGATGGCGGCCAAGCGCACGGCCGACCTGATCCCCATGTGCCATCCGCTGATGCTGAGCTCGGTCAAGGTGACGGTGGAGCCTTTAGACGACGGAAGCGGCCTCCTGGTCACGGCGACGGTGCGCACCACCGGCCCGACCGGGGTGGAGATGGAAGCCCTGACGGCCGCCAGCGTTTCTCTTTTGACGCTCTACGACATGCTGAAGGCGGTCGATCGCGGCATGACCATCGAGGCGGTGCGCCTGCTGGCGAAGTCCGGCGGCGCGTCCGGCGACTGGGTGCGGGAATGAAGCTGCCGACGGTGGAAGCGGCGCTGGCCCTGATGCTGGAGGCCGTGCGCCCCCTGCCGCCGCAGGACACCCCGCTGGCGCAGGCCGACGGCCGATGGCTGGTCGAGGACGTCACGGCCACTCGGGACCAGCCGCCCTTCGACGCCTCGGCCATGGACGGCTGGGCGGTGCGCGGCGACGACGTCGCGCCCGGAGCGGTGCTCGACATCATGGGCGAAAGCGCCGCCGGCCAT
>ERZ501064.296-NODE-296-length-12438-cov-6.679399_pt1 | contig 12438 bp, 10 predicted proteins | sample MGYA00510851_ERZ501064 | MGnify/ENA primary metagenome ERZ501064 (study PRJEB25958, sample SAMN03398529) | human skin metagenome | study: EMG produced TPA metagenomics assembly of the Human Skin Microbiome Metagenome (human skin metagenome) data set. | reverse complement strand
ACCTCGTCAGGATCTCCGTGCACCGTGTCCTCGACGTGCCGCGGCAGACGAATGAGGTTGCGTGGCGCGGGGACCGGCTGAGCGCGCACTGCGCGCGCATGCTCGAGAATTCGGGGGGTGAGGCAGCCCACAAGCGATACGAACAGCAGGACGTAGATCGCGGTGAACCACGTGCTGGCGAAGACGTCGAACAGCTGCAGTCTGTCCATCCACACCCCGAGCGCGCCGCGGTCGGCAATGTACTGGGTTGTTTTCTGCTCGTTGAGCGGTCGTTGTGGCAGCATGGCGCCCGGGATCGCGGCTGCGGCCAACAGGAACAGCAGCATGAGTGCGGTTTTCATCGACGTGAGCGATCGCCACAGTCTGCGCAGGGAGCCAAGCGCCGGGTGCGCTCGGCGCGGCGTCGGCGCTTCGGTTCCCATCATCGTGGTGGGGGTAACGTCGTCGCACTCCGACAGTCCATGACTGCAGGAGCGACGTCGAAGTCGCCGGCCGAGTGCCGATCGACACCCGCCACCACGAGCGCGGTGGGTCGCCGGGACATACTCCCCCGCACCGCCACTATGGGTCTCACCTGCTCTCCCTCACCTACCCGGATTACTACGCACCGTAGTATTTATAGAACCCGGATGGCAACCACGTTGGGTCTTGCTTGCTCGATCGGAGCGGTGAGGCCTGGTGAGCCGTAAACTACTATCATTGTTAGTAAGACCTGTGGCGGCGCCTACATTCTGTGGTCGTCGGTGTGTGCTCCGGATGAAGGGCTTTGTAACTGATGGGCCGCTTTGGCACTCCGAGGACGATGCGTCGCGACCGCCGATCGACTGGCCATAGTCAGCTGCGGCAACGTCTGGGAACCCTTCGACGCCACCGTTCGGCGCAGGTCAAGGCTCGGCATGTACTGGTATTGGCGGCGCTGACGGCCGTCGTGGTGGTACTGACCTCGTGCAGCTCGGCTGGCGGTAGCTCTACCTACAGTGACCAGATTTCGGCCGTCGACAGTTTTGCGGCCATCGCACAACCCTCCATCGCTGTGGCCACCGAAGGAGGCGATCGGCTCGCTCCCGACGCGGTTGTCGAACCTGGGCTTCCTATCGTTGTGACGGCCAGTCGCGGCGCGTTGACCGACGTCGATATCCCAACATCTAGCGGGCGTGCGTTGGCGGGCTCGCTGAGCGAGGATGGCAGTACCTGGACAAGCACCCAGCCGTTGGGGTACTCGAAGCAGTACTCCGTTCGAGCTGAAGCCGTGGGTGTGGGTGGTCGAACGAGCGTCTCGCAAGGCTTCACCACAGCCTCGCCGGAGTCGCTGACCAGCGCGGCCATTCTGGGCGAGAAGACCGTCGGAATTGCGCACACGATTGGTGTTCGATTCTCGGATCCCATCCCTGACCGCCGGAAGGCGCAGGCTGCAATCACCGTGGCCTCTGATCCACAGATGCAAGGCGCGTTCTATTGGATCAGCGACTCCGAGGTCCGATGGAGGCCCGAGCGCTTCTGGATGCCGGGGACCAAGGTCAGTGTCGCCGTGAACATTTACGGAGTCGACCTCGGCGACGGGCTCTATGGCAACAGAAATCTGTCCTACGACTTCACCATTGGCCGAGCTCAGACAATCGAAGCCGACGACAACACCAAGACCATCGTCGTAAAGAGGGATGGCAAGGTCATCCGAACGATGCCGACGTCGTTCGGCAAAGACAGCACCCCGACTCCACGCGGCATCTACATGATCGGTGATCGCGTCGAGCACATCGTCATGGACTCCTCCACCTACGGAGTTCCTGTCGAGTCATCGGCGGGATACCGCACACCCGTCGACTGGGCGGTGCAGATGTCTTACAGCGGCATCTACATGCACGGTGCCCCGTGGTCTCTGTCGGCGCAGGGCAACAGCAATGTCAGCAACGGCTGCCCGAATCTGAGTCCCGCGGACGCGGAATGGCTCGTGAAGAACACGATGCGCGGCGACCCCGTCACGGTGAAGAACACCAACGCCGAAACACTATCGGGAGTCGATGGACTCGGCGACTGGAACATCCCGTGGGCACAGTGGAAGAAGGGCAACGCAGACACCTAGGCATCGGGCTGGCTCGATCCAGACACTCCATCACGGTCCAGTCGACTGAGCTCGTCCGGCCTTGACCCTGGACGCCTACGGGCCGGCCCCGACCGGTCCGTGCCCGCGGGTATGCCATCCGCCACATCAACGGATATTGAGGTATTTGCCCGAAGGTGGTTACATGGCGACATATCAACGAACGTAAGGATGTCGATATGACCCGGGAGCCGGTGGATACATGCGACTTGCTGTGCCTCGATTTGCCTCACGCAGAAGGTATCCGGTCTGCGTTGCCGGATGCGACGGCGGTCGACCGTGCCGCCACCGGGGCCCGTGCGCTCGGCGATCCCACTCGTCTGCGCGTAGCGACAGCGTTGCTGTCGGGGGACGAACTGTGTGTCTGCGACCTCGCGTGGGTGGTCGGCATGGCGCAGAACCTTGTCTCACACCATCTGCGCCTGCTCAAGAGTGCCGGCCTCGTGACCGGGCGTCGCCACGGACGGTTGGTGATGTATGCGTTGACTCCGTCCGGTCATGCTCTCGTGACAGCGGTTCTGGCGGTCGCCGGGGTCTCCACGACAGCCGCGACGAAACCGGCGGCGGCCATAGTGCAGGGGCATACACATGAGTGACGCATGCTGCGGACCCTCAGATTCCGCCGCCCTCGAGGCTGAGGCCGATCAGGGACCGGTCCGGTTGTGGCAAGTACGCGAGTTGCGTTTCGCCGGCGCAGCAGCAGTTTTCCTCGCGTTCGGCTGGATCATCGGAAGCTCGCTATCGGACACCGCAGGCGTCGTCCTGGAACTGCTCGCGGCAGTTGTTGCCGCCTCCACGTTCGTGCCGTCGACACTGCGATCGCTGCGCCACGGGCGCATCGGTGTCGGAACGCTGATGACGATCGCCGCAATCGGCGCCGTGGCGCTAGGCCAAATACCCGAGGCCGCGCTGCTGGGAATCTTGTTCTCGGTCGCTGAAGGACTCGAGCATTACGCGGTCACCAAGACCCGGCGCGGGCTGCGGGCACTGCTCGCGCTCGTTCCACCGACCGCGTCGGTGATTCGTGAGGGTCGCGAGATCACCGTGTCCCCTGATGAGTTGATCATCGGCGATGTGCTGGTGGTGCGTCCCGGTGAGCGCGCGTCGACCGACGGGACGATCACCGCGGGCACTACCAGCGTGGACCTGTCGGCGATCACCGGCGAATCTGTTCCGGTGGAGGCGGGTCCGGGCGACTTGCTCTACGCCGGCGCGATCAACGGTGGCGGTGCGATCGAAGTCCGCGTAACCGCCCGCGCCGCCGACAGTTCCCTAGCCCGCATCGTGCACATCGTCGAGCAAGCGCAGGAACGCAAGGGCGCCGGCCAACGTCTCGCCGACCGCATCGCCCGCCCCCTGGTCCCGGCCATCATGGTGCTAGCCGCACTTGTGGCCGGTATCGGTGCGCTACTCGGTGATCCGCTGCTGTGGCTCGAACGCGGCCTGGTGGTGCTCGTTGCCGCGTCCCCGTGTGCGTTGGCGATCGCGGTGCCGCTGACGGTGGTCGCCGCGATCGGCGCCGCCAGCCGCCATGGCGCATTGGTCAAAGGCGGTGCTGCCCTGGAGGAGTTGGGACGGGTTCGCGTCGTCGCGCTGGACAAGACCGGCACCTTGACCCGCGGCACTCCGGAGGTCATCGCCGTGGTGAGCACACCCGAGATCACCCGCGAGGACGCGTTGTCCTATGCCGCCGCGCTCGAGGCACGCAGCGAGCACCCGTTGGCGAGTGCGATTCTCGCGGCCGCACCTGCTCTGGGCTCACCTGCCGAGGACGTCACCGCGATCGCCGGTCACGGACTCACCGGCCAGATACGCGGACAGCAACTGCGCCTGGGCAAACCCGGGTGGCTCGATCCCGGCGCGCTCGCCGGAGACGTCACTCGATTGCAGAGCGACGGCGCCACCGTCGTGCTGATCGAACGGGAAGGCACCGTCGTCGCCGCGATCGCGGTCCGCGATGAGCTTCGCCCCGAGGCCGCTGAAACGGTCGCTCAGCTGACGGCGCTGGGTGTCAACTCGGTCATGCTGACCGGGGACAACGATCGCACCGCACACGCCTTGGCCACGGCGGCCGGAATCAGCACCGTCCATTCCGAACTGCTTCCCGAAGACAAAGCCGACTTGCTGCCCACACTGGCGCGCGGGCGGGCGATCGCCATGGTCGGCGACGGCGTCAACGACGCCCCAGCGTTGGCCACCGCCGATGTCGGAATCGCGATGGGAGCGATGGGTACCGACGTCGCTATCGAAACCGCCGATGTGGCGTTGCTGGGCGAAGATCTTCGCCATCTCCCGCAACTACTGTCCCATGCTCGGCGCGCACGCCGAATCATGATGCAGAACATAGGATTTTCCCTAGCGATCATCGGTGTGCTGATTCCGCTGGCCGCCACGGGCGTCCTCGGCCTGGCCACAGTGGTCTTCGTCCACGAACTCGCAGAAGTGCTGGTGATCGCCAACGCGATTCGCGCCGCCCGGACGAAAGCACTGCCAGGCGCCGGCGCCGTGCCCCGGGTAACCCCCGGCAAGCTCAACATCTCGGTGGCGGCCTACCACGACACAGGCGACGCCTGCTGCGCCCCGGTATCGGCCACCACCGATCAACCACGGCCGGTGCCCGAGGTGCCCCTGCTGCCGACTCCCCGATCACGAGGCGCAGCGACCAGCAACAGCTGTTCTGCCACAACAGAACCAGGGTGCAGCTGCTGTTCGAGCCCGTCGGATGACGCCGATGACACACCGAGTAGCTCACCAACGCCTCATCGCGAACGCCACTGAGGCACATCACGCCGCGTCAGGTGCGTTGGCGTGATCTCCACGTGCGTACAACCAGTGCCGCCAGGACCGCGGCAGCACAGATCCCTTCTCCTGCTGCTCCGATCCGCGTAGCCAGAGTCGTCGTTGTCCTCAGCGGCACCCGCGCGATGAGGACATCGGGGGTGAACAGCGCTGTGCGTTGTGCAACGGCCCCATCAGGCTCGATGATCGCGCTCACCCCACTGGTTGCTGCGATGACTACCGCCCTACCGTGCTCGACTGCCCGCACCCGCGACATCGCGAGTTGCTGGTAGGTCATCTCGGTGCGCCCGAACGTCGCGTTGTTGGTCGGCACGGCGATCAGTTGCGCACCGGCGCGCACCGATTCGGTCACCAGATCGTCGAACGCGACTTCGTAGCAGGTCGCTACCGCCACCGGTACACCTGCAAGATCGACGACACCATTGCCCGTGCCAGGAACGAAGTTGCCGGCCCGGCTGGCGTAGGACGACAGCTGTGTCATCAGTTCCCGCAGCGGCAAGTACTCCCCGAACGGCACCAGCTGACGTTTGTCGTGCTCCTGACCAGGACCGGTAACCGGATCCCACACCACCAACGTGTTGCGGGACGTGCCGTTGCTCCCGGCGATCACCGCTCCCACCAGGATCGGCACCCCGATCGCCCGCGCGGCACGATCAATCTGCGCCGCAGCATCGCGGTTACCGAACGGGTCGATGTCGGATGAGTTCTCCGGCCACACCACCACATCGGGACGCACGACCCGCCCAGAGCGGATCTCCTCGGCCAGGTCGAGGGTGCGTTGGACATGATTGTCGAGCACTGCGCGTCGCTGAGCATTGAAATCCAACCCCAGCCGCGGCACATTGCCCTGCACCACTGCCACCGTCACCGCCCGCTCCCCCGCGTCATCGCCTCCCCCCGCGGGCGTCATCGTCCACACCAGCAGTCCAATCACGGCAACCGTGGCCGCAGGCCCGGCCAACGTCTGAGGCTGCCGGCGGACCACGGCCCCCGCCGCCGCGGCCAGGGCCGCGCCGAGCAGCACCACAACGAACGACAACCCCGGCGCGCCGGCCAGCGCCGCCAACGGCAGGAGCAACCCGTCCGGTTGACCGAATGCGATTCGGCCCCAGGGGAAACCGCCAAACGGTATCCGGGAACGAACAGCTTCGACTGCCACCCAGGCGCCTGCCAACCACACCGGCGCGCCGCGCCATCTGCCCAGTGCCGCTGCCAACGCCCCGAAGATCCCGAACGCCACCGCCTGGACTGCTGCCAAGACCAGCCACGGCACCGCACCCACATAGATGCCGACCCACGGCAGCAAAGGCACGAAAAACCCCAGCCCAGCCAGATAGCCATAGCCGGATGCCGCCCACAACGACCGCCCCCGCAGCGTCACCACCAGAACCGCGATAGCCAACGGGGCGAGGAACCACAGCTGACGCGGAGGGAAACTCACGTACAGCATGCCGCCGGCGCCGACGGCAGCAGCGCTGCGCAGCACCGGATGAAGCATCGGTGGAAACGACGCACCGGCCCGCCGAGCACCCGAAGAACTCACCACCGCGCACCGCACCCCTCACCGAAATTTGTCGAGCGCACCGATCCGCCCGCGGTCGCCCGGCCGGGGCCGCGCGCCTGTAAACTACTAGCTAACGTAGTAGTAGTTTGACGGGAGTGAACATCGTGGCAGGTCAAGCGCTGAAGATTCGACTCGAGTCGAGGATGCCCCGGTGAGCCGCACCGTCAAGATCTCACTCGCCGTAGTGTTCGTGTTCTGCCTGGCGCTGACAGTGGTGTTCGTGGTGTCCCGGGCCGGCGACAGCGAACAGGCTGCCGCCCAGGCGAGCATGACGGTACGGGATGATTCCCCACGTCTATCGACTCCGACCGAGTCCAAGGCAACATTCGTGGAATTCCTGGACTTCGAATGTGAAGGGTGCGGGGCGGCATACCCGGCGGTGGAGCAGCTTCGCCAAACATACGGCGATCAGGTCACTTTCGTGGTCCGCTACTTCCCGCTCCCCGGGCATTTCAACGCTGACCGCGCGGCACGGGCCGTGGCTGCCGCGGCCGAGCAAGGTCAGTTCGAACCGATGTACCGCAAGATGTTCGACACCCAACGCAGCTGGGGTGAGCAGCGGGTACCGCTGGATGATCTGTTCTTCTCCTATGCCCAGGAGCTCGGTCTGGACATGGATCGATTCGCCGCCGACTACAACTCGCAGGCCACCCGCGAACTCATCGACCGCGATGTCGCTGACGGCAAAGCGCTAGGTGTCACCGGCACACCCACCTTCTTCATCAACGACGAACTCATCAAACCCGAGAGCTATGACGATCTGAGCTCGGCGCTCGAATCCGCACTACGCCAGTGACCGTCCCACCACCACCCCGCCAGGCCTCGCCATCCTCACCCTCGGCGCCAGTGACACGATTCCCCGTGTCTCCGCGACTGCTCGGGTGGATACTTGCGGTCTGCGGAGGTATCGGGCTCATCGCTGCGTTCACGCTGACGGTTGAAAAGTTCGAACTGGCAACCGATCCGGCGTACACACCGACCTGCAGTATCAACCCGATCGTCAATTGCGGATCGGTGATGGACACCCCCCAGGCGGTCGTCTTCGGGTTTCCCAACTCACTGATCGGAATTGCCGGCTTCTCCGCGCTGATTGCTGTCGCGGTCCTGATGGGGAGCCGGCCGCCCACCTGGGTCATGATCGGGCTGCAGAGTGGGTTGACGGGTGCGGTGGTGTTCGTCCATTGGCTGATCTTCCAGAGCCTGTACCGAATCAACGCGCTCTGTCCGTACTGCATGGCCGTGTGGGTGGTTGTCGTGGTTGCCTTTTGGTATGTGAGCCTGCGCAATGCCGACCATTTCTGCCCACCCGGGACAGCGCGCCGAGCCCTCGATGCGATCCTCACGGTGCACACCGTGGTACCGCTGGTGTGGGTGCTGGCAGTGATCGCCCTTATCGCCCACCGTTTCTGGTGGTACTGGTCGACGCTGATGTGACACCTCCGCGGCAGCGCCCGGCCGAGACGGCAGACTCGTGTAGCAGAGATCTGCACTCGCGCAGACCGCAGGTGTGGTGTGACGCCGATGTGATCCCTCACGGGTGATGGGTGGCTAACGCTTCCTCGTGGTGGCGCTGGGCGCTGGTCTCGAGCTGGAAGGTGGAATGCTCGAAGGAGATGGCGAAGTGGGTCGCCACGCAGGTCCGGATGTCATCCAAGATGGTGGGGGCGTGGCCGTCCTGGAAGCAGTCGTCATCGACCACAATGTGAGCGCTGATGATCGGTAGGCCCGTGGCCACCGTCGATGCGTGAAGGTCGTGCACGTCGTGCACACGGTCCATCTCGAGGATGTGGGCCCTGACGTCGTCGAGATCGATCCCTTTCGGGGTGAATTCCATCAGCACCCGCGTCGTCTCGGCCATGAGTTTGAGGGCGCGGGGTGCGATGAGCGCGGCGATGAACAACCCGGCCAGCGCGTCAGCTTGTTGGAAACCGGTGGTAGCGATGACGATTGCGGCGACGATCACACCCAGCGACCCCAGTGCGTCGTTGAGGACCTCCAGAAACGCCGCTCGCATGTTGAAGTTGGCGCCGCGTCCCGAGGCGAGCACAAGCATGGCGACGATGTTCGCCACGAGCCCGATGATTCCGAAGATCAGCAGTTCGGTCGAGGGAACCTCTGGCGGAGCGAACAGTCTCCGCACGCCCTCAACAGCGGCGTAGAGCCCGACAGCAAGCAGCAGCGAGGCCTGCCCCAGAGCGGCGATGACCTCGATGCGCCGCAGTCCCCAGGTGCGGGTTTTGTTGACCGGGCGGTGCATCACGGTTGCTGCGACGAGCGCGACCGCTAAACCGATCGCATCTGTCGCGGCGTGTGCGGTGTCGGTCAGCAGCGCCAGACTTCCCGTGATCACCGACCCGACAAGCTGGGCCACGACAATGATCCCCGTCAGAGCAAACGCGATCGCCAACCGGACACGCAGCGACGAGTCGCTGGATGCGGGGTCGGTTGGTCCGTGATTGTGTCCGGCTCCCATGCGTCGTACTCCCTCTCATCCACACCCAGATAGCTACGCTGTCCACATATATCAATACATGCGCATGTGACTATATGACAGACCGGGCCGGAACGGTACCAGCGGATCACGTCACGACTGACTCGGGATGTGCTGAGATGGCCCGACGTTGGCGGCGTGGAGGCGGTGGTTGTTCGGTCTCGTGAGGGTGCGGTGACCGGAAACAGGGGGACGCTGTGGACGTCGAATCGGGGCCGCCACCACAGGGCTCAGATGGGTAGTTGAGTATCGGTGATGAACGCGTCGCGCACCCACACGATGAATTGGTCCCACAGGCCGGTGATCAAAGCGATGCCCACCGCGATCATCATGGCCCCGCCGGCGATCTGGATCATGCGGGCGTGGGTCCGCAACCAGCCGAGGCTGCGCAACGCCCACGCCGAGGAAAACGCAAGCACGACAAAAGGAATACCAAGGCCCGCGCAGTACGCCACGATCAGCGCGACGCCCTTCGCTGCGGTGGCACCTTCGGTGCCGCTGGCCGTAGCAATGACCGCCGCGAGCGTGGGCCCTAGGCATGGGGTCCACCCGAGTGCAAAGACCCCGCCGAGCAGCGGGGCGCCGGCGATGTTGGAGACGCGGCGGGGGGCGAACCGTCGTTCCTGTTGCAGTGCCGGCACCAGCCCGATGAACACCAGACCCATGATGATGGTGACCACGCCGCCGATGCGCTGGAGGACTTCACGATTCACCACGAAAGTGGTGGTGACTCCGAGTACGGTGGCGGTCGCTGCCACGAAGACCACGGTGAAACCGAGGACGAACAGGCCTGCGGCGAGCGCCACGCGCGAACGACCCCGCTTGTTCGGCTCCCCCACCGACACCGCAGGCGCCTCGGCGCCGACCACGCCAGCCAGATACGACAGATACCCCGGAACGAGGGGGACCACGCACGGTGAGGCGAACGACACCAGCCCGGCGATCATGCATGCGAGCAGCGCCAGCAGTAGCGGACCGCTGGCGACGACGTCAGCAAACGTCTCGCCGACCGAGGCTTGCAGTTCGACTGACTGCGCCGTCATGGGCGTTGTGTCACAGGCTCAGCGACGACGCGCTGAACTGTTGCCCCGAGTTCGTCGGCGGTGATGGCCTTGAGGAACACCGCGGCCGGACGGTGGTCGCGGTCGAGCACGATGGTCGTCGGCACCACCGACGTTGGAGTGGTCAGCGCAGCCAGAGTGATGCCGGCAAAGTCGTAGATCGAGGGAAAGGCGACTTTCCTGTCGACAATGAAGTCCTTCGCCGCTTGCCGGTTGTCGCGCAGATTGATACCGAGGAACTCGACCCCCGAGGTCTTGTTCTGGGCGTAGACATGCTCGAGGTCGTCGGCTTCTCCCCGGCAGGGTCCGCACCACGAACCCCATACGTTGATGACGACGACTTTGCCTGCGAAGTCGTTGAGTCCGACGGTCTGGTCGGTCACCACATCAGGGCCTGAGACGTCAGCGATCCTCTGACGGCTTGCAGGCGGGTCGTAGGTGATGACCGTCTGCCCGCCGGGTGAGACGAACTGAAAGGTTCCCCCCTGCGCAACGGCGTCGTCGCCAGCGCTACCACAACCCGACGCTACCCACGGCACCACGCATATCAGCGCCAGGACCGCCGCCCGCACCGCGGATACCCTTCTCCCCTGCTGCACCAGCACTCCTCGACGTTGATCTACTACGCAGCGTGGTAGATCACCATTCGAATTGTCAACATGACCATAGTTTTTGTGACATCCACCGACCGGAACCCCACTTCTCGCGACGTGCATTTTGCGGCGTCACCTCGTGTAAGAGATGCGCTCACCTGCAATTACCCTGTGTTCAGGGCGAGTTTCCGGCTTGGCAGTCACTGCGCATCCGCAACTACATCACCTAGTAGTAGAGGCCCGCGATTGCGATGGGCACTCAATCAGATCGTGTTACTGCTGTGACCTGTGGGGCCTATGGTTCGAACGGAGGGCTGCCGATCGTGGCCTCATGTGCACCTGGCGTGTGGTGCTGAACGTCAGTGCGTCGCGCCCGTCTCCGGAAGGTCTCGCTGGCATGCCTATGTCGTCCCTCACCCGCCGCTGCGGCGCTCCACGGCCTTGTCTGAGACTGGGGGTCGCAGGAATCGTTGCTGCGGTTCTGCTGAGCTTCTCAATTGACGCTCGAGCGCGAGCCGACGCCGATGCCACCCACGTGACTCAGCAGTTCGCCCAACTGGTCGCCGAGACGATCTCGGCGACACTGGGCGGCCCGGCGATGGGAACCCTCGCCGACGAGATCCGAACAGTCAGCACATGTCTGGCCGATCGAGCGCGCCCAGTCGAGCCGCCAGTGCCAGCCGAGGATCCCATCACTGCGGTGGGATGCTTCGCCGCCGTGCTCGGCGCGGGACGAGCAGCCGCCGAACTGATTGTCGACGCGCTGCCGATCGGGCGGTTGCTGGCGCTTCTGGCTTTCGAGATGCGTCCCCATGATCCCGCGGCTGCGCACCCGGCACCAGCCGGTCCACCCGTCTATTCGTCGCCGTCGCCGGGGTCGGTGGTCGCTCCCACGAACGGCCGAGTCACCTCCACCTTCGGTGACGGCCGCGGCCATCAGGGTATGGACATCGGCAACGACCTGGGGGCACCGATTTTCGCGGTCACCGACGGCGAAGTGATCAACTCGGGGCCAGCTGAAGGCTTCGGGTTGTGGGTACGCATCCGGCATGCCGACGGAACAATCACGACCTACGGCCACAACGACGACAATCTCATCAACGCGACAGCACCGGTCACGGTCGGTCAACCCATTGCCACGGTGGGCAATCGTGGCAACTCGACCGGGCCTCACCTGCACTTCGAGGTTGCTGATGCATCCGGCGCCGCCCTCGACCCGGTGCGATGGCTCGCCGAACGCGGCGTCAGTCTGCCCTCCGACAGCGACGCCGAACCTACTATCACGCCCAACGAACCGCCGAGCACCGGAAGCGCAGACCTCTGGCGGTAAGGGTGGCTGCGGCGCACGGTCGCGACTTACCGGTCGGGCCGAACTCAATGAGGGAGGCGACGTTTCGCCGCGGTTCTGTCGCCTCCCGGTCGAGACTCGGGATTCCAGTACCAACTATGCTACCTAGTAGTTAATCGACTACAGTCCGTAGTAACGGCCCGGGAAGTCGCACGCACGATGCGCGTGTTGCTTCGATCAGGGCCACCATTTTCCGAGTCAGATGGAGGCCTCATGACCGCGGTGTCCCCGCGCCCGCCCGAGGTGGTCGCCACGCGGCCCTATCCCGAGCGGCGAAAGGCCAAAGGGTCATTCATCTACACGATGCTGACCACGACCGATCACAAGCTGATCGGCATGATGTACATCGTCGCGTGCTTCGGGTTCTTCCTCATCGGCGGATTGATGGCGCTGCTGATGCGCGGAGAACTTACGACGCCGGGCATGCAATTCCTCTCGACCGAGCAGTACAACCAGCTGTTCACCATGCACGGCACGATCATGC
>ERZ501064.291-NODE-291-length-12717-cov-5.321829_pt1 | contig 12717 bp, 12 predicted proteins | sample MGYA00510851_ERZ501064 | MGnify/ENA primary metagenome ERZ501064 (study PRJEB25958, sample SAMN03398529) | human skin metagenome | study: EMG produced TPA metagenomics assembly of the Human Skin Microbiome Metagenome (human skin metagenome) data set. | reverse complement strand
TTCCGACAGGCCTTCGTGCAGGCTACGGCTCTGGTCGCCCAGTTCCAGCATGTCGGTCAGCACCACGACGCGCCGCCCGTCCGTCGGCCGCGCGCCCAGGGTGCGGAACCCCGCCCCCATGGACAGCGGATTGGCGTTGTAGCTTTCGTCGATCAGGGTGAAGGCGCCGCCCGGCGCGTCGACGGTCCGCACCTGCCCTCGGCCGACCAGCGGCTGGAACCCGGCCAGGGCCTCCAGCGCCGTGTCCAGCGGCACGTCAAGAGCCTCCAGCATCAGGATCACCGCCAGGCTGTTCAGCCCCCAGTGCGCGCCGCTCTGCGCCAGGCGATAGTCGATGCGCCGGCCATGCAGTTCGGTCGAGACGCGGGCGCCTTCCGCATCGGCCTGGAAGTCCAGAAGCCGGGCGTCATGGGCGCCGTTCGCGCCGAATGTCGCCAGACGGGCGCCGACCGCTCTGGCGTGCTCGGCCAGCACCGAGGCCTGAGCCACATCGCCGTTCGCCACGGCCACCCCGCCCTCGACCAGACCGTCGAAGATGGCCGCCTTTTCGCGCGCGACGCCCGCCTCGCCGTCGGCGAAGGCCTCGATGTGCACCGGGCCCACGGTGGTGACGCAGGCGGCGTGCGGCCGGACCATGCGCGACAAGGGCGCGATCTCGCCCGGCGCGTTCATGCCGATCTCGAACACCGCGCGTTCCGCGTCGCGCGGCATGCGCGCCAGCGTCAGCGGCACGCCGATGTGGTTGTTGTAGCTCTTGATCGAGCCGTGAGCGCGTCCGGCCAGATCCAGACCCGCGCGGATGGCCTGGGTCACGCTGGTCTTGCCGACGCTGCCGGTGACGGCGCCGCGCTTCACGCCCGGGCTGCGGTCCCGCGCCGCCGCACCCAGCGCCTCCAGCGCTTTCAGCGTATCGGAGACCTGCACGAACGGCCCGCCTTCCACCGGCCGCTCAACCAGAGCCAGGGCCGCGCCGGCCTGGAAGGCGGCCGCCGCGAACTCATGCCCGTCGCGCGCGCCCTTCAGCGCCAGGAACAGGTCGCCCGGCGCGATCTCGCGGCTGTTGTAGGTCAGGCCGGTCACGGCAACGTCCGGAACGGACAGGACGCCGCCCGTGGCGGCGGCGATCTCGGCGGCCGTCCACAGCGGGCGCGATTGGGGATCAGGCATGGACGGCGAGAGCCTCGGCAGCGACAGCGGCGTCGTCGAAGGGGTGGGTCACGCCGGCGACGATCTGACCCTGTTCATGCCCTTTTCCGGCGATCACCACCACATCGCCGTCGCGCATCATCTCGATGGCGTAGCCGATGGCGCTGCGGCGGTCGCCGATCTCGACCGCGTCAGAGCAGCCGGCCTTGACCTCGGCGCGGATGGCGGCCGGGTTTTCGCCGCGCGGATTGTCGTCGGTGACGATGGCGTAGTCGGCCAGACGTCCCGCCACCTCGCCCATCAGCGGCCGCTTGCCCCGATCGCGGTCGCCGCCGGCGCCGAACACCACGATCAGCCGGCCCTTGGCGTGGGGACGCAGCGCCTTCAGCACCGTCTCCAGTCCATCGGGGGTGTGGGCGTAGTCCACATAGACCTCGCCGCCGCACTGTCCGCCGTCGATGCGCTGAAGCCGGCCGCGCGCGCCCTGAAGCTGCTCCAGAGCGCCGATCACCGCATCCGGCCGCTCGCCGGCCGCGATGCACAGGCCCGCCGCCACCAGGGCGTTGGAGGCCTGAAAGGCGCCGGCCAGCGGCAGCAGGATGTCGCGGGTGTCACCACGCACGTCCAGCGTCAGCCGCTGACCCTCGGGCGTCGCACGCCGGGCCAGGAGGGTCAGGTCGCGCCCGCGCTCGCCCACCCCCATCACCCCCAGCCCGGCCATGATGGAGGCCGAGGCGAAGGCCCCATAGGCGTCGGAGTCGGCGTTCAGAACCGCCGTGCGGCCGCGCGGCAGCAGCGTCTCGAACAGCCGCATCTTGGCCGTGCGATAGCTGTCCATGTCGCCGTGATAGTCGAGGTGGTCCTGCGTCAGGTTGGTGAAGGCCGCCGCCTTCAGCGCCACGCCGTCCAGCCGCCGCTGATCGATTCCGTGGGACGAGGCCTCCAAGCAGACGTGGGTCACCTCCTTGGCGGCCAGTTCGGCCATCAGGCGCGCGGCGTCGGCGGCGTCGGGACTGGTCAGGCCGGGATCGGTCAGGGCGTAGGTCTTCGGCCCCTTCTGCCCCACCACGCCCAGCGTGCCCATGCTGGCGGACTTGTAGCCGAGGCTGGCCCAGATCTGACGGCTGAAGGCGGCGACCGAGGTCTTGCCGTTGGTGCCGGTCACGGCCACGCAGGTCCTGGGCTGGGCGCCGTAGAAGCTGCGCGCGGCGATGGCGTAGGCGCGGCGGACGTCGCCGGAGGTGACCAGCACCGGCGCGACCTCGACCGGGGTGTCGACCGGCGCCAGCACGGCCGCCGCCCCTTGCGCCAGCGCTTGCGGAATAAAGGCGCGGCCGTCGGAGGCCGAGCCCGGCAGGGCCACGAACAGGGCGCCGGGGCCGACCTTGCGGCTGTCGGCGGTCACGCCGGTGATCACCGGATCGGCCGCGACGTCGCGGCGCAGAAGGTCGGACAGTCGAAGCGCGCTCAACGACCGTCTCCCTCGATGTCCTGAAAGGCCGGGACCTTCTCGCCGGTGGCGGTGCGATAGCGATCGGCCCGGCGCTCCACGCCCAGGAAGCCGGCGATGCGGTCGGCGATGCGGCCGACGGCCGGCGCCGCCACATAGCCGCCGGTCTTTGGATACTGCGACGGCTCGTCCATCAGGATCAGGATGGAATAGCGCCTGGCGTTGAGCGGGCCGTCTGCCGGGAACACCGCGGCGAACGACCCCACGGCGTGCGAAGGGTCATAGCGTCCGTTCACCAGCTTGTTGGCCGAACCGGTCTTGCCGCCGACGCGCAGGCCGGGCGCGTCGGCCAGTCCGCCGGAACCCCGCACCACGTTGCGGCGCAGCAGGTCCAGCATGGTCAGGGAGGTCTGTTCCGACACCGCCTGGCGCGGCCGGGCGCCCGGCGCGCCGCCTTTCCGAAGGCTCAGGGGGATGTAGCGGCCGCCGTTGGTCAGGGCCCCCATGGCCGCCGACACCTGGGCCGGCGTCGCCATGATGCCGTAGCCGAACGACAGGGAAGCGAGGGTCGAGTTGTCCCACTTGCGCGGCACCACCGGGCGGGCCGATTCCTTTAGTTCGATGGGCGCCGCCGCCAAGAGACCCAGATTGGTGAAATAGGTCCGCATCACGTCGGGCCCCATCTCCACCGCCAGCTGCGAGGTGCCGATGTTGGACGAGTGGAGATAGACCTCCTCCAGCGTCATGACCCGGTTCTGGGCGTGGAAGTCCTTGATCTTGCGCGTCCCGATCTGGAAGGCCTGGGAGGCGTCGAACAGGGTGTTCATGTCCGCCCGCCCGGTGTCGATGCCGGCGGCGACGGTGAAGCTCTTGAACACCGAACCCATCTCGTAGTGGGCGGAGACGGCGCGGTTCAGCGTGGCGCCTTCCGAGGCGCGGGCGCGCTCGGCCGGGTTGAAGGTCGGCCATGACGCCATGCCCAGCACTTCGCCGGTCTGGACATCGGCGATGATGCCGACGGCGCCCTTGGAGCCGGTCTCGGTCGCGGCGCGCGCCAGCTCGTTCTCCAGCACGCCCTGGACCCGCAGGTCGATCGAAAGGGGGAAGCTCTCGCCGCGCTGACCGGCGGCGCGCACCTCGTCGTTGAAGGCCAGTTCGGCGCCCGCGACGCCCTGCCCGCCCGTGTCGGCGTCGCCGATCAGGTGAACCGCCGAGGTCCCCAGCGGATAGACGCGGCGGTCCTCAGGCTCGAACGATACGCCGCCCAGCGCCAGCGCATGAACCGCCTCGCGCTCGGACGGCGTGAGCCCCGTCAGCACGATCAGGCGGCGGTCGCCGTCGAGCACCTTGTTCAGCCGCTTGGCCGGCAGGCGCGGAATGGCGCGGCGCAGCTGGGTGAAGGCGAGACGCTTGTCCCAGACTTCGGCCGGATCGATGTAGAGGCCGTAGTGGGTGATGTTGGTCGCCAGGAGCTCGCCGTTGCGGTCGGTCAGATCGCCCCGCACCAGGGCGTGTGGATTGGCGGCCGCCCACAGCCGTCCCTTGTCGGCGAACAGGGCTGCGTGGGTCGCCCCCAGAGCCAGGGCGCCGAACACCACCGAAAAGACGATCAGCACCAGAAAGATGCGGACGCGCGTGTCCTCTTCCGGCCGCGCATCGGCCTTGGCCCGCTCGAACCCGTGCTCGAGCCGCCACATGACCTCGGACAGCCAGCGCCAGAAGGGCGACAGCCGATCGGAGACGCTGGGTCCCGGCGCGGGGCGATAGCCGCGATGATCGTGGTGAACGGTCATTGCGCCTCCTCGACAAGCGGCGCGGCGGGCGCGGCGTCCTCGATCGGAGCCGGCGCGGGTGGCGCGGGCGCCACGGCGGTGTCGGACAGATCCGCCTTCGGCGCCTTCAGCGCCGGCAGGGCCGCCTCGTCCGCCTGGCGATGCACGTCCACCGGAGCCATGCCGATCTGGCGCGAGAGGCTTTCCAGGCGCGCCGGTTGCTCCAGGCGGGCGGCCTCGGCGCGAAGCAGGCGCACGCGCTGGCCGTTCTCGGCGATGTCCTGCTCCAGCTGGGCGATGCGGCTGCTTTCCCGCGCCGCTCCCGCCTTGGCCGCATAGACCGAAACGATCATCACGGCGACCAGGACCGCGCCGATCAGCTCGACCCAGCGCACGCCGCGCACCTTCATCTCGAACAGGCGGACCATCGTGTCGCGGCCGGACAGCAGCAGGGCGTTCATGCGGCGGCCTTTCCATGGAAGCGGCCCCAGGCGGGGGCGTCGGTGCGTACGGCGGCGCGCAGCTTGGCCGAGCGGGCGCGGGGATTGGCCAGCCGTTCGGCCTCGCCCGCCTCGCGCGCGCCCTTGAAGGCGAGATCGAACGAGGGCCGGCGCGGGTCCACCGCGACCGGAGCATGGCGGGATCCGGCCGGCGCATTGCCGGTGCGCTCGGTCAGGAAGGCCTTGACGATGCGGTCCTCCAGCGAATGGAAGGTGACCACCGCCAGCCGGCCGCCGGGCGACAGGGCGGCCTCCGCCGCCTCCAGCCCGCGCGTCAGCTCGCCCAGTTCGTCGTTGACGGCGATGCGCAGCGCCTGGAACACGCGGGTCGCCGGATGGATCGGCGCGCCGCGACGCCCGCCCAGCGCCTTTTCCACCACCTCGGCCAAGTCCAGCGTGCGGGTGAACGGCTGTTCGGTGCGGCGGCGCAGGATGGCGGTGGCGACGCGCCCCGACTGGCGCTCTTCGCCGTACAGCTTGAAGATGTGGGCCAGCGGCCCGTGGTCCCAGGTGTTGACGATCTCGGCGGCGGTCTCGCCTTCATCCGACATGCGCATGTCCAGTGGCCCGTCGCGCATGAAGGAGAAGCCGCGCTCGGCCTGGTCCAGCTGCATGGACGAGACGCCGATGTCGAACACCGCTCCGTCGAGCCGCTCCGCATTCGAGCCTTCGAACGCCTCGGCCAAGCCGGAGAAGGGCGTGCGCACCAGTTCGAACCGCTCGGGAAAGTCGTTGGCGAGGGCGTCGGCGTGCGGCTGCACCGTGGGATCGCGGTCCAGCGCAATCACGCGCGCACCCGCCTTCAGGATCGCGCGGGTGTAGCCCCCGGCGCCGAAGGTGGCGTCGATCATCACCTCGCCGGGGCGGGGCTGAAGGGCCTCCAGGACCTCGGCGAGCAGCACGGGGGCGTGGGGCGCGGCGTCGGTCATGCGCCGCCTCCCGCCGCCAGCTTCATCTGCGCCTGCAGCTTCAGCGCGCCGACCTGGGCGAGGCCCGCCTTGGCCAGGGCGCGCTGTTCGGCCCGGCGCGCCCGCCACTTGTCCTTGCTCCAGATCTGGAAGCGGTCGTCCAGGCCGACGATCATCACGCTGTCGCCCCCGTCGGCGCCCAGGCCCGCCTCTTCACACAGCGCCTCGGGCAGGGTGATCCGGCCGCCGGCGTCGAAGTTCAGGCGCGTCTGCTCGCCCATCACCTGCCATTCCAGCGCCGAACGCTCGGCAGAGCCGAACGGAAGGGCGCGGATCATCTCGGCGTAGACGGCGAACAGCCGGTCGCCGCCGGCCTCCAGGCAGTCGGCCTCGATCGACGGGAAGATGAAGATGGCGCTCTCGGCGCCATTGTCGGCGGTGCGATAGTCCTGAGGGATCAGGAGGCGGCGCTTGCCGTCCAGCTGCTTCTCGTAGGTCGAGAGAAACACGCCCTGCCCATCGGATCTTCCGACCCGTCCCTGAAACCGAAAAATGCAGGCGCCCGAGACGCGCGCCTCTCACCCCAACTCACGGCGGATGGGATATCATGGGATGAAATGGGCCTCAATGGGATTGGTAGCCTTGCTTTAACCATGAACGGCAGTGTTGCGCCCGATCCACGCCGACTAGATCGGAACATACACAGAACATGACAAGTATTCACAGTCTGTGGAACAGCTTAGTGAAGGCCCATCGCGCAAGGGTTAACGGCGCCTCGGCCTGTGGACAGCCGCCGGTTGTGGGTGAGCTGCACGCCCATCCCATTCACCGAGAGGAAAAAAGTGGAAAAGCCAGACGGCCTGTAAGCCGGGTTCTGTTCCGCCTCGAAAGGCGGCGACGATCATTCCTCTGGACCGCCCATTGCTGAGCGGTTCTCGCGACCTACCCGGACGTCTGGGGCGGTGAACCCTTGCGGGGCGAACCCCGCGCGACGTCCCTATTTGGTCTTGCTCCAGGCGGGGCTTGCCATGCCGTCGACGTCGCCGCCGACGCGGTGGGCTCTTACCCCACCCTTTCACCCTTGCCGCCCGCGAACGGGAGGCGGTTTGCTTTCTGTGGCGCTGTCCCTCGGGTCGCCCCGGGCGGAAGTTATCCGCCGCCTCTTCACCGTGGAGCCCGGACTTTCCTCGACAGGCGCAAAGGCCCGCCGCGACCGCCCGGCCGTCTGGCGAGGTGTAGATGCGCCAGCGCGTTCAGCAGGTCAACCTTCGCCCCGCTCCGCCCGGGCGGACCTAAAGAACGCCGGTGACCGTCTCGACCTGCGACAGCTGCAGCAGGCCCACGAGGCGGGCGCGCGTGTCGCCGTCGGCCACGCCGTCGACACGGATGGGCCGCCAGTGCCGCTGAAAGGCGCGCACGGCCATCTCGGTTTCGGCGTCGTAGTCGCCGCCCGGCGTCAGGCCGTAGCCCAGCCGGTGCAGGCCTGAGCGCAGCACCACCACCCCGAGGCCCTGGTCGCCGGGCTGCAGCAGGCCGGTCAAGGCCGCGACGCGTTCCGGCGCCGGCTCGAACCACAGGCCGTGCCCGGCCCGAGCCAGCGTCTTCCATGGAAAGCGCTCACCGGGATCCTGCTTGCGGTCAGGGGCGAGGTCGGAGTGGGCGATGATGCGGGCGTCCGGGATGGCCCAGCGGCTCCGAATATCGCCAAGCAGGGCGCAGACCGCCTCGATCTGCGCAGCCGGAAAGTCGCGATAGCCGAACTCGTGCCCCGGATTGACGATCTCGATCCCTATGGAGGCGGCGTTCATGTCCGTCTCGCCCCGCCAGCTGCCGCGCCCGGCATGCCAGGCGCGGCGCTCTTCCGGAACTAGGCGAAAGAGGCGGCCGTCCTCCTCGACCATGTAGTGGGCCGAGACCTTGGCTGAGGGATCGCGCAGACGCTCAAGCGCCGCATCGCCCGTCTGCATGCCGGTGTAGTGAAGGACGATCGCGTCCGGCGGCGCGCGCCGGGCGTCGAAGTTCGGAGACGGCGCCTCGATCAGGTCCAGCGCCACGGCTCAGCGCCCGCGCGGCTCCCAGCCGTAGGCGACCCAGGTGCCGTCCACCTTGCGCGCCTCGATCACGCCCTCGGGCGCGGCGCGGACGGGCGACAGCTTGCGGCGAGCCCGCACCACGAAGCCGGCCAGGAACACCACCATGCCCGCAAACAAGGCGATCACCGCAACGGCTGCGGCGGTGAACACCGCCAGCACCGCCCCGATGGCCATGGCGGCCACGGCGGCCAGGGTGCTGACCAGCCAGATCACGGGCGCGAACAGGCCGTCGGAGCGACGACGACGCACGCGGCCGGACAAGGCGACGGTTTCGGACTGGAGCATAATGATCCTTTCAGGCGCTCCAAGGAACGCCGGAAAGCCAATGTCGGTCCATCAGGCCCGGCCGTCAATGCGTCGCCCGGTCACGGCGGCGTCATGAAGAGACTTCAGGGCAGCGGCTGGTCGGCCAGCACCGAGGCGCCCCCAACCCGCATCCGCTCGCCTTCGATGCGGCGCAGCACGCTCTGCGCCTGAGGGTCCGCCATGACCCCGCCCAGCATGACCAGGGCGCGCGCGGCCTCGCTCTGCACGCCGAACGCCTCCGACAGCGCCTCCCACGGCGACTTCTGCTCGGGGAAGCGCTTGAACCGCACTGACTGGTCCGCCGGGATGCGGGCCAGTTCCTTGGCCTTGGCGACGGCTTCCGTAACCCCGCCCAGTTGGTCCACCAGGCCTAGCGGCAGCGCCTGCGCGCCCGTCCACACCCGGCCGCGCGCGATCTCGCGCACGCGTTCCGCCGGCAGCTTGCGGCCCGTGGAGACGCGCGCGATGAAGTCTTCATAGGTGCGGTCCATGCCGGCGGCGAAGGCCGCGCGCTGCGACGGGCTGAACGGCTGGCTGGCGGAGAAGGCGCTGGCGTAGTCGCCGCCCACGCCGATCTGGCGGGTGTCGACGCCAAAGCGGGCCAGAGCGTCGGCCAGAACGAACTTGCCGCCGAACACGCCGATGGAGCCGGTCAGGGTCGAGGGTTGGGCCACGATCCAGTCGGCTTCCGAACTGATCCAGTAGCCGCCGGACGCCGCATAGGCGCCCATGGACACCACCACCGGCTTGCCGGCGGCGCGCGCGGCGCGCACCGCCGCCAGGATCTGTTCGGATGCTTCCGGAGAGCCGCCCGGCGAGGAGACGCGGAAGACGATGGCCTTTACGTCGTCGTCCTCAATGGCGTCGTAGATGGCCTCGGCCGTGTCGTCGGACTGGATGGACGAGCCGCCGCCGAAGCTTCCGCCACCGCCGCGTCCGGTGACGATGGCGCCCTCGCCGCCGACAATGGCGACGGCGCTGCGGCCAGAGCCCTCACGCTCTCCGACGTTGGAGGCGTAGTCGCCGAACTCCACGATCTCGCCGGGCGAACCGGCCCGGCGCTTGGCCTCGGCCTCGGCCTCTTCGACCTGACCGATCCGATCGATCAGGCGGGCGTCCAGCGCGGCCTGAGCCGAATAGGGACCGGCCTCGATCACGCCGCGCAGGGCCTGCGGCGTCATGCCCCGGCCACGCGCCGCGTCGCTGACGGCGCCATCATAGATGGCGGTCATCCAGGCGGTCATGGCCTCGCGGTGTGCGGGCGTGAAGTCGCTCTGGGTAAACTGATTGACGGCGTTCTTGTATTCGTACCGCTGCTCGAACTCGGCATCGACGCCGTATTTCTCGAAGGCGCGGCCCAGGAACATCTCGTCGGTCGAGAAGCCCGCCGCGCCGAAGGTCGCGGTGTTCTGCATCCACAGCTGGTCGGCGGCGGCGCCCACCATGTAGCTGGATACGGCCGTGCCGACCGGCATCCATCCCTGGCTGTGGGCGATCACCGGCTTGCCGGACGCCCTGAAGCGGCGGATCGCCTGGCTCAGCTCATCCGCCGTGGCGGGCGTCATGCCCGTTTCGGGCAGGCGCACCAGCAGCGCCTTGACGTTGCGGTCCTCGCCCGCCTGCGCCAGCACGTCCACCACGCGCATCACCGAAAGCCCCGCCCCGCCGAAGACGGCGAAGGGATTGGACGACGGCTGGTCGCTGAGCCCCTCGCGCAGATCCAGTTCCAGCACCGTTCGTGCGGGCGTTGCGGGCTTGGACGAGGTGGCCAAGGCCGCCGTCAGCAGAACCACCGGAACGACAACAAGGAACAGGATCAGCCCGGTGAAGACGCCGAGGACCGTCAGGAAGAACTGCTTCATGGCCGAACCATAGAGCCGCAAAGACAGCCGTCAAATGAAGGCGATGTCACACAGGAGGCGTGCGATTGCCGCCCCCGCGCGAAATCCCTATATGCGGCGCCTGCGAGCGGGGGCCCATGCCCCGCGTCTGCCCCGGGAAGACGACCGCCATGCTGGTCACCCTGATGAAGTCCAAGCTGCACCGCGCCACAGTGACCCAGGCCGACTTGGACTATGAAGGCTCCATCGCCATCGACATGGACCTGCTGGACGCCGCGGGCATCTATCCGCACGAGCAGGTCGATGTGCTGAACATCACCAACGGCGCCCGCTTCACCACCTACGCCATCGAGGCGCCGCGCGGCTCGCGGGTGATCGGCGTCAACGGCGCCGCCGCCCGCCTGGTGCAGAAGAACGACAAGGTGATCGTCGTCACCTACGGCCAGCTCCCTCAGGAAGAAGCCCGTCAGTGGTCGCCCAACGTCGTGCTGCTGGACGACCGCAACGAGATCAAGCCGGCGGCTTGAGCCTCTCCTCCCCGCCACATGGCGGGGAGGATTGGACTTGCCGCGATCAGCGCGCCAGGTCGTAGACGCCGGTGACGTCGATCCGTACCGTCAGTTCGCCGGCGGCCACGGGGGTGGAGGACATCTCGGCCATGGCGGCGCGGGCGTACAGCACCGGGGGGCGTGGCGGCTGGGGCGAATAGCCGCCGCCCTCGGTCAGGCTGCGGATCGAACCCAGCGGCTGGTTCAGCGCCTGGGCGTAGAGCGCGGCCTTGGCCTGCAACGCGCGCACCGCCAGCTGACGCGCCTCGTTCTCGGCCGCCGTCGGGTCCTTAAGGCCGAAGCCGATGCCGTCGATCTGGTTGACGCCGGCGGCCACCACGGCGTCGGCGGTGGTCCCGACGCGTTCCAGGTCGTTGATGGTCACCGTGACCCGGTTGACGGCCTGATAGCCCCGCAGGCGCGGCGGCTGGTTCTCCTGATAGTCGTACTGCGCCTGCAGGTTCAGGCCGGAGGTCTGGACGTCGCGCTCGTTGATCCCGGCGCGGCGCAGGGCGGCCATGACGCGCGTCATCTGCTCGGCGTTCTGCTGCATGGCGGCCTGGGCTGTCGGGGCCTCGGTCTGCACGCCGAAGGTGATGGTCGCCATGTCCGGCGCAGTCTTGACCTCGCCATAGGCAGACAGGTTCAGCGACGGCCGCTCGGTCACCGCCTGGATGGTCAGGGGCGCGCCGCCGATCGGCTGCGACTGGGCCTGCGCAGTGGCGGCGATAGCCGTGGCGGCCAGAAGGGCGCCGCCAAGCGTCAAGGCGCGGGAGGTGCGGGTCATGGGAGGTCTCCTTCGGATCGAGCGGTGAAGGCCGCGCGTCATGCGGCGACCTTTGCCATTGTTCATCTGAATGAACGCAGCAGGCCCGCTGTCAGGTTCCGTTCATCGCGCGGTGTTGGCCGCATCGCTTGGCAAGCTGCGCCCGCGCCTGCTAGGCGTTTCCGCCCGCGAACGGCGGCGGGCGCGTAGCTCAATGGTTAGAGCCGACCGCTCATAACGGTCTGGTTGGGGGTTCGAGTCCCTCCGCGCCTACCACCCCTCGCCTCCCGTTCCGAAAGGCGCATCCATGAAGCCGGACCTGACAAAGCGGCTGCTGCTGGGGGTGGCGATCCTTGGCATCGTGCTGGCGGTGTTCGGCTCGGTGGTGATCGTGCTGCGCGCCTTTCAGGCCGGCCTGTAGAGAGAGAGCGTTTCCATGAGCTACGTCGCCCGCGACGACCGCCCGGCCGACAAGGCCGACCGCTATGCCGAAGTCGAGGCCGAGATCCTGGCGGTTCTGGAGGGCGAGCCGAACCTGACCGCGCGCATGGCCACCGTCGCCTCGATGCTGGCCGACGCGTTTGAGCATTATTTCTGGACCGGCTTCTATGTCACCGCGCCGGACAAGGCCGACGAGCTGGTGGTCGGTCCCTATCAGGGCACGCTGGGCTGCCTGCGCATCCCGTTCGGACGGGGCGTCTGCGGCGCGGCGGCGCGTACGCTCCAGACCCAGCTGGTCGAGGACGTCCACGCCTTTCCCGGCCACATCGCCTGCGACAGCCGCTCCGAAAGCGAGATCGTCGTGCCGGTGCTGGACGCCTCGGGCGACCTGATCGCCGTGCTGGACGTGGACGCCACCACGAAAGCCGCTTTCGATGCGGTGGATCAGGCGGCGCTGGAGCAGCTGGTGGCCAGGGTTTTTGCAGGCGGCTGACGTCGGGCGATCGGGAGGGATGCGGATGGACGGACGGGTGGTCGCGGTCACGGGCGGGCACGGCGTGCTGGGTCGTGCGGTGGTGCAGGCGGCGCTGGCCGCGCAGGGGATTGCGGCCGAGGTGGGGGCGGTTCATGTCTCGCCCCCGCGCTCGCGCCGCCGGGCGGTGCTGTCCGGTCGGCGCACCAAGGCCGGGGCGCTGGTCGGGTTCCACCAGCGCGCCTCGGAGGTGATCGTGGATGTGGCCGAGTGCCTCGTGGTCCGGCCTGCGATCCTGGCGGCGCTGCCGGACCTGCGGCGGCTGGTGATCCTTGGCGGCTCGCGCTCGGCCGAACTGTCGCTGGTCGTGACCGAACCAGCGGCCGGGCTGGATGTCGCCGTGCGCGGGGGCAAGCCGATGACCCCGGCGCTGTTGAGACAGCTTGCGGAGCTGGCGGGCGGTGCGGGCTGGGC
>ERZ501064.290-NODE-290-length-12720-cov-8.020687_pt1 | contig 12720 bp, 7 predicted proteins | sample MGYA00510851_ERZ501064 | MGnify/ENA primary metagenome ERZ501064 (study PRJEB25958, sample SAMN03398529) | human skin metagenome | study: EMG produced TPA metagenomics assembly of the Human Skin Microbiome Metagenome (human skin metagenome) data set. | reverse complement strand
ACGGCCAGACGGGGCGGCGTCGCTGTGGACCACGTCGCAGAATTCGCTGGTCGCCGACCGGCGCGCGGCGAGCGTCGTGCCGGCCATCAGCGCGCCGCCGGCTGCCGAGGCGGACGCGGGATCGGGGTCTCCGACGACCGGCAGACGCAGGGTCGAGGACAGCATCTCGGTGACGAGCGGGATCGCCGCACCGCCGCCACCGAGCAGGACCGCGGTCACCCCGGCCGGCTTCATCCCGGGGGCCGCGTGCGCGCCCGACGAGTCATGGCCGACGGCGGACGCGGAGACCGCTTCACGAACCAGCGCGACCGCCTCCATGACCGGTGCGCGCAGCAGGTCCTCGATGTCGTCGCGGACCAGCCGCGCCTCGGTGCTCACCTGCCCGATCCGCACGTCGACGACGGTGTCGGTGTCCACCGACAGAGACTCCTTGGCCCGGCGGCACTCTTCCCGCAGCCGGTTCACGTCGTCGAGGATCGCGCCGTTCCGGGCCGGGTCGGCCAGACCTGCGTCGACCTCGGCGCCGGCACCGGTCACCCGCAGGGTGTGCGCCAGCAGCAGGCGGTCGAACTCGTTGCCGCTCACGGTGTCCAGATGCAACGGACGGCCGACCGGGGCCGGATCGGAGCCGGTGGTCAGGACGGAGACGGTGAGCCCCGCGGCGCCGAGGTCGCAGACGACGACCGCGCCGTCGCCGAAGGCGCCCTCGGCGTGTTCGGCTGCGGCCAGGGTCGCCCGTGACTCGGGCACCCAGGTGATCGCGTCCGCCGGCACCGAGTCGGGGTGGGCGGCAAGCGCCGCCCGGGCCTCGTCGACGGCCTGATCGGACCAGTTGTCGGGGTGCACGACGGTCAGGTGCACGTCGTCGGACGTTGTCGAGTCGACGCTGTCCGTGCCGAGGTCGAGCCGGGCGACCAGCGCCGCGACCGCGTCGGCGTAGAGGTCGGCGGCCGCGATCGTGCGGCCGTGGTCGTCGAGCATCGGGACCGGGTCGCCGACCCGTCCGAGGAAGTCGTCGGCATCCACCAGAGCGGACGTCTCGACCGAGACCGCGCCCTCCCAGGACTGTTCCGAGGCGGCTACCGCCACGCTGTTCGCGGACCCGATCTTCACACCGATCCCGATGGCCATGACGCTCACTCCTGTTCGCACCTGCAGACGGTGGGCGGTGACGGTGCCGCGTCGTGCGGGCAATCCGTCGATGTCACGTGCCCCGGCCCCGGCGGCGCACTTCACCCAGTGTGTCGCGGACCGGCCCCCTGGTGTTAGCCCTGGCCGGGGATTAGGGGGAAAGTCCCGACCCCCCTATGCCGGCGGCGCCCGGACCCCGTCCCCGGTCGAAATCCCCCTGGGGGGATGACCCACCCCCCGGTCGTCGGCAGGACTGGGGATTTACCCCGATGTCGTCGGGCCCCGAAGTCCATACGGTCGAACTCGACACGGGATCGAACTGCGATCTCCCCGACGCAAGGAACGACGCCATGGCGACCAACGCGGTACTCGACTTCATCCTCGGTCTGCTTCGCGACGAGGAATCCTTCAACGCCTACTGCGGCAACCCCCAGGCCGCGATCGATCGCGCCGGACTCACCGGCGTCACCCCGGCCGACATCTCCGCAGCCGCCCCGCTGGTCGCCGGAGGCGGTCTGGCCGCAGGCGGTGGCCTCGGTGCGATCATCGGTGCCGGCGGCGGGGCCGTGGGCGGCGCAGTCGGTGGCGGCGTGATCGGCGGCGGTGGCGTCGGAGTCGGCCTGGGCGGCCTGGAGTTCGGCGACATCAACGTCGGCGGCGGAGACGTCAACCTCGGTGACGTGAACCTCGGCGGCATCGGTGGGCTCGAACTGGGCGACCTCGACCTCGGTGGACTCGATCTGGGTGGACTCGATCTGGGTGGAATCGATCTGGGCGACATCGACTTCGGCGGTCTCCTCGGCGGCATCGGGCTGGGCGACATCGACCTCTCGGGCCTGTCCCTGGCCGATCTGGACCTCGGCGGTATCGCATTCGGTGACCTCGACCTCGCGGGCCAGCTGGCCGTCGCCCTGGGCGCGGCGCTGTCCGCGGGCCTGGGCGCCGGCGGCGCGATCGCCGCGCAGTTCGGCGCCGCGCTGGGAGCTGCGCTCGAGACGGTCGTCGACGGTGGCCTCGAGCTCGCCGCAGGCATCGGACCGGTCATCGCCGGGACGCTGGCCGGTGCGATCGGCGCCGAGGGCGCCCTGGTCGCCCAGCTCGGGGCTTCGCTCGACGCACTCCTCGCCGCAGGCGCCGACCTCGGGCTCGGACTCGGGGGCGGTCTCGCCGCGCAGCTGTCGGCGGCGCTCGAACTGGGTGGCGAACTCGCCGGCTCGTTCGGCGCGACGCTGGGCGGTCTGCTCGGCGCCACGATCGGCGCGGGCGGCGCACTCGGCGCCGACCTCGCGGCCGCGCTCGGTGCCGGTCTCGGTGCGGGCGGCGCCCTCTCGGCGGTACTCACCGGCGCGCTCGGTCTCGGCGCCGAACTGTCCGGCGACCTGGCCGCCGCGCTGACCTCAACTCTCGATGTCGCGGGTGACCTCTCGGCGACGCTGTCGGGTCTGCTCGACGCGCAGGCCATCGCCGACCTGTCCGGCGAACTCGGCGCCACCCTCAGCGGCGCTCTCAGCTCGACCCTGGCCGCGGGCGGCACCGCTGCCGCCTCCGTCGGCACCGCACTCGGTGTGGCCCTGACGTCGACGGCCGCGGCGACCGGCGGACTGGTCCTGACCGGCGCGGCCGGCGCGAACGCCGTCCTCGGTGGCGCCCTGACCGCCGTCCTCGGTGTCGGCGGCGGCGCTCAGGCCGGACTCGCCGCGGCGCTCGAATCCGTCCTCGAAGCCGGCGGGATCGTCGACGTCGAGGCCCTGATCGAAGCCGGCGGCGATCTCAGCACGACTCTCGCCGGCGCTCTGGCCGCCGGCCTCGAAGTCGGTGGCGAAGCCGCCGCCGGTCTCGGTGCGGCCCTGGGCGGCACGCTGGCCGCAGCCCTCGAAGGTGGCCTGGCCGCCGATCTCACTGCCGGACTCGGCGGCGCCCTCGAAACCGGTCTCGGTCTCGGCGGTGCCCTCGGAGCCGGGGTCGGCGGCGCCCTCGAAGCGGGACTGGGACTCGGTGCCGGACTGGGCGCGGGTCTCGGTGGCGCGGTCGAGGGCGCTCTCGGCGGCGGCCTCGGGGTCGTGGGCGGCCTCGGCACCGAACTCGGAGCCGCGCTCAACGGACTGTTGTCGGCCGGCGCCGGCCTCGACACCGCGCTGAGCACCGTGCTCACCGGTGTCCTCGGCGCGGCTGCAGGCGCCGACCTGGGGGCCGCCCTGGGTGGCGCCCTCGAACTGGGCGGCGTCCTCGGCGCCGACCTGAGCGGCCTGCTCGAGGGCGGACTGGCCACCGACCTGGCCGCGCAACTGGGCGCGATCGTCGGTGGCGGCGGTGAGCTCGCGGGCGAACTCGGCGCCACCCTGGGCGGGGTGCTGGGCGCAGCCGCAGGCGTCGAGGGCATCCTCGACGCCGCCGCGGGTGCCGGCCTGAACGTCGGCGAACTGCTGGCCGCGGACCTCGGCGGTGCACTCGGCGTCGACGGCGCCCTCATCACACAGCTGGGCGGGGCGCTGGACGCCGCACTCGACGCCGGCGCGGGACTGGGCCTGGTGACCGAGACCGCCGCCGACCTCGGCGGAACCCTCGAGGCCGTGCTGGCTGCGGGCGGGGATGTGGGTGCCGACCTCGGCGCGTCCCTCGGCGCCGTCCTCGGGACCGCGCTGAGCGGTGAGCTGGGTGGTTCGCTGGCCGGCCAGCTGGCCGGCGGGGCCGAACTCCCGGCAGCCCTCAGCACCGTTCTCAGCTCCGCACTCGACGTGGATCTGTCGGCCACCGACGGCCTCGTCGCGACCCTGGACTCGACCCTGGAGGCGACGGGTGGCCTGGGCGGGGCGCTGACCGGCGAACTCGAGGCGATCATCAACCCCAGCCTCATCCTCTCCCCCGAGGGCACCATCACCGTGGGCGGACCGCTCCTGGTCACCGAAACCCTCGGCGGCACAGTGGTCGACAGCCTCACCGGCAACCTGGGCGCGGGCACACTGGCCGGCCTGGGCACCGTCGCCGAGACCGGCACGGACCTGGTCGCCGGGCTGGACAGCACTCTGCAGGGCGGCCTGGAGGGGACCCTCGAGACCGGACTCGCCGGCCTGGGCGCCGGGCTCGGCGAGGCCGATCTGGGCGCCACCGCCGGTCCGGTTCTCGACGGTGCTCTCGGCGCCGGCGCAGGCGTGGGCGGAGGCCTCGGTGGGGATCTCGGTCTGGGCGGCGACCTCGGCCTGGGCGGTGCGCTCGACACCGAGCTGCCCGCGGAGGTCACCTCCGAACTGACCACCGCGATCTCCGGCACGGCCGGCGGCGCAGTGGAAGCGGTCGGCGACGCCGCGGGCTCACTCGAGACCGGGGTCGGCGGCACCCTCGACACGACCACCGACATCGTCGGTGGGGTGACCGGTGGTCTGACCGGCGGCGCAGTGGTCGGTGGTGGCGTGGACGCCGGTGGCGGTGCCGGCGCGGACGGCGGCCTGGACCTGGGCGGCGTGACCGACACCGGTGCCGAACTCGGCGGCGCGGTCGACACCACCGTCGGCGGCGCGGTCGACTCGACCGTCGGCGGCGTGGCCGACACGACCGCCGACCTCACCGGCGGATTGACCGGCGGTCTCACCGGAGGCCTGACCGGTGGCCTCGGTGGTGACACGGACACCGGGATCGGCGTCAACACCCCGGACGCCGGACCCGACGCCGACTGACCGGGTCACGTCGGCAAACCCGCCCCGGGACCGTCTCACGCACCAGCAACCCTGGACGTGGGCCGGCCCCGGGGCGGTCCTCGTCCGGCCCCGCCTTCGCCCGGCATGCTCGCACGCACCGCCCGAACGAGTGCGGAGCCCCGGCGATGCCGACCGGACGGGCCGACTCACCGCTACCGTGAGGACACCATGACCACTCCACCCGCCGAACCACCTCGCGTCGGCCGGCACGCCGCCGATCGGGACGCACCTGATCCCGCCCCCACGTGGAAGGCAGCAGCCCCGACCGCACCGGCACACGCCGCTGCCCCGCCCCGGCCACCCGCGACCACGGCCCCAGCCCCGGCGACCCCGGCAGTGGCGACCCCGGCACGGACGCAGGTGCCGAACACCATCGGCGACCTGCTGACCACGATGTCCGAGGTGGCCCGGGAGGCGGGCCGTAACGATCTCGTCAGTCGCCTCGACGGCGCGCGCACCCGGATCACCGACCCCCGCCTGCGGATCGTCGTGGTGGGTCAGCTGAAACAGGGCAAGAGCTCGTTCGTCAACGCACTGCTCAACCTGGACGTGTGCTCGGTCGGCGACGACGAGACGACCGCGGTGCCGACGGTCATCTCGCACGCCGCGCAACCGTCGGCCCATCTCATCGTCGACGGCCCGGCCGCCGACAACCGCATCCCGGTGCCGATGGACGCCATCGCCGGCATCACCCCGGACTCCCCGCTCGCCGGTGGCCGCGAAGTGCTCCGGCTCGAGATCGAGGCACCCGGCCCGTTGCTCGCCGACGGCCTCGTCCTCGTCGACACCCCCGGCGTCGGCGGCCACGGACACCCTTATGCCGCAGCGACTCTGGGCATGGTCGCGGCAGCCGACGCGGTACTCGTCGTGTCGGATGCCAGCCAGGAGTTCACCGCGCCGGAGATGTCCTTCCTCCAGCAGGTCGCCGGACTGTGCCCGACCATCGCGTGCCTCATCACGAAGACCGACCTGTACCCGCACTGGCGCGCCATCGTCGACGCCGACCGCACCCATCTGCAGACCGCGGACCTCGACATCCCGCTGTTGCCCGTCTCATCGGTGCTGCGCACCCACGCGCTGCGGCTCGGCGACGAGAAACTCAACGCGGAGGCCGGGTTCCTCGATCTGTACCGGTACCTGCGCGAGCGCGTGGTGGCCACCGCACGGCAGGCGACCCGGACCACCGTCGCCACCGATCTGCGCGTCGTCAGTGAACATCTCGCGCTCACCCTGGGCAGCGAACTCGCCGCCCTGCGGGATCCGGAGACCGCCGGCCGCGCCGTCGGCGCGCTCCGGGAGGCCAAGTCCGACGCGGAGGCCATGCGGCGTCAGTCCGCTCAGTGGCAGCAGACGCTGGCCGACGGCATCGCCGACCTCGCGGCCGACATCGACCACGACCTGCGGGACCGTCTCCGCGCGGTGACCCGGGAAGCCGAACGGGCCATCGACGAGGGCGATCCGGGGGTCGACTGGGAACAGTTGAGCGAGTGGCTGGCCGATCAGACCGCCGCCGTCATCGGTGACAACTTCGTCTGGGCGCATGAGCGATCGGTGTGGCTCGCCGAGCGGGTGGCCGACCACTTCGCGGCGGCCGGCCAGAACTCGCTGCCCGACATCGACGTCGCCGATCTGACCGGTGTGCTCGATTCCGTGGCCGAGCTCGCCGAACTCGACAGCGGCAGAGTCGGTCTCGCCCAGAAGCTGTTGATCGGCATGCGCGGTTCGTACGGCGGTGTGCTGATGTTCGGACTCATCTCGACGATGGTCGGCATGGCGCTCATCAACCCGGTGTCCGTGGGCGCCGGACTGCTCCTGGGCACCAAGGCGTACCGGGATGACAAGGAGGCGAAGGTCCTCGAACGCCGCGCCAAGGCGAAGGTCGCGGTGCGCGCGTTCACCGACGACGTCAGCTTCCAGGTCGGCAAGGAATCCCGCGACCGGCTGCGGGTCATCCAGCGAGTCCTCCGCGATCACTTCACCTCGGTCGCCGAACAGACCGCACGCTCGATCTCGGAATCCCTCAGTGCCGCACAGTCTGCCGCGACCCTCGCCGATTCGGAGCGATCCGGGCGCGTCGCCGAACTCGAGTCCCGGCTCACCGCGGTCGCCGCGCTGCGCAAGGCGGCCGATCATCTCGACCCGGACGAGCCCGCTGCGGAGCTTCCGCGCCGATGACCGACACCGCCCGCGTCCGAAGGTTTCTCGACGCCACCCGCACCGCCCTCGCCGACGACCCGCACGCACAGGCCGAGCTCGACGTGTGCGCCCACCGGTTGTATCAGCCGGTGCGGGTCGCCCTGGCCGGTTCGCTCAAAGCAGGCAAGTCAACGCTGCTGAACGCCCTTGTGGGACAGGACATCGCCCCCACCGATGCCACCGAGTGCACGCGGGTCGTCACCTGGTACCGCAACGGCCGGTCGCCGTCGGTCACCGCACACGTCGACGACGGCCGCGCGGTGGGCATCCCGGTGACCCGCATCGATGGTCGGCTCGGCTTCGATTTCGGGCGGCTCACCGCCGATCGTGTCGACCGCCTGGATGTCGAATGGCCCGCGCGTGCCCTACAGTCGACGACCATCGTCGACACCCCGGGCACGGCGTCGTTGTCGACGGAGTTGTCCGCGTCGACAATCCGGCTCCTCACCCCCGACGACGGCCAGTCCGGCGTCGACGCCGTCGTCTACCTGTTGCGTTCGCTGACCGCCACCGACACAACGATGCTGCGCCGCATCGGGTCGGCCATCGGCGGATCGTCGGGCCCGCTGGGTGTCATCGGCGTCGTCTCCCGCGCGGACGAGCTCGGTGCCGGCCGGATGGATGCGATGATCTCCGCGCACCAGATCGCCGGACGGTTCGCCGGCGAGCTCGAACGCACGGGCCTGTGCCAGGCGGTCGTGCCGGTGGCGGGACTGCTGGCACTGGCCGCCCGCACCATGCGGGAGGTCGAGTTCCGCGCGCTGGCACAGCTGGCCGCGACCCCGGCGCCCGACCTCGAGGCGGCCCTGCTGACGATGGACCGGTTCTCCCGGCCGGACATCCTGCCCGACATACCCGCGGAGCTCCGGCGCTCGCTGGCCGAACGCTTCGGCGCCTTCGGCATCCGGATGGCGGTCACGCTCATCCGGTTCGGTGCGAGCTCCTCGTCGGCGCTGGCCGCCGAACTCGTCGAGCGCAGCGGACTCTCGGAGTTGAGCGCCATCATCGACACCCAGTTCGGGCAGCGCGCGGACCAGCTCAAGTCCCATTCGGCGCTGGTGACGATGGATCACCTCCTGGCCGCGTCATCGTCGGCGGGGGCGCGTGACGTCCGGGCCGCGGTTCGCCGGGAACTCGCGGACGTCCACGGTTTCCGAGAGCTGCGTCTGCTCGGCACCATCCGGGCCGGGGGCGTCGACCTCCCCGCTGACCAGACGGCCGAGATCACCCGGCTCATCGGCGGGTCGGGCATCGATCCCGCGGCCCGCCTCGGACTGCCCGCGACCGCCGACGTGTACACACTGCGGGACGCCGCGATCGACGCCGCGCGGACCTGGCGGGCACGTGCCGGCCACCCGCTCCTCGCGCCGGCCTCGGCGTCGGCATGTCAGGTCGCGGTGCGTAGTGCCGAGGGTATCGTCGCCCAACTCGGTGAGGCGGTCCGGACCGGCGGCGAGGGTTTCAGCGCAGGGATGCCGTGACCGACCGGGTGTAGGACGCTCCGGTGGCGACGACCGCGACGAGCGCGGCCGCCGCCGGAACCCACTGGGCGACAACCGGCAAACCGGCGTCGGAGAGTGCTGTCGCGGACGGGTTGACCGTGAGATGGAAGGCCACAGCGCCCGCCACCGCGACGACGGCGCCGACCGTCAGGATGCTCCGGCCGGACCGTCGACTGTCCCAGAGTCGCGCGGACCCGTACAGCCCGAGGAGCACGACGACCAGTGCGATCGCCCCGCCCACCATCAACGAGATGTCCACGGCGCGTGCGGCATCGGTCCCGCTGCCCGGATTGGTCCGGACGAGATCGGCGGCCAGGACGGACCGAATGTCGTTCAGCGACACCAGCGTCAGGCCGACGGTCACCACGACCAGGGCCACCGACACCAACCAGCCGAGGATCACATAGCGAGTGACCGGGGAGCGTCCGACCGGCCGCTGCGGGCGCAGCGGCGTGACGGCGACGCGCGGGCGGGGAGGCGGAGAGCCGTCGGCGTTCGACATCCCTCGATGGTAGTTGCCTGCGCGTTCCGCTACCCCGAACCGGCGCAACCTCGGATCATCGTTCTCGAAGCCGCCCCGCGACCACCGCGCACCGCTTGTTGAGCCGTCACCCACCGCTGGTTGAGCCGGCACCGAGCGCAGCGAGGAGCCGAGTCGAAGCCACCCGGCAACCACCACCGCACGTCCCCCGATCGGTGGACGTGCCATTCACCCCACCCATCACCCGGTCAGCGGAATCCCCCGACCACCCATCCCCGGCAGAGTCAGTGGTGTCACCAACACAACCCCCACACCACACCGGAGCCCACCATGAAAACCACCACCCGCATCGCCACCGCCACCCTCGGACTCGTCGCCGCCACCGGCATCGCCCTCGGCGCCGCCGGCGCAGCCCACGCCGGCACCCTACCCATCACCCGACCCGGCGAACCCACCGTCGCCATGACCATCACCAACCACACCGACAAGCCCGAATACCTCCAAGGCGCCAACGCCGACGGCGGCCAATGGATCAACGCACCCCAACACATCCTCTACCCCGGAGCCACCGAAACCATCACCGCCACCGCACCCTTCACCAACCACCTCGACGTCAACGCCATCTACCGCATCGGCCTGTTCGGCCCCACCGCCAACTACCAACTCACCAACCACCCCCACAACGTCAACACCGCCATGAGCAGCATCTGGGGACCCCACGCCCAGAACTACTGGATGAACAACCACATCGACACCGGATACCCCCAGGTCAACGTCGGCTTCGACCAGTGGTGACACACCGCGGACAAACGCAGAATGCGTCGTGGGTACCGGTTTCCGGTACCTACGACGCATTCTGTGTGGGTCGGACCTCAGGGGCCGGCGGTGGCCCCCGTCAGTGGTGGCGACGTCGCCAGCAGGTCGTTCTCCTCGTCGGTGAAAGCCCGTGCCCGCGAGAGGAAACGAACCCCTTCCGGTGCCTCGAGACTGAATCCGGCACCGCGGCCTTTCACGACGTCGAGGATCAACTGGGTGTGTTTCCACAGCTCGAACTGGTCACCGTTGATCCAGACCCGAACGGCCGGAATGGGTTCGGGTAATTCGATCTCGCCGACCAGCACGTCTCGCTGGCCCACGCGATACTCCCCGACCGGATAACACATCGGGGCCGAGCCGTCACAGCACCCACCGGACTGGTGGATCATGAGGCCGCCGTGCAGCTCCGACAACTTGGTCAGGAGCTGCACGGCGGAGTCTGTGGCGACCACGCGATCAGGAACACTCTGCTCGGCGGTCATCGTCAATCACCTTTCGTCTGCTCCCTGAGGTGCGAGGAGCGCGACCCCTCCGCTCCCTGAGGTGCGAGGAGCGTTAGCGACGAGCCTCGAAGGGCTCGACGGGTCAGAAGAAACCCTTGGCGCTCTGAGCGTAACCGACCAGGAGGTTCTTGGTCTGCTGGTAGTGCTCGAGCATCATGAGGTGGTTCTCGCGACCGATACCGGACTGCTTGTAGCCGCCGAAGGCAGCGTGTGCCGGGTAGTCGTGGTAGGTGTTCGTCCACACCCGGCCGGCCTGGATCTCGCGGCCCGCCCGGTAGGCGGTCGCACCGTCGCGGCTCCACACACCGGCACCGAGCCCGTAGAGCGTGTCGTTGGCGATGTGCATGGCGTCGGCGAAGTCCTTGAAGGTGGTGACCGCGAGGACCGGGCCGAAGATCTCTTCCTGGAAGATGCGCATCTTGTTGTTGCCCTGGAAGACAGTCGGTTTGATGTAGAAGCCGCCGGCCAGGTCGCCGTCGAGTTCGGCTGCCTCGCCGCCGATCAGCACCTCGGCGCCCTCGTCCTTGCCGATGGCGAGGTAGGAGGAGATCTTCTCGAACTGATCGTTGGAGGCCTGCGCGCCCATCATCGTGTCGGTGTCGAGGGGGTTGCCCTGCTTGATCTTTCCGACGCGGTCGACGGCCTTGGCGATGAACTCGTCGTAGATGTCCTGCTGGATCAGCGCGCGGCTGGGGCAGGTGCACACCTCGCCCTGGTTGAGCGCGAACATCGAGAAGCCTTCCAGCGCACGGTCGAGGAACCCGTCGTCGGCGGACATCACGTCGTTGAAGAAGATGTTGGGGCTCTTGCCACCGAGTTCGAGGGTGACCGGGATCAGGTTCTCCGACGCGTACTGCATGATGAGCCGGCCGGTGGTGGTCTCACCGGTGAACGCGATCTTGCGGATGCGGTTGCTCGAGGCGAGCGGCTTACCCGCCTCGACGCCGAATCCGTTGACCACGTTGAGGACTCCGGCGGGGAGCAGGTCGCTGATGAGGCTGACCAGGTACAGGATCGACGCGGGCGTCTGCTCGGCGGGCTTGAGCACCACCGCGTTACCCGCGGCGAGGGCGGGTGCCAGCTTCCACACTGCCATCAGGATCGGGAAGTTCCAGGGGATGATCTGGCCGACGACGCCGAGCGGCTCGTGGAAGTGGTAGGCGACGGTGTCCTCGTCGACCTCGGAGATCGAACCCTCCTGGGCGCGGAGGGCGCCGGCGAAGTAGCGGAAGTGGTCGATGGCCAGCGGGATGTCGGCGGCCATGGTCTCGCGGACGGCCTTGCCGTTGTCCCAGGTCTCGGCGACGGCCAGCTTCTCGAGGTTCTCCTCCATGCGATCGGCGATGCGCAGCAGGGCCAGCGAGCGCTCGGCGACGGGGGTCTTGCCCCATCCGGGTGCGGCCTTGTGTGCGGCGTCGAGCGCGAGGTCGATGTCCTCGGCGGTCGAGCGGGCCACCTCGCAGAACACCTTGCCGTCGACGGGCGACGGGTTCTCGAAGTACTGACCCTTCACCGGCGGGGTCCACTGTCCGCCGATCCAGTTGTCGTAACGCGACTCGTAGCTCATCACCGAGCCATCGGCACCCGGCTTTGCGAAGACGGTCATGGTTGCTCCTTGCGTGTGGGCCTCAGCTGAGGACGCTCTGCGGATGTCACACGGGACACCGAGGGCGTCCGTTGTGATCTGTTCCACACATTAGGGGCGGGTTGGTTGCACGTGCGTTGCACGTCGGCCACCTGCGGTTCATGCAGTTCAGGCCGCTAGGCTCCGTACCTCTTGTCCAAGAGCCGGATGCGGCCGCCGACGACGGCCCGGTCGGGATCGCCCACGGGTAGGCGATGCTCGAGGCGGCGCCACGCGGCGAGGTCGTCACGACCGTGCGTCGATGACGTCCAGCGGCGCAACGCTGCGACGTCGCCGCCGGCGAAGAGACGCGACCGCAGGTCCTCGCGGAGTTCCTCGAAGATCTCGACGATCCCCGGTGCGGTCGATTCGGCGAGCAACCCGCCGCGGCCGAGGTCATCGACGACCGACGCGAGGTCCGAACCCGACGAGATGCGCGACCGGAGATCGTCGACGTCGGAGGTGATGTCGAGTGTGAGCCGGTACGGCCGGCTCGCGACGACGTCGGCACCGAGGTCGCGGCGGAGTCGGGAGATCTCGGCCCGCACGGTGACCGGGTCGAGCCCGTCCTCGGCCAGCTTCAACGCGAGCTGTTCGGTGTTCAGACCTTCCGGAAACGCTTGCAGCAGAACGAGGATCTCGGCGTGCCGGCGCGACAGGGTGCGGGCGCCGGGCCCGTCGGCGGCCACGGCCTCGCCGCGGAGCCGGTCGACGACGGCCAGCATCCGGGCGGCCTGCGCGCGGTACGGCTCGCCCCAGGACGGGCGCAGGGGAT
>ERZ501064.289-NODE-289-length-12746-cov-8.544323_pt1 | contig 12746 bp, 11 predicted proteins | sample MGYA00510851_ERZ501064 | MGnify/ENA primary metagenome ERZ501064 (study PRJEB25958, sample SAMN03398529) | human skin metagenome | study: EMG produced TPA metagenomics assembly of the Human Skin Microbiome Metagenome (human skin metagenome) data set. | reverse complement strand
AAGACCCTTCGTGACGCGCCCTCCGCAAGCTCCGGGCGCTCCTCAGGGAGCGATGGTATGGCCCTCCGCGAGCTCCGCGCGCTCCTCACGGAGCAGGGGAATGTTCCCCCGGGCAAGCTCCGGGCGGTCCTCAGGGAGCAATGGGGTCGATTCGCTCGGATCGGGGACCGGGGGACCGGGGGACTTCAACTCGACCGACAGACTTCGATCGAAGTCTGGGAGTCGAGTTGAGGTCTGGCGGTCAGGCGAAGACGGACGGGAGGGCCAGGACCATGACCGCGCCCCAGATGACGTGGGTGATCGCGGGTGCGAGGACGCCGGCGGTGCTGCGCCGCAGGATGGCGCAGACGGTGCCGAGGACCGCGCCGGCGAAGCCGAGCATCACGTTGCCGCTGGCCATGGTGACCAGCACGTAGATGACCGTCGACACGAGGATCGGATTGTGCGGGCGGGCCGCCGAGTAGACCGAGCCGCGGAAGAACAGCTCCTCGGCGAGGCCGTTGAGCATCGTGATCGCGGTGACCACGGCGAGGCTGCCGAAGTCGGCGAAGGCCAGCACCTGGTTGGCGAGGTCGCTGACGCCGGGGATCATCCGTGCCACCAGGCCGCCGACCACGAACGCGCCGCCCACGGCCAGACCGACGACGACGCCGAGTCCAATCGCCCCGATCCGGTCGGGCGGGCGCGAGGGGGTGGGGCTGAAGGCACCGAGGCGCAGCGGTCCGGAGACGAACGCACCGACGATCCATACGGCCGCCAGGCCGATGGTCAGCGGGTAGAACGCGGCATCTCCCGGCTCTACCCGCAGGGAGATGCCGAGAACCACCGCACCGATGACGAGGAAGACGCCGACCAGCCAGCGTCGTCGGATGTAGTGGGCGCCGGGATCGGGGTCGCGGTCCGCGGCGACGGAGTCGTACAGGTCGCGCGCCAGTGAGGTCACCAGCACATCACCACCTAGTTCGATCGGTCAGGGAGTCGGTCGACTAACGGTCACCGCTCACGACGCTACATCGGCGCGACCCGGTCGGAGGACTCCGACGACCTTCGTCGCCACTCCGAGGGACGTACCGATCGTCTCGACGACGCTGCGCTTGACCCGCAGCCAGTCGCCGCCGGCCCAGGCCGGGTCGGTGTCGGCGAGGTGGTGGAGGTCGTCGAGGTCGCACACCGAGCGGGGATACGGCGACCGCACGGATGCGTGGACGGCCTCGCGCATCGGTGTCAGTCCGCCCTCGGGCGGCGGGACGAGGTCGCGGATGCGGTGCTCGGACGCCGTCATCGGGTGGTCGAGGGAGGTGACGAGCTCCTCGGTGAGCGACGCCGGGACCGGCACCAGCATGCCGCCCACCCGGCCCGCGAGCCGGGTCGAGATCCCGAAGACCGGTAGCCGCAGCCTCGGCATCCGGATCGCCGACACGTACTCGTGCAGGATCGAGATGTAGCGCGCGCTGTCGGGGCCGGAGATGTCGTAGTTCCCGGCGGGCAAGACGGAGGAGTCGCACGCCGCGGCCAGATAGTGGACCGCGTCGCGGATGGAGATGGGATCCATCTCGTTGGTGATCCAGTCGGGTTCGGGGATCACCGGCAGTCGGTCGGCCATGTACCGAATGATCTCGAACGACGTCGAACCCGCGCCGATGACCACTGCGGCGCGCAGCCACACCAGTTCGGGCCCGCCGTCGACCACCAGTCCGTCGGCGACGTCGGCGCGGCTCTGCAGATGGGTGGACAGTTTGTCGTCCGACGGCACGAAACCGCCGAGATAGATGATCCGTCCCACTCCGGCGTCACGCGCGGCTTCGGCGACGTTGCGTGCGGCGTCGCGGTCGCCGTTCGCGAAGTCGGCCTGGCCGATGGCGTGGACGAGGTAGTAGATCGCGTCGATCTGCCCGGCGTCCGACATCGCGCTCCTGACCGACGCCGGGTCGTCGGCGTCCATGGTCACCATGCTGACTTGGTCCGACCAACCGAACTTGGCCAGCTTCCGGGTGTCCCGCGACGTGACGACCACGTCGTGTCCCTGCTTGAGCAGTGCGCACACCAAGCGGGAACCGACGTACCCCGTGGCGCCAGTGATGAGAAGTCGCATGACACCGACGGTAGAGAAAATCGGCGGAGTCGGTCGGCTCGGGAGCGTCCATGTGACAGACATGGTGCCGATGTCACGGTCGGGTAACGGCGTCGGTGACGGTCACGGTTGCGCGACGACTGCCCGTCGGTACCGTTCGGCGACCCGGTCGTGGTACTCCGCGGCGGCCACCAACTCGGCCCGGAGTTCAACCGGTTCGATCACGGTGAAATCCGCGCCGAAGGCGTACAGCCAGCGAGCGATCTCCGCGAGCGACGTGCTGTACAGCGTGATCTCGCAACTGTGCTCGTCGCCGGACTCGAGTGCACCCCACGATTCGTGGACCATCGCCGACACCGCGTCGAGCGAGGCGTGGATACGCACCCGCGCCGTGACGCGTCGGTAGACGGACCCGAGACCGCGCAGTACGAACGCCGCCGCGCCGCCCTCGGGTGGTTCGCGCGGGGTGAAACGCGGTCCGGTCGGCACCTTCGGTTCCATCCGGTCGACCCGGTACGACCGCCAGGCGCCGCGTTGGATGTCGAAACCGACCAGATACCAACGGTTCCCGTTGCGGACGAGTCGATAGGGTTCGATCTCGCGTCGGCTCTCCTCCCCGTCGTTGCGCCGATAGTCGAACCGCAGCCGCTCGTTCCGATGGCATGCGGTCGCGATCTCGGTGAGCCGGTCGGCGGACACCGCGCTCGCCGGCGCGGTACGGGGCACGGCCTCGATCCGCAGGGCGTCGAGTCGGTGGCGCAGCCTCGACGGCATGACCTGACGCAGCTTCGCGAGCGCGCCCGCCGAGGCCTCCGCCATGTCGGCGACCGCACCGGTCGTCACCGCGTCGAGCCCCAGAGCGACCGCGAGGACCTCCTGGTCGTCGAGCAGCAGCGGCGGCATCTCCGCGCCGGCGCCCAGCCGATAGCCACCGCGCGAGCCGACGTTGGCGTCCACCGGGTAGCCCAGCTCGCGCAGTTTGTCGATGTCGCGCCGCACGGTGCGGGTGGTGATGTCGAGGCGCTCGGCGAGTTCGGGGCCCGACCACTCGCGTCGTGTCTGCAGTAGCGACAGCAACGCGAGCAACCGCGCGGAGGTTTCCAACATGTGCCCATCCTGCCCGACGATGCGGACAGGTCCGGTCCTTGTTCGTCGCGTCGTCCCTGTAGGGGCGCGGTCAGCAGGTGATCTGCGATTCCGGGTCGGTGGTGTAGTCGAGCCAGCGGCCGTATGCAAGGCCGCCGATCTGGTTGCGCATCGTGCAGATGTCCTCGAGAGTGCGGCCCGCGACGTAGTAGACCGCATAGATCGGAGTGCCGTCATCGCTCACCTGCTTCAGCGACGGACACGACTGATCTGTGCGCAAGTAGCTCGCACCCGGGTACTGGTTCAAATAGGACTGCACCTCGCCGGGGTAGTTCCCGGGTGCGGTCGCGTTGGCGACCACGACGATCCCCGTGCCGTCGCACGCCGGCCGGGTCATCGGCACGGTGAGACCGAGATCGCCGGGGACGATTGCGGGTTGAGGACTCGCCGACGGCCGGGGTGCCGGACCCGGCTGCGACGCGGGGCCCGGTTGCAAAGTCGGTCCGGGAAGGGGCGTCGGTTCGGCCGGCGTCGGCGTCGTTGGCTGGGGCGCCGCCTCGGTGGTCGTGGACACTGCGGATGCGTCGGCGGCTGTGGTCGCCGGGTTGTCCCGCTCGGTCGTGACGATCGCCCAGGCGACGACGCCGGCGCAGATCAGCAGCACGACGGACGTCGCCACGACGATGGGAACGAGAGGTGACCGGCGGCGGGGCGGTGTGGTCCAGACCGCGGCCCGGGTGGCGTCCCACGGCCCGGCTGGAGCGGCGGGTGTCGATGCCGACGGGGTGGCGGGCACGACGGTGGGGGTTCCGGCCGGGACGATCGTCGGCGCGCCACAGAGAGGCTCCGACCGCAGGGCACCGCCGGCGTCGGCGACCAGCGCCGCCGCCGAGAGCTGGCGCTGCGACGGATCTTTCGCCATCCCGCGGGCGATGACGTGATCGATCGCGGCACCGAGGCGCGGCGGCGGGGCGGTGAGGTGGGCGGCGATCAACCGCTCGATGGTGGTCGCCGAGGCGAACGGGTGCACTCCGGCGAGACATTCGAACAGCACGCACGCCAGCGCGTAGATGTCGGCGGGCGGCCCCACGGCATCGTCGCCGAACCGCTCCGGCGCCATGTAGCCGAAGGAACCGACTGCGGTGCCGGTGCTCGTGAACCGTGTGTCGGTGTCCGCCTGTGCGAGACCGAAATCCACGAGGTACGCGAAGTCGCGATCGTCGACGAGAATGTTGTCGGGTTTGACGTCGCGGTGGACGAGGCCGGATCGATGCGCAGCATCGAGGGCGTCACCGATCTGACCGACGATCCGCAGCGCGCGTTCAGCCGGCAGGGGTCCGTCCTGCAGGAGCAGGGTGCGTAGGTCGCGGCCGTCGACCAGGCGCATGTCGATGAACAGGCGCCCCTCGATCTCTCCCCAGTCGTGGATCGGGATGACGTGTGGATCGTTGAGGCGGGCGGCAACGCGCGACTCGCGGTGGAACCGGTCACGGAAAGCCGGGTCGTCGGCGACCTGAGGGCTGAGCAGCTTCAGGGCGACGACCCGGTCCTTGCGGGTGTCGGTCGCGCGGTACACCTCGCCCATTCCGCCCCGGCCGATCAACCCGTCGATGAGGTACGGACCGAGCCGGTCGCCGGCGCGCACGGATGCAGACACGCGGACAAGCGTAGGGTGTCCGGGTCGTTCGCCGGGGCCGACACCACGCATTGTCCTCCGTTCGGCGGGTCCCGGGATCCGCAGATCGGTCCCCGATACGGTTGAACCGAGTGACCCGCCGGCGACCCTGATCGCCGATCCAGACCCGAGGAGAAACGATGGCGACGACGATCCTGCCGATCGACGAGGTGACCGAGGCTCTGATCGCGCAGTGGGGCGTGATCGGCGAACTGGCCCGCGCGCTCGACGACGATGCGTGGTCGGCGCCGTCGGTTCTGCCCGGCTGGACCAATGCCGACATCGTCGCCCACATCGTCGGGACCGAAAGCATGCTCGACGGCCGCGACGTCGAGGCCACCCGTACGGTCAGCGCCCTCGACCACGTCCGTAACCCGATCGGCGAACTCAACGAGAAGTGGGTCGACCATTACCGCCCGAAGCCGCGTGCCGAGGTGGTCGCCGCCCTCGACGAGATCATCGGCGTCCGGACCGAGGCGCTGAAAGCCATGTCGCAGAACGACTTCGACGCCGAGTCGATGACGCCCGCCGGGCCGGATACGTACGGGCGCTTCATGCGGATTCGGATCTTCGACTGTTGGGTGCACGAGATCGACCTGCGTGACGGCACCGATCGTTCCGCCGTGGCCGAGCCGGGCCCGGCGTCGTTCGCACTCGACGAGATCGGCGCGTCGTTGCCCTTCGTCGTCGGGAAGCGAGCCGATGCACCGAAGGGCAGCACCGTCCTCTTCGACATCACCGGGGTGTCTCCGCGAACCGTGCGAATCGCCGTCGGGGACCGGGCGGGTGTCGTCGACGAGTTCGACGGCGGCGACGACGCCGCCGACGTGCGTATCCGGCTGGATGCGACGAATCTTGCGCGGTACGCCGGCGGCCGACGGGATGCCGATTCGTCTGCGGTGGAGTTGCACGGCGACCAGGTTCTCGGACAAGCGATCCTGAGCCGGATGAACTACGTGATCTAGTCGGGTGGACCTCGGCGGCTAGTCCTGATTTGGTTGCGGTTTGTATCGCTTTGCGGGACAAGTCGCAACCGGATCAGGCGGCCGAACGGCTCAAGGCATTTCTCACCGTGGTCACCACCTGATCGCCGCGTTCGACGATGTCGGCCCAGGTGAAGTTCAGGACGGTCCAGCCCGCGGCGATGAGCGCATTGCGCTTTGTCCGATCTCGCTGAAACGTCGTGACATCGCGGTGGTAGGCGAATCCGTCGATTTCGACAGCCAGCTTCTCCCGGGTGAAGGCCACGTCGACGACATATCCCTCGGCGCCCACGTTCGGTGTCCAGCTCACTATGCCCGACTCGCGAAACAACGTGGCCACGATTCGCTCCGCCTCCGATCGCGCGCCGTCGCCGAGGAGTCGCAAGTACTGAGTGATGGCCGGAGAACCATGCCGCCCGGGGTAGCGCGAGTGTGCGGCCTGCAGGTCGGTGAGTTTCACCGCGCCGGAGAGAAGAGCCGAATCGAGGACAGCGATTCCGAGTTCGGCGGAGGCGTCGAGGACGGTGAGCGCCGCTGCGGTGACCCTGAGGTCGGCGTGCGTGGTGACGTCGGCGTCGGTCAAGCGGCGGTGCCGGACCACCGCAGTCGCTGACGAGCGCGTATGCGCTCTGTGAGAACCGGTGGCCACGAGGTGTTTTCGGGGCTCTTTCGGGTGGAGGCCCAACCACCAAGCGGCGGCAACCCCACCCAACGCGGCGTCGAGCTCACGGAGAGCACCGCGATCCGTGCCTGTGCGCGCGCCGATCGGTGATGGCCCAGAATTCCGGTTGCGGTTTGTCCCGGTTGCCGGGACAAACCGCAACTGGATCCACATGGACTCCGCGGGTCACCCGCCGACGGTCGCTTTTTGGATCAGCAGGTTCTGCTTCGGCGGGCCCGACGCCGCACCCGGGGCATTCGGGGTGAAACCGCCTGCCAGGACCTTGTCGAGGACGGCGAGTCCGGACGGGTCGATGGTGCCGACGGTCGAGTAGGTCAGCGGGAGGTCGGTGTCGTCGGCGAGCAGGAAGAACGTCGTGGATCCGGTGGCACCCTCGTCATCGGGCAGATCGAGGATGCCGACGGTGCCGCGTGGGTAGGTGACCTGCGGTACGCCGTCGTCGTCGGTGCCGGCCGACGGCAAATTCTCGGGCAGCTCGTCCGGGCTGGTCCAGCCCGGGTTGGTGCCCTCCCGGCCGCCGGACGAGCCGCAGATGAGGTACTGCCGCGACGCGCGGTGACACTTGCTGTTGTCGTAGAAACCGGACTCGATCAACGACACCATCGCCCCCACGTTGCAGGGCGCCTCGGCACGGTCGAGCGTCAGGTCGATCGTGCCCTGGCCGGCAATGGGGATCTGCGCGTCGACCGTTCCGGTGTTCGGCTGGCTCGGGGCGGGAGCGGGCTGGGTGATGCCGCCGACCGCGGTTCGTGTCGGGTAGTCGCACGCAACGGTGCCCGCCGGGATCGCACTGGTCGACGTGCTCGGCGGGGCCGGGTCCTCATCGCCCGAACCGGCCAGGACCACGATGATGCCGGTGACCGCCAGCGCGATCACGACCAGCCCGGCACCCACCGCGATGGCCACATTCCGTCCGGTGTTCGATTTCCGCGGCGGGGCGGTCGGGGTGCCCCACTGGCCCGGGCCCGCGAACTGTTGCGGGCCGGAGAACTGTTGCGGGCCGGAGTGCTGGGGGCCCGAATAGGACTGGGGACCCGAGCGCTGGGGACCCGGGTAGGACGGCGCGCCCGAATAGGACTGGGGTCCCGAATAAGCCTGGGGGCTCGAAAGTCGTTGCGGGCCGGACTGTCCCGGCGGTGGCCCGAAACCGGGGGCGCCGCCGGGCTGTCCGGGCGCGGGTGTGCCGGGCGAGATGACCGTCCGATCCGAGGGGACCGGACTCCCTTGCTTGCGAAACGCGTCCGAGCCGGGCCCTCCGGGCGCGTAGGTGGGCGGGGCCATCGGGGGTGGTGTCACGATGCGCGGTGTCACCGTCGGCGGTGCCGACGACGCGGGCGGTTCGGTCAGCGCCGACGCCGCGGCCCGGATCAGTTCGCGCGCCGTCGGATAGCGCTGCGCCGGATCCTTGGCGAGTCCGCGCGCGATGACCGGGTCGAGCGGACCGCCCATCGTCGGCGGTTCCTTGGTGATGTGCGCGGCCATCAGACCCTGATCGGTTTTCACCGGATACGGGGTCTGACCGGTGACACATTCGTACAACACGCAGGCCAACGCGTAGTTGTCCGAACTCGGCCCGGCGGGGTCGTCGCCGAACCGCTCCGGCGCCATGTAGGCGAGTGTCCCGAGCGCGGTCCCGATCTGGGTGAGGCGGCTGTCGCTCGCGCCCTGCGCGATGCCGAAGTCGACGAGGTAGGCGAAGTCGTCGGCGTCGACGAGGATGTTGTCCGGCTTGATGTCTCGGTGGACGAGGCCGTTGCGGTGCGCGGCGTCGAGAGCCGACGCCACCTGGCCGAGGATCGCAACCGCCCGGGCGGCGGGCAGCGGACCGGCGGCGAGCAGCTTGCGCAGGTCCTGCCCGTCGACGAGCCGCATGTCGATGAAGAGGACGCCGTCCTTCTCGCCCCAGTCGTGGATCGGGATGACGTGCGGGTCGGAGAGCTTCGCCGCGGTCTTCGACTCCCGCTCGAAGCGCTCGCGGAAGTCCTTGTCGTGCACCAAGTGTGGGGGCAGGAGTTTCAGGGCGACGCGGCGTTCCCGGACGGCGTCGTAGGCCTCGTAGACCTCACCCATCCCGCCACGACCCAGGAGTCTGTCGATGCGGTACGGACCCAGCGTCGTACCCGCACGCGACGATGGATCGCTCACGTCATCCTCGGTTCCTCGGCGTCGGGATCGAACCCAACCCTATCCATTGGCGACAACGGGTGTGCAGCGTGTGCCGGCAGCCGGGTCACGACACCGCGTCCGGCGGGCGGCCGCGCGACCACCCCGGTGCTTCACGGCTCGTCGGTCAGGGCCTCGCCGCGGGCGAACTCGCGGGCCCGGTCACCGGAGAGGATTTGCGCCGGTAGCGGATCGCTGAGCAGGGTGCGGACGAGGGAGGCCGACGGATCGAGCGGGGTGTCGCTGCCCGCGATCACGATGTTGCCGGTGCGTCGACCTTTGAACATCGCGGCGTCGGCGATGAGCGCGAGATGGCCGAACACCGATCCGACGGTCGCGGCTTCGGCGCGGGCGCCGGCGAGGTCCCGGCTGTCGCCGCAGTTGGCGAGATACAGGCCGCCGGGGACGAGAACGTCGCGGACGCGTTCGGTGAATTCGCGCGTCGTGAGGTGCCGTGGGGTGCGATCGCCGGCGAACGCGTCCCGTACGACGACCTCGCGGGTGCCCGGCTGCAGCGACTCGACGACTTGCCGCGCATCGCCGACCCGGATCCGGAGTTTCGGCGCACGAGGGAGGTCGAACCACTCCCGTACGAGGCGTGCGAGTTCGGCGTCGATCTCGACGGCCACCTGGCGGGCGTCCGGGTAGCGGTGGTCGAGGTGGCGCGCCAATGCGCAGGCCGCCCCACCGAGATGCAGGACCCGGAGTCGATCGGTCGTCGGGTGCCGTTCGTCGATGACGGCCGCCATCTGCCGCAGGTAGTCGAAGTCGAGCGCGGTCGGGTCGTCGGGGTGGATGTGCGAGCTGTGCGCCCCGTTGATGGTCAGCAGCCACCCGCCCGCGATGGTGTCGGGGCTCAACTCGGCGACGCCGGTGTCGATGTCGTACCGACCGGGTGTCGGGTGTGCGGTTGTCCGGGCCACGGGGGCCAAGTGTGGCACGAGCCCGGGTCGATACCATCGCGCGGTGCCCAGACCGTCGCGTTTCCGTAGTCCGCACCCCGATCGCCGTCGTGGTGACGTCACCGCGGCGGGGTTGGTGGCCGGGTTCGTGCTCGACGAGCTGTTCGGTGATCCGTCGCGCGGTCACCCGGTGGCCGGATTCGGACGGCTGACGGGTGCGGTCGAGCGGCGTATGTACCGGGACTCGCGGGCGGCGGGCGTCGGGCTGGTCGGGGTGATGGTCGGTTCGACGGTGGCGCTCGCGGCGTTGCCCGGTCGGCGATCTGCAGGCGTTGTCGGCGTCGCGGTGACCGCGGCGTCGACGTGGGTGGCGCTGGGCGGCACGTCGCTGTGTCGGGTCGGCGATGCGGTCGCGCAAGCGTTGGAGGCCGAGGACCTCGAGGGTGCGCGAGCGCTCATTCCCAGCCTGTGCGGCCGGGACCCGGAGTCACTCGACGAGGCGGGGCTCTGCCGTGCAGCTCTCGAGTCGATCGCCGAGAACACCTCCGATGCGACCGTCGGTCCGCTGGTGTGGGGTGCACTGGCGGGTGTCCCCGGAGTGCTGGGGTATCGGGCGGTCAACACGCTCGATGCGATGGTCGGCTATCGGAGTGAGCGCTACCGGAACTTCGGCTGGGCGGCCGCGCGCCTCGACGATCTCGTGAACCTGCTGCCCGCGCGGCTGGCGGGTTCGCTGCTGGTGGTGATCGGCGGCGCCCCGCGGCGGACGATCGCGGCGTGGCGCCGGGACAGCAGTGCCCACCCGAGTCCGAACGCGGGGGTCGTCGAAGCCGGGTTCGCCGGGGCGCTGGGGGTGCAGCTGGGCGGTCGGACCGTCTACCCGTACGGCGTCGAGATGCGTCCGACGCTCGGTTCCGGACCGGCGCCGGGGCCGGCCGATCTCCGGGCTGCGGTCGCCTTGTCGCGGCGCGTGCAACGCGCGACGGTGCTCACCTGCGCGGTCGTCGCCGTGGTACGACCGGGCGTCGGAGCCGCGGCGAGGCGGCTCAGCCGCCGTATCGCCGGGTGAGCTTGTCGCGGACGTCGCCGGATTCGTCACCGGCGCGCGGGCCATGGCCGATGTCGCCGACCTGCTGGGTCACCGTCGTCCCGGCGGCGGCCCGCAATTCCTCTCGACGGTGCTGCCGGCGCTGGGAGCGGGACTCGACGGTCGTGGTGGCAGCGGCGACCGGGTCGGACGGCTGGTCGACGGCGGTGCCGGCGGCCGCGGTCGCCGATGTCTCGGTGGCCGCAGCGGCAGCCCGGCGACGGGCGCGGATCTCGGAGTAGAGGAAGTAGCCGACGCCGAGGGGGGCCATCACGCCGAAGGCGAGCCACTGCAGGCCGTACGACAGGTAGGGGCCGGTGTCGAGCTGGGGCAGCGGGATCTCGCCGAGCGAGCCCGGCTGGTCGGGGGAGAGCTGCAGGTAGAAGTCGTCCATCGGGGTGGACGTCGCCGCGGACACCAGCCCCGGGTTGATGGTCGCGACGGTCAGTGCGCCGTTCTCGACGCGTGTGCCGCGGTCGGTGCTCACGCTCTCGGCGGCCCGGATGCGGCCGTCGACGGTTTGCTCGCCGACGGGCGGGGCCGGGATGTCGGGGACCGCTCCCTCGACCGGGCGGACGAAACCGCGGTTGACGAGGATGACCCGGTCGGACCCGCTGACCGCGAACGGGGTGAGCACCTCCACCGCGGGGCGCTGATCGACGTTGCGGAGCCGGACGAGAGCCTGCCGGTCCGTCAGGTACCGCCCGGTCACCGCGACCGAACGCCACTCCGAGGACGGCACGAAGGTCGACGACGGCGCCACCTCCGCCAACGGTGCCGTCTCGATCGACGTGGCAGTGCGGATCAGGTCGTTGCGGCGTTCGGTGTCGGAGTTCTTGCCCAGCTGCCAGGGCGCGAGCAGGGTGAAGCAGGCCACCGCGAACGCCGCGACCACGAGACCGAGGGCAATCCACCCGGGCCGGAGGATCGTTCGCAGTACGTGCACACCGCCCAGGCTACCGAGCGGGGGTAGCCTGATCGAAATGCGAGACTTCCTCTGCTTGAAGTGCGGTCAGCGTCTCTCCTTCGAGAACAGTCTGTGTCTGAACTGCCGGAGCCCGCTCGGCTTCTGGCTGAAGACCAGGACCATCCACGTCCTCGACGACCAGGCGCGCGTGGAGGTGGACGGCGTGCTGCTCGAACGCTGTGCCAATACCAAGGTCGCGCAATGCAATTGGCTGGTGAAGTGGAGCGGCAAGCCGACCATGTGTGAGTCGTGCCGCCTCACCCGTACCCGTCCCGGCGACGACGATCCCGAGGCGCTGGTCATCTTCGGCCAGACCGAGACCGCCAAGCGTCGCCTCATCCTGGAACTCGACGAACTCGGGCTCCCCATCGAGACCCGGGAGGAGAACCCGGAGTCCGGGCTGGCCTTCGACCTGCTCTCCAGTGCGAAGCAGTCGGTCATCACCGGTCATGCGAACGGCGTCATCACCCTCGACCTCGCCGAGGGGGACGACGTCCACCGCGAACAGATGCGCGTCGAACTCGCCGAACCGTACCGGACCGTCCTCGGGCACTTCCGGCATGAGATCGGCCACTACTACCAACTCGTCCTCATCACCGACGAGCGACGAGCGGGCTTCGAGGAGCTGTTCGGAAACCCCGACGACGACTATCAGGCGGCTCTCGACCGCCACTACAGCGAGGGCGCTCCCGAGGGCTGGCGGCAGGACTTCGTGTCCTCATACGCGACGATGCACCCGGCGGAGGATTTCGCGGAGACGTTCGCGCACTACCTGCACATCCGCGACACGCTCGACACCGCAGCGGCGTTCGCCATGGCGCCCGCGGGCACGACCTTCGACGGGGTGCCGCCCGGGGACGTGGGATTCGACCGGGTCATCGACGAGTGGCTACCGCTGACGTGGGCGCTCAACCAGATCAACCGGTCGATGGGCCATCCCGACCTCTACCCATTCGTGCTGCCCGAGACGGTTCTGACCAAGATCCGCTTCGTGCACAATCTCATCGCGCCGGCGGCCTGAGACTGAGTCCCTGATCCGAAAGAACGACCCGCCCCCTGCTCCCTGAGGAGCGCCTGGAGCTTGCGGAGGGCGCGTCACGAAGGGTCTTCGCAACCGGACTCGCCAAGAC
>ERZ501064.286-NODE-286-length-12823-cov-8.603775_pt1 | contig 12823 bp, 13 predicted proteins | sample MGYA00510851_ERZ501064 | MGnify/ENA primary metagenome ERZ501064 (study PRJEB25958, sample SAMN03398529) | human skin metagenome | study: EMG produced TPA metagenomics assembly of the Human Skin Microbiome Metagenome (human skin metagenome) data set. | reverse complement strand
CCCCGGCCGGCGCACCATCCTCGGCTCACCGATCCTCGCCTCCCCGGCCGCACCCAACAACGTGGTCTGGGGAATCCCGCGGTCCTACGCCTACCTCGTGATCCGCACCGGCAGCGAAGTCGAGACCGACAAGAGCGTCTTCTTCACCTCCGACCGGATCGCGGTGCGCGCCAAGGTTCGGGCAGCGTTCGGATTCCCGCACCCCGCCGCCATCGTCAAGATCTCCACCACCCCCTGATGGCCGGCAAAAAGGTTGCGGCCACCAACCGGACGCCGGAGTTGGTGACCATCCAGACCACCCCGCCGCACGCGGTCTACATCCACGGCGAACAGCAGACCGGTCTGATCCCCGACGTGCCGTTCGACCAAGCTGTCGACTGGATGCGCCGCGGCTGGGTCACCTACGCGATCCACCAGCCCTAGACACAAGACCTGGCGGTGCCGGCGTCAAACCGGCTTCACGAACTCCTTGTCACGGCAAGGGCGGGCCACAACCACACCTCCGTGTACGAGCCCGTACCTGCGCCGCACCGCCACCCAACCTCATGGGTGGGAGGTCTCCCCCGGGGGCCAACGCTCTGCCGCGTAGCTCTGGCAAATCCGATCTGCCCGGTTCCCAGGAATTGAGACCCGTACGGAGGTTCGAATGGCTAAGAATGGTTTCTGGCCGGGTCGTGACCCGGTGACCTGCGATAACTGTGGTGGTCCGACCCCGAAGCAGTATCGTGCTGGGCGGCGTCGTCGGTGGTGTTCTGAGGCGTGCCGGCTCAAGGCCTACCGACGGTCGAGGGCCGCGAGCCCCGAATCCCCAGACCTGTACTAGAAGGCGGAATCAGAGCGTTGCGGCTTCCGTGTGGTGCCGGGGGGAGACCTCCCACCCATGGGTACCCGACGCGATTAGGATCTGGCGCATGACTTCGTTCCCGGACTTTCTGCAGTCTCATCGAGTGGGTACCCCGAAGGTCGAGATGCACCCTCCGGGGTTCCATGCGGCCGACGTGTACGAGATCGAGTTCTCAACTGCTATCAGCGCTCAACCCGGCGCGAAGAGTGATCGTTGGGTACAGCTTGCGCAGCGGGTGATTGGGGACGAGACCAGTCAGAGAGTGTCCCTCTATGTGGCGGATAACGGGAAGTTGGTTGCCCGCGGCATCTTCCAGGAGTCGGCGCTAGAGACCGTCGTGGCCGCTATCGATCACGCGCTCGAGGCGATCGATTCGTCGTACTACCCGGAGATTTATCGTCTTGATCTTCGCGAGCGTGAGCGTTGGGCCGAGAAGCAGAAGGATCTGCAGGACCGGGCGGGGGCACTCAAGGCGGTTGAGAAGAGCTTCTACGGACCGCCGCAGCGGGGGTAGATGGGCGACACCGATGATCTCTCACAGGCTATCCGCGGTCTCACCGACGTTGTCCGATCTCTATCAGGCAGGGATGCGATTGAGCCCGATCGGCTGCTGTATGACCTAAAGGGCGCAGCTGCTGCGCTCTCGATGAGCGAGGCGACATTGCGGCGCGAGTACCAGGCTGGACGCCTGGTCTTCAGAAAGTCCGGCGGCAAGTACTTCGTGGCGCGCGACGAACTGCTGAGATACATCGACGGGCTCAGTGCGCCCGGCCCCGGGGAGTGAGGAATGTGGTCAACTTGACCACATTCTGACCACACTCGGTGGTCACTTCCAGTAATGCCCAAACATGTTGAGTCAGGCGTCTGTACAGCTCAGGGCGTTGAAAGCTAGCGGCGCTGGGGCTCTGCAAGGGTTCAAATCCCTCCGCCACCGCCAGAAATGGGCCCCCCATCCTCACGGGTGGGGGGCCCATTTCACATCTCTGGGAGCGGTGGTCGGTCAGCCCATGCTGAACGGCTTTCCGTACACGGCGATCGACTGCGACACGTTGTCGGTGGTGATGCTCACCTTGGCGTACGACCGGGCCTGCGCGTAACCGGCGCAGCCGTTCACCATCATGGTCTCGTTGGTGTACGCCAGCGTGCCCTTGCCGCCGGAGAAGCTGATCGACGACGAGTGGCCGGCCGCACCGAACGCGTCTTTGTACTCACGGTCGTTGATGACGTAGTTGACCGCCTGGCCGGGCCCGATGGTCACGCCGGCGCCGGTCTCGGCCGTCGTGGTCGCGCTCTGGAGGTCGAAGTCGGGTGCGGTCGCGCCGGCCCTGCTGTTCGAGTTACCGCCCAGCGTCAGCTGGCAGCCGACGATGTAGCCGGCGCCGACACCGATCTTCGCGGCCGGGTCGGACGTGGTCACCACATACTTGCCGGACACCCAGGCGTTGCGGTGCAGGGGCGTGGCGCCCATCGACGGGGTGATCCGCGCGGACTCTTTGCTGCGCGTGATGGTCACCGTCGTACCGTCTTTCAACTTCTTCGTGACGGATTGCCCGGGGAGTTGGACGGTGGTGTCGGCGTGTGCGGGTGCGGCATCGAGGACGGGTATCAGTGCCGCGCAGGCGACTGCGGTCGTGGACGCGATGATCCGGGTGCGCGCGGTGCGGCGCTTGGCGACGGTCATGGGAGCTCCGATTCGGCGGGTCATGGTCGTGGGCAACGGGTTCGCGGTCAGCCGATGGAGAACGGCTTGCCGTAGAGGTTCACCTTCTGGTGCACCTCGCCGGTGGTCTCGATCGTGGTGAATGCTCGCGCCTGGGCGTATCCGCCGCAGTTCTGCACGTCGATCTGCGCGTCGTCGTAACCGAGGTGGTAGGTACCGGCCTTCTCGATGTTCTTGGTGTTCAACACCACGAACGTGACGTCGCCGGCGGCCAGCGGGACGGTCAGGGTGCCCGACAGGGAGGGTGCGGTCGGGGTCAGCGATCCGGACAGACCGCCCTGAAGGCCCTTGATGTTCACCTGGCACCCGATGATGTAACCGGTGGACAGGGTGGCGGCGGCGCCGTTCGTCGCGGTTCCGTTGCTTCCGGGCAGCGTCGTCTCGCCGGCCGCGCCGACGCTCGGTCCTGCCTTGGCGGGCTTGAGATTCGGTGCGTACAAGGTGATTTGACCGCTGACCCAGGTGGTCCTGGACACCCCGTTGGCGGCCATCGACGCCGAGACCCGCGCGCTCTCCTCGGACCGGACGATCTGGATGCCCTCACCTTTCGCGGTGCCGCCCGGAAGCCGGACGAATGCATCTGCACCCGCCGACGCGGCGCCGGCCAGCAGCGCGGCAGTGACCGATCCGCCGATGAGTGCGGACAGTCCGACGGCCCGCAGGGTTCGTTGTGTCATCTCGTGCTCTCCTCGTGTCATCTACCCGTTCGGAAACGGGGTGTCGCATGCGCGTCGGGACTCATCGCAGGGGGAGGCCCGACAGTGCGGCAGGGTGGGATCGTAGGTGAACGTACCCTAAATATGAGATGAGTGAAAAACTATGTAGGGGGTGGACACCGACCGCCTGGTAAAGGTAGCCTAACCTCTGCAAGGCGAGGGTCTCATGCCGGTGCGAGCCGGCGGAGCCGCCCGCGAGTTCTACGAGTTCGGCTGCACGGCAGACGAACTCGCTACACATACGGGGATGTGTGAGTCAGACGTCGGCTTCATGTTCGCCGCTGAGCGGCGCCCACGACACCCATGGCTCGCTGCCCGCGGTGCACACCGGTGACGCCGTCATCGACTTCGAACGGTTCTACGAGTCCGTGGAATGGACGGCCGAACAACTGGTCTCCTGCGGGGTCCGCGCGGGCAGTCGGGTGGGTCTCGTGATCCGCACGGGTTGGGAGTTCGTGCTTGCCTGGCATTCCTTGCTGGAGGTCGACGCCGTCACGGTTCCGATCGTCCTCGGCCCATCGTGCGAACCGGCGCATTCGTGCGAGATCGGTTTCGTGCTTGCTCATGTCGACCAATGCATCGAGGTCGAGGATCTGGTCGAAGCCGCCGTGCCCCGGAAGCACTGTCGTCAGATGTACCGCGTCGGCGACGAGTTCGTCCTCGCTGCACTCCGGACGGCGGACATGCTCCGGAACGAGGGCGGCCTCGTCGTCGACCTCGGCGACGGATCACAAGACGCCACAGGCCAACTCATCGCCGAGGCGGAGCGGATGGTGGCAGACGTCGGGCTGCGTCGTGGCGAGTATGTGTCTTTCGAAGGCGATCTCGGTACTCGCGACACCATGGTCCGGATCCTCGCCTGCGCGTCGGCCGGTGCATGCGTCGCGGTCGACGCCCCGTACGGCGAGCCCCACTGGGGTGCCCCGACCACTCGCTGACCGATGCCCGATGACCGATGCCCGATGCTCAGCGCAGTGCGGCCGTGACTCGGTCCGCGAGGTCGGTCTCGCGACGCCTGCCGAGGAGCTCTACGACCTCGTCGATGCCGGATTTCGATGGCAACCACAGTGATTCGGCGAGCACCTGGAGGAGTCGGGTTCTGGTGAGCCGGGTCGGTCGCCGCCCGATCCGGGTCAGGATGTCCGCGGCGGACGACGCGGTTGCGTGCTCGGCCCGTCGAACGGCGAAGGTGTGCGGCCCGAAGTCGAGGAACACGGGCGTACCCGGCTCCAGTTCGAGCTCATCGATGAACCGCTTGATCGAGCCGGATCGTGCCTGAACCGATGCCCACGTGAAAGCCTGTGTGCCCAGCTCGGTCTCGAGTGTGACCGGTGAACCGGGGCCGATGCCGAGAAGGCCGGCGAGTGCGCTGGGTATGTTGAAACCCGTTCCGCGACACTGCGCGGGAGTGATCGTCGTCGACCAGTGCACGACGTCGTCTTCGCGGTACAGTCCGCGCGTTCGTCCCGGCGTCCGCCGCGGCCGATGTGGTCGTTCGCGTCGGGTGACGATGCCGTCGCGGATCTGGAATTCGCCGGCACCGGCATACGAACGGATTGTGGCCTCGCTGACGTCGTGACGACCGCGGATCGTCGCGATGACGTCGTCGAGGGGCACGGCCCCGTCACGGTCGGAGAGAATCGCATCGATCTGCAGATGGACCGGCTCGTATCGTGGAAGGCCCCATTTGGCAAGGCCGTAGCGGGTGCGGTCGGTTCTGACGATACGCTCGTCCGAGGCGAGCGCGTTTCGAATACTGTTGTGGGCACGCGGGATCGCCGAAGTCGCGTCGATGATGTCGTCGAAGGTCAACGGCGCGCCGCGGATCGAGAGCGCTGCGACGACGATCTCGCCCGTCGTCGACCGGGCGGCGATCGCGTGGCCGTCGAGTAGTTCGTATCCCGCCCGCAGTAGCCACCGTGCGGCCGAATCTCCGGACAGGCCCAGGTGATCCGCGATGGTGATGACCGAAGCCGCCTCGCCGGGGCGCGCCGCCGCCTCGACCGCCGACTTCGTGAACTCGGCGACCGAGCGCAGGCTGCCCCGGATGATCCAGTTCTCGCTCGTGCGCAGACCCGACGCCGCGGCCACCACCCGCCAGCACGGGGCCTCGACGCCGCCCACCGGAGTCCCGGCGAGCGTCGAGTCGGCTATGAGCGCAGCGGCGTCCGCGACCGGAGCGGCCCGGCGGTTGATCATCGCCGACAGGTCGGCGAGGGCCGGGTCCGCCTCGATCAACGAGCGCAGGCGGTGTCGTGTGGAGCGATCGATCTGGGTGACTCGCTCGCGGGACAACCCGAGAAGGTCGGCGACCTCCGACTGGGTGCGAGGGCTGGCAGCGTAGACGCGCTCGGTCAGCACCCGCCGCTCCTGGTCGGACAGTCCGGCGTCGAAGGCGGTGACCGCGTCGAGCGCGCGTCCGTCGTCCGGCGACCGTCTCGACGGTAAGGGTCCGTTGGCGTGCGCGGTCATGGATGGTGCTTTCTCGGCGGTCGGGTGACGTCGTGCAACGGTGGCCCGCCTCGGGTTCGCCGAACGCTCGCGAGGGCCTGCGCGGAGCACCTCACACGCTACCGGGACCCCGCGCACGCAGAGCTCGACCGGACCGACGACGTCCGGTGTCGGATTGTCCCCCGAGCACAAAGGTCCGGACGAAGTCTGGCCTCCGCGACCGTTTCCGTTCGCCCCTCGATTTCATAGTGTTCTGGATCACATCGACCACGACGATTTCGGAGGTAGCCCGGTGACCAGCACGTACTTCGCATGGGACCTGACCCATCGCGCCGACGCTCCGTGTGTTCGCGACGACGTGGTCGCCCTGGACTACGCCGGTTTCGCGCGTCGCGTCGAGGGTGTCGCCGAACAACTGGGCCGTGCTGGCGTTCGACCCGGGGACGTCGTGGCGACCTTTCTGCCCAACCGGATCGAACTTCTGGTCACGTTGATGGCGGCATGGCGGATCGGCGCGGTCGCCACTCCGGTCAACCCGGCATTCACCCCGGAGGAAGCCGAGTACCAGCTGGCGGATTCGGGAGCACGGGTCGTCATCGGGACCCGCGCAGCAGAACTGGGGTCCGACCGTGCCCGGTTCGACGTGGAGGAACTGGCGACGGCGCCGAGCGCGGACTGGCGGGGCTCACTGTCACCGGCCGCCGGCGACGACGCCTTGCTCATCTACACCTCCGGTTCCACGGGCAGGCCCAAGGGTGTCCGGTTGTCGCACGACAATCTGCACTACATGGCGTCGACCATGGTCACGCATTTCGGTCTCACCGCTGCCGACCATGCCCTCCTGGTGCTGCCGCTGTTCCACGTGAACGCCATCTGCGTGAGCTTCCTGGCGCCGATGCTCGCGGGCGGACAGCTCAGCATCACCGGGAAGTTCTCGCCGTCACGGTTCTTCGACGACGTCGCACGGCTCACCCCGACATACTTCTCCGCCGTACCGACCATCTACGCGCTCCTCGTGTCGCAGGAAGGTCTGACAGCCGAGGCCACCGGGTCTCTCCGGTTCGCGGTCTGCGGGGCCGCCCCGATCTCGAGAGAACTGCTCGACCGGGTCGAGGGCGCCTTCGGGATACCTGTCGTCGAGGGTTACGGCCTGACCGAGGGCACCTGTGCGTCGGCCTGCAATCCGGTCGTCGGAGTACGCAAACTCGGGACGGTGGGCCCGGCGCTTCCGGGGCAGCGGATCGCCATCGTCGACGAACAGGGCACGGAGGTACCCACGGGTGAGATCGGTGAAGTCGTCATCAGTGGTCCGAATGTCATGCGCGGCTACCTGAATCGACCGGAGGCGACCGCGTCGACCATCGTCGGCGGCCGGCTGCACACCGGCGATGTGGGCCGCCTCGACGAGGACGGCTACCTCACCCTGGTGGACCGCATCAAGGACCTGATCATCCGCGGCGGGGAGAACATCTATCCCAAGGAGATCGAGAACGCGCTCGCGACGCATCCCGACGTGCTCGAGTGCGCGGTCGTGGGCGCACCCGACGAACTCTACGGTGAGTTGCCCGTCGCCTTCGTCGTCGCCTACCCACACCGTGGTGTCGACGCGGAGAAGCTGGCCGACCACCTCGTCGGGCGATTGGCAAAAATCAAGCAGCCGAGCACGATCCACGTCGTGGACCGACTGCCACGCAATCCGGTCGGGAAGATCGACAAACCGGCGCTGCGGTCCGGTCTCCGCAGTCCGCAGCCCATCTGATCCCCCTGATCGACACTATCTCGACGTCCCGCGGCGGACGCCGAGCCGGGGGCCCGCGCGCCGAGACCGGCGACGCCGGTCCCACACACCACAACCGACCCAACCACACGACAAGGAGTGCGCACCAATGGGACTCACACAACCAGACTTTCCCCAGGTGGATCCGGAGACATTTCTCCAGCGGCCGTTCTTCGATCGGATCCGCGTGCTGGGAGCACACTGGGCCGATCACGGCTTCGGCACGCCGAAGATGGTCCATCTGATCTATCTGATGAAAGTCTTCGTCTTCTACGGCGGTGTCGGGATCGTCCTCGCGACGCTGACGTCCGGACTCAACCCACTGCACGTGACCGAGTGGTGGAACCAGCCGATCGTCTATCAGAAGCTGGTCTTGTGGACCGTGCTGGTGGAGGTCCTGGGCATCGGAGGGTCGTGGGGGCCGCTGGCCGGACATTTCAAACCGATGACCGGCGGCTTCCTGTATTGGCTGCGGCCACAGACGATCCGGCTCCCACCGTGGCCCGGCAAGGTGCCCTTCACCAAGGGTGACTCCCGCACCGCATTCGACATCGCGGTCTACGCACTCATTCTCGCGAATCTTGCTGTCGCGATTGCACTCCCGGGTATCGCGTCGAGCTCGCTGGACTCGGTGGTGGCCGACAACCAGGGACTGGTGAACCCCGTTCTGATGTACCCGCTCATCGCGCTGTTCGTCGTGATCGGCCTGCGGGACAAGGTCATCTTCATCGCGGCTCGCTCCGAGCAGTATCTCCCGGCGATGATCTTCTTCGGCGTCCTCCCGTTCGTCGACATGATCCTGGCGCTCAAACTGCTCATCGTGTCGGTGTGGGTGGGTGCCGGGATCTCCAAGCTGGGACATCACTTCTCGATGGTGATCCCGCCGATGCTGTCGAACACCCCGTGGTTGCCGAGCAAGAAGATCAAGCGGGCGCACTATCGCGACTTCCCCGAGGACATGCGGCCGTCGAAGCTGGCCGGCGGCGTCGGGCACGTCCTGGGCACCATTGTCGAGGTCGTCACCCCTCTGGTCTTGCTGTTCTCGTCGAGCAAGTCGCTCACCGTGGCGGCGGTCGTCCTCATGGTGTGCTTCCACTTCTTCATCCTGTCGACGTTCCCACTGGCCGTTCCGCTCGAGTGGAACCTGCTCTTTGCGTACGCCTCGGTGTTCCTGTTCCTCGGCTTCCCGGCCTGGGACGGCTACGCGCTGACCGACACGTCGATGCCGTGGGTGATGGTGCTGATCGCCGCGGCGCTCTGCTTCTTCCCCGTGCTCGGCAACCTCCGTCCGGACCTGGTCTCGTTCCTGCCGTCGATGCGCCAGTACGCGGGGAACTGGGCGTCGGCCACGTGGGCTTTCGCGCCCGGTGCCGAGGAGAAGCTCGACCAGCACATCGTGCGGCCGGCGAAGAACACCCGCACCCAGCTCCTCGCCTCGTACCCGGCCGAGGTGGCCGATGTCGTGATGCACCAGCTGCTGGCCTGGCGTTCGATGCACAGCCAGGGGCGCGCCCTGTACTCGCTGATGATCCGTCATCTCGGCTCCGACATCGACAGCTACACGCTGAGGGAGGCGGAGTTCTCGTGTAACTCGCTGGTGGCCTTCAACTTCGGTGACGGGCACCTCCACGACGAGCGGCTCATCGCGGCGCTGCAGAAGCGGTGCGGCTTCGCACCGGGCGAGTTCACGGTGGCCTGGATCGAGTCCCAGCCGATCCACCGGGGCACGCAGCGGTTCAAGGTGATCGATGCGGCGCTGGGCGTCATCGAGACCGGAACCTACCGGGTGGTCGACGCGGTGAACGAGCAACCGTGGCTGCCCAACGGGCCCATCCCGTTCCAGGTCGACTGGACTCTCGACGTTGACGCTCGCCGCGCCGTCACCGATCCTGAGGTGGTGCATGAACCGAAGATGCGCTCCGATGACCGCAGCGCGACACCGGTCCGGCTGACCGATCAGGCGCCGCAGTGACCACAGCTGTCGTGGTCGGCGGCGGGCCCAACGGGCTCGCCGCCGCTCTGCACCTGGCGCGCAACGGTGTCGACGTGCAGGTCCTGGAGGCGGCCGAGGTCGTCGGTGGTGGGGCCCGGTCGGGCGAACTGACGGTCCCGGGCGTCATCCACGACCACTGTTCGGCGTTCCATCCGCTGGGCGTGGGATCGCCGTTCTGGGCGGAGGTCGGTCTCGAGCGGTACGGGCTGGTGTGGAAGTGGCCCGACGCCGACTGCGCGCACCCTCTCGATTCCGGCGACGCCGGATTGCTGTTCCGGTCGATCGGTGCCACGGCGGCGGGACTGGGCGCTGACGGATTGCGCTGGCGGGCGATGTTCGGTGATCTGGCCGAGCATTTCGACGATCTCGGCGACGATCTGCTCCGCCCGGTCGTGCACGTGCCCGGTCACCCGATTCGCCTCGCATCGTTCGGCCCGCGAGCCATCTTGCCGGCCACCGTGCTCGCGCGTTGGTTCCGTACCGAGCGTGCCCGTGCGCTGTACGGTGGGATCGCGGCACACCTGTTCTCCCGGTTGGACCGTCCGCTCACCGCGTCACTCGGGCTCATGATCGCCGCGAGCGGGCACCGTTACGGATGGCCGGTGGCCGAGGGCGGTTCGGGAGCGATCACCGCGGCAATCGTCGGCGCACTGCGGGACTCGGGCGGCAAGATCGAGACCGGTGTCCGGGTGAGCTCGCGTGCCGACCTGCCGCGGGCGGACATCACACTCCTGGACCTGTCCCCGGCGCAGGTGCTCTCGATCTTCGGTGACGAGATGCCGGCTCGAATTCGCCGCGCGTACCGGCGTTATCGGATCGGGTCGTCGGCGTACAAGGTCGACTTCGCGATCGACGGGGACATCCCGTGGTCGAATCCGGACTGCCTGCGCGCCGGGACAGTGCACCTCGGCGGGAGTTTCGCGGAGATCGCCCACACCGAACGACAGCGCGCGGCCGGTGTGATGGTCCCACGGCCGTTCGTCCTGCTCGGTCAGCAGTACATCGCCGATCCCGGTCGCAGTGCGGGCAGCATCAATCCGATCTACGCGTACGCGCATGTCCCTCGAGGTTTCGACGGCGATGCCACCGAGCAGATCGTCGCGCAGATCGAGAGATTCGCACCGGGATTCCGCGACCGGATCGTGGCAACGACCGGCACGAGTACCGAACAACTCCACTCGTCGAACGCCAACTTCGCGGGTGGGGACATCATCGGCGGAGCGAACGACGGCCTGCAGATGGTCCTGCGACCCCGTGCCGCGCTCGATCCGTACGCGATCGGCGTACCGGGCGTGTACATCTGCTCTCAGGCCAGTCCACCCGGTGCCGGTATCCACGGGTTGTGCGGATACCACGCCGCCGAGTCGGCGTTGCGATACGCACGGTCGCGACGATGACCGCCTCGCGATCGTCGCGTGCGCTGTGGACAGCGGGGGACGCCGCGCGTGACCGGCTGGCCGGAGTCCCCGCGGCGGCCGGGTCCGAGCTGCTCGAGCAGGCCGCCGTGATCGCGAAGAACTTGCAGGAGAACGTGTCTGAGATCGTCTCCGAGTTGAGTGCCATGATGGCCCGGGAGATCGATCAGCTCGACACCGATCCCAAGCTCGTGGAGTTGCTCGAGGCGAGCGTGCACGGCAACGTCTCGACGATCATCCACGTCCTGGCGAACGACATTCCGATCGAACACCTGCAACCGACCACCGCCGCAGTGGAATACGCGCTGCGTCTGGCGCAACGGGACGTGCCGTCGAACTCGCTCGTGCGTGCCTACCATCTCGGGCAGAACAGCGTGATGCGTGAATGTTACCGACTGGTCGAGGATCTCGACCTCGACGCCGGACAGTCGATGGCGTTGACCCGGCACATCTCCGATGTGTTGTCCGGATACATCGACTGGATCTCCCTGTACGTGTTCGAGGCGTACGAAGACGAACGCCGACGGTGGCTCGGCGTCGAGGGCAACGTGCAATCGGCGGCCATCCACTCGTTCCTCGACGGCGCCGAATCCGATGAGCGGGCCTTCGAGTCCGAGACCGGTTACGCGCTCGACCGCAGGCACCTCGCGCTCATCCTGTGGTCATTCGACGACGAACCCCGCGAACTGGTCGCGCTCACCCACGCGGCCCGCGAACTCGGTACCCGGTTGGGCGGAGGCTCCCCGCCGATCGTCACCGCGATCGACCGGTCGACGGTCTGGGCCTGGATTCCACTGGTCGGACGGGACGTCACCGACGGTTCGTCGGTGACCGCGGTGCGCTCGACCGTGCCGGCGGGAATCCGAGTCGCGGTGGGCCTTCCCGCATCCGGGGCACGGGGTTTCCGGAGAACCCACGAGCAGGCACTCGCCGCCTACTCGGTGGCGACCATGCCGGGTGGTGCGGCGAATCGGGTGATCGGATTCGGCGACCGAGGTGTGGCCGTGGTGTCCCTGCTGGCGCAGGACCTCGAGTCGACGCGGGCGTGGGTCCACGAAGTCCTCGGCGGACTCGCCGAGGACTCCCCGAACGCGAACATGCTGCGGGAGACGCTGTCGGTGTATTTCGCCACCAAGGAAAGCCACCTCCACACCGCTGAACGGCTCAACCTCCACCGCAACACGGTGAAGTATCGCGTCGGCAAGGCGCTCGCCGAGGTCCCGGCGGACCGCGACCGCCTGGATCTCGCCCTGGCGCTGACGGTGTGTGAATTCCTCGGGCCGGTGATCTTCGCGCACTGAGGGGCGTCCGATGTCGCGGTGTCAGATCCCGTCGTTCGACTTCTGGACGTCTCGGCGGGGTTGCCCGGTGATCTCGTCGATCTTCGCGCCGGTAGTGGGCGCGAAATGCGTGTCGTCGAACCGGGGTCTGCCGTCGACGCGCAGGTCATAGCGTCGGAGAATGTCTCGCACCGGGTCCTTCATCTCCGCGAAGACAAGGGTGATGCCGTGGCTACGGAGATAGTCGTCCAGTTCGACGAGTTCGTCGACGGCGGTGGCGTCGATGTCGACGATGGGTTCGGCGGCGATGATCACGGTGTGGAGCTCTCGCCCCGCTGTTCTCGCCTCGCGGACTTTGCCTCGGACGTAGTCGTCGAACATGCCGCCGTTGGCGAAGAACAACGGGGCGTCGAATCGGATGATGAGCACACCGTCGATGCGTTCGGCCTCGGGATGGCGGGTCACATCGTGGTAGCCGCGCAGTCCCGGAACCCGCCCCAACTCCGTCCGGTACGGTCGCCACGCGAGATTCACGAAGGCGATGAACGACAGGCCGATCGCAACCAGGATGCCTTGCAGGACACCGATCAGCGCGACACCGAGGAACGCGGCGATCGACAGCGCACC
>ERZ501064.283-NODE-283-length-13144-cov-9.703721_pt1 | contig 13144 bp, 9 predicted proteins | sample MGYA00510851_ERZ501064 | MGnify/ENA primary metagenome ERZ501064 (study PRJEB25958, sample SAMN03398529) | human skin metagenome | study: EMG produced TPA metagenomics assembly of the Human Skin Microbiome Metagenome (human skin metagenome) data set. | reverse complement strand
GAGGGCTTTCCCGTGCGGGCGCGCTGGGGGGCGATGGCGTGAGCACGCGCGAGGCGCCCGCCCCCTGCCCGATCTGCGGCAAGCCGGCCGCACCGGCCTACAGGCCGTTCTGCTCCCAGCGCTGCGCCGACGTCGATCTCGGCCGGGCCGGAGCGATAGACGTCGCAGCGTTCGCCCGAGGCGGCGCCGACGACCTGGACCTGCAGCGGGATCAGCAACTGGTCCAGCGCCCACCGCAGCAGCCGCCCGATCGGCTCGGGGTGGCCGTCGGGCAGCCGCGCCGTCGCCCCGAAGTCGATGACCCCGAGCCGGCCGTCGGGCAGCAGGCGGAAGTTCCCGGGGTGCGGGTCGGCGTGCAGCAACCCCGCGCGCTGCGGGGCGGAGAAGTGCAGCAGCGCCATGAGCAGCCCCGCGCGGTCACGCTGCTCGCGGGTGCCGCTGGCGATGATCCGCGACAGCGGGATCCCGTCGAGCCACTCGGAGACGATGACCTTCGGGGCGCTGGCCACCACCCGGGGCACGGCGATCTGCGGGTCGCCGGCGAAGGCGGCGGCGAACCCGCGCTGCGAGTCGGCCTCCATGCCGTAGTCGAGCTCCTCGACCACCCGTGCCTTGAGCTCGGCGATCAGCGGCTTCACGTCCATGCCCGGGAAGAGCACCGCGAACAGCCGGGCGAAGCGGCTCAGCTGGTTGAGGTCGCTCATCAGCGCCGTGGCCGCGCCCGGGTACTGGATCTTCACCGCGACGTCCCGGCCGTCACGCCACGTCGCCCGGTGCACCTGACCGATGCTCGCGGCCGCCGCGGGCTGGTCGTCGAACTCCGCGAACCGCTGCCGCCACGTCCCGCCGAGCTGCTGGGCGAGCACCGCGTGCACGGTGCGCACCGGCATCGGCGGCGCCTCCTCCTGGAGCTTGACCAGCGCCTCCCGGTAGGGGGCGGCCATCTCCTCGGGCACCGCGGCCTCGAACACCGACAGCGTCTGGCCCAGCTTCATCGCCCCGCCCTTGAGCTGCCCGAGGACGGCGAACAGCTGCTCGGCGGTGCGCTGCTGGAGCTCGGCGGAGACCGCGTCGGCGGACTGACCGGAGAGCCGCTTGCCCAGCCCGAGGGTGGCCCGACCGGCCGCACCCAGCGGGAGGGACGCCAGCCGCGCGGTCCGGGAGACCGAGCCCCGCGGCATCACCGGTCGGTCCTCAGCCACGCGTGTCCTCCTCGTCGGCGCCGTACCCCCGCCTCCGCGACCGCGCGCAGGTGGTCGTTGACGTCCGGCTCCAGCCACGGCACCGACGGCGGGCCGCTGCGGCTCTGCCACACCAGGTCCACCGGCCGGCCCGGCGCGACGGGTTGGCGCGACGCCAGTGTGAGCTTGTAGAACGGGTCGATCACGTCACCGTTCGGTGCGAATTGCGATGCGGCCGGGTCGTATCCACGCAACGACGCCATCACCTGGCCGGAGGTCAGGACCTTCGACGTCCCGTCGGGGGCGACGTCGTTCAGGGTGGCGGTCCAGTATCCGTCGGTGGCGTCGAGCACGGTGTTCAACCGCACGTTGGCGTACCCGGACACGCTGCGCGTCGTGGTCATCGGGGGAGTGGTGAACGTCAACGCCGCACGCTCGGAGATGCGTGCGTCGAGAGCACAGAACGGGAAGATCGCGAGGGCACCGGCCAGTTGCTGTGCAGCGTCGCGTGAACACATCGGTGCCAGACCGGGCGCGATGGTCATCCGGGCACGAGATGCCGGAGCGGCCGGGGTCAGGCTGCCGTCACGGACCGCATGTGCCGCGGTACCGCTGCGCCGGTCGCTGAGGTAGAGCCGCTGGCGTTCCATCCCGGCGCGCGGGAACTGCTGCGCGGTGATCCACGAGTCGCCGACCTGCTTGAGGTTGACGGGCCCGTAGGCGTCGACACCGTTGTCGATTCCCTTGAGCCACTTGTCGAACCACGCCTTCTGCAATACGTCCAACCGGGGTGGGGTGTTGCGCCTGCCCTCCTGGCCGCCGCCGATCGTCAGGTGATAGCCGTCGCCCATGATGAGTTGCTTCTGGCCCGGCGGCAGCGGGATCTTGTTGTACATCCGGACTTCACTGTTGGTGAAGAGGTCGAACCAGCCGCCGTAGATGAACGTCGGCGTGGTGATGCGGTCGGCGTGGTCGAGCCACGACGATCTCGGCTCGGAATCGTTGTCCAGCAACGCCTTCAGGTTCGGCGGCACCGACGGGATGTCGGGGGTGAGCAGTGCGGCGAACAGCTGTGGGTAGAAGGTGAACGGGTCGGAGATCCGGTCCGCCAACCACTTCCAGTCGAAGGTGCCGTTCAGCATCGACGCGACGTTCGGGATCATCTTGGTGGTGTTGACCAGCGTCAGCCACAGCGGGAGGAAGCCGACACCCAGAGCGCCGCCAGGCGCGACGATGTCGCGGATGAGGTCGCCGCCCGGCTCGACCGGGAAGATCGCCTTGAGTGCCTTCGGGTTCTTGTTCGCGGCCTGGATCTGGTTGATCGCCGAGTACGACACACCCGACATCCCGACCTTGCCGTTGGACCACCGCTGCTTCGACGCCCAGTCGATGACCTCGATGGTGTCGCGCTGTTCCCGCGACTGGAAGACGTCCCAGACTCCCTGCGAGAAACCGGTGCCGCGCACATCCACGACGACCTGCGTGTAGCCGCTGCGCACGAGATCGAAGTCGACGAGGAAGGTCTTCGCGCCGCCGTCGCGGATGGTGTGCGCGATGTCGTTGATGCCGTCGATCGGCGTGCCGGACAGGTTGATCGACCGCGCGATCTGCAGCAGGTAGGGCTCGAGCACCGGGTTCTGCATCACCGCGGAACCGACGGTGGTGATGAGCTTGGTGTAGGGCGTCATGTTGACGATGACCGGCGTCTTCGTCGACGTGGGACGCTCGCGAGCGTCGGCCGGGCGGTACACGTTGGCCCGGAGAACCGTGCCGTCACTCATCCGGATCGGCACATCCCAGGTGACGTTGACGCCGGCATAGGGTTGCGGGCCGTCGTGGCTCGCCGCCCATCGCGCCCCGTCGGCGCCGCCGGTGGGTCCGACCGGGGCAGCGCCCGCCACGGCGATGGGCGCCACCAGCGCGACCACCGCGAGGATCACCCCGACCAGAACCCGCGCACTCTTCGACCCGCTCATGCACACCCCCGCATGTCATGCGCTGGAGCAATCCACGGTTTGTCCAGCGAAAAATTGATCAAGCGTCCACAACCTAACACCCCGCGGGTGACGTGGATCACCGGGTACCTCAGGCAACGCTCAGCATCACCGTCCGGACGGACGGACTCAGTTCACGCTGAGATCGATCGGGTGGGTCGCGAGGAGGGGCTTCGGCCAGGCCTGCCTGCGCAGGACGTCGAACCACACGTCCGACGCCGGCGGCGCAAGCAGGTCGCGGGGGAGTGCCGAGGCGACCATCCAGCTGAACTGGTCGAGTTCGTCGTCGAGTTGCCCGATGCCCCATCCGCTGTAGCCCGCGAAGATCCGGACACCCTCGAGGACCTCGGCGAGGGGCTCGGGGTCGGCGTCGAGATCGACCAGGACGACCCGGCCGTCGACCGGACGCAGGGCGGGCACGTCGTCGATGTCGGTGCCGGGTTTCACCACCCCCAGGCACAGCGCCGCCTCCTGGTTCACCGGCCCGCCCACATAGAGGGCGCGCGGCGAGGCTGCGATGTCGGTCCACTGCGGCAGGAGGTTGTGCACGGCGGTCTGGCTCATCCGGTTGAGGATGACCCCGAGACTGCCCGACTCGTTGTGCTCGATGACGTAGATGACGGTTCGGGCGAAGGTGGGTTCGATGAGATCGGTCGAGGCGATCAGCGCGGTGCCCGGACGCACCCGCGGCGTGGGGTCGGCATCCCAGGGGACGCCGGGCATACGCGCACCACCACCGCTGTCCGCCGAGTGTTCTCCGGGGCGGGATTCCGGTGTGGGATCGTCTGCGTCTTCACCTCCGGCCACCCGACCATCATCGCACGTCCGTGGCCGACGACGTCCATCGTCAGCTCGGTAGGCTGGATCGGTGAGCAGCACCCAGGTGACCCGTGACCAACGCGGGTGGTCGGTGTTCGTCCACTCCCTCCGTTCGTCGCCGGGACTCGGCCGGTTGTTGTCGGTCCGGTTGTCCAGTCAGATCACCGACGGGATCTTCCAGGCCGCGCTGGTCGGCAGCATCCTGTTCAACCCCGAGCGCCATGCCGATCCGCTCGCGGTGGCCGGTGGCCTCGCGGTGCTGCTGCTGCCGTATTCGCTCATCGGCCCATTCGCGGGCGCGTTGCTCGACCATTGGGATCGACGCAACGTCCTCCTGTACGCGAACCTGCTGCGCGGGCTGATCATCGGGCTCGTCGCACTGGCCGTCGCCTCCGGCGCACCCGATGTCGTGGTGCTGATCTCCGCCCTCGCCGCGACGGGTGCGAGCCGGTTCGTGGCGGCCGGACTGTCGGCCGGACTGCCGCACGTCGCGCGGCGTGAGGTGCTGGTCGCCACCAATGCGTTGTTCACGACGTTGGGCGGCGCGATGCTCACCGTCGGCCTCGGCATCACCCTGGGACTCCGCGCGATCTTCGGCGACGACAACGTGGGCAGTGCCCTCACGATGATCGCCGGGATCGTGCTGGCCGTCGTCTCCGGCGGGCTGGCGCATCGGTTCCGACCGCTGCAACTCGGTCCCGACGAGCCCGACGACCCGGGTCGTTCGGCCGTGCACGCGGTCTCGGTCGGACTCTGGCACGGTGCCCGCGCCGTCGTCCACCACAAGACCGTGGCCGCCGCGTTGTCGGCGATCGGGGCCCACCGGCTGGTGTTCGGGATGAACACGCTGATGATCCTGGTGCTGACGCGCCAGATGGGTCCCGGCGACGGGGTCGACCGCGTCAGCGTGGTCATCGGTTTCACCGGCGCGGGGGCGCTTCTCGCCGCGATCATCACACCGATCGCGGTGGCACGGGTGGGCCGGTACGTGACGCTGCTCGCCGCACTGGCCGTCGGCGCGTTCGCCGAGCTGTCCGTACTCAGCTTCGAGTTCGCGGTGATCTGCGGGTCGGCGTTCGTACTCGGACTCATCGGCCAGATCGCCAAGCTGTGTGGCGACGTGGCGATGCAGGTCGACGTGGACGACGCGGTGCGCGGACAGGTGTTCTCGGTGCAGGACGCGGTGTTCAACATCGCCTACGTGGGTGCGGTGACCGTCGCGGCCCTCGCGATCCCCGACGACGGCCGGGCGGTCGGGCTCGTCGTGCTCGGGGTGGTGCTGTACCTGCTCGGCATGCTCGTGGTGCGCCTCCTGCATCCGCGTGGGCACTGGTCCGCCGAGCCCACGACGGTGCGGCACACCGTCACCGACCCCGCCGGGTGAACCGCGGGTCCCGGTTGTCGTAGGCGGCGTCGGCCACGCCGTTCGCATCCAGGTCCACCAGCATCACATCGTGGCTGCCGTCCCCGTCGGAGTCGACGTAGAGTCGTTCGCCGACGATCCGGCCGCCCCGGTCGGCGCCGACGATCTCGACGTCGGGGTCGCCGTCGTCGTCGAGGTCGACCCGGGTGACCTGCGCCGGCGGGGGTTGCGGAGTCCGCTCGGGGACGTCGCGCCGCGGCGGTTGTTCGCCGACGAGGTCGGCTCGCGCGACGGGCCGGTCCCACAGACCGGCACCGGAGTCGCGGTAGAAGGCGTCGGGCTCGCCGTCGTCATCGGTGTCGAGCGCGGCGACGTTGGCGACACCGTCGGCGTCGGTGTCCCACATCGCGTCATCACGACGACCGTCGCCGTCGAAGTCGAGCCGGATCGCGTCGAAGAGATCCGACCGCGGTTCCCCGAGCGCGAGGTCGGCGGCCCCGGACCAGCGCGTCGTCGGACCGTCGCCGGTCCCGAAGAAATACTCGATCGCCGGGTCCATGAGGTCTTGGACGCACCGGGGCCCAATCCGGTTCCCATCGATCGGTTCCCAGCGCCCGGGTTCCCGCTGTGCGGTTCCCGATGGGTGTGGACACCTCGACCACCCGGTAGGTTGTGGCCCATGTACGTCAGCGATCTCGGCGAGCAGTGGCATGCGGCCCGGCTCGAACCAGCCCTGGCACATCTCGACTCTGCTTCGGCGGGCCGCTCGTCGTACGCACTGATCGGCGCGATGACCGCGCACCTCTGGCGGGAGACCGAACGCGGGTCGTATGTCGCCGCCGACGACCGCGCCGAGGAGATCGCGCGCGACACAAGGAATCTCGCTGCCCTGATCGGACACACCGGCGACGAGGTGGTCTTCCGTGAGAGCGCCCGCGCCGCTCTGCGCGCCCTCCTCACCAACTGGAGCCTGCCCGTCACATCGACCGTGTGGGTGGCGAAGAACGAATTCGGCCCCAACCTCGAGGAGTTCGAGCGCCGCGGGTACGCGGTACGGACCATGCCCGACGGGGACGTCTACGGTCACGTCGACACCGACGCGCTCGAGAACATGCTGCAGTTCGAGCAGCCCGACTTCATCCACGTCTGCCACATCGGCTCGATGTCCGGTGTGGTGCAGCCGGTCACGCGGATCGTCGAACTCGCGCATCGGGCCGGTGTGCCCGTCGTGGTGGACATGGCGCAGTCGGTCGGTCACGTCCCCACCGTCACCGGTGCCGACGTCGTCTACGGCACCAGCCGCAAGTGGCTCACCGGCCCGCGTGGCGTCGGGTTCGTCGCGGTGCGTCGAGACTCGTTGCGGCCGGTACGAATCGACGGTTCCGAGGCATTCATCGCCGGGCGCCTCGGACTCGGTGTCGCGGTCCGCGAGTTGCTCGAGATCGGCCAGCAGCGCGTCTTCCGCGAACTCGCGAAGATCGGCCGGGTCACCCGCGAACGACTCCACGGCATCGCGAGCTGGGAGGTCCTCGAACCGATCGACGAGCCGTCGGCGATCATCACCCTCGCACCACCGCCCGGATGGCAGTTCGACGACGTCGCCGCGGCCCGCGACAAGCTGTTGTCACTCGGTGTCCTGGTCACCGCCGCGGACACCTGGCGCGCCCCGCTGGCGACCGAGCATCCGGTGCTCCGGATCAGCCCGCACCTCGACGTACGCCGGTCCGAACTCGACCGCGTCGCAGATGCCTTGCGCACCATGGGTTACTGACGCTCACCCGACGCCGAGCGCGCTCACCCGAGGATCTCGCCGAGGATCCGCTCGATCTCCGGCCGTGCCGTGTCGGCGTCGACTTGCACGAGGCCGATCCGCGTGCGCCGGTGCAGGATGTCGTCGGTGTCGAGGGCACCCTCGTGCGTGATCGCGAACTCGACTTCGGCGCGGGTGACGTCGATGCCGGGAACGATCGGATCCAGGGGACCGGGGAGAACGGCGGCGTCCACCACCGCCGGCGCCTCCCCGCCGAACCGCTGCACGAGCGAAGCCGGCAGCCCCTGCTCGCGCGGACTCCGCAGGGCTCCGACCAGCGGGGTCGTGGCCGTGACACAGTCCCCGGCGGTGAGGTCGGTGGTCGCGAGCGCGGCGTCGACGGCGTCCTGGGCCATGCGCCGGTAGGTGGTGAGCTTGCCGCCGAGGACGTTGACGAGACCATCGCCGCGGACGCCGACGTGATGCTGCCGCGAGACGTCGGCGAGGGCCTCGGAGTCGCGGCCGCCGCCGCGGGTGTCGACCAACGGTCGCAGACCCGCGAACGTGCCGATGATGTCCGAGCGATCCAACGGTCGTGCGAGAGCGGGATTCACGGCGTCGAGCAGGAAGTCGATCTCCGACTCGTCCGGCATCGGGACGTCTGGGATCGGCCCGGGCGCCGCGACATCGGTGAGGCCGACGTAGACGCGCCCCAGCTGCGCGGGGATCACGAAGACGAACCGGGACACCGAGGTGCCGAGCGGGGTCATCAGCGCGGCGTCGGGGAATCCCAACCGCGCCGCGTCGACGACGAGATGCGTTCCCCGACTGGGATGTACGGCGAGTGCATCGTCGATACCGCCGGACCAGACACCGGTGGCGTTGACGACCATCCGCGCGCCGACGTCGAAGCTCTCACCGGTCAACTGATCGGTGAGGGTGGCCCCGCGGCCGTCCACGCGCTCGGCCCGCACCCGGGTGCAGACGGATGCGCCGTAGCCAGCCGCCGTACGTGCGAGGGCGACGACGAGCCGAGCGTCGTCGACGAGCTGACCGTCGGCGGTGGAGATACCGCCGCGCAGACCGTGGGGGGACACCGCCGGGAAGCGGGCGAGGGTCTCCAGCGCCGACACCCGGGTCGGCGGCGGCAACAGCGAGTCGGGGGTACCGGCGTTGCGTCGGAGCACATCTCCCGCGCGGAGGCCCAATCGGATGATCGAGGTCTGCCTGCCGCCACGGTCGGGGATGATCTGGCGGAGGGGAGCGATCAGATGCGGAGCGATGGCGGTCATCAGATGATGACGTTCGACGGCACTTTCGCGCGCGATCCGCAGATCACCCCTGGCCAGGTAACGGAGACCACCGTGGACGAGTTTGCTGCTCCAGCGCGAGGTTCCGGCCGCGAGGTCGTCCTTCTCGACGAGCGCGACGCGCAGGCCACGGGTCGCGGCGTCGAGCGCCACCCCGGCGCCGGTCACACCGCCGCCGATGACCAGCAGATCCAGGGGATCGCCGGACGTCAGACGGTCGAGCGCACGACGACGGGTGTCGGCGGACAGGGTCGCCATCAGACTCGCACCGCGCGACCGGCGCTCACGACGTCATCCGTCGACGCCCGCACCGGCCGGACGCAGATACCCGGCCAGCATCTCGTGCAACTCGGTGCTCCAGCCCTCGGCGATGATGTCGGAGACCAGCGCCCCGGACTGGAGGAACGACTGCGCGATCAGCAGCACCATCGCCGCCATCCGTTTGGCGTCACCCGCCCGGACGTGGCGCCGTTCCTGGGCCTGCGACAACATGTCCGAGAGAATCGCGAGCGCCCCTTGCTGACTCGTACCGAGACGCTCGAAGACGTACGGCGCCATGAAGTCTCGCTGCTCGCGCCACAGCGAGGCGATCAGTTCGTCGTCGCGGAGCGCACCGACGACCGCGACCACCCGATCGACCAGCGCATCCAGATCGGCGGGTTCGCCTCGTCCGCCGATCGCGTCCTCGACGACTCCCAAGACCTCGCGGGTCAACAGCCCGCGGATGATCTCGTTGATGTCGGGCCACCGGCGGTACACCGTCGGTCGGCTCACGCCTGCTTGTCGGGCCACCTCGGAGACAGTCACCTTGCGTCCGCCGCTACGCAGCAGACAGCTCCGTGCTGCATCCAGAACGAGATCCCCGATCTCCTCGTTACGGATTGCCATGATGTGTAACACTGTAACGGATCACTTGAACGGCGGGGGGCCGACTCATATGACTATCGAACACGCCACACTCGTGGCCAGTCCGTACGCACGGCACGGAACGGGCCTGCGCGTCGCCCACGACGCCGCAGAACTGCTGCGTGCCCGCGGCGTGGAGGTGGAGATCATCGTCGGCGAGGACATCGCCGACGCCGCCGATCTCGCCGGCAAGGCAGCCCGCGGGGACACCGACGTCCTCGTCGTCGTGGGGGGCGACGGCACGGTGCGTCTGACGGTCGAGGCCACGATCGGGTCGGGCAAGCCGCTGGCCGTCATCCCGGCCGGGAGCGGGAACGACTTCGCCCGCAACCTCGGCATCCCACTGGATCCGGCCGACGCCGTCGAGGTCATCCTGGCCGGCCACCGGCGACCCATCGACCTCGGCCGGGTCAGCTTCCCGGACGGGCAGACCGCGCTGTTCAGCACGGTCGCCGCCACCGGGTTCGACGCCGCGGTCACCGCGCGGGCCATCGACATGCGCCGGCCGCGCGGACAGTCCCGGTACACGATCGCGGCGCTGCTCGAACTACTCGCTCTGCGGTCGCGTCACTACCAGGTCCGCGTCGACGACCAGGCCGTCGAATCCGACCTCGTCTTCGCCGCGATCGGCAACACCACGTCGTACGGCGGTGGCATGAAGATCACGCCGCAGGCGTCGATCACCGACGGCCGGCTCGACGTGACCCTCGCGCTCAACCCACCGCGGCTGGCACGTTGGACGATTGCGCGCGTCTTCCCGAAGGTGTTCTCGGGCAAGCACATCGACAGTCCGAACGTCCGGACCATGCGCGGCGCGGAGGTCGAGCTGTACTGCGATCCGCCGGCCCTCGTGTCGGTCGACGGTGACCTCGTCGGCGAGCTGCCGGCGGTCTTCGAGGCGGTACCGCACGCGATCGAGGTGTTCGCGCCGGCGAGCTGAAACGCCCGGGGCGTCTCGCAGTCCTCACTGACCGCTGCGCGCCGCCCACCATTCGCGAAGGGCATCCTCGGCTTCGTCGCGGCTGAGCGGTCCACGGTCCAGGCGTAGCTCCTTCAGATGACGCCACGCCTGTCCGACGATCGGACCGGGCGGCACGCCGAGGAGTTCCATGATCGCGTTGCCGTCGAGGTCGGGCCGGACCTTCTCGAGATCCTCGGCCGCCTGTAGGTCGGCGATCCGCTGCTCGAGACTGTCGTAGTTCTGCTGCAGCCGCCGGGCGCGCCGCTTGTTACGGGTGGTGCAGTCGGCGCGCACCAGCTTGTTCAGCTTGTCGAGCAGGGGACCGGCATCGGTGACGTACCGACGGACGGCCGAGTCGGTCCACGCGCCGTCGCCGTAACCGTGGAAGCGCAGGTGCAGGAAGACCAGCTGCGCCACGTCGGACACCACCGCCTTCGGATACTTCAGCGCCCGCATCCGTTTGCGCACCATCTTCGCGCCCACGACCTCGTGGTGATGGAAGCTGACGCCACCCCCCGGTTCGTGCCGCCGCGTCGCGGGTTTGCCGATGTCGTGCAACAGGGCCGCCCAGCGCAGCACCAGGTCCGGATCGCCGTCCTCGAGATCGATGGCCTGGCGGAGCACGGTCAGTGAGTGCTGGTAGACGTCCTTGTGCTGGTGGTGCTCGTCGATGGTGAGCTTCATGCCGGGCACCTCGGGCAGCACCCGCTCGGCCAGACCGGTCTCGACCATGGCGTCGATCGCCTCGATCGGGAACTCGCCGCAGATCAGTTTGTCCAGCTCGGTGCGGATGCGTTCGACGGTGATGCGTTCGATCTCACCGTTCATGTCGGTGATCGCCTGCCACACGCGCGGCGCGAGCCGGAATCCCAGCTGGGAGACGAACCGGACGGCGCGCAGCATCCGGAGCGGGTCGTCGCCGAAGGACTGTGCAGGCGTGGCGGGGGTGTCGATGACCCCGGCCAGCAGGGCGGTCATCCCGTCGAGCGGGTCCCGGAAGTCCTGGGCGCCCGCCGAGCCGATCCGGACCGCCATCGCGTTGACGGTGAAGTCCCGTCGGATCAGGTCGTCGTCGAGGGTCTTGCCGAACGTGACCTCGGGATTGCGGCTGACCTGGTCATACGAGTCCGCGCGAAACGTCGTGATCTCGATCAGGTGGTCGCCCTTGCGGACCCCGACCGTGCCGAACTCGATGCCGACGTCCCAGAACGCGTCGGCCCAGCCGCGGAGGAGCTGCGACACCGTCTCCGGGCGCGCATCGGTCGTGAAGTCGAGGTCGTTGCCCAGACGCCCGAGAACCGCGTCGCGCACCGAGCCGCCCACCAGGTACAGCTCGTGGCCGGCGGTCTCGAACAGCTTGCCGAGGGGCACGAGGACGTCGTCGAGGTCGCGCAGTGCGATCGCCGCGGCGGCGAGCAGGCGGGTGCGCCGTTCCGGGTCCGCCGAGTGCACCTGGTCCGGCTGGGCTGCCCCATTCCGGAATGGCCCAGACGCCGCCGCACCGGACGAGGAAGTGTCGTTCACGGCTTGCCACCCTACCGTCGTGACCCGCGACGACGACGCCGCACAGCTCGTCGGCGACGACTCATACACCCCCGGCGCACTCGCGACACTGCGAATCCACAACCTACGCGCCCTCGGAGGCGTCCGGACAAACTGCAGGTGACCAGCCGCTAGCATCGTGGAGTGTCCACCGATTCCTCGACCAACCCTTCAGACGTCAGCGGCGTCTCGTCGGGTGCGCACGGTGAGGGTGGCGGACAAGGCGAGCAGAATGCCTCCGGCCAGGGGCGTCGTGCCCGGCGCGGCCGACGCCGCCGGGGCCGGCGCAAGTCCGAGAACCGAGGTGCGGCGCCCGCGCACACCCCGACGGCGCACAGTCCGCACGGGCACAAACAGAGCGGTCATGCCCAACCCAAGAACAAACAGCCGACTCCCGGCCAGGCGGGCTCGCGGCCGGGCCACAAACCCGGCTCGCCCAACCCGGCCTCCGAACCGGCACCCAGCACTCATCACCCGACTCCCAATGACCTCGCCCGCGCCCGGGCCGCCGATCCCGCGTGCCCGGATCCGGTCGAGGCCGAGCCCGTCGACAAGCTCCCGGTCGATCCCGATCGTGCGCGACCCCGCGTCACCCCGCCGAAGCCGTCGGACATGGTCGCCGTCAGCGCCAAGCTGACCAAGACCGGTCTGACCCAGGCCGGCGGCAAGGCGTCGAAGGGTCGACGGCGCACGGCGCGGGCGGACCGTGCGTCCGAACGCCCGGCTGCCGAGCGCGTCCATCCCGACCGCGCGGGCAACGAGAAACTCCGCACCGTGCGCGAGACCTCGGCAGGGGGGCTCGTCATCTCCGACCTCGACCTCCCCGTCGACCAGTTGTCGGCCGCGCTCATCGGTCGCGTCGACCGTCGCGGCCGCACCATGTGGTCGCTGCCCAAGGGACACATCGAAACCGGCGAGACCGCCGAGCAGACCGCCATCCGCGAGGTCGAGGAGGAGACCGGGATCCAGGGCACGGTGGTGGCCCCGCTCGGCAAGATCGACTACTGGTTCGTCAGCGAAGGTCGTCGGATCCACAAGACCGTGCATCATTACCTGCTGCGGTGCACGGGCGGCGAGCTGTCCGACGCCGACTACGAGGTGTCCGAGGTGGCCTGGGTGCCGTTACACGAGCTCCCGCGTCGGCTCACGTACTCTGACGAGCGGCGACTCGCCCGGATGGCCCGGGGTGTGATCGCCGAACTCGCCGCCGACCCCACCCGGCTGGCCCAGTCCGAGGCCGACAGCATCCGCACCGAACCCAACGCCTATGAGAAAGCCGCCGCCGCGCGCAACCAGCGCCGCAACGAGCCACCGCCCC
>ERZ501064.282-NODE-282-length-13177-cov-9.106615_pt1 | contig 13177 bp, 9 predicted proteins | sample MGYA00510851_ERZ501064 | MGnify/ENA primary metagenome ERZ501064 (study PRJEB25958, sample SAMN03398529) | human skin metagenome | study: EMG produced TPA metagenomics assembly of the Human Skin Microbiome Metagenome (human skin metagenome) data set. | reverse complement strand
CAGCAGAGGAGCAGCGGCGGCTCGCCGAGCTTGAGGAGGCGCTGTCCACTGACGACCCTGACTTTGCTCGATCTTTCTCTCGGCGGGCTTCCGCGACTTGTCCTCACCCCAGTCACAATGCTTTAGAGCAGCGACGTATGCAGCATCGTCGGGCTCGACGCCGTCAGATTCTCATCGGGTCTGTCATGGTGCTGCTGGGTTTAGCGGGCGTTGTCGGTGGGGTGGTCCTCACCAGTGGAGTTCTTGCTGTTGTCGGTTTCGCCATTATGGCCCTCGCCGTCGGAGTACTGCTGTCGACCGGTGGAGGTGTGATGCCACGGAGCAGCGGAGTTAGACCACGTGGTGGGCAACGCGAGCCCCATTCCGAATCCTTCACCGCTCGAATGGAAGAGCGCTGGCGTCGACGTCAGTCGAGGTAACACTCCGTCGTCAGTCGCGGTGACTTTCACTTTTTGACAAGGGATGTCGGTAACCAGGTCGCCAGCCAGTGTGGCCTGGGGGTGGGGGTTCGTGCTAACCAGGCCTTGACTGCCCCGAGATCGTCGGCAAGAGAGTTGTCATGACCATCCTTGCTAGACCAGCGGTCCATCTCCTCTGCCAGGGCCAGCTTCTTGACCGCAGCGGAGGTGTCCGGATCCATGTCGGTGACTAAGGCCGCGGCTTGACGACGCGGGGTACCGTCAGGCCAGGCCAAACCGTGATCGATCCACAGGTCGCGGATTTCCCGCCAAATGCCGGCTATCGAACCACGGGTGATCCTGCGGCGTGAGATGAGCATGCGAATGAGCATTGGCAGCGCGAGTATGACGAGAATGACGAGGACTGCACTGAGAGGTGCCCAATTGAAGCCTTCATGGTCGGCGGTACTGATAGGTGCGGGGCTGCTGGTGGGTGTCGAAGTATGTGCAGCTGCCGGGGATGGCTCAGGCGATGAGGTGGAGGTCTGTGTCGAAGGAGTCGGGGATGACGATGGGGTGGAGGAGGGGGAAGGAATAGTGGTTTCCTTGTCGGTCCAGGCGGGAGCTGGTGCCACCGCTGCGGTCGGCTCGAACCTAACCCATCCGTAGTCCTGGAAGTACAACTCGGGCCAAGCGTGCATCTGGTTGGCGCGTATCTTCCAGGTGCCTCTTGCATGATCGCCGGGAAGGAACCCCACGGATACGCGTGACGGAATACCTTCAAGTCGTGCCATAAGTGCCATTGACGCCGCGAAATGGATGCAATAACCACGGTGGGTGCGCAGCAAGAAGTTTTCCAGTACTTGATAGCCGTCACCTTCGGGTGCGTTGATGTCGTAATGGAATCGAGCGCTGTCACGAAGCCAGTTTTGAATCGCGATGGCCTTGGTTACGGGGGTAGATTTCCCCTTGATAATTCGGCTAGTTAAGTCCCTTATGCTGGATGGAACGTTAGCAGGGACTTCGGTGTACACCGAGTTATTTGGGGTGCCGGCCTTCGCGTTATCGAAGGTTACTGGATCGGGGTCGGGCTCCTGCGCCGAAATGCTGTACTGCATATCGGAGGTTGCATGGTCGTGATCAGCAGAGGTTGAGACAATCGTCAGATCCTGTGGGTCCCACGCCCAGGTCTGATCGACGTCCGCAGCAATTGGTCCATAGGGAGCGGGTAAATACTGTGAAGAAAACCCAGTGATATTGATATCGACCGTACGAGTTCGTGACGGGCCAAACAATCCCGGTACAGATTCAGGGGCAGAGTGTTCTAGATCAACTGGGATGAGGCCCCACCCTCGATCAGTCACCTTCGATAGGGAGGTCATGCGCAGGTATTCACCGTCAGGGCTATTAGTGGTGTAGGTGATGACTGATGCCGTCGATGTGTTATGGAGATTGCGACGCAGTTCGATGGTCGGATCACTCATCCGTACCGGACTCGACGGGGCCGCTGCTGGGCGAGAGAAGTCAAGATGTCCCCAGACGGGTGCGATCGCGGCGAACACTGTAGCGATCGTGATGGCGATAATACTGAATATAGCCGCGGCCAACCAGGTCAGAGGGCCACCTCCTCGAAGCGCATGATCGACGGTGAGGATGATGAGCCAGCTCGCCGCGACCAAGGCGAAACTCCACCAGGGCGTGTCGTGTCTGACGATGAGAACCGCCGCAAGATGGATAACTAGCAGCGGAGCGAGAGACCACCCAGGGCTTTCGAGAGTAATGGTTAGCAGGTCTGCCAGAACAGTCAGAACCGCCACCACGGTCGTTGTCAACCAGATAACCCCGATTGACGGGGGAAGATGTCCATCGGTCGTCTGGATCAGAGTGAGGGTGTCGCGATACAGATGAAGGGCATTAACCGGGAATGAGCCGGAGGAACCAACCGCCGATGCACTGATGCCTCCCATCATCACGACGATGACGACGACGAGAATGGCTTGCACGCCTTGTACCTCGGCGTGGTCCCAGTGGTGGTGTCGGCACAGCAGGCCGACGACTTCGAGGAAGACGATGACGGCAGTCGGACCGATCCAAAAAGACGGATCGGTAGTGAGCCCTATCAGCGAAAAGGTGGCCAACATCATGGCCAGGGCTACCGCGAGGTGAATAGCCAGAAGGCCGGGGTACTCAGATGCCTTGGTCAGATCGAGATGTTCGGACAGCTGGGTGACAGGCTGAGCGGCACGACGTGGGTTTGTCATAAAGCTGCCGTCCTTGCGGTCTGCAGCAAGTTCTGCCATGCCGAATCGATAGAGGTGCGAGAATCGACGGGAACGACTGCCCACCCAGCATCATCCAACTCTGCGACGGCACGCTCGTGCTCCTCGGCCTGCTCAAGGGGGCTGCGGAATCGTCGAGCGGTGAAGGTATCGGAATCTAGGACAAGGGCAAGGCCAGCGACCCGGTCCCGTCTCAAGTCCACGAGAGGATCAATATCGGTCGTCTCCAACCGGCCGAGGATGGCGATCGCCGGGCCGTCAATTCCCTGGCATGACTCGATAGCCTTGGTCAGGGCGGTGTCGGGACGCAGCGGTTCGTCGACGAGGGCGTCGAGAATGTCGCCCTTGAGCGTGCCGGATGAGTCACACACGTGAGTGACGTATCCGTCGGAGGCCAGACGCGTCGAGATGGATGCCACCGCGTTGACGGCCCATTCAAAGGATGCGTCGGGGCCAGTTCCAGCGTGACGCCGAGCCCGAGAATCCAACACGATGACGACGGATGGGTTCCAGGCCTGCTCCTCGCATCGGACCATGAGGTCCCCGCGGTGAGCGGTGGAGCGCCAGTGAATGCGTCGCACCGAGTCTCCGGTGTGCCAATCGCGCACCATGGCATCGTCGGGACCACGTCGTCCGGCATGGATCGCTGAGGACCTTGTGTCGAATCCCTGACCCCCGAGCTCCCCGGAGGCGCCCAAATCGACGATCCTTGGCGTGACAATGACTTCGGCAACCTGACCGAGATCGGTGTGATGGCGGGCCATGCCAAACGGGTCGACGGTGCGCATCATGACGGGGCCGATCACGAATCGACCACGTGTAGTAGGTATGACTGGGGTCTGGATGGTGGCCGTCGACCATCGTGACTGGCCTAGCGGCGCGGGGATGGTATCGGTGAATCGGGCTGCTCCAAGTGGTAGTCCGCCACGACGCTCTACCGTGACGGTTTCGCAGGCTTGGGAGCCTAACGCTATCCGCATTGGAGCGAGACTCCGCGCGGTCTGCACGCGCGGTCGAAACCATGCGACGACACTAATGGCTATCAGCGGCAGCAGGATAAGGAGAAACCCAATTCTCGCCAGGCCACGCTGGTCAATGCTGAGGCCGATGATCGTGAGCACGATCCCCACGATCCCGACCGTGCGTCCTCGTAGTGTGAGCAGTCCCTGACGGCGAGGGGCGCTGGACGTTGAGGCGGCGCTCATCGGTCTTGATGCGCCCGCTCAGGCAGGGGAACCTGACGCAGAATTGACCCAATGACTGACTCGGCTGCCCGGGCAGACTCATGGCTGGCGATTCCACTGCGTCCAGAAAAGACCAATCGGTGAGCCAAGATCGGGGCAGCGAGAGCCTGAACGTCGTCGGGGATGACGTAGTCGCGTCCACTCATGGCCGCGCGAGCTCGGCACGCGCGGACCAAGTGGAGGGCTGCGCGGGGAGATGCTCCCAACCGAATGCTCTCGTGTGAGCGGGTGGCGCCGATGATGTCGAGGACGTACTCGTGAATGTCAACGGCTACGTGCACTCCAAGTACGGTCGAAATGAGCCTTCGGATCGTCTGAGTGTCGGTAACTGGTCTGACCTCATCAAGAGGAGAGGTCGCGCCATGATGCTCGAGCATGGCAAGCTCTGCTGATCGCGTTGGATAACCCATAGTGATACGCGCCATAAATCGGTCACGTTGGGCCTCTGGTAGGCGGTACGTGCCCTCCATCTCAATGGGGTTTTGGGTGGCCATCACCATGAACGGGGCTTCGAGGGGATGAGTCAGGCCATCTGCTGAGACTTGACGTTCTCCCATGGCCTCGAGCAGAGCTGACTGGGTCTTGGGAGAGGCGCGGTTGATTTCGTCACCCACCACGATGTTGGCGAAAATCCCGCCAGGTTTAAAGACGAATTCCCGCTTCTCTTGGTCATAGACGCTGACGCCGGTGATGTCTGACGGGAGTAGGTCAGGAGTGAACTGAATGCGGTGAACGGTGCAGTCAATGGCGCGCCCTAGTGCTCGAGCGAGTGTCGTCTTACCCACACCGGGGACGTCCTCCACCAGCAGATGCCCTTGGGCAAGGAGGACGACAAGCGCGGTATCGATGCGTTCGCTCTTTCCCTCAATCGCCCCTGCGACGGCCGACCGGACCGCGTTAGTGATGGCCACCACACCATCAATTGATGCGGCACGCGGATCAACGGTCTCAAGAGGCTGGGCGTGTGCCGGAATGACCGGCTGTGATTCTCGGTGGTTCAACGGGATCCTCCTGGCGTGCGCGGCAGTGACCGGAGCCCATGTTATCTGGCGGCGGTGACGCTATTTCCATCGCGATGGGAGCCGTGGAACAGGTTCGAGCGACTTGCTCAAGTTCATGTTGACATTCTTCGTTGCCATGCGACGGCTGTATGACGCGATGCAAGTGGGGAGAAGTGGAGAAAAGGGTGTAAGGGAGGTGACGGGGTGGAGCGTCGTGGAGTATGGTGGAGGCAAGTGGAGGAAATTGCCTCGATCGTGGAGCAAGGAGGTGCCCGGTGTTTCTGGGTACGCATACTCCCAAGCTCGACGAGAAGGGCCGCTTCTTTCTACCGGCGAAGTTCCGCGACGAGTTGGACGATGGGTTGGTCATCACCAGAGGCCAGGACAGGTGTCTGGCGATCTACCCGACCGAAACTTTCGTGGAGATGACCCGGGAAATCGCCAAGGGATCGGTGAGCGTCAAGAAGGTTCGTGACTATCAGCGCATGCTGGCAGCCGGGGCTAGCGACACCGCTCCTGACAAGCAGGGGCGGGTCATGATTCCGCCGATGCTGAGGCGCTACGCCGCTCTTAATAAAGAGATCGTCGTGGTGGGAGCGATTACTCGAGTTGAGGTGTGGGACGCCACCGAGTGGGAGAAGTACTCCGAAGCTCAGGAGGAGGCCTTCGCCGATATGAACGAGGAGGTCTTCGCCGAACAGTGATCTCGCGGTCCGCGGGTCCGGGCCGACCGGGCCCCCTGACACAACTTCCCCTGTGCCAGGTGGTTCAGCCGGAACGGAACCTCGGATCACGGGTCATCGACACCGGTCGAAGACGTTGCTGGCATATCATGCCGGGGAAGGGATGCTCATGGCGACCGATGCCATTGGTAGCGATGCTGTCCATATCCCCGTCATGCGTGCCCGTATCCTCGACCTTCTTGCTGTCGTTCTCAAGAGTGGTCGACGTGTCCATGTTGATGGCACCCTCGGTATGGGAGGTCATGCTGAGGCTGTTCTGAGGCGATTCCCTGACGTTGAGTTGGTCGGTATCGATCGCGATCAGCAGGCCCTGACAATGGCCGAGGCGCGGCTTGAGCCTTTTGCAGACCGCGTTCATCTCGTCCACGCTGTTCATGACGAACTTCCTGAGGTGCTTGACGATCTCGGCCTGGACTATGTCGACTCCGTACTGCTTGACCTTGGGCTGTCCTCTTTCCAAATTGACGAGGTTGAGCGCGGGTTCTCGTACTCGGTTGATTCCCCGCTGGACATGCGGATGGACCAGTCCAGTGGTCGTACTGCTGCCCAGATCCTCAATGAGTCTGATCCTGGTGCCTTGGTGCGTATGCTTCGCGAGTACGGTGAGGAAAAGTTCGCTGACCGCATTGTTCGCGCCATCGTTACCGAACGTGACCGCCAACCCATCGAGACTTCGGGGCGGCTCGTCGAGATTATTACCGAAGCTATTCCTGCCACAGTGCGTCGCAAGCGCCACAGCCATCCCGCCAAGCGTACCTTCCAGGCCCTGCGGATTGCCGTTAACCGTGAGATGGAGACCTTGCCCGCGGTGCTCTCGCGAGCTCTCGATCGTCTTGATGTCGGCGGCCGGATCGCTGTGTTGTCCTATCACTCCCTGGAGGACCGCCCCGTCAAGGAGGCCTTCCGCGACGCATGCGCGGATACAGCCCCAGCCGGATTGCCGATGGTCCCCGAGTCAATGGCAGCAAAGTTCAACCCTGTTACTCGGGGGGCGGAACGTCCCGACGCCGACGAGGTGGCCACCAATCCACGATCCGCCTCGGCACGGTTGCGGGTCATTGAGCGGGTTCGACCTGGGCCCGTTAACCGTCAGCATGCGACCAAGGAGAGCCGATGAGCGCTGAACCAGCACCGCGTCCACAGCAGGCCAGGACTGCTGCTGCACGGCCTACCTCGTTGCGTCCAGTATTGCGTGCACTGCCGCAACGGGTGCGTCAGCAGCAGATGGGGCGACTGGGCTTTGCCATTCTCATTGTTGTCATGTTAGCTGCTGGATTGGCCGGGCTGTTGGTGCTCAACACCACCATCCAGGCGCAGTCCATGCAGATTGCCCAGGAGACGCGCAATCTCAACGTCTTGCAACACCAGCAGGCTGTTCTGGCTGCTGAGGTCGATCACCTTCGTGGTCCGCAGAATCTCCAGGAACAGGCCAAGAAGCTCGGCATGAGGCCGAATCCTTACGGCTCCTATATTGACCTGCGTACTGGCAAGGTCATCGGAACCCAGACCAAGGTCGACGGCAAGGAGGTACCAGGAGTCATCGGGGAGACGGCTAAGCCTGAGGTGGGCCAGCCGTGAGTTCCCGGCATCCTACGGGCCCGAACTCACGGCCCGGGTCCGCCAGGCGGCCCGCGTCCAACCGTGGTCCCGGGCGAGCGCGACCTGGGTCTCGCTTGGAGGGTCGGGAGCCGCATAGTAGGCCCGTGCTCGAAATGGCTTCCCAACGGGGTCGTTTGACGATCGTTATGGCGGTATTTCTCGTGCTTGCGGTGAGCTTAGCTAGCCGTGCTTTGCAACTGCAGGCGATCGAGGCGCCTGCGTATGCGGCGTCGGCGGCGGCGAGGATGAAGTACACCTACGCTCTTCAGCCCAACCGAGGCGAGCTCACCGATCGCAATGGCATTGTGATGGCGCAAACCCAGCCTGCGGTATTGGTTTTTGTGGACCCTCGGATGATCTCCCGCAACGGCGTTGACGAGCGGGTGACGATGACTCGTGAACAACAGGAGAAGGCAGCCGCTGCGCCTAAGGCCGTCGCGAAGATCCTTGCTACGCGATTGGGCGGGCAGCCGGAGGATTACCGCAAGGCGGTAACGGCCACTGATGCTAAGGGAAAGCTGAGCCGCTACTCGGTAGTACGCCACCACGTTGACAGCTACACCTTCGACCTCATCAAGAAGGACATGAAGCAAGGTGGCTGGTACGGAGTATTTAGTTCAAATGACCCGATCCGTACCTATCCGTCGGGGCAGGTTGCCTCCAACGTCGTGGGCTTCGTGAATGCCGAGGGCAAAGGAGCTGGCGGTTTCGAATACTCCCATAACAAACAGCTTGCTGGTGTGCCGGGTAAAGAGTCGTATGAGGCCTCGACCTGGGGCCGTATTCCGCTGGGTTCTAATACTCTGGTGCCTGCGGTCGACGGCACAAGTTACACTCTGACTCTCGACGCTCAGCTACAGCTGATGGCTCAGCAGGCCCTCGGTACAGCGATTAAGAATGCCAAGGCAAAGAGCGGCGAGATCGTCATGATGGACGTGACTAATGGTGAGGTCCTGGCGATGGCGTCAATGCCCACTTTTGACTCAAATAAGCCCGGCAAAGCTAAAGAGAACCAGACCCGCAATCGGGTCATCCAAGATGCGTACGAGCCAGGATCGGTGCAAAAAGTCCTGACTATGGCTGCGCTGACCGATCAGGGGATCATCACTCCCGATAGCCACGTCGTCGTTCCGCGTGCTTTGTCGTCTGGTGGCGGCAAGATCACTGATGCTGAGCCTCACGGCACCGAGTACCTCACCGCCCGTGGGGTGCTAGTGCATTCGTCAAATATTGGGACGGCATTGTTTGCCCGAAAGTTAGACAAGGCGACCATGGTGTCTTATCTCAAGGCATTCGGGCTAGAGGCTCCTACCCGAATCGGTCTGCCCGGTGAGGCGAGTGGTCAGATACCGAAGCCCACTATGCCTGACTACACCCGGGACCAGGTTGCGTTCGGCCAGGGGCTGTCAGTGACGGCTCTTCAGGAGGCCGCTGCCGTTGCCGGAATCGTCAATGGCGGGGTCTACCACTCGCCGACGATTATCAAGTCTGCCGTTGACGGCCACGGCGAGCCTTCCGAGATTCCTAAGACGACTACCCGCAGAGTGATCTCGCAACGAGCCTCTGAGGAGGTTCGCGACATGATGGAGAACGTGGTATCTACCGCCAAGGGCCGACCTATTCCGGACTACCGGATGGGTGCCAAGACGGGTACTGCCCAGCGGATTGACCCTGAGTGTCACTGCTACCACGGGTACATCTCGTCGTTTATTGCCGTCGCTCCTATCGAGAAGCCGCGTATTCTCACGTACGTTGTCATCAATCAGCCCACCAACGGGCATACTGGCACGGCGGTGGCACAGCCAGCGGCGCGGCAACTCATGTCTGTTGCCCTGCCGCGATACGGTGTGCAACCGTCCACCGACAAAGCGCGCAAGGAACCCTTGGAGTACCAGCCGTGAGCCCTGAATCTACTGTCACCCCCACTCCACCTGCTGGTGCTGCCCTCCGACCATCCCAGGGTGATCCTGTCGGGTGGACCGATCTAGTGGCCTCCTTCGACAGCTGCCGAGCTAATGACAACGGTCCTGCGATCACCGGGATCACATTGGACTCCCGCCAGGTTCGCCCGGGCGATCTCTACGTCGGTCTGCACGGCCTGCATGCTCACGGGGCGAGTTTCGCTGCCTCTGCTGTTGAGTCGGGTGCAGTGGCAGTGCTCACCGACGAGGACGGTGCCACACTGGCGGCGGAGGCGGGTGTGCCGATCATCGTCGTCGACGATCCGCGCGCTGCCATGGCTGTTGCGGCCGCTAAGATCTTTGGACGCCCCTCGGATGCCATGACGATGTTTGGTATTACGGGGACTAACGGTAAAACCACAACGGCCTTCCTCGTGGAGGCCGGATTGCGTGCGGCTGGCCACCATGTTGGGACTATCGGGACAATTGGATTCCGGCTCGACGGTGAGGAGTTGCCTAGTGCTCGCACCACCGTCACGACGCCGGAGTCCCCAGATCTGGAAGGGCTATTCGCGGCGATGGCTGAGCGAGGTGCTTCTGACGTCGTGATGGAGGTGTCGTCGCACGCTCTGGCCTTGCAGCGGGTGGATGGAACCTGTTTCGATGTCGTGGCTTTCACCAACCTGGGCCGTGACCATCTGGATTTCCATAACACCCTTGATAATTATTTCAACGCTAAAGCCCGTTTGTTCACCCCCGATCTGGCTCGGGTTGGCGTTATCAATGTCGATGACCCGCGTGGTCGTCAGCTAGTTGAGCGTATGCAAGCCAACGGGGTTAAGGCCGTGACAACGTCAATCCATCAGCCCTCTGACTATCAGGTGACGTCATGGCAGGCCGCGCGTGCCGGGGCAATTTTCGACGTGAGCACTCCGTCGGGGGAGCGCACCCTCGAGCTGTCGTTGCCCGGCGAATTCAATGTCCGCAACGCAGCTATGGCTCTGGCCATGCTCGAGGCTGCCGGGCTCGCTTTTGACGATGTTGCAGATGGTTTGTGTTCCGCGCAGGTGCCTGGCCGTATGGAGCGGGTCGATCTCGCAGATGACGCCCCGACGGCCCTCGTGGACTTTGCGCACACTCCGCAAGCGATTGCATCAGCTCTTGATGCCGCTCGGTCGTCAGTCGATGGCGGCCGTCTTATCGCCGTGCTCGGTGCTGGGGGAGACCGTGACGTGGCCAAGCGTGGTCCAATGGGCCAGATTGCCGCTGAGCGTGCCGATATCGTCATCGTTACTGATGACAACCCACGTACCGAAGATCCTGCGGTGATCCGTGCAGCCGTGCTGGAGGGGGCCCATGAAGCTGCTGGTGACGGGGTCATTGTGATCGACGGGGGACGTCGTCGTGAGGCGATTAACGAGGCCCTGCGGATGGCGGAGGCTGGCGACGTTATCTGCGTGCTCGGCAAGGGACATGAGACCGGGCAGAACATTGGCAGTGAGGTGCTGCCGTTCGACGATCGTGAGGTTATCCGGGCCGAATGGAAGATCATGGCCCGGCAGAGCGAGGAGGATCAGGCACGATGAGAGTTCTCGACGTTGCCACCCTCGCGCAGTGGGTCGAAGCAGCACCGGTAAATGATTCTGCCCAGGTGGGCCCGGACGTCGTCATTGATACCCGGAAGGTAACTCCGGGCGCTCTGTTTATCGCTCTTCCCGGCACCCGGGTAGACGGTCATGACTTCACTCAGGCGGCTCAGGACACGGGCGCTGCCGCTGTCCTGGTCACTCGGCGCACCGACGCACAGTTGCCCCATCTCGTTGTTGACGATGGTCAAGCCGGCCTATCTCGACTGGCGCGTCATGTCGTGGCGACTGAACGAGAACGTGGCATGCGTACCATCGCTTTGACTGGTTCCAGCGGTAAGACAAGCACCAAGGACATGCTGGCCCAGATCCTTGAGACTTTTGGCCCAACGGTGGCTCCGGTGGGATCGTTCAACAATGAAATCGGAGTTCCTCTGACGGCGTGCCGCAGTAACGAGAACACCTCTTTCTTGGTGTCGGAAATGGGGACTCGCGGTCTGGGTCATATCTCCTGGCTCACCTCCATCGTTACTCCCGACGTAGCCATGGTCCTCAACGTCGGGAATGCCCACCTGGGCGAGTTTGGTTCGCGAGAGGTCATTGCCCAGGCTAAGGGTGAGATCGTTGAGGCCCTCAGCGTTGACGGTTGGGCTGTGCTCAACGCCGCCGATACCCTTGTCGCCGGGATGGCACCGCGCACCCGTGGACATATTGCATGGTTCAGCCCTGATGCTGACCATCGTCGCCCAGATGCCGACATCGAGGTGTGGGCCGAATCAACCCATGCCGACGACCTGGATCGTCACTCCTTTACCCTTGCCGCCCGCCGGGGTGAGTCCACCTGGCGTAGCCCTGTCCGGCTGATGACGATGGGTGCTCATCAGGTCGCAAATGCCGTGGCTGCTACTGCTGCTGCGCTGGCAGCCTTGGCTATGAATGACGACATCGATGACCAAACTGTCACTCGGATCGCCGAGGCGCTCAGCAACGCCGTGTCCAGGTCAGCTATGAGAATGCAGTTGCGTGAACGCGCCGATGGCCTGGTGCTGGTCGAGGACTGCTACAACGCCAACCCTGACTCGATGGCCGCTTCGTTGACAGCGATGGGGCATGTCTTGGCGACGCGCCGAGCTCGGGACCCTCAGACTAGGGGCGTCGCCGTCTTGGGCGACATGCTCGAGCTTGGACAGGACTCTGCTCGTCTCAATGCCGAGTCCGGTCGGCTAGCAGCCCACGCTGGATTCGACGTCATTATCGCTGTTGGCGATGAGGCCGAGAACATTGCCGAAGGTGCCCGGGCCGAAGGCGCACGTGTGATTGTTTCCACCGTGGAAGATGCTTCTGGATCACTAGGTTGGACCTCACACGATGTCGTTTTACTCAAAGCTTCCAGAGGTCTGGCCTTGGAGCGAGTAGGACGCGAAGTGTTCGAGGAAAGAGAGGCCCAGGCGTGAAGAACATCCTGCTCGCCGGTGCGGTGTCAATGATCGGCACCCTCGTCGGCACGCGGTGGTTCATCCATTGGCTCGCCGCGAAGGGCTATGGCCAGTTCATTCGCGACGACGGCCCGACAACCCATAAGACGAAAAAGGGCACCCCGACCATGGGCGGCGCTGTCATTATTGTCTCCGTACTGCTGGCGTACCTCGTAGCACACCTGGTGACATGGACCCATCCCTCCATCTCGGCGCTGCTGGTGTTGTGGCTGTTTTCGGGATTGGGTTTCATCGGTTTTCTTGACGACTGGACAAAGATTTCTAAGCAGCGTTCCTTGGGTCTTAAACCCAAAGGAAAGCTCCTCGGCCAGGCTTTTGTCGCTATCACTTTCGCTATCGGGGTGATGTATTTCCCTGATGTCCACGGTGTGACGCCAGGGTCGCCAGCTATCTCTTTCCTGCGTGATATTTCGTGGCTGTACCTACCCGTCTGGCTGGGCATCGTCTGGGTGATCCTGCTTATTGCAGGAAGTTCCAACGCTGTCAACCTCACCGACGGTCTTGACGGCTTAGCTACCGGTGCGTCCACGATGGTTTTCGGCGCCTATACCGTGCTGAGCATCTGGCAGTTCAATCAGTGGTGCTCTCGCCCGACCACCGCAGGAAACCACTGTTATGCAGTGCGTGACCCTCACGATATTGCAGTGGTTGCCATCGCTATCGCCGGAGCGTGTTTTGGGTTTCTGTGGTGGAATGCTAAGCCCGCCCAGATCTTTCTTGGCGACACAGGATCATTGGCTCTTGGTGGCGCTGTTGCCGGTATGGCCGTCGTCAGTCGCACTGAGCTGCTCCTGGTCATTATTGGTGCTCTCTTCGTCATCGAAACGGTCTCGGTTATGTTGCAGGTCAGTGTGTTTAAGATCACTGGCGGAAAACGTGTCTTTAAAATGGCCCCGTTGCACCACCACTTTGAGCTGAAGGGGTGGGCTG
>ERZ501064.281-NODE-281-length-13225-cov-8.046773_pt1 | contig 13225 bp, 13 predicted proteins | sample MGYA00510851_ERZ501064 | MGnify/ENA primary metagenome ERZ501064 (study PRJEB25958, sample SAMN03398529) | human skin metagenome | study: EMG produced TPA metagenomics assembly of the Human Skin Microbiome Metagenome (human skin metagenome) data set. | reverse complement strand
CTCCATGACAACCTCCTGTGCTGGGGTTTGCATCGGTCTTTCCGACGCTGACACACAAGGCACGACCGTGTTCCACCCTCTGATGAGAGATCCGGGTGCCGTTCGGTCGTGCCATGTGTCTACGCTAGCCCATACGGAACGTTCCCAACAGGTGTTTGGCAAGCTTCGACGCGCTCGGTGACGATGCGACCCGCCCCGTGATCATACCGAGGATCTCGTCATGATCACGGCCATCGCGTCGCGGTCGCGGCGTCAGCCAGGACGACGATGGCCAGCACCTGTCGTCCCGACTGGGTCAAGGCGCGGCAGGCCTCCTCCACCGTCGCTCCGGACGTGCGTACATCATCAACAATAATGACGTCTCCGCTCCCAGGATCGGCCCTCATAGACCCTCGTTGATTGACACCACGCTGCTCATCGCCGACCTCGAGCTGATCGGCCACCTGACGGGTTCGATGCAGCAGCTGGTTCACGGTTGCCTCAGGTCCCTTAAGCCATTCCAAGGCCGAACGAGTCATGTCGGCAGCGTGGTCAGCTCCTCGTTTCCTGACTGCCCTCCTCGATGACGGCACTGGGACAACGTCAACGTGCCCAGGAGCGGCAGCCACGGCCGGTGCTAGTCCACAGGCCAGCCATTGGCCGAGTTGATCAGTGAGCCACGTAGCACCGCGGTCCTTGTGGGCGGTGACGATCCCCGGGATCGGACCGTGGTAGCCCATGCAGGCGATGATCGGGGGCGGTCCGTCAAGGATGACCCGTGGCGCCGGATTCACGGCTTCCAGACACGCTTGACAGATTCCGATTCCAGGCGCTGTACAACCGGGACAACATGCCCCCAGAAACAGATCCGCCAGCGATTCGAGTGTATTCACGATCCATTAGTTTCGTGGCTCGGCCTGCTTCGGCGGAAGGGTCAAGCAGTGACCGCAACGGCGCTGACACCTTGGAGGATCTGACGCCAGCGGAAACTGTCCTCGTGGCGCAGCAATATCCCGTCCTCGCTCAACACGACTGCCTCGGTGCCCGTTTCCTTCGGCAACGCGACGACGGCCGCCATGCTAGTGGCGGTGAGCTGACCCATTGACGTCGCGCCAGATCCGTCGACGGCGATCTCGTAAGGGGTCGTGACACCAGCGTCGATTGCACGACCCAGCACGCACAACCGAGTCTGAGATAGCCATGCAACGTCGGTAATGATCGACAGATTCACGTCTGAGGAGGACAGCGGGATGTCGGCTATGTGACTGAGGTGGACCGCGCCTTCCTGGCGGGACAGTAGCCCGATCCCCAGCGCACGTGTCTTCCCCCGTTCAAGGACGAGGGCGACCTGGACCGCGTCAGGGGCCACGCTGAACGACCTCACCCTGCGCCCACCGAGATCGACGACGGTCGACATTCGGGTGCCGTCTGATCCGATGACGATCAGCGTCGGGTCCGTGTCCGAAAAGGTCATGATGCTGTGATCGCCGAGCACTTGAGGCCGCAGCAAGTTCACGCCAGTGGCCAACACCTGGATATCCTCGCTCCCTTCCTGCCAGGTGAGCAATGAACGTCGATCTGCTGAGACCGCATGCCAGACCGCACCTGGGCTGCGCGGGGAGATCATTGGCATCGTAAGCTGGGTAGATGCGACCTCCGCCACACTGTTGTTCGTGGTCGCTTCTCGCCCCAGTGCTCCGGGCATGATCTGGAAGTTGTGTCCTGAGGCCGCGACACGCCCCATCTGCCCCTTGATGACGGCGACCACGGTCGGTGAGTGGGTAGCGGGAAGGGGGATGAACTCGGCGTAAAGATCTGCGGACACGGTTTGATCTTCTGCCGCCTCCGGAAGCGAAAGCAGAGAGCCACCAGCAGTAAACCGGACGCGCGATATCGCTGCGAAACCATTCAGGGTCCATGTGACCTGGCTGGCTAACAGACGCCGCTGGGATGGCGACAGTTGGGCCGCCGAAGCACTCAACGGAACGGTGACCACACCGACGGCATCCACCGACGTCGTCCCCGTCACCGTCACCCCGTCCGGCAAGGCCGTTCGCAGCACCGCATCGAGAGGCTTGGGAACCCCGGCTGTCATCGCCCGAAGAGCGGCATCTGGGTCGGCGGCGGCACTGGGAAGATGAATGACGTCGGGCACGAGGCGGTCCGCCGCCTCTGTCAAAAAGTAGATGGGAATCGTCGACCAGCTCCGTTGAAAGGTGTACTGGGAAATGAGCACCCCTTCTGGAGGCCGGGAGATACGCCACTGACCCGATTCCTGCGCCATTCCGAAGTCATGGTTGAGAGTTTGAGAACTAGTCGGATGATAGTGGCCTCTGGAATCGATCTGCCCCACCACGGGGGCCTGAAGCGCTGCGGTAGCGACGGTGCTGGCCGGCTTATGGTTCGTGGCGTCGTAGATGGTGACTTTCGCATGGGGATCCCATCGATCCGCAATGTCGCTAGTGAGGTAAGACCTCGCGACCCGGTAGTCGTCACGCGCGCTCGCCATCGCCTGCAGGAACCCGCCCACCACGAGGTCGATGGACGCGCCGTCTGCAGGAGGATGGGGAGCGACGTCGATGCTTTCCTGCGCGGCGGCGCGGGGACCATCAGCTCGCTTCACTGGGCCCTGGGATGGTACTTCGGAGCATCCGGTGAGCAAAACAGCAGCAGCTGACAGCACAGCACGCCGGGAAGGGCGTAGGGTCATCGTTCTTCCTCGTCGTCAGAGCGGTCGGCATCGGTCGGAGATGCGGGGAGCGGGGACTTGACGATGACTCCGCCGGGCTGTCTGGGAACCACCAATCGGAAGTAGGCCCCCTGGTTCGGGCGTCCCCAGGCTGTCAGCCAGCCATGATGAAGGTTCGCATCCTGACGCGAGATCGCCAGCCCTAGGCCACTGCCGCCCACAGTACGCACCCGTGATGGGTCGCCTCGCCAGAATCGTCCGAAGACCTTCTCAGCTTGCCATGCCTCAAACCCGACACCGTGATCACGCACAGCGACTCCCACCGCACAGTCATTGCCCACCACCGTAACCTCAACGGTCTTGCCCTCGGCGTGCTCGACGGCGTTGGATACCAGGTTTCGGACGATGCGGCTGATACGACGCGGATCTACCTCTGCGGTCTGAGCAGCCTCGGCAACGAGCACGATCGATACTCCTAGACGATCGGCCAACGGTGTGACGTCGCTGATCTCGGACCGCACCAAGTCAACAATGTCACAGTCTTCTAGGCTGAGTTGGGCAGCACCGGCGTCAAACCGCGAGATCTCCAACAGGTCGGCGAGAAGCAGTTCTAGCCGCTCCATCTGGGCGCGCATGAGCTCCACGGATCGCACTTGCACCGGATCGTCCGGGTTAGCCTCGACCATTTCCGAGGCCATCCGCATCGTCGTCATCGGCGTGCGTAACTCGTGGGATACGTCAGAAACGAACTGCTGTTGCAGACTCGACAACTTCTCGAGCTCACCGATGCGTAGGTCCAGCTGCGCAGCCATGTCGTTCATGGACGATGCTAGGGTCGCCAGATCGTCGGTCCCGCGCACCACCATCCGCTCGTCAAGGGCGCCTTTGGCCAGTTTTGAAGCAGTAATGGACGCTTGGCGAATCGGCAAGGAAATATGACGAGTCGCCAGATAGGTCGTAACTGCAATAGCCAAGGCCATGAGAGCACCGACGCTAATGACACTGCGACGCAATAGCTCGACGGCAGCAACCTCCTGAGTCTCGGGAAAGATGAAATATACCGGGATGGATTGGCTGGCCTCTGGCGACCACAGCGTCGACCCAACGACGATTCCGGGGACATCTGGACGGACATGGTCGGTGTAGTGCACCGTCGTGGGGGCAGTCCACATGCCGTTGGACTCCCCCACCGTCGCTGTCAGGTCCGTCGGGACCGAATCTGGGGACACGCCTTGGGAGATGAGGCCGGAAACCGGTCCCTGAATGAGGACGTGGTATTGGTCGGACTGGCTCGCGGCGTCGTCGGCAAGAAGGTTGAGCCGCTCATAGAAAGATGCCGTACGCAGATCGGTGTCGCGCAGTTGTCCCTGAATCCGATTGATGGTCGCGGTCGTCTCGGCGACGGCTGAGGTGCGCTTAGCTTCAACGATGCCCGCGGTGGCCTGACGAACGAGGAAGAAGCCACCAACAATGAGAATGACGAGGCTACTCGACAAAGTGACAGTAACCGTGCGCAGCGGCAGGGAAGACCACCACAGCCGTCGAGGTCCGGTCAGCCACGATGGGCACCAACCCGGCCGCCAACCACGACCGGCGCGCCCCGCCAGGGTGATCAGCTTTCCTCCCCAGGGGTGTTGATGCGGTAACCGATGCCACGAACAGTGACGATCATCTGGGGGTGGTCCGCGTTGCGCTCCACCTTGGAACGCAGTCTCTGCACATGGACGTTGACCAACCGAGTATCGGTGATGTTGGTGTATCCCCATACCTCACGCAACAGGGTCTCCCTGCTAAATACCCTATTGGGGTATTGGGCCATCGTAACGAGCAGGGAGTATTCCAACGGAGTGAGTGAGATCTCCTCGCCTCCTAGTTGAACCAGATGGGCAACGGGATCAATGGTCAAATCCCCGACGGTAATGACCTCGCCCTCCTCACGCCGGGAAACGGGTGTGCGCAACCGGGCACGAATACGAGCAATGAGCTCGGCGGACCGGAACGGCTTACAGACGTAGTCGTCGGCTCCAGCACCAAGTCCTTGGACGACATTAGGGGTGTCAGTGCGGGCAGTGAGCATGATGATCGGGACGCCTGACTCACGTCGGATGTCCTGACAGATCCGGATACCGTCACGCCCGGGCAGCATGAGGTCGAGAAGGACCAGGGCGGGCCGGTGCTCGCGGAATACGTCCATGACATCACTGCCGTGCCCGACCCATGCCGTCGAGAACCCTTCTTTGATGAGGACAAGCTGAAGCATCTCCGCTAGGGCCGCGTCGTCGTCAACGACAAGAATCGGCCCATGATCACCGGCGGCGTCCACCGTGGACCTCCTGACTGGATTCTGAGATGGTGCATATGGTAGCCCCCATACTCCTGGCCGGTGATCAGTTGAGGGCAGGGGTGTCGGTCGCCGTTGCGAGCAACGCCGCGGGGCCGTTCTGACGATGCAGCACCGCCCGCCATAAACCTCGCGGCTCAGAGGAAAAGATGTCTTCGGGGTGAGCCACGGCTCTGATCCAGTCTCCGCGAATGAGTTCGGCCTCTAGCTGGCCGGGCACCCATTCGGCGTATCCCGCGAAGATCCGGACGTCGGTGAACGCACCTTCCACAAGTTCAGTCGGGGTGTCGAGGTGGAGCAGACCAGTTAGTCCTTGGACACGTCGCCATCCGGGAGGTTCCTCACTCGAGCGTTGCACTCGGGCCAGGCAGATGGCCCCATTTGGCGACATCGGACCGCCGAGGAAGAGATCCTGCGGCGGGGTAGCTAAATGCACCCAGTCAGGAAGTTGTCTGTGCAAGGTTCCCGCTGTGCATGGTTGGTTGACGATAACTCCAAGGACGCCATCAAGAGCAACGTCGATGAGATAAACGACGGACTCGTAGAAAATACCCTCGTCAATTTGGCGACTTGCCACAAGCAAGTCACCGACCTTGAGAGGGTTCGCGAGTATCACGAGGTCCATTGTGTCACCCACGGGCAGGGAACCGGGGCACGATCGTCAACGGACTCTTAAGATAATCACAGGCCGACCCCGATTCCACCTCGATGCGACGTGCCAGGCCGTTGACGGGTTGCCGCCACGCCCCGCAGGGGTGTGAGCTGGGGCCAGTTCGGGACGTAGATGTGCCAGGGCCAATAAGCCCACTCGGGATACCAAAGGGGAGCCGAGGACCCGATAACACCGACAGGCATTCCGTCCCCGCCGACCCGGCTGGACCAGCGGATTTCGAAAGCCAAAAAGGGCAAGGTATTTCATCACTTGGGTGCGTGTCCAGTCACCCCGTAGTTCATTTCAGCGATAACGCATCCGGCGTCGTGGCGGGACGTGACCATGCGCCCCACTCCGACACCTCAATCGAGCCCGGAGGAGAAGAGACTGTGAACACGAACATGGGCCCACCCCTCAAGAGGAATGGGCCCATGCCGTAAATGATTTCGATGCAAGTGTCAGGACAACAGCATCAGGAGGCGGCCGGAGCAGGCAGGCAGACGGACGGCACTGCCGGAGTCAGCAACCTGTTGGGAGCCTTGAGGGCATCCTGGTAGGCAGCCTTGACGTCCGTGATGGCCTGATCGACCTCGGAAACACGCACCAGCGGTTCCATCAGCACACCAGTAGCCTTGAGCAGGGCACGGCTCATGAAGTAAATGGTGCCCAAGCGCTTAAAGGGCAGCACGCAGGTGTTGCGATCGAAACGAATCTGGCGAAGCACACGGGACAGCTTGGTCTTGGTGTAGAAGGTGGCCACATCGTTGGGTTTGAGGTCAGGCATCTTCTGAGCCTCCGCAAGAGCCTTCTTCACAGCCGCCATTTCGTCCTTCAGCTGATCGCTAGTGGCGCTCACGGTCACCAGTAGCACACTGGCGTGGACCAACTCAAGGAACACGTGGGAGTGGGCTGGCTGGGCCTTGTCCTGCAAGGTGTGGGCTGCGCCGTTGACGGTATCGACCATCGTTACCAGCAACTCGACACGAGTGGGGATCGACTTAAGGAAAGCAATCCCACCCTTGATCACGTTGACGAGTGCTTCCTTGATCCGTCTGGCCGTCTCCAGGAGCTTGCCAATGATATTGAGGACGTTCGCGGGCGCGAAGGCTTTCTTTGCGCTCTTCTGGGTATCCAGAAGCGAGGCAATACGGGCATTGACAACCTGCAGCTCCTTCTGCGCTTCCGCAACAGAAAGGGTCTTATTGGGCTGAGTGGCGCTCACCGCAACTATGGGGGCAACCGGGGCAGCATGAGCTGTCGCTCCAGAGAAAGCTGCCGGCGCCATCAAGGCACCAACAACCAGCGGCGCTGCTAAGAACTTAACCTTCATTTGTGGGTTCCTTTCATCGGGAACAATTGCTCGCAACTGCAAGCAAGAAGCATCGTTGCACACCAGGGGGTCAACTTGGCGTCCTCAGTTCAAAATTGATTCAAACTAACAGTTCCATGTCGGGAAACAGCACCAGGAAGCTCGTGACATATCGTCTTTCATTGCGAGAAACATCTTACTTATGTACATTTCTAAGCTATATCGTCTACCCTTGTCAGACCCGGGACGATGGATGTCACATCCCCTTTCTAGTCAACCTAAGAGAGGAGGAAATGCCGCGATATATGTTCCACCCTGTCATCACGAAGGCCACCACAATCTATCCCAGAACAGCCGGCACTTCACTCACGATGCCCCGATGCTGGATTCCTATTGTCGCCCTTATTAGGGCAAGCGGTGCCAGTAGCAGAATATGTCACCTCAACAACTCGATCCACCCCTGCCCATTACATGGGTAACATATCCATGGAGGTTCGATGTATATTCGAGGATACAGTCGTCCATCACGCCCGCCTACATACCCATTACATCAGCATAGAAATATGCTCCAACAGCAACTCCGATGCCTCATTTGCCAGCCGGCCACATGCCTATATCCACGAGCAGTGGTTATCACCCAGATGTGGGTGCCGTAGAGAAGACCGCATTCTCGCGCGCGACATTTGCACCCGTCACCATGTCCCCACTCGCAAGCTTTCCACCGCCCAAATACGGGCCGATATGGCGGGAATCTACAGTTCGGCGCCTCACAAGTCCGACCACGACGACGACCCCGGACCTTGATGGGCTCCGCTAGGACAGGTTCATGGCCATCATGCAAGGACACCCAACCTAGCCAGAAGGAGACGAACTCACCGTGCCAACATCAGTCAGATCACGAAACTCATCAAGGCATCCATTCAGCAATGGCCCGCGATATCCGCATGACGCAAAACCAGAACAGCACGTTGAAACAGCAGGCATCGAACATCTCCACTGTCAAGAACCTCGCCACCAAAATGTGGAAGATCAGGACGCCCTATGACCCATCTGGTGCTACGCGCTCGAGAACCAGGCCGCCTTGAATCCAAGCTCTTCGACATCAAAAGGAAGGTAAAATGATGACTGACAAGGCTTTTTAGACTGGTGAGAGTGAACGCGCCCTCAAGACATTCTCCAGACCTTCGTCACCGTGCTCGACGCGACAACTGGCAGGATGGACATGACCGCCCTATCGGTCAGGCGAGCGTAAACAATGGCACGCCTACCAGACCTAAATCGACAACTGCAGGCTCGCCCACAAGCTTTCCAGCCCATTCCTCAACCATCGCACAGGCGAACTCGAGGCTCACGCACCCACAATCCGTGTCACCATGAAGGGCTTGTCCTTCCTGCACTGGCTTCACGGCAGCACAGACGATTTTGCCGACCTCATCGACTCCGACGAGGCGGCGGCAGCATGAGCGCCGTTAACCTGCGCGTATCAGGTGTTGGGGGGCTAGTCCTCATGCGAGCGTAGCCTCGAGCGCTTCACGCACAATCTCGGAGCGTCGCTTCCCAGTGCACGCAGCTTCATGGTCGAGCTTGGCGTTGAGTCCTTGGGGAAGCCGCACGGTCACCGACGGCGAACGCACGCCGGGGGAACTCAGCGATGGCCTACCCGCACCACGGGCCTCAGTGGCCGCCTCAACGAGTTCGTCGGCCCGATGTACGACCGCCCTTCGTCTCCACACTTGGTGACAATCGGAGTGGGTTCACAAGTAGCAACGACGTGACGCACGTGAGCCTTGCCGACCCGGCGCCTGCGTGAACCTCAACTCCGCACCCCAAATATGACCTACACAATCAAGGTTATGCAAGACACAACTCAAGATGATGACGACTACCACGCCGATAAAGTGGCCTCATGAGCGCTATCAAAACGACCGAGGCCTCTCTATTCGACTGTCCATCCCATCTTTTGCCCGGCTTCGTGGACAAGAGATTTAACGTTGACTGCCAAATGGAGAGCCACCGGTAGACCACGGATATCGGCAGGTCTCGTTGACCCGAAGATAGCGGCCAAGGGTGACGTATTCGATACCGGTATCGCGCGACAGCTGGACCACGGATTTACCCTCAAAGCTGGCCTGCACACGTGATCACGGCGCCGAGGGTGCCTCCAGTCCATCCTGCCCGTGCGGTTCAGGTCGTTTAGGATGATCGCATGCCCAGACCGACGACGAAGAGCGAACTGCTGGCCGCAGCAAGTGCCTCCTTCAAGAAGCTCACGACGCTGTGGGACGGATTCACTCCCGAGCAAGCCCACGCGCCATTCCCGGCAGCGCTGTTGACAGACGGTACTGAGGCACATTGGCAGCGCGACAAGTGCCTACGTGACGTCGTGATCCACCTGCATGAATGGCACAATCTCGTCACCGTATGGGTCAGTGCCAATCAGGCTGGCACCCTCACACGCTTCTTTCCTGAACCGTACACATGGCGTAACTACGCCGCGCTCAACGAACAGTTCGTCCGCCAACATCAGAATACGACCTACGAAGCAGCTCGCGATCTCTTGGCAGCATCACACCAGCACGTACTCGGTATGATCGAAGGTTTCAGTAACGACGAGCTGTTCACCAAGAAGCACTTCGGGTGGACGGGGACGACCAGCTTGGGTTCCTACTTTGTGTCGGCGACCAGTTCCCACTACGAGTGGGCGGCCAAGAAAACCCGCACCTACGCGAGGATCCTCGCACGCTAACGTCGCTTCTTGACCCGCTAAGGGCCAATATCATGTTTGAATTCGGGGTTTGTGCGTGGCTGGCCCCACTCGTTGAGGAGCCGGCCAACTCTAAAGACCCGACGGCCCCAACCTCTCACCAACGCCGTGAGGATGCGCCACGTCGCGCGAACTGACCCCAGAAGCTCACAAAGTTGAGGCCCGCGAGACATGGCGCAACGGCGCCGCATTAGTAGAAGTAGACGCGCGGAGCCTTCCTCCACCAAACGTCCTCACGGGCAGTCTTGGCTGAGTGGCACGGCCTCAAGTTCGCCTTGTCATGGCCGCCATCCCTCTCGAGAGGGATGGCGTGGCCCACATCTTGCACGGGTGTTACCCGTCCTACCGCTACGCAGTGCTCGCACAACGGATGAGCCGTGGCGTGAGCGTCCCGGACGCTCACGCCAGCGGTGGTCATAACGCTTGTTAATTGCCGAGTCACATTGAAAGCGTCGGTAACAAACGTCCTCGGCTTTGACGTACGCGGTGCGGAATCCGTCAGAAGTGAAATCGGGACAGCCAGGGTGGGAGCAGAGGCGTTTGGGTTTGACCGGCATGCTCACCGCCTTCTACGAACAGCAAGTCCCTAAACGGGTCACCGAGAAGCACCTGCGGGTCTCTGCCTAGTGGAGAGGCAGGAATTGAACCCACGTCCTTGAAAGACCGTCCAGACATTTTCCGGGCGCAGTCGATGCTGTCGTTATTGCTCGGCTCCTGCACTCACACCGACATGGTGCAAACAAACTCGATCGTAGAAATAATTCCGCCCAGTCACCACGACAACAACTGGGCGGCAAGTCATCGCAACGAAACCAGAATCCGGGCTGACCCTTCGATCACTGATCAGGCAGCAAGAGCGAAGTCAGTGCGAGTATTCTCGGCACTTATAGATTCCCAACGATCGTTAACAAGTTGACCCTGGGCCCTCACCCCACTTCTCCTGGAACAACCGTCCGGAAAACGCTGCACTACAGCTCGGCTATCACTGCGCTGACGCCAACCGAATTGATCAGGATATCGGCCCTGTCACTGGCACCGCCACAGCATGATCCGCATCAGTGACAACGTCAGCCGCGCACGTTATAGTCGGCAGCCAGCGCATTCACGGCGTGCAGGAACTTGTGCATGAAGATAAACGGGCCGACGATGATGAACCCGCCCAACACTGCCCACAACCAGAAATCCCCCGCCGTCACGCCAGACTTCATGCCTCATCGATTCTGTTCGCGCCCAATACTCCCACAGACCTGATGCATCCAGATGTACATGGCAATTCCAATAGTCAGCGGAGAGATCACCAGGGCGACGAGCCAGAAATTCATAGTACGTCGGCCGTCCCACCGCGATGCGATGACATTGAGGTCCTCGCCGGCCCGGGCCAGCACCCAGACGTCGTAGATGCCGAAGGTGATTATCCCCAGCAGAATGTACTTGAGCAGGGACCGGTTGGTGTCAAAAGTGCCCATCTGAAACGCCGGAGCGCAAGGCTGCGGGACACTGCGCGGGTCACATGGCTGCTGGCTTTAGGACAACGGCTGACCATAGGTCTGCCAATCCTGGTCAGAATACGGCTAGGACGCGAACGAAACCTCGCCGCGCTGCGGAGGAACATTGGATTCAGGATTGAATGACACGAAATTCTCTTCTCCTCGGAAGAAATGATACCAGAACATCTCCGATGTCCAGAATCAGATTACCTTACCGAAGCGACCGTAAAAGTCCTGTCCATTCATCGCACTGTGCTTGAACCAGCGCTACGCGAAGGCCAGCACGGGCGAGCATGAGACACAGGACTCATTGCTGGAGTACTCCGCCGGTCGAAAAACTCCCACCATAGCGTCGCGGTTCTACAAAACAGGGAAGAAGAGATCGCACATAGAAATCTCATGCCGACAAAACGAGAAAATGCTGACTCCAGCTGAAGAGTTCAACACTTCCCTCTAGTTATGTAGACACTGTCATTGCTGTGGGCGGCCCCGTACCACGGAGGGCCTATCTCCGCTCTTTTCCCCCGTCACAGCCCATTTCGCGGTCAGTCGCCAGAGATCTGCGCAGCAGAAGCATGGACCTGGTGTGACCGTCGAGCTCGCTGGTCGAGTCGATGTGGCTGAACTGAACCACCACGCCAGTCGGCGCGAATCCCGCGTGTGAGAGTTGGTTCGCTCCCCCGCCCGTCCTCGGGCAGCCTCGCCGCTGCGATGTCAACAACTTACTATCCGTGCGCTGTTGAGTGACGTATGGACCCGTCACCATCACGACGAGAGGAGCCTCCATGACGACAAGCTACGCACCCACCACAATCATTCCCTCAGCGATCGCTTTCGAGCCATTCACCTGACCACACCTGGGCCCTCTACCGGCGGGCATGCTGGCTGCTTCGCAACCTGATCGCCCGAGAAGCCTGCACCTTCCAAGAAGCATACAGGGCACGACTCCAGATAGCCGAAGCACTCGGCTGGATCCACGCTCTCACCAAACCACCGTGGGACGGCCCCAGGAACTGGTCCCCGGCAGCTACCAGAGACAGCACCACGGCTACCTTTGGTGCGGGCACTGCGGCGAACCCCACGGCCGCAAACACCGGCACCCCGCACATCTACAGGACCACCTCACCAGCCGCGCGAACCTGCTTATGCAGAAACTCTGCCGACACAGCACATCCCCGACCTCGTCACCAGCGCTGTCCCCGACACGTCCGACACCGTCCGGCGGATTCTCGCGGCACGACCAGACCGAGCACTCTTCCGTCTCGAGGATGTACTCGCGCAGGTCGGGTGCGCGACCGTGACAAGCACCACGCGGATCATCGTCGAAACTACCACCGGTGAGACGATCAACATCCCGCTCACCCGCGGATGGACACCCAGCCGACACTACTGATCCGCCAAGCCTTACGACCGGCTCAAACGCCGGTAGCGTTGAGGCATGGCTAACCCCAACATTGACCTCGCGCGCATCCCTCGCTGGTGCGATGCCCGCGTCCCCAAAGACCTGTTGGACCAGCTCAAGATCGAGGCCGACATCGAAGCCCGCCTCTTCCCCATCGCCAGACTCCGCTACACCAAGGCCACCGTCCTATAGAGCCTGTACTAGCGCGACCGCAACCTCGCATTCCACGCCTACGACATCCAACCAACTCCCACCGTCCAAGGCCTCCTCGACTACATCGCCGATAATGGCGACCCCATCTTCTTTGGCTAGACACCCAGCCGAGCCACATCTTCGTCAGTGAGCCCACAGCCTCGTCTATCGCGGCCGCAGGGCGCTTGCGCTGTGGGCGACCCGGGGCCGCGTTGATATTTTGCCTTGTCAGAGCGTGTACGGACACATGTGTAGCGCAGCTGCATCCGCCACTTCCAGAACAGAATGGTCGGTCCCGGTGGTGTGTAGGGTCTGTGGACGCATCTACATGCCCGGGGCCAGACGCTGGTCGTGCTCAAGCCCCGGGTGTACCAAGACACCTGTCACCACGGGCTGCCTGAGAGTGGCAG
>ERZ501064.279-NODE-279-length-13344-cov-4.598013_pt1 | contig 13344 bp, 17 predicted proteins | sample MGYA00510851_ERZ501064 | MGnify/ENA primary metagenome ERZ501064 (study PRJEB25958, sample SAMN03398529) | human skin metagenome | study: EMG produced TPA metagenomics assembly of the Human Skin Microbiome Metagenome (human skin metagenome) data set. | reverse complement strand
TGAGCCTCAGTCACGTCGCACAATGCGGGCTGGACGACGAGGACGACGAGTGATGGACATCGGTAGAGCGAACTTCCAAGTGCGTGACTTCGCAGAGCAGGTCGACATGGACCGGCCCCGTCTGCTTGCGCGTAATCGTCGGCTCATCATCGGGGCGGTCACTGCATGGACAGTGGGCCTCTCGGCGTTGGGGTATGGCTTCTATCGCCTGCTCTCGGCGCTGTAGGGGCGACGAGGACGACGAGTAGGGCAATGGCCCGCAAGCACCAGGGAGGCCGTAATGGCACGAAAGCCCGCCAAGGGGCCGGGCGGACGGCCTACGACTTACCAGTCCGATTATTGCGACGTAGTGCGCGACATGATGGCGACCGGCCTGAGCAAGACGGCGGTCGCTGGATATCTCAAGGTCAGCCGCCAGCGCCTGATAGACTGGGCCGAGGCAAACCCTGAGTTTCGGGACGCAGTAAAAGAGGGTGAGGCCATGCGGACCCTGCGACTTGAGCAGGATCTGTTGTCGGCTGAGACAGGCCCGCAAGTGACAAGCCGCATCTTCGCGCTGAAGAACGCCGCGCCTGAAGAATGGCGCGACATGAAAGCCGTCGAGATGAGCGGGAAGGACGGCGGGCCGATCCAGACCGAGGACGTGACCCGTGACGCTGAATCTTTCACCCGCCGCATTTCTAGCCTCGCAGCCGCACATGCTGGCGCAGGAGATGGCGAAACTGACGCCGGAAGCGAAGGCGGCGCTTAACTACGCCTGGCGGTTCTGGGCGCGACCCAACCAGCTTGCCCCGGATGGCGAATGGGCAACGTGCCTTGCGCTCGCTGGCCGGGGCTTTGGCAAGACGGAAGCGGGCGCGCAATGGGTGCGCGAGCGGGTTGCGAACGGCGCCCGCAGCATCGCCCTTGTCGCTGAGACGCAGAAAGACCTTGAGGAAGTGATGGTGCCTCGGCTGGTGAACATTCACCCGCCGCAGGAAAGGCCCACAGTCAGGTTCCGCCCGGTGCGGATGATCTGGCCGAACGGCGCGCAGGCGCTTGGCTACAACGGCACCGAGCCCGACCAGCTTCGCGGCCCCGAGTTCGACACGGCTTGGGTCGATGAGTTGGCGAAGTATCGATACGCCCGCGAGACGTGGGATATGCTGCAATTTACGATGCGGGCGGGCACTGATCCGCGCGTGTTCGTCACGACAACGCCGCGACCTATCCCCATCATCAGGGAGATCGCAGCGGACGCCGGAACGGTCATCCTGCGTGGCTCCACGTTCGACAACGCGGCCAACCTGCCCGACAAGTTCCTGCGGAAGCTCAAGGAACGATACGAAGGCACCCGTCTAGGCCGACAGGAACTGTTCGCGGAGATCCTTGACGATCTACCCGGTGCCCTGTGGCAGCGAGAATGGTTGGATCAGCACCGCGTTCTGGTAGCGCCTGAGATGCAGCGAATTGTCGTCGCAGTTGACCCCTCGGGAACGGCGGGCGCATCAGATGACGGTGACAGCATCGGGATTGTCGTCGCTGGCAAGGGTATAGACGGCCGGGCCTATGTGCTGGCCGACCGGACCTGCAAGCTGTCCCCGGACGGATGGGCGCGGCGGGTTGTGCAGGCGTATCGAGAGTTTAATGCTGACCGGATCGTGGCCGAGCGCAACTATGGCGGGGCCATGGTGGAAAGCCTGATCCGCACCGTTGATCGGCGGGTGTCCTATAAGGAAGTCGTTGCCAGCCGTGGTAAGGCGATCAGGGCGGAACCAGTGGCCGCGCTATATGAGCAAGGCCGCGTCTCGCATGTCGGCCAGATGCACGAACTTGAGGACCAGATGACCCTTATGGGGCCGGACGGATATGTGGGCGAAGGCTCACCCGACCGGCTTGATGCGGCTGTCTGGGCGCTGACTGAACTGATGCTCGCAGCAGGCGGGGCAGTCGGCCGCATGGAAGTGAGGTACTGATGGCGACGGTTGAAACACCATCCGCCGCCCATACCGAGGTGGTGCCGATCCTGCGACGTTGCCGGGCTGCTGTTGCCGGTCAGGATGCGGTTGCCGCGCTGACGACGGAGATCCTGCCGCGCCCCGGTGGCATGTCCGACCTGGATTATGGCGGCTATCTCGCCCGCGCGCTCTACATGAACGCGACCCAGCGGACGCATGACAGCCTCGTCGGCCTCGTGATGCAGAAGCCCGCGCAGCAGGAGATGCCCTCGGCTGTGGCCGATCTGGCGTCCTACATCGACGGGCGCGGATCGCGGCTTGAGGACTTCGCCCGCATGGCGGTGTCCGAGGTGCTGGAGGTCGGTGGCTGGCTCGCTGTGGTGGATCATCCCGAGCGGCCCGAGGGCGTCATCACGGCGGCGCAGGAGCGGGCGCTAGGGCTGCGGCCGGTGGTGTCGTACTACCCGCGCGAAAGCGTCCTGGAGGCTCGCACGGGCTTTGTGAACGGTAATGAGGAGTTCACGTTCCTCAAGTTGGCCGAGACGTGGGTCGAGGACGTGGACGAATGGACGCAGGAGGCGCGCGAAGCCGTCCGCGTCTATGACATGGCCGAGGGCCGGGTTCGCGTCCGGGTCTACCGCAAGACGGCTGCGGGTTGGGTGCTTTATAACGAGGCATTCCCCACGGCTCGCAGCGGCAAAGGGCTGACCTATATCCCGGCAGTGGCCTTTGGGCCGGAAAGCAACCGCTTCGGCAAGCCGCCGCTGCTGGACCTAATCGACGTCAACCTCGCGCACTACCGCAACAGCGCGGACATGGAACACGCCCTGCACTTCACGGGCCTCCCGACACCCTATGCCAGCGGAGTGGACCCAAGCGCCCTGCCGTCCCTGACCCTGGGCAGCAGCGCGGGCTACGTTTTCGAGGGTGAGAACGCGAAGATCCAGTTTGCCACCTACGGCGCCGAAGGTCTGGCATCGCTCAAACAGGCGATGGATGACAAGGTCCAGATGATGGCGGCCCTCGGCGCACGGATGCTCGCACCGGAGAGCCGGGCAGCAGAAAGCGGCGAGGCCCTGGCGATCCGTCGCGGTGGCGAGAACAGCGCCCTGGCAAAAGTTGCGGACAGCGTGTCGCGTTCGGTCGTGCTGGTGCTGGAAACGCTGGCCGAGTGGGAAGGCATCACTGGGGCGATCAGCTACTCGCTCAACACCGACTACCTGCCCAGCAAGATGAACCCGCAGGAACTGACCGCGCTGATGGCGGCGTGGCAGGCAGGCGGGCTGACGTCCGAGGAACTGTTCGACCGGCTCAAGTCCGGCGGCGTGATCCGGGACGACAAAGATTACGCCGAACACGAGGCCGAACTGCTCGATGACGAGCCGGACCTCATGCAAGACCCCGCCCTGAGTGGCGGCATGACCACCGGGCAGCCGCGCTGACCCGACCAACGCGCCGCGCGCAGAGGATCACATGGCAGACGAGAACGAACTGGCCGCCCGTGTGGCGGATCTGGAAAAGAGCAATGCCGCCTTGCAGGCCAAGGCGGACGAGCTGCTTTCCGAGGTGAAGGCAGAGCGCCAGAAGCGCCGCGAGGCAGAGGATGCCCGCGCGCAGGCTGACGAGGAAGCCCGCCTCAAGGCCGAGGAAGCCGCAAAGGCATCCGGCAACGCTGAGGAAATCCAACGCACCATCGAAGCCCGCTACAAGGCGCAGATGGAGAAGGCGCAGCGTGACGCCCAAGAGGCGACCGCACAACTGAACCGCTACGTGATCGACGGCAGCGTTCGTGACGCGCTCGCGCAGGCGGAAATCGCCCCGACCTTCGGCAAGGCTGCGGCCCTGCTGTTCAAGGACGGGCGGAATATCGAGGTCAAGGACGGTCAGGCATTCGTGGACGGCGTCCCGATTGCCGATGCTGTCAAGGAATGGGCTGCCGCTGATGGCGCGGCCTTCAAGGCTGCTGGTCAGGCGACCGGCGGCGGCGCTCCCGGCGGGGGCAAATCGGGCGGCAAGACGCTGGCCGAAATGACCCAGGACGAGCGGATGAAGCTCGCTTCTGAAAACCCCGAGCAGTTCCGCGCCCTGCGCGCTGCATCAACCTAAGGAGCGCCAAACATGGCAATGACGACCCTTGGCGACCTGTTCGCCACCAACCGCACCGCCGCTTACGAGGTGGTGCAGTCCTACATGGACACCGATCCCGTCACGCGGACCCCGTTCTTCGAGAGCGGCCTGATCGTGTCGAACCCGATCATCGCGGAACTGGCGCAGTCCAGCACGCAGATCATGGAATTGCCCTTCTGGGGCCGGATCGACGCTTCGGTCGAGCCGAACTACAGCAACGACGTCTACGAAGACATCGCCATCCCGCGCTCGATCAGCACCGGCGTCATGCGCGCGCGGAACGCCCATCTGAACGAGGGCTTCGGCAGCATGGATCTGGTGGCCGAGATCACCGGCCGCGACCCGCTGCAGCGTGTGGCAGCCCTGCTGGACAACTACTGGCGCGAGGAAGCCGAGCTTCGCATCGTCGCCACCCTGCGCGGCATCCTGAACGACGCTGTGCAGGCCAACAACGGCATGGTCTTCCAGGCGACCGCTGCGGCGGGTATCACGTTCAACGGCCTGATCGACGCCCAACTGACCCTGGGCGATGCCTTCGGGACCATCGGCGGCTACGTGATGAACAGTGCGGCGTTCGGCACGCTGGTCAAGGAAGGTCTGGCGGCGGTCAAGCGCACGCCCGACACCAACGTCCTGGAGCGCACCCTGAACGGGCTGCCCGTGATCGTGAACGACACCGCGATGACGCTGAACGGCAAGCCCGTGGTCGCGCTGATCGGCCCCGGCGCCTTCGCCTACGGCATGGCGAACCCGCGTGTTCCGCTGGAATACGACCGCGAGCCTGCGCGCGGCAACGGCGGCGGCGCCGAAACGCTGTGGACCCGCCGGAACATGATCGTTCACCCGCTTGGCTACAACTTCAACAGCTCCTCGATCACCGGCAACGGCACCGAGACTGTGAAGCGCGGCGCCGGCTGGACCGACCTTGCCAACGCGGCGAACTGGGACCGCGTGGCTTCGCGCAAGCAGGTGCCCATCGCGTTCCTGACCGTGGCCGCGACCTGATGATGCCGGGGGCTTTCGTGGCCCCCTGTCTCCCCTGACCCCAAGGAGGCCGAAATGGCGAACCATTCCCCTGATCCGAACAACTACGTCGTGTCCAAGACATGGGACGAGGCGATGAACGACAAACCCGCCTCGGGCGAGGCCGAGCTTCCCCAACTGGCCGAAGCGGTCAAGCAGACCGAGGACAAGGGCGCCGCTGCGAACAACGGCGGCGGCGACGGCACCGAGCGCACCACCGCGCGCAAGAAGGCTGCCGACGACAAGTGAATAGGGCGGGGCGGCTTCGGTCGCCCTGTCCGCAAGACGGTCGTTCAACGGACACCGGGAAGACACCAGCGCAGCCCTCCGAAATCCCGTGGGGCTGCGTCTCATTTAGATGGTACGGTTAGTTTCTCGGAAGCGGGGGGCTAAACGGACGCGGAGGACTGAAGAATGGCGCTGATCGTTGGCAACCTGCTGACCGACCCGGCGGCGCAATCCTTCATCTCTCTGATCGACGCCGACGACTATCTGGCGCCCGAGCAGAACACGGCATGGGACGTGGCCCGCAACGACCAGCGCGAGGCGGCTCTTGTGCGGGCGTCCCGCTGGCTTGTGGGGGCCTATCGCTTCCTGCCGCTGGATGATGCCGGAATGATCCAGATCGGACGTGTGGTGGCGCGCTTGGCGGCGGAGACGATGACGCTGCAGGGCGACACGGAAACGGGCGTGCGGCCGCTGTTCGCCGGGACCGATACTGGCGCTGTGGTGCAGAGCGAGCGCGTCGGGCCGGTGGCCGTGACCTATGCTACGGGCATCAAGGCCGACGCGGCAGGTATGGCGTGGCCGTGGCTCAAGCCGATGCTGGCCGGGCTGATCCGGTCGGGCAACACGGTTCCGGTGCTGCGGGCATGAGCTTCGATTACACCCGCATCCGGGGCACGTCGGAACGGCTGCTGGCCCGGTTCGGTCAGGTGGCAACGCTGATCAAGCCGGGCGCTATGACTGGCCCAGAATGGGACCCGCAACCCGGCCCTGCGACCGAGCATCAGATCACGGTCGTTGACGAAAACCAGATGCAGCGTGACCAAAGCGGCACGTTGATTAGCGAGGCGGTTCATGCGTTGATCGTCAGCACGGCAGGCGGCATTGCTCCCGAGCGGCAAGACCGTGTGCGGCTGGCGAATGGCCGGGATTTGGAAATCATCGAGGTCAGGCCGCTCGCTCCGGGCGGGGTCGTCCTTCTCTGGGAGGCGCGTGTTAGTGGCTGACAACCTGCAAGCCATCCTTGAGCGCCTTGAGCCTGCGGTTCGCCGTGCCTTCGAGGAAGCAATCGCGGACATCCGTTCCGCTGCTCAGCTACAGGCAGTCATCGGCCACATCGAGGCGGGCAACATCGAGGCTGCGCTGATCGCCTTGAACCTGCGGGCCGAGTTCTTCGCGCCCCTAGATCGCGCGCTAACTGATGCCTTCAACGCGGGAGGGGTTTCGGCACTGGCCGGGCTTCCGGCGCTACCCGTCCCTTTTCCCCTGGCGCTCGCGTGGTGGCGCGCTTTGACGGCCGCAACCCGCGGGCCGAGCGAGTAGCCCGCGAACTGTCGTCCAAGCTGGTCACGCTGATCGTTGATGACCAGCGCGAGGCGATCCGGGCCGTGATCGAGGCGGGCATCGAGGCAGGACGCGGGCCGCGCGACACGGCGCTCAACATCGTGGGCCGGGTCAACCGAGCAACGGGCAAGCGCGAAGGCGGCATTGTCGGGCTGAACGCCCCGCAGGCTAAGGCATGGCTCAAGGCGGGCGATGAACTGGACGCGCTGGACCCGGCGTACTTCGAGCGCAAGCTGCGCGACAAGCGGTTTGACCCGATGGTTCGTAAGGCAATCGAGACGGGCAAGCCGCTGTCCAAGGCTGACCGCGAGCGGGTGCTGAACCGCTACAGCGACCGGCTGCTCAAACATCGCGGGGATACCATCGCCCGCACCGAGACAATCGCCAGCCTCAACGCTGGCCGGGATGAGGGCATCAAGCAACTGATCGAGGCTGGCAACATCACCGAGCAGCAGGTGGTGAAGGTCTGGGACAGCACTGGAGCTGACGGCCGCACCCGCGACACGCACCTTGCCATGGAAGGCCAGCGGCGCCGGTTGAACGAGCCGTTCATCACGCCAATGGGCCACCGCCTGATGCACCCCGGCGATGCCACCCTCGGAGCGCCCGGCAGCGAGGTCATCAACTGCCGCTGCGTGCTGCGCTTTGACATCGACTTTTACGCGGGGCTGAAATGACGACCTACAGCTTCAGCAATCTCGACGCATGGGCACGCGCCACGCAGGAACGCATGAACGCGGTCGTGCGCGGAAGCACGCAGGAGGTCGCACGGATCGCCCAGACGCCGCGAGCCAAGGGCGGGCGACTTCCGGTGGACACCGGCTTTCTCCGCAACAGCTTCCAGTCGTCCCTGAACGGGTCAACGTCCCTCACGGGCGGCGACAGCTATGTGATGGTCGCAGCGAGCATGGAGGCGGGCGACGTGGCACAGTTCGGTTGGACCGCTGCCTATGCGCGGCGGATCAACTACGGCTTCTCGGGAACGGACAGCAAAGGCCGCACCTACAACCAGCAGGGCGCCCATTTCCTCGAAGGCGCGACCATGCAGTGGCCCGCCATCGTCGCGGCTGAGGTCGCCAAGGCAAAGGCGGCCGTGGGATGATCCGCCAGACCGCCATCGCCGACGCGCTGAAAGAGCATCTGGCCGCGCTGCCAAGCAAGCCGCCGGTCGTCTGGGAGAACCAGGACAGCGTGCCGCCGTCGATGCCCTATCTCGTGGCAACCCCCGTGCGCGGCGAACCTGCGCGGCTGACGCATGACGGGGTGCATACCTATCCGGGGCTGTTGCAGGTCTCCGTCGTCGTTGCATCCGGCACCGGCAGCCGGGCAGCCTATGACTTGGCCGAGACCGTTGCCGCTCATTTCCACGGCGCGGACCTGTCGCCCGATGGCGGGCGGCTCCGCATCACCGATCAGCCGCAGATCATGGAAGGCTATCAGGACGGCGCTCGGTTCCGGGTGCCCGTGCTGATCCGTTACAGCCTGATCGCCTAACCCCCATTCCGCCCCCGCGCGTGAATACCCCGGCGCAATCCTGCGTCCGGGTTAACGGCTTGTGAAAGGACACAACATGCCGGCCGTATATCCTTCGCTCGCCTCGGCGGCGGGCACGAAGCTCTCCATCTCCACCACCGCACCCGCCACCCACACCGTCGCTGGCTTCGACGGCATCGCGGCAGGCAGTTGGAAGGACGTTGGCTTCATTACCAGCCCCGGCGGCTTTCCCCGCGGTGTGCGCGAATATGAGGACGTGGACCTGCTGGACGGCTCGTCGCTCGTCATCATCCAGCCCGAGCGGATGGAAAGCATCGAGGTCGAGGCGGTCTACCAGCCCGAAGACGCGGGCCAGGCGGCAGTTCAGGCTGCGTCCAACGGCAAGACCATTGTCTGGTTCCGCTGGACCACGCCGGCGGGCCGTAAGGTCTACTGCGCCGGCTACGTGACCGGCTATGCGCCCAACGTCGAGGACGTGACGGGCTACGTCAGCGCGACCTTCACCATCAAGCCGATCTACGACGCGACCGGCTCGGGCGCTGTCTACGGCGCCGTCACCCCCTGAGACGATCACGGGACGCTCCATCCCTGTGATCCGGGCCAGCCAGCGGGTTGCACTACCTGGCTGGCCCACCCCCTTTACGCAACCCGGAAGGAACCCCCATGGACTTCACCAAGCTGGGCCTTGGCCCGAAAACCGCCGCGCGCACCGAAACGGCCGTCAGCATCGAGCCGAAGGACGCGGACGGCCAGCCCGTTGCGCTGTCGAGCGGCGAAAACCTGCGCTTTGACATCCTCTTGCCGAACACCCCCGAGGGGCAGCGCGAGATCCGCAAGTGGGGCCTGCGCTCCGGTGCTGGCAAGGAAGCCAAGGATTACACCGAGGCATCCGAGGATGAGCTGGATGCAGCCGTCGAACGCGACATGGCGGCCGAGGCCGACCTTGCCGCCCGCATCGTGCGCGGCTGGAACCTGGTCGAGAAGAACGGCCAGCCGGTCGAGTGCAGCCTTGAGAACCGCCGCGCCTTCTTCGGCCATTTCGTCGCCCTGCGATCCGACACCATCGCGCAGATGAACGCGCAGGTGGAAGCGCTGGGAAACGCGAAGAAAGCCTGATCGCCTGGGCAGGACAAGCAGGGTTCCTGTCGGCAAGCGACGGGGACAGCGGCAGATCCCGCTTCGAGGTGCTGAAGGACGCCGGGATGCCGACACTGCTGCCTGAACTGGACGGCGGCGAGGAACTGATCGCACTGGCTCAGGGCGTGGGCTGGTGCGGGCAGGGCGGCATGGGGCCGGTGCCTCTGTCGGCGTTGGAATTGACAGCGTGGTGCGACGGCACCGGCGAGCAACTGACGCAATGGGAGTTCGCCACGCTGCTCAAGCTGTCCCGCGCCTATGTGGCCGGGACGCAGGCCAAGGAGGCGCCGTGGCAGCCGGTCATCGTCAAGATGGCGCTGGCGAGCGCGGCGTTTAGCGCCCGGCCGTTACCCTCTGAGAAGGCGGCGGCGCGACGGTCGCCTGCGGCTCGGGCGCGGTGAACGGGAAATACTCGCGCCCGATCAGGATCAGCGCGGGTGCAATGACCATCCCCACGAACAAGGCCGCGACGTAAACCACGTTCGGCGGCTGCGCGTAGGGGCTGGTTATCCAGTCATAGCTGATCGCTGCTGACGCAATCGGGCAGACGATAGCAAGAGCCAGCCCGAGCCATCCTAGAGGCGTCAGGCGCTGGCGGTAGACGGCGGGCGCGGTGGTCATCTCTCACTCCGTTGGGTTGCACAGACAAAATAGCGCACCCGCGCCGGGATTACACCCGCAATAAGGGCGAATTTCATGGCTCTCGACGTTGCAAACCTCGGCTTCAAGGTCGATTCATCGGCATTGGTCAAGGCTAAAACCGACCTCGACGGCCTCGCTAACGCTGCAGGGAAGGCTACCAAGCCTCTTGACAGCGTTGGTGATGCGGCAGGTCGGGCTGGTGCTGGGGTCGGCGTACTCGGGGCATCTGCAGGAGGCGCGGCATCCGCCGGGATGAGCCGGTTCGCCAACGAGGCCCGCAACGTCTCGTATCAAATCCAGGACATGGCTGTTCAGCTCGGCATGGGCACAAGCGTGATGACCACGATGGGCCAGCAGCTTCCGCAACTGCTTGGCGGTTTCGGGTTATGGGGCGCGGCAATCGGTGCGGTTGTCGCAGTCGGGGCCGGGCTTGCACCGATGCTGCTGAACGCAGCGGGTGAAGGCGAGAAGCTATCCGACGTAATGCGCGATCTTGCCGGGGCGCAGGCGGCCTATGCGGATGCAGCAGACCTTTCCCGCACCTCGCTGATGGACCTTGCGGCAGAGTTTGGTTCGAGCGCGGGTCAGGCGCGCGACATGTACAACGTCCTGCGCGACTTGGCGATGCTGGAACTGACCCAGAAACTCAACGAGACGGGTTCGGCACTCAACTCCACATTCAGTGACATGCAGCGGTGGCTGGACCTGAACAACGCTTCTATTGCCGCTTTCAATGCCGGGCTGCGTGATGAATCAGCCGCCATGTATCGGCAGGTCATCGCGGGCCTGAACAAGGAGTTTGGGCTGACGGCTGGGCAGGCGCAAGAGGTTAGCCGCGCGCTTGAACAGATCAACAACGCTGCGAGCGCCGCTGAGCAAGCTGAGGGCTTCCGGCAGCTTGCCACTGTGCTGCGGGACGCGGCCGAGAACGGCGCCAAAATCCCGCCTGAACTGTTGGCGACAGCGCGAGCCGCAGGACAGGCGGGGGTTGAAGCCCTGCGCACAGCAAATGCCATCGCCCAAGCCAGCGACAACACCGGCGCGGCCATCGCCAACACCAATTCCTGGGCGTCGGCCATGGCAGGTGTCGCTGCCCAGATCAACGCCATCGCCTCGGCCATTTCGGCTATCGGCGGGGGCATGATCTCCCGCGCAGCAATGTTCGTTGAGCGAAACGCGCTGGCCGCTGGCAAGTCGGTGGCGCAGGCTCGCGTCGAGGTCGAGAAGTTCAAGGTTGCCAATGAATGGGACGCCCAGATCATGGGTGCTCGTGCGAAGGGCGGCATCTTTGGCACTGTCGCGGCAAAAGCGATGGAGGCGGCCAAGGCCGTTGACCTGAGCAACGTGTCCATGGCGGCGGAAAACGCGGTGCTTGTGCAGAACGCGCAGGTTGCGGAGCGTGCGGCGGCGGCTACCGGGCGCAAAGGCAAGGCATCCAAAGGCGCGGGCAAATCCGCCAAGGGTGCCGCCAAGGCCACCCGTGACCTGATCGGGGAACTGAACAAGGAACTCGACGCGCGCCAAGCCCTGATCGGCCTCTATGGCGAAGAACGGGCGCGGGTCGAGGCGCTGCAACAGGTGCAGTCCAAGCTGGGCGACGACATCGGCAAATACAGCCGCGAGGCCATCCAAGCGGCAGCGGATCGCATCGTGGCGGTCGATAAGGAAACCAAGGCGTGGGAGGATCACGTCAGCCGCATCGACGGGCTGACGGATGATCTCGCGGGCGCTTGGGGCGACTGGATCGCGGGCGGACTGCGGGACTTCGAGGACTTCGTGGGCAACATCCTCAAGAGCTTCCAGCGGATGATCAGCGAGATGATCGCGACCGCTGCGGCCAACCCAATCCGCTTGACGATCACCGGGGCGATGGGTGGCATGGGCGGCCCGGCTGCGGCAGGCGTCCCCGGCATGGGCGGCACCGGCGGCATCCTCGGCAGCATCGGCTCCACCATCGGGTCGGCCCTCAGCGGCGTCATGGGCGGCTTCGGCTCGGTCGCGAGTGGCCTGTTCTCGGGCGGACTTGGCGGCGCTGCTGGGGCGCTCACAACGGCTCTGGGCGGGGCCACGTCGGGTCTCGCGGGCCTTGCCACGGCGGCAGGGGCCATCGCGGCCCCCGTCGCGGCCGTCGCGGCGGTGTTCAGCTTCTTCGAGAAGTCCACCAAGGAACTGGACCGCGGGTTGCGCGTGACCGTGGACGGCATGGACGCGCTGATCGAGCAGTACAGCCGGACGGAGACCAAGCGGTTCTGGGGCCTCTCCAAGTCGCGCCGGACCAGCTATGAGGACGCCCCGGCCGAGATCGCCGACCCGATCGAGAGCGCCATCGGCAAGGTGCAGCAGTCGGTCCTCGACATGGCGGCGAGCATCGGCACCGGCAGCGAGGCGTTCGCCGACTTCGAATACCAATTCAAATTGTCCACCAAGGGCATGACGGACGCCGAAGCACTTGAGGCGATCCAAGCCGAGATTGCCAAGTTCGGGGACGCCTATGCGGCGATGATCCCCGGCCTGAAGCAATACCAGGCGGAAGGGGAGGGGGCTGCGGCGACCCTCTCGCGGCTGTCGTCGTCCCTGTCGGTGGTCAACGGTGCCTTGGGCGACTTGGGCCTGACGCTCTACAAGACCTCGGTCTGGGGCGCGGGAGCGGCGGATGCCTTTGCGCAGTTGTTCGGCGGGCTGGACCAGTTCACGCAGGCCAGCAGCGCCTATTACGAAGCCTTCTACAGCGACGCAGAACGCTTCGCGCGCCTTCAGGAAGTCAGCACCAAGGCGATCCGCGATGCGGGGCTTGCCGTCCCTGCCACGCGCGAAGCTTACCGCCAGCTTGTCGAGGCGCAGAACCTGTCCACGGAAGCCGGGCGCGAGGCGGCGGCGGTGCTGCTGCAGCTGGCTCCGGCGTTTGATCAGATTTACGACGCGGCCGAGTCCGCGCGACTGGCGGCAGAGCAGGCCATCGCGGACGCGAATGCCACGCGGGAAAACCTGCTGCTGGACCTGATGACGGAACAGCAGCGCGCGGCCTACCAGCAGGAGCAGATCGCGGCGGTATTCCGCGACCTCAACATGACCGTCCCGACCACGCTGGAAGGCTTGGAGGCCATCATCAAGGGGCTGGACCTCACGGGCGAGGCCGGGCGGGCGGCGCTGGAAGAGATCAGCGGCATCGCCAGCAGCCTGCAGGCGCAGCTGGGCGGGTCCAATGGTGAGCCTGGGGCCTTCACCCCGACGATGGAATACAGCACGAAGATGACGCAGGCGCAGGAGGACCTGTGGCGAAAGGAGCGGCAGGCGTGGCGCGGGGCGGCGGGGCTGCTGGACCCGGACGGCAACAAAGCCGTGCGGGTGACAGAGCAGAACACCCGCGCCATTGACCGGATGCGAGAGGCCATGGAGGCGCTGGATACGGCGAGCT
>ERZ501064.278-NODE-278-length-13369-cov-5.803590_pt1 | contig 13369 bp, 15 predicted proteins | sample MGYA00510851_ERZ501064 | MGnify/ENA primary metagenome ERZ501064 (study PRJEB25958, sample SAMN03398529) | human skin metagenome | study: EMG produced TPA metagenomics assembly of the Human Skin Microbiome Metagenome (human skin metagenome) data set. | reverse complement strand
CATCCCGAAACCGGCGATCCCGTCCACGTCATGGCCGGCCGCTTCGGCCCCTACGTCAAGTCGGGCAAGATCAACGCCACCCTGCCCAAGGGCGTGGCCCCCGAGGACCTGACGCTGGACGCCGCCCTGCCGCTCCTCGCCGCAAAGGCCGACGCCGCTCCGAAGAAGAAGGCTCCAGCCAAGAAGGCTGCGACGTCCAAGGCCGAAGGCAAGACAACCGCGCCCAAGAAAAAGGCGCCAGCCAAGAAGAAGGCCGGCACCTGACGGCGACCAGGCGCGCACCGCACCTCTCCCTCCCTGTTCGGGGAGATAGCTGAGCCGCAAAGGAAGCCGGGTGGCGGCGGCCAAGCGCCCAACGGCAGTGTGGCCGAGCCACGCCCGCGCCGCGTGGCCGAGGCGCCCCCAGTTGGCCGCTGCGCGACCATCCTCTGCGTTCAAAGGCCCGGCGCCCCGCCCGCCCATCCAACCGGATGCATGAACGCAGGCCGGGGCCTTCGCGCGCGTTCGAACGCGCGGCGGACGCTTATCCAGACGGGGGAAGAAGCAAGAACAGCGGCCGTTCGCCGCTGTGGAAGATGGTACCGCCTCTCAGGCTTGAACTGAGGACCTCCGGCTCCACAAACCGGCGCTCTAACCAACTGAGCTAAGGCGGCCCGCTTTCGCGAGAGGCGTTGTCTACCGGCATGACGCGTCCGGATCAAGCACCGCGCACAGGGTTTTGCATCAAAGGCGACGGCGCTCGAACCAAAGAAAAAACGCCCCGCGGGCTGAGCCCACGGGACGTTCCATCTTGTTGACGCCAGCGCCTATTGGAGCTGGAAGCGCACGGTGAACCGCGCCTGTCCGCCTTGCGCCACACCATCGACGGTGCTCGGCGAGAAGCGCGCCGAGCGCATCGACCGAAGCGCCTCCTGGCCGAAGCCGGCGCCCGAGGGCGTCTCGGAGACGACGCTGCAGTTCGACGCCGAGCCGTTCGCGCCGACCGTGCAGAGCAGGGTCACCGATCCGGCCTCGATGCCGCGGTCCTGAGCCCGTTGCGGGAACTCCGGAGCCGGACGACGTCCCCACGACACGTTGGTCGTGACCGCCTGGCGCGGCGGGGCCGCGGGCGGAGCCGGAGGGGCCGGCGGCGGCGGCGGTCCGGGGACCACGACCGGAGGGCCGGTGTACTCCTGACGCTCGTCCTTCTTCGTCGGTTCGATATAGACCGGCGGAGGCGGATTCGGCGTCGTCACCGGGGCCGGCACGCGCACCTGCAGCTTGGGCGGCGGGGGCGTGTCGGTCGGCGGCGGCGGCGGAGGCGGCGGAGGCGGAGGCGGCGGAGGAAGCTCCACCAGCTCCACGTCCACCGAGTCGTCGACGTAGTTAAACTCCTTCAGCTTGAACTTGTTTTGATACAAGTAGATGCCAACCAGAGCGTGGACCACCACCGAGACGCCGATGCCGATGATGGCGCCGGTGGAGAGGCCCTTCTTCTTCTTGCGCGGGGGATCCAGGATCGGATCCCTGTGCGCGTGGGGTTCGGCTGCTGTCATGCGTTCCCCTTACGAGTTGTCTTCGCCGACCAGGGCGACGCTGTAGAAGCCGTTGTCCTGCAGGGCGTTCATGACCTGCATGAAGTCGCCATAGCGGGTCTGACGGTCGGCGCGAATGAAGATGCGCTCGTCTGTGGGATCACGGCCGCCGATCTGCGTGCGCAGATCGTCGCCCAGCACGCCCACGTCCGTCCGCGAGTCGCCCACAAAGACGTCGCCGTCGTTCTGGATCGAGATGTAGATCGGCTTGGGCGGGTTCTGGGCGGGCGGCGCGACGGCCGTGGGAAGCGTCACCGGCACCGACACGGAGGCGAGCGGAGCCGCCACCATGAAGATGATGAGGAGAACGAGCATGATGTCCACGAAAGGCGTGACATTGATCTCGGCGTTCGCCTCGACGGTGTACTTGCCGCCGCCGGAACCTGAAAGTTTGGCGGCCATCCCTCTTACGCCCCCCGGTCCAGCTGACGCGAGATGGAGTTAATCAGCTCGGCGTTGAAGCCGTCCGAACGCGTGCCGTAGTTCGAGATGCGGGTGTTGAAGTAGTTGTAGAAGATAACCGCCGGGATGGCCGCGAACAGGCCGATGCCGGTGGCCAGCAGGGCTTCAGCGATACCCGGGGCGACGACGGCCAGGTTGGTCGTGTTCGATTCCGCGATGCCGATGAAGGAGTTCATGATGCCGTACACGGTGCCGAACAGGCCGATGAACGGACCGGTCGAACCCACCGAAGCCAGGAACTGCTGTCCGCCCGACAGGCGCTTGGCCAGGCCGGACTGAACCGCAGCCACGGCTTGTTGAGCGCGCAGCAGGGCCGAGTCGCGGTGATCGCCGGTGACCGAAAGGCCGGCTTGACGAGACAGTTCGATTTCCTCGGTCGCCGCAGCGGCCATGTCGGCCAGCGGGTTGCCGTCGAACTCGTCCGAGGTGGCGACAGCGCGCATGTCCGAGATCGAACGCGCACCGCGGAAGCTTTCCAGGAACTGGTCGGTCTTCTTGTTGAGGGCGCCGAACTCGAACAGCTTGATGAGCAGCAGGGTCCACGAGAAGATCGAGGCCAGCAGAAGGGCGATCATGACGACCTTCACGACCACGGTCGCTTCCATGAACATCGAGATCGGGGTGATGCCGCCGCTGCCGTGTCCGCCGCTGACCGATTCACCCACGGAAGCGGGGTCGGCCGGGGCGGCTTCGGGGGCGCCGGCGGGGGCGGCGCCGGCGGGGGCCGGAGCGGCGGCCGGGGTGGGCTCGGCCGGAGCCTGAGCCAGAACCGGCGTGCTCGCCATCAGGACGGCGGCGCCGGCCATGGCGAGAAGGATGTTCGTCTTTTTGCTATCGAGCATAGTTCGCCAGTTCCTGCTTGGTCTGACTCGTGGAACCAAAGGCGCGACCGGTGTCGGCCGGCCGCCCCCCAACCTGAAATTTCCCATTTCAGTCACGTCGTTTCCGACACGCTGAATGAACCTTTGGCTTCGTCGTCCGGTCGCCCGGACGTTTTGGCCTTTCGACCCCTTAACGAATAAGGCGTCCTAACCCCTTTGACGAAGCGGCCATGGAGCGTCAAGGCCGAAGCGGCCCTAACCGCCGCTTTGACGCAGGGTGAACAAACGAATGTGGGGCTGCAAAGGCGGCGATTTCATGATTGAGGCCGCAACGCCGCATACCAAGGCGTTCAAGGGAGTGGTGCCTGGAGGCGGATTCGAACCACCGACACGCGGATTTTCAATCCGCTGCTCTACCAACTGAGCTATCCAGGCAAGCTTCCGCTCGCGGGAGCGGGGTCTATAGGCGAGCGGCGCCGAGGTGTCCAGCGTCTGAGTCAGTCCTTTTCGACATCTTCGCCTTCCGTCTCGACCGGCTCGGCCGGAACCGCATAATCGCCGCCGAACCAGCGGCCGAGATCGATGTCGGCGCAGCGTTTCGAGCAGAACGGCCGGTACTTCTGGTCGGCCTTGGCCTTGCGGCAGATCGGGCAGGTCGTCATGCGTCAAAGCTCCTCGAAACGGACGGCGCCCGCCGGCTGGTCCGCATCGACGATCAGGCCGGCGCGCGGACCCAGTCGACGAATGAGCGGCTGGGCTATGGCGGCCAGATCCGGCGCGGCGCAGGCCGCGACGCGCGGCGCGGTCGTATCCGTCAGCAGGTTTCGCCTCATGGCTCTGACCAGGGCCAGAGCCGTGGTCTGGAGTGTGGGACAGCCCTTGCTGTCGCAAAGTCGCTCGGCGATGGGTGCGCGTCGCCAGGGCAGCGCCAGTTGGACCAGACCAAAGCGGCTGACCGGCCCGAACGCCGCCGATTGGACGCCCGCAAATGCGTCACAAGCGCGCCTGAGCATCGCCTCCCCTTCCCGGCCGTCGCCAACGAGATCGACGACGACCAAGCCGCCGAGCGCCTTCAGCGCCAGCAGCCGGGCGGTCTGGCGCAAGCCTTCTGCATTCGCAGCCGCCCGCGCAGCCGCCCCGTCGCGCCCCGGCGGAGGCCGATGGTCGAAGTCCACGGCGACAAGCGCTCGCGTCCGCTGGATCGACAGGTCGAGCGCGCCCCCCTGAAACACGAAGTGTTCGGCGAGAGCCTCGTCCTCGGCTTCCATGGCGGCGTCGATCGCCGCGACGCCCGTCTGAACGGCGCTGTCCGGCGCGGCGCGAATCAGAAGCGCACGGACGTCAGGGGCCGGCTGAAGCAGACGCGGCTCGCCAGCGCCGACACCCAGCCTTCGCAGGACGACGCCCTTGGCTTCACGCGGTTCGGCCGCCACGACCGCTTCGATGATCTCCCCCTGATGCAGCCGCAGTCTGGGCGGCAGCGGCAGGAATCCCGGCCGGTCCGTTCCAAGATCGACAAAGGCGCCCTTCAGGCCGGGATTGATCTCGATGATTCGACCGACGCAGCGCGCCTCCAGCCGATGTCGCGGCTCTTCGTCGTGTCGCTGGATTAGGAGCTGTTCATAGCGGCCGCTGCGTCGAACGACGCCGCGCGTCTCGCCAGGCGTTTCGTCGAGGAAGACCTCGACGTCTTCGTTCATGGCCGGACGCCTGCGCCGCGCAGCAGTTGCACGGTTTCATAGAGCGGCAGGCCCATCACGGCCGGATGGCTGCCGACGATCCGCTGCACAAAGGCGCCGGCCGGCCCCTGAATGCCGTAGCCGCCGGCCTTGCCGCGCCAGTCTCCGGAGGCGACGTAGGCGGCGATCTCGTCTTGCGAAAGCGGCTTGAAGCTGACGCGCGTCTCGTTGACCCGTGCGGACAGCCGGCCCGCCCGCACCACGGCGACGCCGGTGAAGACCCGGTGATTGCGACCGGACAGCAGTTTCAGAAAGCGGGTCGCCTCCGCCTCGTCCGCCGCCTTCTCCAGAAAACGACGTCCGACCGCGACAACGGTGTCGGCGGCGATGACCACGGCGTCCGGCCGCCGGGCGGCGACCACCTGGGCCTTGGTCGAGGCCAGTCGTTCGGCGAGACGCGGCGGGGTCTCCCCCTTCAGCGGAGTTTCGTCGATGTCGGCGGGATCGATGTGGTCGGGCGTGATCCCGACCTGCGCCAGCAGTTCGATGCGGCGCGGGCTGGCCGAAGCCAGCACGAGTTCAGGACGGCTCACCGAGAGCCCGTCCTTACTTGAAGCGATAGGTGATGCGGCCCTTGGTCAGATCATAGGGCGTCATTTCCACCAGCACCTTGTCGCCGGCCAGAACGCGGATGCGGTTCTTGCGCATCTTGCCGGCGGTGTGGGCGATGATCTCGTGGTCGTTCTCGAGCGTCACGCGGAAGGTGGCGTTCGGCAGCAGTTCGCTGACGGTGCCGGGAAACTCGAGCAGTTCTTCCTTAGCCATGCGGCCTCTCGCGCCCGATCAAAACGGCATAGAGCCCGCGCCGGGCGGGCGCGCGGGCTGAAATGATCGGGCCTCATGCCCGAAAACCAACGAATAGTCGAGGTCAGCCGCGCCGGTACAGAGCGCAGACCAGGGTGAACAGGCGCCGGGCCGTCTCGTGATCCAGGGCGATCTTGCCCTCCAGACGATCCTGCAGCGCCTTGGCGCCCTCGTTGTGCAGGCCGCGCCTGCCCATGTCGACCGATTCGATCTGGCTGGGCGACGATCCGCGCAACGCCTCGTAATAGCTGTCGCAGATCAGAAGATAGTCCTTCAGCACGCCTTTCAAAGGGGTCAGGCTGATGGCGTAGGTGCGCGAGAAGGCCGGTCCCGACACGTCGAACACCAGCCGGTTCAGCTGCAGCGACAAACGGAGGTCGAACGGGCCGCCTTCCGCTCCCGTCGGCTTGAAATTGTTGTGCTCGATCAGGTCGAAGATGGCGACGCGGCGCTCGTGCTCGATTTCGGCCGTGGCGGCCGGCAGGGTGGCGCTGTCAAGCGTGACGGACGCCAGCCGGTCAGGCGTGCTCACGCGTCAGCCTCGCCGGGATGGGTCGGCGCGACCTTGGCCGGCCAGCGCTCGGACACGTCCGTGACCACCGCATCCAGGCATTCGACGTCCACGCGCAGGTCGCCACCGCCCGAAAACATCAGGATCACCCGCCCGCCCGGCGCTTCGCCCGGTTCGAAGTCGAGCGCCAGCAGTTCCAGGGACGCATCGGGATTGCGCGGCAAGCGACGGCTCTTGACCGCCTGCACGTCGCCGAACTGCATCGCCGACATCACACGCGTGCCCCCGCATTCCCAACAGAAGCGGCTAAAGGCGATGGTCAGCCTGCGCGCCGCCCTTTCCCAGACGATGTCGACCGGCCGCAGGATGGCGTCCTGCAGCGCCGCCGAGATGATCTGCAGGTCGGCCGCGTCCTCCGCCAGCAGGCGCAGCGGCTCGACCGGGCCGGATGGCGCAGGCGGGGCCGCATCGATCTCAGTGCTCATCACCGCTTCCCTTGATCCGGCGGATGGTCGCTCCGCAGGCGCCGAGCTTTTCCTCCAAACGCTCGAACCCGCGATCCAGATGATAGACGCGTCCCACCGTGGTCTCGCCCTGGGCGATCAGCCCGGCGATCACCAGGCTGACGGAGGCGCGCAGATCGGTGGCCATGACGGGCGCGCCTCGCAGTTCCGGCACCCCGGTCACCTTCGCCTCGCCGGCATGAACCGAGATGTCGGCGCCGAGACGGGCCAGCTCCGGCGCGTGCATGAAGCGGTTCTCGAAGATGTTCTCGTGAATGGTGCTGACGCCCTCGGCCGTGGTCATCAGGGCCATGAACTGCGCCTGCAGGTCCGTGGCGAAGCCAGGATAGACCTCGGTCGCCACATCGACGGCCTTCAGACGCTGCTTGGGGTCGCGCTTGATGATCACGCCGTCCTCGGTCGGCGTGATCTCCACGCCGGCCTCGACCATCCTGTCCGTCAGCGAAGCGATCAGATCGGCGCGAGCGCGGGTCAGGCGCACCTCGCCGCCCGCCATGGCGGCTGCGACGGCGTAGGAGCCCATTTCGATCCGGTCCGGGATCACCGACCAGGTCGCGCCGTTCAACGAGGTCACGCCCGTGATCGTCAGCGTATCGGTGTCCACCCCCTCGATCTTCGCCCCCATGGCGATCAGACAGCGGGCCAGGTCGCCGATCTCGGGCTCACGCGCCGCGCGCTTCAGCACGGTGACGCCTTCGGCCATGACGGCGGCCAGCAGGGTGTGCTCGGTCGCGCCGACCGACACGAACGGAAATTCGATCTCGGCGCCCCGCAGGCCCTTCGGCGCCATGGCCGAGACATAGCCCTCCTCCAGCTCGATGGATGCGCCCAGCTTCGAAAGGGCGTCCAGGTGCAGGTCCACCGGACGGGCTCCGATGGTGCAGCCGCCCGGCAGCGACACCCGCGCGTGGCCGGTCCTGGCCAGCAGAGGCCCCAGCACGTTAAAGGAGGCGCGCATCTGCCGCACCAGGTCATAGGGGGCGAAGGTGGAGCGGATCTCGCGCCCGTCGAACAGCGTCTCCTGCCCGTCCGCTCCGTCGCGCTCGGTCACTTCGATCCCGAACTGGCGCAGCAGCTGGCCCAGGAACCGCGTATCGGCCAGGCGCGGCATGTTGGTCAGCAGCAGCGGCTGATCCGTCAGGATCGAGGCGGCCATCAGCTTGATGGCGGAGTTCTTGGCGCCGCTGACCGGAATCGATCCGTTCAGCTGTGCGCCGCCCTGAATGGCGATGCTGTCCATGACGTCCTTGAGGCGAGCGCTCCGAAGCTGACTGCCGCTTCGGAGCCGGCCTCTCTAGCAAGCCCCCTCGCCGCCGCCAAATCCTGCGGGTGTCGCCGCGATGACTTTCAGTTGCGGCTGACCGGCGGGGCGGGATCGGACTTCGGCGCCTTGCGACGGCGCAGATTCTCCCGAAGCGCCTTGGCCAGACGCGCCGCGCGATCGGCCTTTGCACGGTCCGCCGGACTGATCCGTACAGGCTCGTCGGCGGTCGGATCGAGCGCCGGTTCCGTCGAAAGCCGGTCGCGAGGAGGTTGGGTCATGGCGCGATGATGAGCCCGGCCGAAAGTTTTGATCAAGACGCGATATGGGCTTCCCACGCCGGAATCGTTTGGCTATACGGCCGCTTCCTCAGATCAGGGCCGCCGTAGCTCAGTGGTAGAGCGCATCCTTGGTAAGGCTGAGGTCGGCAGTTCAATCCTGCCCGGCGGCACCATCATCAAGGGGCCAGGTCACCGACCTGGCCCTTTGGCCATTCTCCTCATCGTCTCTGATCGGATCCAGCGCGTTTCGCGTCGCAGCTACACCGCTTCGGCGTAGGAGCGCGCGCTGGCTTCATAACTGGACAGCGAGCGCATCCGCTCGGGGTTGAGCAGCACGGCCTTTCCGCTCCGGATGTCCGCCAGTCCCTCCTGGCGCAGCTGTTGCAGCGTGCGGTTGACGTGCACGAGGCTCAGCCCGAGCATCGAAGCGAGTTGCTCGTTCGTCAGCGGCATGTCGAAGACGCCGGCCTCCGCCAGACCCACCGCGCCCAGCCGGTCATGAACTTCCAGCATCAGGGTGGCGAGCCGTTCGACGGCGGTCTGCTGACCCAGGCGGACGACGTGGTCCAGCAGGCGCATCTCGTCGTGGCGCGACACCAGGGTCAGAGCCTCCCACAGGGCGGGATTGACGGCGCCGCGGGACGTCATGGTCTCGATCAGCGCGGAGGCGTCGCAGGTCTGGACCGAAGTCACCGCGACGGTTGAAGACAAGGCTCGCGGGCTCGGTCGCCAGCACAGGCCGATCAGGTCGCCTGGGAGAACAAGCGCGAAGACCTGGCGGCGGCCTGTCGGCAGGGTCCGCGTCCGCCACGCCCAGCCCGAGGTCAGCACGCGGGGGCCGAGAACTTGCTCCCCCTGCTGCAAGAGCACAGAACCGGCCGCATGCGGTGCGCCGGGCCGGACCATCTCCTCGACGAATCGCGCCTCGTCTTCGCCAAGAGGGCAGAGAGCCGACAGACGGCGCACCAGATTCTCGCTCGTGATCTCTCTCATCCCCATCTCCAATGGCGCCGCCTGATCCGGCGACGTGTCGAGGCAGCTACGAACCGGCGACCGGGGCGGATGACCAAAGCCGACGATCGCCGCGGATGTGTCAGGCAGAGACATGGAAGTCGTCCCGACCTCCTCGCTGCAAATCTCGCGCAAGGGTCTGCTGGCGGGCGACGACGTTCCGCGCGATAAGGCGGGCGATGAATACGACTTCTTCCATCGACGTGCTGCTGGTCGGCGCAGGTCTGGCCAACAGCCTGATCGCGCTGCGCCTCCGCACCCTGCGTCCGGAGCTGCGCATCGTGGTGATCGAGGAACGGCCGGCCGCCGACGACGCCCATACCTGGTGCCTGTTCGACGCCGATGTGTCGACTTCCGACCGCGCCTGGGTGCGGCCGCTGCTGGACCATCATTGGGATGGCTACGATGTCGCCTTTCCGGAGTTCCGGCGGACTCTGTCGACCGGATACGGCTGCCTGACCAGCCGCACCCTGGCCCATGAGGTCGAGCAGGCGCTGGGCGAGGACATGCGCTACGGCTGCGGAGCGGCGGCAGTGGGCGCGCGCTCTGTGACGCTGGACGACCGGGAGCGCCTGGAGGCGTCGCTGGTCATCGACGGCCGCGGCGCCCGAGGTTCGGACGCGGTGTCCCTGGCATGGCAGAAGTTCGTCGGGGTGGAGCTGCGCCTGGAGTCGCCGCATGGGCTTGAGCGGCCGATCGTCAAGGACGCCACCATTCCGCAGCGGGACGGCTATCGTTTCATCTATGTCCTTCCCCTGTCGGGCGACACCCTGCTGATCGAGGACACGCGCTACAGCGCCGGGGCCGAGCTGGATCAGGACGATCTCTCCAACGAGGTCCTAGCCTATGCTGCGGCCAAGGGCTGGGTCGTGGACTCGGTGCTTCGGCGCGAGAGCGGCGTCCTGCCGATCACGCTGGGCGGCGATCCGGACCGCTACTGGTCCGAACTGGACGGAGACGCAGCGCGCTCCGGTCTGCGCGCCCTGCTGTTTCACCCGGTGACGGGCTACTCGTTGCCGGAGGCGGTCGGCCTGGCGTCGGCGATCGCCTCCTGTTCAGCGCTGGACACCGCGACGGTGGCCGCGTTGGCGCGACATCGATCCGACGCCCTGTGGCGGCGCAACGCCTATCTGCGCCTTCTGAACCGCATGATGTTCAACGCCGCCGAGCCCGCGGAACGCTACAAGGTGCTGCAACGCTTCTACACCCTGCCTCAGCCGCTGGTGGAGCGCTTCTACGCCGGACGGCTGACGTGGGGCGACCGGCTTCGCATCCTCAGCGGCAAGCCGCCCGTTCCTGTTCACAAGGCGCTCCGCGCTTTTCGCCTCAAGGGAGATCGTCCGCATGGCTGACGCGGTTGTCATCGGCGCCGGCTTCGGCGGTCTGGCCCTGGCCATCCGGCTGCAGTCGGCGGGGCACCAGGTGACGCTGGTCGAGGCGCGGGATCGCCCCGGCGGCCGGGCCTATGTCTACCAGCAGGACGGCTTCACCTTCGACGCCGGCCCCACCGTCATCACCGATCCCTCGTGCCTGGAGGAGTTGTTCGCCCTGTCGGGCCGCAAGCTGTCGGACTATGTCGAGCTGCTGCCGATCACGCCCTTCTATCGCCTGCTGTGGGACGACGGCGCGTCCTTCGACTACGTCAACGACCAGGCCGAGCTGGATCGCCAGATCGCCGCCATGAACCCGGACGACGTCGAGGGCTACCGCCGCTTTCTCGACTACTCCACCTCCGTCTTCGAGGAGGGTTATCTGAAGCTCGGCCATGTGCCTTTCATGACCGTCGGCAGCATGATGCGCGCCGCGCCGCAGCTGGTCGGCCTTCAGGCCTGGCGCAGCGTCTATTCGATGGTCTCCACCTTCGTGAAGGACGAGCACCTGCGTCAGGCGTTGAGCTTCCACACCCTGCTGGTGGGCGGCAATCCGTTCTCCGCCTCGTCGATCTACGCCCTGATCCATGCGCTGGAGCGCAAGTGGGGCGTGTGGTTCCCACGCGGTGGAACGGGCGCGCTGGTGGATGGAATGGTGCGCCTGTTCAAAGACCTGGGCGGCGTTCTTCGCACCTCTAGTCCGGCCGAGCAGATCCTGGTCGAGAACGATCGCGCCGTGGGCGTGCGCCTGGCGGGCGGCGAGGTGCTGCGCGCTGATCTTGTCGCCTCCAACGGCGACGTGGTCCACACCTATGACCGCCTGCTGAGTGAAAGCGGGCGGGGCAAGAAGGCCGCTGCGGGGCTGAAGAAGCGCCGCTTCTCCATGTCGCTGTTCGTGGTCTATTTCGGCCTGAGAGCGCCCGCGCCGGCCGACATGAAGCATCACACCATCCTGTTCGGGCCCGAATACAAGGCGCTGGTCGACTCGATCTGCGGAGCCAAGCCGCTGCGCGAGGACTTCTCGCTGTATCTGCACGCCCCCAGCGTCACCGATCCCTCTCTCGCGCCCGAGGGGTGCAGCGGCTACTACGTCCTGTCGCCGGTGCCGAACCTGTCGCAGGACATCGACTGGGTCGTCGAAGGACCGAAATACGCGGACCGAATTCTTGAGGCGCTGGAGCGCCGCGCCATTCCGGGCTTGCGCGAGAACCTGGTCACGATGCGCACCTTCACGCCCGCCGACTTCAAGACCGAGCTGGGCGCGCACCTCGGCTCCGCCTTTTCTTTGGAGCCGATCCTGACGCAGAGCGCCTATTTCCGCGTGCACAACCGCGACGACGTCTTGGGCAACGTCTATTTCGTGGGCGCGGGCACCCATCCGGGCGCGGGCGTGCCGGGCGTGGTCGGGTCGGCCAAGGCCACCGCTTCCGTCATCGCCGAGGACTTCCCCTCGGCCGCCCCCGCCCAGGCCGCCTGACATGGACCAGATCGTCCAGCAGAGCCGCGAGACCATGGCGCAGGGCTCCGCCAGCTTCCGCGCCGCCACCCGACTGTTCGACCGCCCGCTGCGCGAGGACGTCTGGGCGCTCTACGCCTGGTGCCGCTACTGCGACGACGAGATCGACGGGCAGGAGCTGGGTCACGGCTTCCAGCCCATGACCCGCGACGAGCGGCTGGCGCGACTGCAGCGGCTGCGCGCCCTGACGCGCAAGGCCATGGCGGGCGAGCCGACGGCCGAGCCGCCGTTCCAGGCGCTGGAGCGCGTCGCCTCGCACCACGCCCTGGACGATCAGTGGCCGCAGGAGTTGCTGGACGGTTTCGCCATGGACGTGGAGGAGCGCCGCTACCGGACCACCGACGAACTGCTGGAATACTGCTGGGGCGTGGCCGGCGTGGTGGGCGTGATGATGGCGGCGATCATGGGCGCGACCACCACGCCCGTCCTGCGGCGCGCGCAGGATCTCGGGCTCGCCTTTCAGCTGACCAACATCGTGCGCGACATCATGGAGGACGCCGAGGCCGGCCGTCTCTATGTGCCCGAACAGACGCTGGCCCGCGCCGGCGCGCCCTCTACGCCTGACGCCCTGGCGATCGCGCGCCGCGAGGTGGTGTTCCAAGCCGCGCTGGAACTGCTGGATCTGGCGGAGGTCTATTATTCCTCCTCTCGGGCGGGCCTTCGCGCCCTGCCCTTCCGCGCGGCCCTGGCGACGGCGGCGGCGCGGGGCGTCTATCGCGAGATTGGCCGCCGCATCCGACGCGCAGGCCCACACGCCCTGAACGGGCGCATGACCGTGCCGCGCCGGATCAAGCTGGTTCTGGTGCTGCGGGGAGCGCTGGTCGCCTTGTGGAGCCGGATGGAGAAGCTCACTCCCCTCCCGCCGCGCCAGCCCCTATGGTCGCGGATCTGAGCCGGCGCGCTCCAGCCGCCGCTGTCGCAACTCGGCCGAGAAGCGACGCACGTCTCCAGGCAGAAGAAAGCCGAACGAAACGCCGTCCTCCTTGCCCTTAACGGCATGGTGCATCCGGTGGGCCTGCACCAGCCGCTTGAAGTAGCCTTTGCGCGGCGTGTAGCGGAACGGCCAGCGCTGGTGCACCAGACCGTCGTGCACCAGGGCGTAGAGCGCGCCATAGGCGGTGATGCCCGCCGCCGTCCAGAACATCCACGGCTGGTCCAGCGTCGAGCCCAGGGCGAACAGGCCGATGGCCATGCCGGCGAAGATCACGGCGAACAGGTCGTTCAGCTCGAATGCACCATGCCTCGGCTCGTGATGCGAGCGATGCAGCACCCACAGCGGCCCATGCATGACGTAGCGGTGGGTCGCCCACGCCACCCACTCCATGCCCACGAGCGCGCCCAGGAAACAGGCGCCGTTGATCAGCCATTCCGACATGGCGCCAGCTTACGCGATCCGACGGCATAAGCCGAGCGGCGCCGTTCGTATTGACGCGGAAGCCGCGAACTGGCGTTGAGGTCCCGTGCGGTTCCTCTTCACCACCTTCGAGGGCGGCGC
>ERZ501064.274-NODE-274-length-13511-cov-8.708309_pt1 | contig 13511 bp, 12 predicted proteins | sample MGYA00510851_ERZ501064 | MGnify/ENA primary metagenome ERZ501064 (study PRJEB25958, sample SAMN03398529) | human skin metagenome | study: EMG produced TPA metagenomics assembly of the Human Skin Microbiome Metagenome (human skin metagenome) data set. | reverse complement strand
TCGCGACGCCGACACCGGCGATGATGCCGCCGGTCATCAGCAGCAACTCGAAGAACCGGGCGACACCGGTGATCGGTGCGCCGGTGATCGCGTCCTGGACCGAGCCGACGAGGGACAACCCCGAGAGCAACACGACGATGCCGGCCGCGATGACCTGCGACGGCGCGATCTGCACACCGAGTCGTTCGGCCGCGGCGAAGACCAGGGCGGCCGGAACGACCGCGATGAAACCGCCGGTCAGCTGCTGGAAGAAGACCGGTGTCCCGATGCGGTTGAGCCAGCGGTTGACGGTGACCGTCACCACGGTGGTAGCGAAGGCGAGCGCGGCGACGAGGTATTCGCCGCCGAGGAGCACCGCGATGCCCGACGCCATGATCCCCCAGGCGGTCGTGGCCAGCCAGTGCGGATAGGGGTGGGGCGCGGTGATGATCTCGTCGACCATCTGGTGGGCGGTGGACGGGCTGATGAACGAATCGCGGATGCGGCGGACGAGCCGGTCGACCTGCGCGAGCCGGGTGAAGTCCATCGACCGGTAGTAGACCTGCTCCATGGTCGTGATCGGCGGGAGCGTCGCGCCGCGCCGCGCGCTGACGACGATCGTGTTGTAGGTGACATCCACGTCGACGTCCTCGAGGCCGTACACGCCGGCGACGAACTTGATCTGCGTCTGGGTGTCGATGGCCCCGGTGCCCGAGTCGAGCAGCACCGCCCCGATCTTCGTGGCGAGATCGAGGACCTCGGTGATCGCCGCGACGTCGAACGGTTCGATCGGCTTACGTGGCGACACCATGATGCTGCCCGGTTCGATGGTGTCGATCGTCGCCTGCCGGCTGCCGCTGAGCCGACGCAGGACACGGCCGATCTGTTCGCGCACGCAGGCCTCCTCGGGTCGATGGTGGAGTGCTCGCGGGGTAACCGACACCCGGCCGGTTCAACCCTGACAGGAGACTGGATACACCTCGTCCGTCCGGACGACTCCGGCAGGGTCGGCGGAGGAGCCGACGGCGCCGGTGACCGGGGTGACGACGGCGACCACTCGTCTACGATCGCGGCATGTCCTCGGTGCAGATCAACGGTCCGCGAGACGGCCACACCCGCAGTGCCACGGTGAGTCCCGGGAGTCTCGTCTTCACCGCCGGTGCGGCCCCCATCGACGACGACGGCGCCACCGTCGCACCCGGGAACGTTCGCGAACAGGCCGTGCAGTGCATGAAGAACCTCGAGGCCGCGCTGATCGAGTCCGGCGCGACGCTGCGCGACGTCGCGAAGGTCACCGTCTTCGTCGCCGAACACCTGCAGGCCGATCTGGTGGTCGCGTGGGACGCGGTGACCGAGGCCTTCGGCGACCACAGGCCGGCCGGCAGCCTGCTGGGCGTTTCGGTCCTCGCCTACGACGATCAGCTGGTGGAGATCGAAGCGGTCGCGGCCCTCCGGGGCTGATCGCGGCACGGCCGGTCCGCCGGGTGCGGATGAAGCGGGAGCGGTCCGGCCGATATACTCGCCCCGCGCGCCTCCTTAGCTCAGTGGTAGAGCACTCGCCTTGTAAGCGAGCGGTCGTCGGTTCAATCCCGACAGGGGGCTCCACGCACGAACGCCGCGCACCTGTTCCGGTGCGCGGCGTCTGTCGTCTCGCGGGTTCGGCTCGCGGACCGGGCTACCAGATGACGGCGAGGCCCGCGGCCAGCAGGGACAGGGCGCCGACGGACCAGAACAGGGCGCGCGGTACGGGTTCGCCGGTGCGCTTCTGCCGAGCGCTGCCCATGCCGAGGATTCCGCCGAGGACGAGCAGGATCACCAGCTTGATGCCGATCTTCGGGTAGTTCAGCTCGATACCGGCCGGCCACGGCGCCGCGAGCGCGAGCCCGGTCAGCAGGGACAGCAGCAGTCCGTAGTCCATCACGCGGGTGAACCGGAACTCGCGAGCCACGAGTTGGGTGACCCAGCCGCCGAAGGTCACGGCGAAGCCGATGATGTGCAGGAAGATTACGACGTTGCGTAGTAGCTCCATGCGGTCACCATACCCAGCAGACACGGCCGAGTTCTGGATTACGAGAACGGGTTCACGGTGCACGATGGACGGATGAAGCACGACGAACCGGGCACCTCCGCCAACTCGACGTCCCCGACCGACGGCGTGGCTCCGGACGGGACCCGCCCAACGGCCCAGACCCGGGTCGGCACCTTCCGCGGGGTCGCCGGGGAACGGGCCGACGTGTGGCGGGGCATCCGGTACGCCCGCCCGCCCGTGGGGGAGTTGCGCTGGCGCCGTGCGATTCCCCTCGAGGAGGCCGATGCGCCCGAGGACGTGGTGGATGCCTCGACCTTCGGCGCGGTCTGCCCGCAACAACTCAACCCCGCCGTACGTCTCGGTCCCGATGTGGTCATGGACGAGGACTGCCTGTTCCTCAACGTCTGGACCCCGCCGGGGGCCGCGGAGCACGCCGACGACGCCGTCGGACTCCCGGTCATGGTGTGGCTGCACGGCGGCGCCTACGTCCTGGGGTCGGGGGCCCAGCCGTTCTACGAGGGCTCGAACCTCGCCGCCACCGGCGACGTGGTCGTCGTGACGCTGAACTATCGGCTCGGTGTGCTCGGGTTCGCCGACCTGTCGTCGATCGACCCGCGGTTCGAGTCGAATGCCGGCCTCAGCGACGTACTCACGGCGTTGCGCTGGGTCCGCGACCACATCGCCGCCTTCGGCGGTGATCCCGACAAGGTGACCGTGTTCGGCGAGTCGGCGGGCGCGGGACTGGTCACCGCGCTGCTCACCATGCCGGCCGCGGCCGGGCTCTTCGGCCGGGCGATCGCGCAGAGTTCGCCCGTGACGTCGATGTACGGTGCCGACCGGGCCGCGCGGGTCGCCGACCAACTGCTCGAGGCCGCCGGCATCGACGCCGGTGGACTCGACACCGGCGAGATTGTCGGGCGTCTCGAACAACTCGACGGCATGACCTGTTCGGCGATCACCACCACCCTGTTCGAGAAGGTCCCCACCGAGGTGCCGGGGACCATCGCGTTCGCACCGGTCATCGACGGCGATCTGCTGCCCGAACATCCCCTCGACGTCTATCGCGCGGGTCGGGCGCATCCGGTGCCGCTGATCATCGGGACCAACCGCGACGAGGCGAATCTCTTCAAGTACATGAAGTCGCCGCTGATGCCGATCACCACCGCCGACATCGAGCGCATGTTCGCCGGGATGGCGAAGGAGTATCCGGACGTCGTCCTGCCCGAACGTGCGCAGGTGCTCTCCGCGTATTCCGGTCTGCGCCCGAAGGTCACCGGACTCGGCGTGGCCCGTGACGTGGCGTTCCGCATGCCCACGCTGTGGCTCGCGGAGGCGCATGCGCGTTCGGCGCCGGTCTATGTCTACCGCTACGACTGGACGACGCGGATGTTCCGGCTGCTCGGTCTGGGGGCCGCCCATGCGACCGAGGTCCCGTACGTGTGGGGGAATCTGGGCAACGGGCCGAAGGACATCACGTTCCTGCTCGGCGGGCGTAAGCAGGGAGAAGCGGTGTCGGAGAGGATGATCCGACGGTGGACCGCATTCGCACACGGTCAGGAGCCGGACGCCGGGGCGCTCGGGGATCCCTGGCCGACCTACGACACCGGCCATCGCCCGGTGTTGCGCATCGACGCCGAGGACCGGGTCGTGCAGAACCTCGACGGCGACATCTGGGAGGCGTGGGGCGACGAGGTGCTCGGCTTCCGCTGAGCCGCAACTGCTTCAGTCCCGGCGGCAATCCGCGCGAACGTCGATGTGCGGGAGATAGGCGTCGCGCTGGGCGTCGGTGACGGGTGCGGTGCTGGCGCAGATCCAGTCGCGGGCCTCGTCGAGATCGAGCGTGTGCAGGTAGACGTTCCCGGTGGTGTCGCCGCCGGAGATGATGTGCTCGTCGGTGGGGAGTCGGGCGGGTAGTTGCCAGGTGGTGGTCGTGTCGGTGGTCGCGAGCAGCGTCCCGACCGGTTGCGGGTCGGTGAGCCGGCCGTCGTCGTCGAGGGCGAAACTGATCAGCTCGTGCGTCGCGGTACCCACCGTGAGGCGGTTCGGCGCGACGGACACCGTCGAGGCGAACATGTCCTCCTCCCGGTCGATCAGTTCGGGTTCGGCGTCCGTGCCGGCCGGCGGGAGCCGCCACGTGGAGAGGTCGCGGGAGGCGACCACCAGCACATCGCCGTCGAATACGGCCTGGGCGGCCGGCGCCTCGGTGGTGATGACGTCGACCGGGTCCGCGCCCGGCGACGTCAGGTCGTACAGGTAGACGCGTTTGTCGTCGGAGGTGACCGCGAGCCGCGAGCCGTCGGAGCTGAAGGCGACATTGCGGATGAGGTCGGTCGGCCCGCGCAGCGGTGCGCCCACGCGTCGCGGGGAGCCGGGCACCGAGGTGTCCCACAGGGCCACGGTGGTGTCGGTGTCTCCGGTCGCGAGCAGATGGCCCGACGGCGCGAAGGCGACCGGGAACGAATAGCGGGTGGCGACGTCGAGGGCCGCGGCGCGTCGCGGGGCCGCGGTGTCGGTGATGTCCCACAACTCGACGAGCCCGCCGTTGTTGTTGGCGGTCGCGGCGAGGGTGCCGGGGCCGTTGAGGCTGACCCGCGGATGGTCGTTGACCCGACGCTGGATGGGCGTGCGCGATCGCAGGGTGGGGCCGTCGGACATCGTCCACAGGTTCAGGGTGGTGTCGGCGCCGACCGTCGCCAGGACTCGTTGGGCGTCGTCGGTGTCCACGCCGGTGATGGTCCCGCCGCGGTCGGGTTCGGTTCGGCCGGGCAGGCTCCAGACGTCTATCGTCCCGTCGGAGCGGCCGGAGACGAGTTGGCGGCCGCTGGGGTCGAACCGGGCCGCGAAGGTCCGCACCGAGCCCTGTTCGGAGGTCGTCTGCAGCGCCCACTGCAGGATCGGCGAGGCCGGGTTCGCGGTGTTCCACACCCGGACCAGGCCGTCGGCGCGGGCGGAGGCCAACTGCGCACCCGAACCGTCGAAAGCGATCGACCACGACCCGGCCGTGCTGTTGGGCAGCGACGTGCTCAGCGGGCGGGGTGCGAGCGGGTCGGCCACGTCCCACAGCTGGGTGTTCGGACTGTCGCCGGTGATCGCCAGCGCGCGGCTGTCCGGGCTGAACGCGACGGCATGGGTGATGCTGGGGAAGCCGGTCAGCGGCCCACCCAGCGGCTGCGGCGATTCGCCGGTCGTCCACAGCCGGACGGTCCGGTCGTCGCCGCCGCTGGCCAGGACGCGTCCGTCGGGGCTGAAGGAGAGGGTGCGCGCCGCGGCGGTGTGGCCGCGCAGGACGGCCGTCTCCCGGATCGCTCCGGTCGGTGAGACGGCGTACATCGTGATCGTGCCGTCGTCGGACGATGCGGCCAGGGTCCGGCCGTCGGCGGAGAACCGCACCATGTAGACGGTGCCGTGGCCCGGGGACACCGTCGTCGCCAGCCGCGGGTTCGGTGCGTCGGTCAGGTCCCACATCCGGACGGAACCGTCCCCGCTGCTGCTCGCCAGCAGTTGCCGTGTCGGGTGGAAGTCGGTGCTGGTGACGTAGTTGCCGAAGCCGCGCAGGACCGCGACCTCCCGATAGTCCGACGAGCCGGACCGGGCCCAGACGCGCACGGTCCGGTCGCCGCTCGCCGACGCGAGCTGTGTGCCCGTCCGGTTGAACGACAGGTCGTAGACCGGGCCGGTGTGGCCGGTCAGCGGGGCCACCAGGGGCGTCGTCGCGGCGCCGCGCAGACGGCTCTGGACGGTCGGGTCGTCGGGATAGACCTCGTGGGCGACGAGCAACAGTCGCGCGGCCAGCGACGGGTTGGAGTACTGGATGCTGTCGATGTGCGACAACAGCGCCGAGCGTTCGGCGGCGTTGCGCTGTTCGCGCAGGTCGTGGGCCTGTCGGAAGCCGATGGCGGCGGTGATGGACGCCGCGATGGCCAGCACGACGATCACCGACACCGCGCCGACGCGCGTGATGCGGCGCCGCTGCTGCATGGCGACCGCCGCGTCGAGGAAGGCGTCGTTCTCGTTGCTCAGCAGATGCAGGTAATCGCTGCGCAGGGTTCGTCGCCGGCGCTTGGCGTCCTCGAGGCGCGACCCGGTGTAGAGGAACGACCGGCCGCGCCCGTTGGCCAGCCACGCCGCGGTGTCGGCGTCGACCTGCTGGCGCCAGAGGTGGTTGTCGGTGTCGTCGGCGATCCACTCGGCCAGACGTGGCCAGGCGGTGAGCACCACGTCGTGCACGAGCATCACCGAGTCGGTGGACACCGTGAGCAACCTGGCCTGGGCGAATTCGTCGATGACGGTCGCGACCTCGGGCGGGAACCGGTTCGCGATGGTCGCCGTGGAGAGCGGCACGCGCAGCGCGATGCCGGCCGGCCCGACGTGCACCAGGGCGAGGAGGACCGCGCGCGCGAGATCCCGATGACGCGGATCGATCGCCGCCCAGGCCGTCTCGGCGGTGTCGGCGACCGCGCGGGCGATACCGCCGGTGGCCCGGTACCCGGACAGGGTCATGCGGTTACCGGTCCGGCGTGCCCAGGTCGCCTGGAGAACGTGCGCCAGCAACGGCAGGCGGCCGGCGCGGTCACCGCCGGTCGACGCCTCGTACAGCTCGGTGATCATCACGTCGGCGAGTCCGGTCTCGATGCGGCCGCCGGCGAGTCGGACGGGCGCGGTGATCACCTCGCGCAACTGCGTGCGGGTCATCTCCGAGACGATCACGCAGCGGTGCTGCCACGCATCGGCGAGGAACGGATGCTCGACGCACTGACTGAAGAAGTCGGCTCGCACGCCGACCACGACCACGACGTCGGACGCCAGCTCTTCGACCTCGCGCAGCGTCTCGGCCCGCAGCGGGTCCTCGAGCGAGAAGACGTTCTCGAACTGGTCGATGACGATGACCGCGTCCCCGGTCGTCGAGGCCGGCGCATCGGTGGCGCCCGGCACGTCCGGGTCGGCGATGACGAGCCCGCTCGGGGTGATCTCGCCGAGTCGGGGCGACGACAATCGCCTGTCCCGGGCGAGGCCGGCACGGAGCAGCGATGACTTGCCCGATCCCGAGACCCCGGTGACCACCACCAGTCGCGACGCGGGGGACAGCGGTGGCGGTCCGGAGCGGGCCGACAGGATCGCATCGACGAGGGTGCTGACGACGTCGTCCCGGCCGAAGTACATCTGACTGTCGGCCGCGGTCAGGGTGGCGAGGCCGGGGAACGGCCGGGCATGCTGCGGTGCGGGCGGCTCGGCGGTGGGGGTCTCGTCGGGCGTCCGGCGGTCCCACATCTCCCGCCACTGCGGGATGGTCAGGACGTCGTCGGCCCCGGCGGCGACGGCGCGTGCGGTCAGCCAGACGAGCAGCGGTTCGACGGTCGCGAAGTCGCGGGGGAGATGACGGCCGTTGCGCCAGTCACTGATCCGCTGCGCCGAGACCCGGGCCCGTGTCGCCGCGGCGCGCAGCGTGGGCCGACCGGCTTGCACGAACAAACGCGTGAGTGCCTGACCGAAATCCACTCAGCTGTCCTTGTGCTCGCCCCGACAGATCGACCGCACCATCATGCGATAGCCGATCCCACCGCGCCACCATCGGCGATCCGATGTGGTGACGGCCACACCGCGGACCGCGGATCACCGGACGTGACAAGCGGATCCGGAACCGGTTCTGTCCGGTCCGGATAGTCCGTTAGCGGCTTGATCTGCGCTTATGTGCCGGTTTCCGGAACGGGGGTGGAGTGGGTCGCGTTCGTGGGGTCTGCTGGTGGGGCGCAACTCGACGGGGGTCGGGAAGCGCACAGGTTGCGTCGGTCGAAGGACACACCGAAAGTGTCGCGAACACTGCCCGTCGGGGGCTGTGTGTCGTTCGGCCCACACGACCGCGCGGGTGCCGGACACCGGGTCGACGGGGGTCGGCGGTCTCCGGCACCCGCGTCCCCTCCTCGCCTGCCGGGTCACCCGGGCTGTCGGCTTCGATCACTAAGATCTGTCCATGCGACGACCCCGGGTGCCCGTGCGATGAGCCGCCTGTTGATCTCCGACTCGCAACGCCGCACTCGCCTCATGCGCCGGCAACACCTCGATGTCTCGTCTCGAGCCGCCGACTCCGTAGAAGCCGCTGCCACGATGGTCGGTCTGCACGCGACCACACCGTCGACCGTCCACCTCGCCGCATGGGCCCGGGTCGATCCGGAGCTCTCGCGCGAGTCGGTCGACGCCGCCCTCTACGACGACCGGACGCTCGTCAAGCACCTCGCGATGCGTCGCACGCTGTTCGTCTTCCCGCGGGACATCCTGGCCGAGTCCGTCGGAGCCCTCGGGCCGCGGATCTCGGCGTCGGAACGTACCAACATGTTGCGCGACCTCCGCCGCAGTCCCGACTTCGACGACCCGGAGGGCTGGATTCTGACCGCGCGGCAGGCGGTCCTGGCCGAACTCGCCGGTGGTGAGTCGCTGACCTCCACCGAACTGCGCGAGCGTCTGCCCGCACTCGACGGCTACATCAGCCACGGCGCGGGCACCACGTGGGCGGGACGCGCTCCGATGGGCCCGCGTGTGCTCAACATGCTCGACGCCGAGGGGGCGATCGTCCGCGGACCCAACCGGCTGCGCTGGCATCTGTCGCGGCCGGCGTGGACATCCATGCCGCTCTGGCTCGGCGAGGACCTGCCGTCGATGAGCGTCCACGACGGGCACTGCGCGCTGATCGGACGCTGGCTGCGGACCTACGGACCCGGCACCGAGACGGACCTGGTGTGGTGGCTGGGGTCGACCAAGACCGCGGTCCGCGCGGCCCTCGCCGAACTGGAGACCGTCCAGGTCGACCTGGAGGGTGGCGGAGTCGGCCACGTCCTGCCCGACGATCTAGCCGACGACAGGGGGGACGAGCCGGTCGAACCGCAAGCCGTGCTCCTTCCCGAACTCGACCCGACCACGATGGGCTACAAAGAGCGCGGCTTCTATCTCGGCGGCCACGCGCCGCAGGTCTTCGACTCCGCGGGCAACGGTGGCCAGACCGCCTGGTGGGATGGTCGCATCGTCGGTGGCTGGTATCGCCGCGCCGACTCGACGATCGACGTCGTCCCGCTCGAACCGTTGTCAAGGGAAGCGCGTCGGGCTCTCGATGCCCGGGCCGAGGAACTCGCGGCATGGCTGGGGGACGAACCGCTGAAGACCGGCTACACCGCGCCGTATGCGAAAGGGTTGTAGGTCGACGCTTTCGCTTGGTTCGACATCTGTCAATATTGATGAATGTCGAACCAGAACCTGCTGGCGACGGTCTCCCGCGGCATGACGACCGACGAGGCGGAGACCGTCGCTCCGGCGTTGAAGGCACTCGCGGACCCGGTCCGGTTGCGGTTGTTGTCCGAGATCGCCGCGCATCCGGGAGGTGAGGCGTGCGTGTGCGACATCTCCGGACCGTTCGACCTCTCGCAGCCGACGATCTCGCACCATCTGAGAGTGCTGCGCGAAGCCGATCTGGTGACGAGCGAGCGACGCGCGACCTGGGTGTACTACCGCGTGAACACTGGTGCGCTACAAGAACTGTCGGGGCTGCTCGGCTGTCTCGCCACGGTTCTGGGGGAAGCACGTTCGTGTGAGGCCGGACGATGAACGTCACGGAAACCGCCGTCGCGGGCAGGCTGTCGATTCTCGACCGGTTCCTGCCGGTGTGGATCGGCGCCGCGATGGTGGTGGGTCTGCTGCTGGGCCGCAGTGTTCCCGGAGTGGGCAACGCGCTGGCGGCCGTCGAGCTCGACGGCATCTCGCTGCCGATCGCACTCGGGTTGCTGATCATGATGTATCCGGTGCTGGCCAAGGTGCGCTATGACCGGCTCGACTCGGTCACCGCCGACCGTCGCCTGCTGCTCGGGTCGCTGGCATTGAACTGGATCATCGGCCCGGCGTTGATGTTCGCGCTGGCCTGGCTCTTGCTGCCGGACCTGCCGGAGTACCGGACCGGACTGATCATCGTCGGGCTCGCCCGCTGCATCGCGATGGTCATCATCTGGAACGACCTGGCATGCGGCGACCGCGAAGCCGCTGCCGTCCTGGTCGCGCTGAACTCGGTATTCCAGGTGATCATGTTCGCCGTGCTGGGCTGGTTCTACCTCTCCGTGTTGCCCGGCTGGCTCGGCCTCGAACAGACGACCATCGACGCCTCGCCGTGGCAGATCGCGAAGTCGGTGCTGATCTTCCTCGGCATCCCGCTGGTGGCCGGATACCTCACCCGTCGTATCGGAGAGCGCGCCAAGGGCCGCGAGTGGTACGAGTCCGCGTTCCTGCCGCGTCTCGGGCCGTGGGCCCTCTACGGTTTGTTGTTCACCATCGTCATCCTGTTCGCATTGCAGGGTGAGCAGATCATGTCGCAGCCCTGGGACGTCGCGCGTATCGCTCTGCCGCTACTGATCTACTTCGCGGTGATGTGGGGCGGTGGGTTCGTGCTCGGCGCCGCGATGGGTCTGGGGTATGCGCGCACCACCACGCTCGCGTTCACCGCCGCCGGCAACAACTTCGAACTCGCCATCGCCGTCGCGATCGCCACCTACGGTGCGACCTCCGGCCAAGCGCTCGCCGGGGTCATCGGACCGCTCATCGAAGTGCCGGTCCTCGTTGCCCTCGTGTACGTGTCCCTGGCACTGCGGAAACGCTTCACCACCCCAACCACTGCCTCCAGCCCGGATGTGTCGAAGGAGCCGGCTCGCGATGCCTGAGGATCTGTTGGACGAGCAGCTAAGTCGCAGTGAACACCGCGCGCAGCCCGAACTGTTGATGCCCCATGCCGTGCTCGCCCGTACCGCCGCTGACCTGGCCGCCAAGTATGAGGGGGTGGTGTCTCGCCAGACGGTGGAACGCTGTGTGTTCGAGTCCTACACCGCCTTACGGCGCACCTCCCGGGTGCATGCGCACCTGACGACCTTGGCGGGCAGGTTCGCGGCTGATCGGTTACGCGCCCTGGCCCAGTCCGATGGATCGGTGCCCAAGGATGTGCCCGAAGTTCTGTTCGTCTGCGTCCAGAACGCCGGCCGCTCACAGATGGCCGCCGGATTGTTGACCCACCACGCCGCCGGGCGGGTACACGTGCGCTCCGCCGGGTCAGCCCCCGCGCACTCGATCAACCCGACCGTCGTCGAAGCAATGACCGAGATCGGCGTCGACATGGGCACGCAGTACCCCAAACCGCTCACCGACGATGTAGTCGCCGCCGCCGACGTGGTCGTAGCCATGGGTTGCGGCGACGCGTGTCCGATCTATCCCGGCAAACGCTATCTGGACTGGACGGTCGCGGACCCCCAGGGCCGTCCCCTCGACGAGGTTCGCGCGATCCGCGACGATCTTGACGCCCGAGTTCGTGGTCTTCTCACCGAACTCACCACCGAACGTGTGTGACGTATCTGATGTTCCTTCACAGCTGAAAGGGCTTGTGTCTCATGTCTACATCTCGACCTAGGGTGCTATTTGTGTGTGTCCACAACGCTGGCCGCTCGCAGATGGCCGCCGGTTTCCTCACCGCCTTGAGCCAGGGCAGCGTCGAGGTCCGCTCCGCCGGATCTGCTCCCGCCGACTCCATCAACCCGGCCGCGGTCGAGGCGATGGCTGAAGTCGGTATCGACATCTCCGCACAGTCACCGAAGATCCTCACCCCCGACACCGTCGAATCCTCCGACGTCGTGATCACCATGGGCTGTGGCGATGCGTGCCCGGTGTTCCCCGGCGTCAGCTACCGGGACTGGGCTCTCGACGACCCAGCCGGCCAAGGCATCGACGCGGTCCGCCCCATCCGCGATCAGATCCGCGGACTCGTCGCGAACCTCCTCGACGAACTGGTACCCGCCGACCAGCAGGTCGGCCAATGAGCACACCACCGCAGGTGTTGTTCGTGTGCGTGTCCAACCGCGGCAAATCGGTGATGGCCGAACACCTCACACCGACAGTCACCGACCGGATCACCCCATCCTCAGCCGGCACCAACGCGAAAATCGGCGGCCAGGTCAACGAACTGTCCGCCCAGGTACTCGCCGAAGTCGGCGCCGACGTCGTCGGACATCAGCCGCGGCAACTCACCGATGAACTGATGCAAGCCGTGGACCTGGTCGTGGTGGTCGGCACCGCCGAGGTCACCCCACCCGACGGCGTCGCCCTCGAAGTGTGGGACACCGACGAACCCTCCGGACGGGGCATCGACGGTATCGAACGAATGCGGCTGATCCGCGACGACATCACCAACCGGATCCGCGCCCTCGCCGACCGCATCGCGCGGTAGGCGAGAACGCGAACCGAGGCTGTCAGCAGCAGGCTGTGCGCGCCTCGGCCTGGTCTGCGGCGTTGCCGCCGCAGCACACCGAACCCTGCTCGGCGTCCTCGGTGGCGTTCTGTTCCAACAGTTTCGGGCTGGTCCCGAACGTCTCGGAGTCAGCCAGCACGGTGTAGACCTCCCACTTCTCCTTCGCCGGCCCGGTCACCCACACCTTGTCCTGCGTCGCGAAACAACAGGTGGAGTTGATCTCCTCCTGGGTGAACAGACCCTCCCCGGACAACCGGGCGATCTCGGCGTGCACCTTCTCGCTCGACTCGACCTCGACGCCGAGATGGTTGATCGTGCCGCCCTGGCCGGGATTCTCCAGCAGCACCAGCTTCAGTGGCGGCTCGACGATCGCGAAGTTGGCGTATCCCGGCTTGCGCTTGGCCGGGGTGGTGTTGAACAGCTTGGAGTAGAACTCGATCGCGGTATCGAGATCATCGACATTGAGCGCGAGCTGCATACGGGACATGACCATCACCTTCACCTGTGAGACATATATCGAACTACTGACACCTGCAGGGTGCCACCTTTTCGACATATGTCAAGTACCAGGGTATGGTCGGGTCATGCCGAAGGCCCTGCCGATGGTCGACATCAGTGCCCCGATCTGCTGTGCGCCCGTGTCGGCGGCCCCTCTCGATGACGACACCGCCCTAGAAATCGCTCTGCGGCTCAAGGCGCTGGCCGATCCGGTCCGGATCAAACTCGTCTCGATTCTGCTCACTGACACCGGTGAGGGGATCTGCACCTGCGACCTCGCGACCGCGGTCAGCCTCACCGAGGCCACCACGAGCCACCACCTGGGGCAGCTCCGCAAGGCCGGCATGGTCGCACCTGACCGACGAGGGATGAACGTCTACTACCGTGCCCGGCCAGAGTCGTTGGAAGCGCTGCGCAGCGTTCTCAGCGCCATCACGGGGTGCTGCTGAACCGTCGCAGGCGCGGTCAGTTGAGCACCTGCGTCAGCCCCCCCTCATCGGCAACCGCGCCACGCAACGCAAGGCACATAGCGGTGCGTGGCGGAAACCAAATGAAGAAGTGTCACCACCAAGACCCCTCACACTGTCACCAGTGTCTTGATGCGGAAGTGACACCGATGTCCTGCGAGATGACACCCCGAGAAATCCAGAGATCACCCTTGACTCGAACATATATTCGAGTATCGTGGAGGTATGTCATCGGGGGCGGGGGCCGGATCCACCACATCGGTGGACCCATCACAGG
>ERZ501064.272-NODE-272-length-13530-cov-7.656252_pt1 | contig 13530 bp, 11 predicted proteins | sample MGYA00510851_ERZ501064 | MGnify/ENA primary metagenome ERZ501064 (study PRJEB25958, sample SAMN03398529) | human skin metagenome | study: EMG produced TPA metagenomics assembly of the Human Skin Microbiome Metagenome (human skin metagenome) data set. | reverse complement strand
CTTCGCTCCCGGCGCCGGCATCAATTCGGCCCGCTCGCTTCGCTCCCGGCGCCGGCATCAATTCGGCCCGCTCGCTTCGCTCCCGGCGCCGGGTGCGGTCAGGCGAAGTCGAACAGCATCGGTACCACGACGACGACCGCGGCCGCCCAGAGTGCGAACACCGGCAGGTAGTCGGTCTGCCACCGCTCTGTCGCATCGAACCCGCGGCGGCGGCGGACGAAACCGAAGAGCAGGTACGCCGCCCACGACAAGTTCACCAGCAGGACGAGATTGAGACCGAGCGCCACCGTCTTGTTGGCCGTGAACCCGAACTCCGCGATCCGCGACGCCATGATCGTCAGCATCACCGCGTCGACCGCGAGTGCGGTCACGACCAGAATCAGCTGCAAGCGGTCGAAGAGTTCCGGGCGCAGATGCGGATCGCGCGCCGAGATCGCGTACAGCAGCAAGCCGAGCACGACCACGAGTATCAGGTCCACCAGGATCAGCAGTTCACGGTCGACGTCCACGACGTCGCCACTGGTCACCATCGCGATCAGCAGCACGACGAGCATCACCGCGGTGACGGGCGTGAAGACCTTGGTCAACACCGGTGCGATGTTCTCGACCACGCTCTGCTTCGCCTCCACCAGCCATGCCGCCAGCAGCACGATGCCGGGCGCGGCGATGGGCGCCAGCCACTGGGAGATCACGGTGTCGACGTCGATGTCGAGCGCACCGAATGCCCCCGCGGTCAGGCCGGTGAGGACTCCCGCACCGAGGCCGAGAAGCGTTGCATACACGACCCATTCGCCAGTGAACCGGATGAAGTCCATCCGACGCGGTCCGGACGTCCAGCGGCCGCCGACGTAGGTCACCCCCATGAGGAACCACAGGACGATCGGCGCGTGGATCGCGACGATGGCCTGGGTGGTGCCGTCGTCGACGAACGGGTAGACGTTGACGACGATTCCGGTCACGACGAATGCACCGATCACCGTGAGCGCGGTTCGCGTCGAGACGCGGCGCTTCCAACCGAAATACAGTGCCATGAAAGGAAGTACGAGCAACGCGGCATTGCGGACGAGCACCCATTCCGGCATGACCTCGACGGCGACGCGGACGGTCGTGGCGGCCGCGACGACGAGGCCGATCACGACTCCGAGTTCGTGACGTCGTCGGCCCAGATCGCCGGATGGTTCCGCGGTCAGCACCAGCTGCTTCCACAACCGGTCGGAGTGCTCGCGGGCGAACTCACGCGACAGCGCATCGACGCGGCCCATGCGCTTGACGGCGACCAGGAACGCTTCGTCGTCGTCGAGGCCACCGGCGGCGAGGTCGGCGATCTGCCCGCGGAGGTGGTCTTCCATCTCGTCGGCGTCGGTGGTGGCGATGGCTTGGTGTCGGAGAACGTATCCGCGCCATCGGTCGATCTGGCTCTCGAGCTCGGTCTCCGCGGTCATGCCAGGCCCTCCGCGGTCGGCGGCAGGGCGACCGTCCGCCACACCTGGTCGAGCGCGTCGGCCACGACCTCCCACTGCGACCTCCGCTCGGCGAGCGCGGCCAACCCCGATGCCGTGATCGAGTAGTGCTTGCGACGCCGCCCGGTGTCGGCTGCACCCCAGCTCGCCTCGACGTGGCCGGCGCGCTCCAAACGGTGCAGAAGGGGATAGAGCATGCCGTCGGTCCACTCCATCCGACCACCGGACATCTCTCGGACCCGCTTGAGGATGGCGTACCCGTACGACTCGCCCTCGGCGAGAATCCCCAGCACCAGCGGGGTCGCGGACGCGGCCACCAAGTCCTTCTCGATATACATAGCACTCCTATACCTAGAACTGCTAGGAGCATAGCAGTTCTAGGTATAGGAGTCCTCGGACCGGCGTGTGCCGATTACTTCTTCGACAGGGACGACTCCTTGTGGGCGGCCTTCGAGCCCGTCTTCGACGACTTGACGATCCAGTACGGCTCGTCCTCGCTGGCCTTGAACTTCTGCCCCTCGAAGGTGAATTCCTTGGTGCGCTTCTCTTCCGCAGTGCCCTCGGTCTCGCCCTGAGAGGTGTTCCAGCGGACGGTGTCGTTCTTCTTGATCGCCATGGCGGCAGTGTGCCCCGACGGCGTCGACGGTCAAACCTTCTCCGCTGCAAGAGTCGCTGTGGAACGATCATCACGTCGTGTCGAGCCGGAGGTACGCATGAGCGTCGAACGTTCCGAGAACCCGCAGAGAACCGAGCCCGCCATCGACGTCCGGGGTCTGCGTAAGTCGTTCGGTAGGTTCGAGGCGCTTCGCGGACTCGACCTCGAGGTCGCGCGAGGGGAGGTCCACGGCTTCCTCGGGCCCAATGGCGCGGGCAAGTCGACGACGATCCGGGTCCTGCTGGGTCTGTTGCGCGCGGACGGGGGAGAGGTCCGACTCCTCGGCGGCGACCCCTGGCGTGACGTCGTCGAGCTGCACCGCCGGCTGGCGTACGTACCCGGCGACGTCGCGTTGTGGCCGACGATGACCGGCGGGGAGATGATCGATCTGCTCGGCTCGATGCGCGGCGGACTCGACGAGGGGCGCCGGGCCGACCTGGTTTCCAGGTTCGAGCTCGACACCTCCAAACGTGGACGGCAGTACTCCAAGGGAAACCGGCAGAAGGTCGCGATCGTGGCGGCGCTGGCGTCAGACGTAGAGCTGCTCATCCTCGACGAGCCGACGTCGGGCCTGGACCCGTTGATGGAGAACGTCTTCCAGGAGGTCGTGGGGGAGGCCACCGCCCGCGGTACCACCGTGCTGCTGTCGAGTCACATCCTCGCCGAGGCGGAGACCCTGGCGGACCGGCTCAGCATCATCCGCGACGGGGCCGTCGTGGCGACCGGCTCCTTGGCCGAGCTGCGCGGGCACACCCGCACTTCCGTTCGTGCCGAGCTGGATTCGGCGCCGAGCCCGGACCTTCTCGCGCAACTGCACAACGCCGAGGTGCACGATATCGATTCGCACGACCACGACTCCGGCGGGCTCCGACTGAGCGCGACCGTGGACTCGGATCAGATCGGTCCGGTGATGTCAGCGCTGACCGCCTGCGGCCTGCGATCGCTGACGGTCGAACCGCCTTCACTGGAAAGCCTGTTCCTGTCGCTGTATGAGAAGAACGACGTGTCCGCCGGAGAACGGTGAGGCCATGACGGCGTCGACGATCGGCACCGCCCCGCTGTTACGGGCCTCCCTGCACCATGAAGGTCGCAGCTTCGCGCCGTGGATCGTCTTGCCCACCGCACTGGCCGTGTCGTCGGTCATCGCCTACCCGTTGCTGTTTCCCGACGCCGCAGAACGCGCCGCATTCGCCACGACGATCGGCTCGAATCCCGCACTCGGGCTGATCTTCGGACCCGCTTACGACCTGGCCACGGTCGACGGATTCGTCGCGTGGCGCAGCCTCGCACTCGGCGGGTTCATCGCCGCACTCGGCGCGATCTTCATCGTGGTGAAAGCCGCACGTGGACAGGAGGATTCCGGCCAGGCCGAACTTCTCGCCGCGGGGGTGCTCGGACGTGCCGCCCGACTGTCGACCGCGTTGATCATGGCCGGCGTGTGCTCGATCGCCATCGGCATCCTGGCGGGCCTCGCGACGTCGCTGTGCGGCGGGGCCTGGGGGTCGTCGTTCCTGCTGGGCGCCGGGTTCACGGTCACCGGTTGGATGTTCGGCGCCATCGCCGCGGTCAGCGCCCAGGTGGGTTCCGACGCCAGGGCCGCCACCACGATTGCCGTGTCTCTGCTCGGCGTCCTGTTCGTGCTGCGCGGGTTTCTGTTCTCGGTGGACGCACCGACGTGGACCACATGGGTCAATCCGCTGGGATGGATTCAGGAGACCAGACCCGCGACCGGCGATCACTGGTGGCCGTTGCTGATCGGCGTCGCGTTCGCGGTCGTCGTCGGTGCAGCGGCTTTCGCATTGCAGCGTGCACGGGATTTCGGTCAGGGACTCATACCGGCCCGGCCGGGCCCGGCACGGGGCCGCATCGGCTCGCCACTGGCGCTGGCGATCCGCCTCAACCGGGCGCCGATCGTCGCGTGGACGGTCGCGTTCGTCGGACTCGGCGTCATCTTCGGCTACTTCACCCGGTCGGTCCGCGGCCTGCTGACCGCGAATCCCGCCATGGCCCAGATCTTCGCCTCCGGCGCGGCGTCGCCCGCGGACCTGGTATCAGCCTTCGTCACAACGATTCTCGGCCTGGTCGGGATCATCGCATCCGTGGCCGGGGTCCAGATCGTCAATCGCATCCGGACCGAGGAGCTCGACGACCGCGCGGAAGCGGTGCTCGCGACCGGCGTCAGCCGTCCGAGGTACTTCGGCGCCGTCACCGGTGTCGCCCTCGTTGTCCCCGCCGCGCTCGTGACCATTGCCGGGCTGGTCGTCGGCGTCTTCGCCGCCACGGCCGATCTCGGCCTCGGCTTCGGCGACGTGTTCCTCCAGTCCATCGCCACGATCCCCGCCGTGTGGGCGGTCGTCGGCATCGCCGTCGCCGTCATCGGCGCCCGACCCCGCGTGCGGCCCGCGATCTGGCTGGGCGTCCTGGTGTCTTTCGTGCTCACGATCCTGGGCCCGAGCTTCAAACTCCCGGACTGGGCGCTGGGCTTCAGCCCGTTTCATCACGTACCGGATGTGTCTGCTGCCCAGCCGGATTGGTGGGGACTGGTCTGGGTGGGGGTCGTCGTGGTGCTGCTCGTCGCGCTGGGGTTCGCCGGCTTCCGCCGGCGGGACATCCCGTGAAGACGCCGCACCTTACTCATGTGCGAGCCCGACAGCTGCTCCCTGAAGTGCGAGCCCAATAACTGGTCCCTGAGGTGCGAGCGAAGCGAGCCACGAAGGGCTCCGCAACCTGTCTCACCAGGCCCTTCGTGGCTCGTCGCTGGCGCTCCTCGCACCTCAGGGAGCAATGGTCATGTCGTTCCTTCGGATGAGGGAGCAGAGGGTGGCTCGCACCGCAAGGACCGTACGCATCAGCCCAGCGCCGCCGCGAGGCGACGCCACTGCTCGCGCGGGAAGCCCCGGTGGTCGGCTTGGAGCACCTGGACGCACACGTGGTCGGCGCCGGCGGACCGATGCTCGTCGATTCGCTTGAGGATCGCCGCGTCGTCGCCCCAGACGATCAGAGCGTCGAACAGGCGGTCGCTCACCGAGCTCAGGTCGTCCTCGGAGAACCCGAGGCGTCGAAGGTTGTTCGCGTAGTTCGGCATCGCGAGGTAGCCCTTCAGCCACTTGGTGCCGACGGCGCGCGCCTCGTCGCGGTCGGTGGCGAAGATCGCCGTCTGTTCCGGTGCGAGCAGCGGACCGTCGCCGAGGGTCTCCCGGGCGACCTTGGTGTGGTCCGGGGTCACCAGGTAGGGGTGGGCTCCTGCGGTCCGGTCGGCCGAGAGTTGCAACATCTTCGGCCCGAGGGCGGCCAGTACTCGTGCATCGGCCGGCACCGGCTGCGGTGCGTCGTCCAGACCGTCGAGGAACGCCTTCGTGGTCGCGAGCGGCTTCTGGTAGCGACCGGCTTCCTGGGCGTCGATCAACGGCGCGTGGCTGATCCCGAGGCCCAGGAGGAAGCGAGGACCGAACTGCTCGGTGAGGCGCGCATGCGCGGCCGCGACATCGTGCGGCTCGTGCATCCACATGTTGAGGATGCCGGTGGCGACGATGGCCTTCCGTGTCGCGCCGAGCAGGTTCTCGACCGAGTCGAGCACCGGACCCCCCACATCGGGGATCCAGAGGGCCGTGAATCCCAGGTCGTCGAGCTCGGCAGCCGCTTCGGCGGCCTCCCCGGTGTCTCCGTACCGTAGCGGTGAACTCCAGATTCCTACGCCGTCGAGTTTCATGCCGTCGACACTACCGATCGAGCGATCGGGCCGCGCCGAGGCGTCCGACCCGAGTCAGCTCTGTGTCGGTCGTCCCGCCGTCGCCTCCAGCCGTGCGTCCATGGCGGCCGTCATCCGCTTGAACACGTTGATCGCGACGACGCCCGCGACGATGAGGACGACACCGGCAACTGTCCCGAGGGAGTCGGTGACCAGTCCGGAGATGCCGATCGCGAGAACGTAGATCGGCACCCAACCGAACAGATGCATGATGCTCTCGGGCTTCTCGTCGGTGGCCCAACCCTCACGAACCGCAGCCCGGTAGGTCGCGTAGTCGGGATAGAACTCGGTGAAGGCGATCGCGAAGATCGTGCCGCCGATCTGGATGATCCATCCGGTCCAGAAGTTGTTCGGGTCGTCGAGCACCAGATCGCCGAATGCGCCCGAGATCGCGGCGACGCCGAAGCCGCCGACCCACGCCCAGGTGATGACGTAGTTGATGTGGATGAACAGCGGGCTGTCCCAGAATTCTCTCTCGGTGGTCTCCCGCGCGTACTGGAGCGTGAACGGCTGGCGCACGAGGATCGACCCCAGCGCGAAGGAGACCAGCGCGATGTTGGTCATCTCTCCGCCCCAACGCTCCAGCCAGTCGATGACGTGGTCGGAGGCGAACAGCGCGATGATCGCCATCGTGCCGAAGTACGTGACGTCGAAGACCTCGAGGAGTTTGACACTCGTACCGCGCTTGTGGCCACCGATGACCAGGAGGAGTGACAGCGCGAACGCCGAGGCCGCGGCCTCCTCGAATCGACCGGGCCCCGCGAGCAGCGCCATCAGGATCCACGGGGACATGCCCGCGAACGGTGAGTTGAGGAACAGCGTCAAGGCGTGGCGGGCACCCGATGTCGGCGGCGGATCAGTCCGCGTCGAATCGCCCACCGGAGGATCGGGTTCGTTGCTCATTGCTGAATTGTGGGACGCGACGCGGTATTCCGCAGCATTTCCGGTTCGATGCGGCCCGAGCGGCGAGCCCGGGCCGCATCGAGGTCAGCAGGACGTCACACCATTCACGCATTGGGCGCGAGAACGACCGCCGCGTTGTGTCCGCCCATTCCGAGGGAGGTCTTGAGGGTCAACCCGCTGACCAGATCGGTTCGTCCGTCGAGCAATTGCGGGATGATCGCGTCGGCGGTGCGCGGGGTCGCCGGTACCTCACCCCGCTCGTATCCGAGCAGCGAAGCAGCGAGTTCGACGGCCCCGGCAGCGCCTTGACAGTGCCCGGCCAGCGGCTTCACCGAGAACACCTCGGCGTTGGGCAGCATGGTCTCGGCGATGGTGGCCTCGGCGTGATCGCACTGGCGGGTCCCCGGGCCGTGCGCGTTGAGGTAGCGGATGCTCGCGCCGTCGACACCGGACATCGACAGCGCCTGCTCCACGCACGACCGCACGTTGGTCAGCTCCGGGTCGATGGATGTGACGTGGAAAGCGTCATGCGACATCGCCCCGCCCAGCACATCTGCGTAACCGTCGGCGGCACGGTTGGTCATCGTGAACGCGATCGCCGCCTCGCCGAAGGTGAATCCGCGGCTGCCTTCCTGGAACGGGCGGCACGCGTTGAGCGCATCGGTGTCGGTGATGGCGACACCGAGCTGTACGAACATCGCCACGACCTCGGGCCGGGCCGACAGGTCGGTCGCCACCACGACGACGTCGTCGACGAGATCGGAGTCGAGCCACGATTTCGCGGTGACGATGGCCGCCGAGCCGGAGGTGCACATGGCCGACACGGTGATCGCGGGTCCGTGGAAGCCGTACTCCTGCATCAGCAGGGACACCGGCGTCGACGGGGTGACCGAGAGGTACTGCCGTCCGGTGTACTGGCCGACGCCCGAGGTGACGATCGGGTACATGTCGAGGTCGCCGAGCACGCAGGCGTGCACGAGTCCCACCCTCGACCCCGGGGTCCAGCCGCGCGCCATCGCGTCCTCGATGGCCTCACGCGCCGCGGCACGCATCGCGCGCGAGAAGCGGGTGCGACCGTCGGACTGCTGCCCACCGTCGGGAACCCGCACGATCCATCCGGGCTCTGCGGTGTCGTCAGACGCCTCGGCACCGGTCGTCTGACCACCCGTGAACCCGAAACCCTGATGGAGTGCGGCCGCCGACTTGCCGGAGACGAGACCGCTCCAGAGTGCGTCGCGGCCCCAGCCGTACCCCGTGACGGCTCCCAGGCCGGAGATGGTCGAACGTTGAATCGTCATGATCGTGAACTTTCTGTGTGATATGCGATGGGGTGAGATCCATCGCGGCAGCCCTCGTGGGCGACCCGCCCTCAGGATCCCGCGCAAACCCGACATTTGACCAGTTCACGCAGGTATTCGACGCTCGAATACCCAGTTGGCGCACACTTGCATCACGCAGCGCCCATATTTCGAAGCCGCGTGGGGGAGGATGGGCATCGGGGGGATGACGATCGGAGGGGGCGGCGCGGTGGGACGACCGAGGGCTGACGGCGATGACCGGCCCGGACTCGTCGCGCCGGATGCCGAACCCATGGCCCGTCCCAGTGACGCCGCCGTCGCCGAGCGGTATCGCCTACTCCTCGAGTTGAGCCCGGACGCCATCGCGGTCCATCAAGACGGCCTGATCGTCTACGTGAACTCGGCAGCGCTGGCGTTCGCTCGCGTCGACGAACGCGACGCCATGCTCGGACGGTCCATCGCCGACTTCGTCCATCCCGACGAACTGCCACAGATGCTCGATCGGATCATCGGCATGGGGGAGGAGGCCGGCGCGTCGACCGTGCCCGAAGAAGTGGTGATGGTCGACGCGCACGGGGTCACCCGCCCCATGGAGGTGACGTCGGTGCGCACCGTCTGGCAGGACAAGCCTGCGTATCAGGTGATCTTGCGGGACATCACAGCTCAGAAAGCGATCGAATCGGCCCTGCGACGACAGGCGGCGCTCCTCGACCACGTCAGCAACGCGGTGATCGCCGTCGACAACCACATGACGGTCACTTCCTGGAACCCGGCCGCTGAGCAGATGTACGGCCTGCGGGCGTCCGAGGCGATCGGACAAAATATCGACGACGTCGTCGGAGCGCACGTCGATCCCCACGCGGCGGTGGCGCTGGGCGGAACCGTCGACCAGTTGCACCGGCGTTCCGACAACGGACGGTCGTTCCTCGCGCACACATCGATCACCACTATGGACGACGGCTTTCTCATCGTCGCGGAACCGACTCGTCGACCCCTCATCGAGCGCCTCGGCACGATCCTCGCCGCCCTGCACCAGGCGGTCATCGTCGTCCGCGAAGACGGGCACATCGAACTGGCGAACCCGGCGGCCGGAACCATGATGGGTTCCGGGGCGAGCCCGGGCGCGAGCGTCCACGAACTGCCCCTGGATTTCATCGCGGGCGAGTCACCGATCGCACAGTGCCTGCGCACCGGCGAGGCGGTCACCGACGCCACCGCGACGATCACCACGCCGCTCGGCGAGCGCTGGCTGTCATGCAGTTGCCGGCCCATCGACGACGACGGCGCCGAGGTCGTCGCCCTGGTGTCCTTCGTCGACATCACCGACCGCTATCGCGAGACGTCCCAGCTGGCATGGGAGGCCGTACACGACCCGTTGACCGGGTTGTACAACCGGTCGGGCATCATTCGCGAACTCGAGTCGCACATGGCCCGACTCGATGAAGAGGAGAACGCCTGCTGCGTCGCGATCTTCTACATCGACCTCGACAACTTCAAACTCGTCAACGACTCGCTCGGGCATGCGGTGGGTGACGAGGTACTGCACGCGGTCGCGCAGGGATTGGCGACGGCGACCCCCGAGGAGGCCGCGGTGGGCCGGATCGGGGGCGACGAATTCGTCCTGGTGGCCACCCTCGGGATCGCGTGTTCGGCCGAGGAGATCGAGCAGCAGATCGACAAGATCCGCGGGGCGGTGTACGAGCCCATAGCGGTCAGTATTCGCAGCGAACCCCTCAAGGTGGAGGCGAGCATCGGCGTGGCAACGGTCAAGGCCGGTGACGAATACACCGCCACCGATCTGCTGCGCGACGCCGACATCGCGCTGTACCAGGCGCGCAAGGCCTCTCGGGCACGCTACGTCCGGTTCGAGACGCAGCATCGGGAGGAACTCCAGCGCCGGCAACGTATCGAGGAAGAACTGCGCCGGGTCCTCGACACCGACACCGGTCAGCTCGAGATCCACTACCAACCGATCGTGTCGACCGGCGACGGCACGCTGGTGGGGCTGGAAAGCCTTCTGCGCTGGCGTCACCCGGAACTGGGTTCGATCTCGCCGACCGAGTTCATCCCGCTCGCAGAGGGATCCAACCTCATCGACCGAGTCGGGAACTACGTACTGGAGACCGCGGCCGCCGAGGTGGCCGCCGTACCGGAACTGCGTCGGGTGATGTTGTGTATCAACGTCTCCCGTCGGGAGCTCACCAACGGCCAGTTCCCGACGCGGCTCCGCGACACGATGGCCCGGTCGGGCATGGACCCCGCGGCGTTCTGCCTCGAGATCACCGAGAGTGCGCTCGATCCACTCGACGGGGACCTGCTGACCCTGCTGGGCGAGGTGCGCGATCTCGGGACCCAGGTCTCGCTGGACGATTTCGGCACCGGAGCGTCGTCGCTGAGCGAGTTCTACCGACTGCCGGTCAGCGTGCTGAAGACCGCGAAGTCGTTCGTCGACGCCCTTGACGAGCACCCCAGTGCGAAGTCGATCCTGGCCGGCATCGTCACGATGGCGCACGCCGCGGGCATGCGGGTCGTCGCCGAGGGAGTCGAGACCGAGTCGCAGGCAGCCACGGTCGCCGAGGTCGGTTGCGACCTCGCGCAGGGCTATCACTTCGGGCGTCCCGCCCCGCTGGCCGACGTGATCGGGTCCGGAGTCCGGATCCGGGCGAATCCCGGTGTCTGGGAGACCGGCTGACCTGTCCGCGCCAGACCAACACTGTCACCGAGGCGTCCCACGCCATACCGTGGGGCGTATCTGCGCTATGCATGCGACTGTGTCCGTTACCGTCAGACTCGGCGATGCACGCGAGTAGATTGATCGCCACGTCGATCACCCGGCGTCCATGCAACCGGACAGCGAGGTCACGGACATGACACACATTCTGCGGTGGACTCCTGCAACGCTCTGGACGGCGTCATGACCGACGCGGAGCGGCAAGTCGCCGAGCAACACACGGCGAAGGTCATCGGTGTCACGGTCGCCGCGGCGGTCGGTGGCTTCCTGTTCGGTTTCGACAGCTCGGTCGTCAACGGCGCCGTCGACTCGATCGAAGCGGACTTCGGCCTCGGCAAGCTGATGACCGGCTTCGCCGTCGCGATCGCGTTGCTCGGCTGTGCGCTCGGCGCATGGTTCGCGGGCCGATTGGCCGACGTGTGGGGCCGCAAGCGCGTGATGCTGCTCGGCTCCGCGCTTTTCATCATCAACTCGATCGGCACCGGTTTCACACAGACCATCCCGGACCTGCTCTTGTGGCGTGTGCTCGGCGGTATCGGCATCGGTATCGCATCGGTGATCGCTCCCGCATACATCGCCGAGATCGCTCCGGCCCGCTTCCGCGGCGCCCTGGGGTCTCTGCAGCAGTTGGCGATCACGATGGGCATCTTCGCGGCACTCCTCTCCGACGCCCTGCTCGCCGACAGCGCCGGCAGCGCGTCGAACGACTTCTGGTGGGGCCTCGAGGCGTGGCGGTGGATGTTCCTCGTCGGTGTCGTGCCCGCCGTCGTCTACGGTGTGCTGGCGCTGCTGATCCCGGAGTCGCCGCGATACCTGGTGGGCCGCAACCGTGATGCCGAGGCGGCCCGGATCCTGCAGGAGGTGACGGGCGAGGAGAACCCCCTCGAGCGGGTCAAAGAGATCAAGCTGACGGTCAAGCGCGAGGCGAAGTCGTCGATCAGGGACATCGCCGGACCGTCATTCGGGCTGCACCCGCTCGTCTGGGTCGGCATCTGGCTGGCAGTCTTCCAGCAGTTCGTCGGTATCAACGCGATCTTCTACTACTCGACGACGCTGTGGCAGTCCGTCGGCTTCTCCGAGGCCGACTCGTTCAAGACATCGGTGATCACCGCCGTCATCAACGTCGTCATGACCTTCGTGGCGATCCTGTTCGTCGACCGCATCGGGCGGCGGAAACTGCTGCTCGGCGGTTCGGTGGGCATGTTCATCGGCCTGCTCATGGCGTGTATCGCGTTCACCCAGCAGATCGGCGAGGGCGAGAACATCACGCTGCCCGACCCGTGGGGTGTGGTCGCACTGATCGGCGCCAACCTGTTCGTGGTCGCCTTCGCCGCGACGTGGGGCCCGGTGATGTGGGTGATGCTGGGGGAGATGTTCCCCAACCGCATCCGCGGTGTCGCCCTGGGCGTCTGCACGGCCGTGAACTGGGTCGCGAACTTCACCATCTCGATGCTGTTCCCGCCGATGACCGAAGCCGTCGGACTCGGAATCATCTACGGCTTCTTCGCCTTCTGCGCCGCGGCCTCGTTCTTCTACGTCCTCCGGAAGGTCGAGGAGACCAAGGGGATGGAGCTCGAGCAGATGGATTCGGTGGCAGAGGCGCGACTGTCGCAGTTCACTGCGGTCCGTGCGGCGAAGGACAAAGCCTGAATGTTCGATCTGCGTGAGCTCTCCAGCCGCGTCGTCGCCGCCCCCATGGCCGGTGGTCCGAGCACCCCGGAACTGGTGGTGGCCGCGGCATCGGCCGGCGGTGTCGGCCAGCTCGCCGCGGGGTACCAGACTCCCGACAAGGTGCGCGCCGACATCGCGGCCGTGCGGACGGCCGGCACCGAGGTCTTCGGTGTCAACATCTTCGTTCCCGAGGCGGAGCCGGTGAACCGCGACGACCTCGCCCGCTACCGCGCCGAACTCGTCCCGTATGCGCGAAGTCTGGGCGTGACGCTTCCCGAGGTCGAGGACCTGGGCGAGGACGATGACCACTTCGACGACAAGATCCGGCTGGTGTGCGACGAGCGGATCCCGCTCGTGTCTTTCGCGTTCGGGTGTCCCGCACCCGAGGTCGTCGCCGAATTGCACCGGCACGGGTGCAGTGTCGGGGTCACGGTCACCACGGCCACGGACGCCGAGATCGCCGGTCGAGCCGGTGCTGACTGGCTGTGCGTGCAGGGTCCCGACGCCGGTGGCCATCGATCGGTCTTCGACCGCCGGACCACTCCTCCCACAGAGCCGCTCGACGACTTGATCCGCGCGGTCGCCGACCGGGTGCCGCTGCCGATCGTGGCGGCGGGTGGGATCTCCACGTCGGCCCGGGCCGACGAGGTCCGATCCGCGGGACCCGTTGCGGTGCAGGTGGGTACGGTTTTGTTGCGGACCACCGAGGCCGGCACCAAACCCGCGCACGGGGCGGCTCTCGCCGATCCGGACCGAACCGACACCGTGGTCACCTGGGCGTTCAGCGGCCGACCGGCACGCGCCCTGCGAAACCTGTTCACCGACAGGTTTTCCGACGCCGCGGTGGCCGAGTACCCGGCCGTCAACACGTTGACCGGTGGCATCCGACGCGCCGCCAGCAACGACCCCGACGGGATCAACCTCTGGGCCGGGAGCGGATACCGCGACGCCGTCGAGGAGTTGGCCGTCGAGACCATCGCCCGGCTCGGGTGATCGAGGAGATCTCTGTTCCCTGAGGAGCGCCCGGAGCTTGCGGAGGGCGCGTCACGAAGGGTCTGCCACGC